>ENA-OREN01000043-OREN01000043.1-marine-metagenome-genome-assembly--contig:-NODE-43-length-167511-cov-5.522152_pt1 | contig 167511 bp, 155 predicted proteins | sample MGYA00248624_ERZ508555 | MGnify/ENA primary metagenome ERZ508555 (study PRJEB26222, sample SAMN06267773) | marine metagenome | isolation source: Saanich Inlet, British Columbia, Canada | place... | reverse complement strand
CTGCACTACAGCGAGGATGCTGCTTACCAGTAGGGCACACAAGAGGCTTGCAACGATCATCATCTGGCTTTTTACAGTCTTTCTCACACATCATTTCGCAAGGACAATTCCCCATAGGATTTCCTTCCTCATCGCGAGCACATGATGCGCATATAATCCTATCCTCTCCTGGTTCGCATTTTTCATTTCCACAAACAGATTGCGGATCGAAACTTGGTGCACCTGTTTGAGCCAACAAATCCGCCTGCCAGTTGCCCGCATAAATAGCGACAACTACAGCAGTAATTGTTCCGACTGCCACTAAGGCCTGATTGCTAATGGGTTCTTGGCTCACTAGTAAACCATCGTACCATACGCCTTAGCTCTGACGGAAGAGCAGATGAAACGGAAGCGGCTGTACAAAATCCTCTCCTGCACATGCAGGAGCATCTTGCGCATAACGAACACCCAAGTACTCTTTGGCAATGTCTGTCAGATTTGTGTTCTCAAGATCATCAAGAAGAATAAGAGGAGCATCTTGCAATGCTCTAATGTGTGCTTTTTGATACAAAGGATTCCCTCCAAGGAATCGAGAGTAGTGTACGAACACCGGACCATAAGGACTGTGCTTCGTATACGCGTATGGCCCTCCTTCTCGTACGATCATCTGTAAATACCTGTCCCACTCACAACGATTCATTACCTCATCTACTATTTGGGCAGTGCGCTGCATCTCTTGTTCGTCGTCTTTCCATAATGTCTTTTGATCTGAGAAAGACAGCTGAGTATTAAGTAGTGCCGCAGCAACTAATAGAGGAACTATGAACCAGAAGTTTTTACTGCGCTCTGCAAACTTCCACCACAGTACTGCATACACCGGCACTGCAAAAATAAAGTGATGACCATAAAAGTCTCCACCAATAGCGATAGCGAGAAGTGTAATGTACGAAGCAATCCCCCAACGAATGAGAACAGATTTACTACGAGTAAGTACAGAAACCCAGACCGCAGCAATGACTACTGCAAACCACCATGAATACGCTCCAATATTGATAAACGTTCTCCAGATTTCTAGAGCGTGCACAAATGCACTGCCCTCGTGTTGCGCTATGTGATACCCAAACATGTGCGGTAAGTAGACTTGGAAAAACGGTACAGCCAGTCCGAGAGCAAGTAGGGCAATCAGCCCAAAAATAATCGCAATGCATAACGGATACACAAACGACGAGAGGAGATCTTTTTGTAGCAAGATAACTCCTGCAAGAATGACAAATAAGAATGGCTCTTTAAGTCCGACAGTAATCAACATCAATATTCCTAAAATAATTGAGCGAGCAATTGATGAATTATGATTGGTGATGAGATATACAAAATACAAAATAACAGCGAACGCTCCATAACTTTCTGGAAGTCCGAGCCCTGCTTGATTGGCTGTATAAAGCGAAAGTAAAACTCCGAAGAGTAATGACATTAGACTGATAAGTCTTCGGTCTGCATTGGTTTTTCCCTGTGCACGAGCAATAGCAGGAGCCAAGACAAGTACCGGAATCCCTAGTAAGACAATTGCTTGTAATAGTTTTACGAGAAATTGTGATCCAAAAATCTTTAGAGACAATGCATGCAATAAAAATATTCCCGGAGGTTTCGTCTCAAACAAATCTGCATACGGCAATAAACCATTGAGCATCCCCTGCCCTACGGTCTGAAATATCTGTGCATCAATGTGCAGCACTCCAGAAGACACCTCGAACCATGCACGAGAGAGTAGCCCTGCAGTAGCAATGAGGATTGCAACCACGAGAAGTACAGAGCCGAGCTGTTGGAGGCGTTTTAGGTTGATGGTTGGATTGTACGTAAATGTCCCTATCTCGCCAAATAGAAGCTCTTAGAGCCTTGATTAATATAGGGAATTATGTTAAAAAATTCCCTCTGATTTTTTAAATCAGAGTGATCCTTACAATTCATAGGTTTGCTCTGAAGCCGCATTCTGCGCCTCTGTGTGGGGAACAGATTGCGGTTTCAAACACAGTAATTACAACACCTAACCCCCCTCTTACATGGAGTAAGAGGATCTTGATCTACAAACTGTCACTAGAACCTTTTTGGGAGAAAACGAAAAATGTCACACGACCTTGAGTACACTGGATGGAGAAAGAAAATTATCGACCGCGACAACAAAGTCCCCCTGATTACATGGGCTGTCGCTGCCTCGATGATTCTCTACACACTCGGAGACCAGTTCTTCGACTGGCACTGGGTGCACGGACTGCACTCACACCTGGCAGATGAGATTGCAAACGAGTACGTCATGTGGGCTTTCTTTTTCTACCTCGGATTAGAACTACTGATCCGAGAAATCATTTCAGCTGGCAAGTTCGCAGGATGCGCAACTGCCGGAGGAATGATTGGCCCACCCGTTCTGACATTCTGTCTAATGTTCATGTTCCTTGATGAAACGAATTGGCGCATCGCATTGGCAGCATCCGCAACAGACGTCGCTTTCGCAATCGGCGCGTCAAAATTTGTCACCAAGGGTGCAAAAGGAGCCTTGGTACTTCTCATGACGGCGTTGCTCATGCTTGCCGTAGGTGATGACCTCGGCGGTATCGTTGCTGCGGCTTGCGTCTACGTGACTGCCATCTCGATATTTTGGCTTTGCGTCGAAGGACTCATGTTCGTGTTCACCTACTTCTGCGGAGAACGGGGAACCGTTCCCGGCAGAATACAAGACAAGGGACAACCGGAAACGAGAAGAGCGATCGAGCTCGTCGTGGAAATCGAAAACTGGAAGTTCTGGATTTTCCTCGCAATTGCAAACACATTCATCCTGAAGGCAGCCGGTGTTCACTGGGTGCTTGGAGGGTGTTTCGCCGCAATTCTTGCGAGCGGTGTCGCGAAGGAAAAGTTGATCTACATGCTGAAACCCATCATCCCGTTACTACTTGTCGTATTCGGTTTCATCAACGGCGCGATCAACGTCTTGGATCCCAACAGTTGGGGAGCTATGACGTTCGTATGTTTCGCTGGTGGAATGTTCGGCAAGCAGATTTTCGTGGGATTGGGGGCGTTACTTGGTCGCTGGTGGTCTGGTAAAGGCAAAAAGTCGGTGTACGTCAACGTGCCAAATAGCCAGATCTACGGGCTCGCGCTATTCAGTTCCGTCAACGGGGCCGTCGCTATCTTCTTCGTGAAAATGGCGTTAAAGAATGAATACTGCACCGATGTCGACGCTCAGCAGGCCATACTTGGATTTTTCTTGACGGTTCCCGCCGTCTACATCCAAGCGTGGGTGGTTGGTAAGTTAGGCCTCATCAAAGAGTGTCCCGACTTCCAACCTGAGCATCCAGACGAAGCGAAGACCGGTATCCACGAACCGGATATCAGTGCTGTGTAAAGCAAACCGAATTGTTCAGGCAGGTCTCCCCCGTGGAGGCCTGTCTTTTTTAATTAAGAGCCCACTTTCACTTCTTCTCCGATTGGCAATTCTTTGGCATCTGCGGCGAATTCAGGGTCTACAGAGAGTCTGCTCTCTTCAGGTAATACCTGCCCCTGATACTTACTAAATGGCTTACTGTGATACGGCATATCTGCAGGGCTGCTCATCTGCTCAAAGGCAATTTGGCATACACGCATTCCAGGATAGAGAGCCACAGGTAAGCGGTTTAAGTTACTGATTTCGAGAGTGATCGTTCCAGAGAATCCAGGGTCTACAAACCCTGCTGTTGAGTGCACAATAATTCCAAGACGTCCGAGAGAGCTACGTCCTTCTACACGAGCAACAAGATCATCAGGCAAAGAGATAGACTCTTGCGTTACCCCAAGGACAAACTCCCCTGGCTGCACGATAAACGATTCTCCATCTGGGACGGTGATCGTTCGCATGTTTCCCGCGAAGGAATCCGGGTTCATAGGGTCGAGTACTGCAAATTTGCTGTGCTCGTAGAGCTTGAATGTATTCCCTAGACGGAAATCCATAGAAGAAGCATGAATATGCTGGAACAGCTCTTGCTGGTCAGATTGGACCTTTACACGTCCATCGGTAATGGCCTGTCGGATGTCTCTGTCAGATAGGATCATAGGAAGACAATCCTACCACAAAATCCTCAGAAACCAATTGCAGTTTTTTTGTCCCCACCTACAATTGACCGGCATGCCAAATAGCAACTACACATCGACAGAGGAAGTGGCATTTGAATCGAAAGAAGATAACCGAATGGCAACATCAAATCAGTACCAAGCAATGCGCCGAAAGTACGATCAGTATTTTTCTGTAACACATGACAAGCTTGGTCTTGCTTCTACAAAAGAAACTGAACCACTTAAAAAGTGGATCGATAGCATCGCCCCTACCGATGCTAAACAAATATCAGAAGCAGAAAAATGGTATCAACTCGACTACGCAAAACGTATGGAGTTTGCGTTGGACCTGTATCATGGAGACTTCCTGCCTCCGTTGCAACGTGCCGTTTCTGCTGGTGTGATCTCAAAAGAATCCTCAGACCAATGGGTAGCGTGGGTAAAAGATAAGAGCAGGGACTATAAAGAGAAAGAATCTTCTATTTTACGCGTACTCCCTGACTACCTCGAAAAAAGACAGACGCTCTTTGCGAAAAAAGAAGGTGTGTTACGTGATGCGCGATTTGCTGCTCTCGAAAAATCTACAGATCCTAAGCTTAAGAGCCTTGCTGAAAAACTTTCTGATAACAGCTACTTCCTTGGCTCACTGACTTTCGAAAAGAGAAAAGAGCTCGTAGTAGAAGTGCTCAATGCTTTGCCAATTGCTGCGTCGCAAAAAGTCCTCTTCAAAGGATTTGAAACAGAACTCGATAAAGCAGTAAAAGACGGATTGATCTCTGCAAGCTCTAAGAAGAAATGGATTGCTCGATTTAACGACCCATCAGTAACACCTAAGGCAAAAGAATACTTCGTAAAATCACAGTTCCCTTCCTACGTCGGCGCATGGAAAACCGTACACAAAGAACGAACCAACGTTCTTGCAGACCCTCTGTTTGCAGAGCTCACTGATAAAGAATTTAAAAACATTGGCGCCCTTAAAAAGGATGCGAACTTCAAAACGTTACACTTCGATATCAAAGAAGGAATGGTGGCAGAAGCTCGCGCTGCGATCACTGCATACAAAGAGGGAAAGTTACAATTACACAACGACACAAAGAGTGCACTAGAAGCTGCAGCTGCAGCGGGATACATCAGCAGTAATAAAGTAGGACCATGGATAGAACACGTCCTTAGTGGAGAACGCTCTCTTAGTGAGATGAAGAATTTCATGAAAGACTGGGCACGCATACGACACCGTTATGACAAGGTGGAACAAAAAATGCTCACCGGCCGTGTGCCACAAGGATTGCAACGACTCTCCGAAGAAAAGTTTTTAGGTCTGAGCTACCAGCAACGTGTCAGTTACGTAGAAGAGGCAGAACGCAGACTGCACATTGAAACAAGTGACCCTAAAGACACTCCAATACAAGACGCAAAAGGAAAAGTGCGTCATGCACTGGATCTCGAGAACTGGGACGAAGCGCAGTTCCAACTTACAAAAGCATGGCCACTTGCCATCACACCTGAAGATCGTGCAGAACTGCAGTCTATGGAAAAGCACCTCAATGCTTTTGGTAAGAAGAGTGACTCAGAAACAGAGAAAGAAAATGCAGACGAAGACGTGCGTTGGGCAAGAGAAGAAATAGACACAGTGATGGAACAACTTCCACCGTCATACCAAAAGCTCTACAGCAAAGCATTGGCCACGGGTGGCTCCGCTTGCCTGCAATGTGTCACCACCTGTGTGTATAACCGAACGTGGTGCCAAGAGCGTGGTTATCTGACTGAAGGCATGGAAGACAGCTTACGAACACAATCAATTTCCGAAACAGAAGACCGACTCAGCCACTCAGGACCTGGTCATGGAGATGGCTACGAAAATAATTTCGTTGATGGATTTAACCAGCCCTCTATTCGAGCGAAAGGGATTGGTCCTCAGAATGTATTTTCGAGTGGATCAGGGGCAGATGCTTTCGTTCAACAAGCTAATGCCAATAAAAACACATGGTCATTTTGGTATTGGACGAATTATATTGATAAAGACGTCTCAGCAGGAAAGAACGCTTATGTCGCATATGCACTGAATCACCGCATCAAACGGGCAGCCCGAGTACTCGAAAGCCATGGCATGACCTATAGCCCAGTAGGTCCCCTTTCTTCCTTGAATTAGTATCCGCTGCCTATATAGTATCCGCACTCATTTCCTCTAACTATTATGAAAATTCGCTCAATCGCCCTTCTTGCACCATTATTCCTTGTTGCGTGTAACGGTAACTCCCTAAATCAAAACCACGAAGCCTTGCTCAATAACCCACTCTACCTAGAGCAATACTCAGAGCAGCTTGTTGATACTATGGTAAATCTTGAAGTATATGGAGATCCATTGATTGAGGATGAGTCTAAAAAGAAGATTGCAGATGACACTAAGAAATACTGGCTCGCTGAAGCTAAAAAATCTCGCAAGGCTCAGCGTCAAAGCTCAAAAGGCTCATTTATCATGATAAAAGAATACGTTGCTGGAGAAGTAATGCTTACGAAAGATGGAAGTGCTGTGCACTTTGGCCCTACCTTCACAGTAACTCCAGGACCATCTGTCCACGTTGTTCTTACGACAGCTGTAGATCCAAGAGACGTAGAGTTTCCTGATGAGTCTGCTATAGATATTGGAGAAGTACTCATGCCATACGGTGCACAGAGTTACTATCTTACAGAGAAGGTTGCAGATCCGATCAAATACCGAACAGTGGTACTTTGGGACTCGAAGCTAAATCGCCTCTATGGATTCGCTCAGATTTCTCCACTGTACTAGTTCTCTTACAGACGCATCATCGTTCCCTCTAGCGCTTTATCAATAGCTTCGCTGAGAGTGTCGAAACCTGTTTCCACGCGCACTCCGTTTACGAAGAATGATGGGGTTCCATTGATTTCACGTTCGCGTCCTTCTTTGTAATCGGCAAGAACGGTATCGCGTTTGCTGTGAGACTTCCAGCAACGCTCTGCCTTATCAGCATCAAGTCCTAGAGCTTCTGCCCACTCAACTATAGAGTCGAGGCTGAGATCTGACTGATTGGTGAATGCTATGTCGATGTACTCCCAGTACTTTCCTTGGTCTGCAGCACACTCACTCATTTCTGAGGCATCTAATGCAAATCGATGAATAGAACGAAGTGGGAAGTGCTTATGCTCAAAACGAATTTCAGTACCATACTTATCAAGAAGTGGTTCAACAATTCGACTGTGTGCAGCAGCACATGCAGGACACTGAAGGTCTGCAAATTCTTCTACAAGTACAGAAGCGTTAGGGTTTCCTTTTGGTTGCCGGGAAGAAACTTCAACTTCGCCGCAAGCAGTAAGGAAGAGACAAAGGGATAGGAGGGTGAGTGGTGTTTTCATAGTAAGCGTAGAGTACAGCTATTTCTGTGAATGACAAATAACTATGCTAAGTTGTGTGATCAATATATACTCCTCCTCCAATGTCTCTCTACCGCAAGTATCGGCCGAAACTATTTGCAGATGTCTATGGCCAAGAACATATCATTGGAACGCTAGAAAATGCAGCCACAGGAGACAAATTAGCGCACGCATATTTGTTTGCGGGGACTAGAGGAACAGGGAAAACTTCTGTTGCTCGTATCTTGGCAAAGATATTAATGACTCAACACATCGAAGATGCCACTATCAAAAAACAAATTGAGCAGGCAGTAGATGAAGGAAATATTGTAGATCTCTTAGAGATTGATGCTGCAAGTAATCGTGGTATCGATGATATACGAGAGATTATTGAGAAGATTCAGTTCTCCCCTGTCGTCGCTTCTGCAAAGGTCTACATTATCGATGAGGTACATATGCTTACTAAAGAAGCTTTTAACGCACTACTTAAAACATTAGAAGAGCCACCTGCCTATGCATACTTTATTTTGGCTACAACGGAGCTCAATAAAATTCCTGTTACCGTGCAGTCACGTTGCCAGTGCTTCCCCTTTAGGCATATCAGAGAAGAGGATATTGTAAGACGCCTGCAATACATTGCAGACCAAGAACACATCACAATAGATAGGGAGGCGTTGCGATCTATAGCGCACGTTAGTGAGGGAGGAATGCGTGATGCGATTTCTCTACTCGATCAGATGCAGTCTCTAGAAAGCATCACTCTCGAAGACGTTGCACAGCGCACCGGAGTCACAGGTCAGGCATTCGTTGAAGATGTTATCTCAGCACTGCACCAAAAAGATCGTGACGCTCTCCTAAAGAGTATTGCCAAGGTAGAAGAGGCCGGTGTTCCACTGGATATTTTTACCAGGCAGTTACTGAGACTTGTGCGTAATGCAGTGCACGATGCCATAGAGAATTCACAACCAACAGATGCGTTCCTTGTACTACAAAAAGCACTGCTCGATGCTATCGCAGATATTCGAGTCAGTCCTGTGCCAGGGCTCGTCCTCGAAGCTGCCCTCTTAAACCTCTGCGAAGAATCTGGTACACCAGGTGCTGCAACTCCAGCAATTGCCGTTCCAAAAGAAGAACCAAAAAAAGAAGTACCTGAGATCAAAAAAGAAGTACCAGAAGTTTCGGAGTCACCAGTAGAACAAGAAAAGAAAGAAGAACCTGAACCTGTAAAAGAAGAGGTGCAAGAAAAACCTGTTGTAGAAGAAAGCTCTATACAAGATGCCATTATCCAAGCACCAGACCTTTCTATAGAGAGTGTGCAAAAGGCATGGCCAGATGTTCTTAACAATACATCGCCCGCATCCGTAAAGATGTCACTGAAAAATGGGAGAGTAACGAATCTAGATAATCAAAAAATTGTTATAACGTTCTCTTCTGCATTCCACAGAGACAAAGTAAAAGAAACAGAAGCTAGCCGTGCAGTAGAAGAGGTACTTGCGAATATGTTTAAGGCAAATCTGCGACTCGAATGCGAACTGGAGAATGGCACATATACCAATGAAGCTCCTGCAGTTTCTACTGGAGAGGACATTGTAAATATGGCAGATGCTGCAGCAGAAATATTTTAGACGCGTACAATAGTCACATGCATTCATCTGAAGAAAAAATGATCCTACGGCAAGAAATTAAAAAGCGTATTGATGATATGGACACAGAACACAGACGTGCAGAAGGACGAACTCTTTCACGAGTTCTACTCGAAAGAATTCCAAAAGGATCAACTATCTGTGCATACTTCCCTCTAAAGTCAGAGGTAGATATTCAGCTACTTCTCAAAGAGTTACTCGACCGAGGAGATACTGTTTTTCTTCCTGTGTTTGCAGGAAAAGATAAGAAGATGATCTATCGCAGAGCACAAAACCTGCACGATCTTCCCCCCGGAGAATTTACTATTCCCGAGCCACCAGAATCAGCGCAAGAACTTGGAAGCGAGGAAGTAGATATTATTCTCGTTCCAGGTAGAGCCTTTGACCGCAATGGTCGCAGACTCGGAAGAGGATCTGGAGGATACGACACTTGGCTTGAGTGGTACAAAAAACACCACCCAGACACACCGCTTTGGGGCACGTGCCTGCAATGCCAACTCGTAATGAATGTTCCAGTGGAGTTACATGATGTTCCAATGAGCACCGTGATAACTGCCCAAGAAGTTATTGAACTCGCGTAAGAAATGATGCTACTATCACCATGCAAACAAGACAACACGCCCAGAAAAAGGCACAACGGAATCCGCGGTAGACAATGCCCGGACCACTGCTTTGCGACAATCTCGTTCCCCCTCCACTATGACATACCTCCCAGCCCTTAAAGACACTGACCCTACTATCCGCGATCTCATTATCACTGAAGAAAAACGTGAGTGGGACAAGATGCGGTTGATTCCATCCGAGAACTACGCGTCACATGCCGTTATGGAAGCGACAGGTTCGTGTCTAACGAATAAATATTCAGAAGGATACGCAAAGAAGAGATACTACGAAGGTCAGCAGGTTGTTGATGAAGTAGAGCTTCTTGCTATAGAAAGAGCAAAAGAAGTATTTAACATGCCACACGCAAACGTGCAGCCGTACTCTGGAAGTCCTGCCAACATGGCGGTCTACCACGCAGTACTCGAACATGGAGATACGATTATGGGACTCGCTCTTCCTCACGGAGGTCACCTAACGCACGGTTGGAAGGTTAACTTCTCTGGAAAAACCTATCACTCTTCTCCATACGAACTCGACCAAGAGACAGAGCTTCTGAACTACGACAAAATTCTAGAGCAAGCAAGAGAAGTAAAGCCAAAGATGATCATTGCAGGGTACACCGCATACCCACGAACAATTGACTGGACGAAGTTCCGTGAAATCTGTGACGAAGTTGGTGCGTACTTCCACGCAGACACTTCACATATCACAGGACTTATCGCAGGAGGAGTACACCCAAGCCCATACCCAATGGCAGACACTGGTATTACGACATCACATAAAACTCTCCGCGGACCTCGTGGTGCTCTTATTGTCTGCAAGGAAGAACATGCAGAGAAGATCGACAAAGCAATCATGCCAGGACTTCAAGGGGGTCCACACAACAACACGACAGCAGCAATCGCTGTTGCCCTTAAGGAATCTCAGACACCAGAGTTTAAGGCGTACGCAGCTCAGATTGTGGCAAACGCAAAGGCACTAGCAGAGAAATTAAACAGTCACGGTTTCCGTCTCGTAACAGGAGGAACAGATAACCACTTGATCTTGTTTGAAACACAAGCCTCTAAAGGTATCTCCGGTCGTGACGCTGCTAAAGCTCTCGATACTGCAGGTATTGTTACCAACTGCAACACTGTTCCGTTCGATCCAAACCCACCATTTAAGCCTTCAGGTGTTCGTATTGGAACTCCAGCGATCACTTCTCGTGGTATGAAAGAAGATGAGATGGCTAAGCTTGGAGATTGGATGAGCGAAGCAATCGACAACGCATCCGACGAAGCAGTTCTTAAGCGTATAGCCGGTGAAGTAGAAGAACTCTGTCAGAGCTTCCCCTGCCCTGGAATTACGCCTGAAAACTGGCAGTAAAAACCCTCAAGACCCCTGTTGACGAGAGGTTTTTACGCTATACTGGTTCGGTCATTTCTATGAGAAAGCTCTCTCTACTTGCCGCTTTGATATTAGCTCCTTTGGTCTCCCCCCAGAGTGCATACGCTTGTTCATGCATGTACTACGAGGATGAGGATGAAAGGCAATCTTCCTACTACAACAACTCAGACCTCGTAATTCAAGGAGTGCCAATAGAGGTAGGATTTGAGAAAGACGGACTAAAGCACTACTCCGTATCAGTAGAAAAAGTATGGAAAGGACAAGCGGACGCACTTGCAGATATAGCCACTGCACTCGATAGCGCTGCATGTGGAATAGATTTTCAGCTCAATGAACCTGTTATTATCTTTGCTTACGAGTCCGAAGGCCAATATCACACAGGACTTTGCTCTGGAACAGCGCAAGCTACCGATTCACTCGTTGAGTGGCTCAATAATTACGATGGAACGAGTATCCCCCCTCTTCCAGAGGAACCTCCAGTAGTAGAACCTCCCATTGCAATCGATTGCATACCATATAGCTGTAAGAATGGTGACAGATTCCCTCGCTGTGAAGGTGAAACCGTTATTACCTATATCGTTAACCCATGCCAATTTAGCGGAGGAGAAGGAGAGCCAGAAGAACCACTAGAACCAGAAGGATTTACTGATGTCCCCAATGGGCATAGGAACTTTGCTGCTATCTCCTTTGTAAAGGATGAAGGGATTGTAGAAGGATACGATGACAATACATTTAAGCCCGACCAGCGCATTACTCGTGCTGAGTTTACGAAGATCATCGTTGCAGCAAACTTTGCACGCAGCGCCATAGAAACCTGTGAATCCAATGATCTCTTTACCGATGTATCCCAAAGCGATTGGTTTGCAGACTACGTATGCGTTGCCAAGAACGACAACATTATAGATGGATACCCTAACGGAACCTTTAAGCCAGAAGACTTTGTAAACTTTGCAGAAGCTGCAAAGATTGTCGTTGGAGCATTTGGCATAGAGACAAACCCAGAAGATCACCTAGGAGTATGGTGGCGTCCCTACGTCTTTGCACTCGCAAAGATTGGTGGATTACCATCCACATTCTCTGATCCTAACCAGCAGCTGACGAGGGGTGATATGGCAGAGATCGTCTATCGTGTGATGATGGGAATGGAATATTAGTAGATTATTACAGCATTTTTCTGTTGTAATACTTTTTTATACAAACATAACTGTTTTTACTTATGCAAAAGGGAAAAACTGCAATGTTAAGTATTGTATAAATTTTGTATGCATAAAATGATTCACAGATTAGGGCGACCCCGAAAAGTTGCACAAAATCGTCAGCGCGGTACGATGTGATGATTTGCAAAGGGCAGATCGTTACCTCGAGAAGAGGTCTAAGTCCATCAGCCTTCGTCCCGCTCTAAGGGACCGCCCTCTCGCTCCCAAACTAGGAGCACTTCACACAAACAGTCGGGACTCCGACCAAAAACAAACACAGAAGGAGTCAAACACAGAAACAAACATAGCACCGGGGTCCCGACCCATTTAGATCCTTCACACCACAGCACGACTCACATAGAGTCCCCCGCAGAGAGATCGCTCAACACCGCGTCTCGGCGTTACGTTCTTCCCGATCAACCACTTCTTTGAAACGTGGCAAGGCGTTAGTCGCGCCACACGTGCTGAGCGTCCTCTCTGCTAAGCGTAGACATCACTGAAACCCTAGGCGATTTCGGATGATGCAACCACAATTCTCTTTGGTTCCCTTGGGCTTGCCCTTGTCTTGGAGCCAGTTCCAGAGGTCTCGTCTGGTCGCGAGTATAAACAAGCGACCGTAGCTTGGCAGTAAGTAGAGAGTGCCTGCTCTCACTTTGTCTCTACCGACTCAGGGTCAACCTCCAACCCCCCGACTCTGATAGTCAACTGAGTAACACAAACACAAAAAGGTCGATCTTGTATCGATCTTTTTTTGTACTCAACAAGCTATTGCCAAAGGAAAACTGTCGACGTACGCTAGTTCCCTTTCCAAAAAAATTATGAAGAAGAAACTTCTACCATTATTGGCTCTAACAGCACTCATTAGTGCGTCCCTATTGCCAATGAGCGTTGCGAACGCTGCTAGTTACTACCCTGGATACACCTGTCACTACAGAGATATCTCAGGCTCTTGTCTAAGTTACCAAACACAGAACCCTTATTACCTCAACGGGTCATATGGAACACAGTCGCGTAGCCTCTACGGTAACCGTCAGACGTATCCATTCCGTGCAATGTTTAATGCGCAGTCTACAACGCAAAATATCTGGGACAACCGAGCAAACAACCGCAACAACTATTACCGAGCCTATAGGTACGAAGAAGACGATGACGATAACGACTACATCGATGATGATGACGATGCCTACAACCACTTCTACGGAGATGATGATGACGAAGATAGAGGTGCATGGCGTTGGTACTACGACGAGGATGACGACACCTACAATCGTTACCGCTACGAAAACGATGACTACTACGAAGACGATGACGATAACGATTACTACGACGAAGACGAAGATTACTGGAACTACTGGAACGATGATGATGAACATGAAGATTACGAGCACACCCGATTCTTTTGTACGGGTAGCGATTGCAGCTCCACTTACTTTCGATACTGATTAGACTGAGGAAGGTTGTAAAAAGAGTCCCGTAAGGGGCTTTTTTTACTAGAAAACTTCTTTTCAAAAGCTCAGTGAGGTGACTATGATAGGCACATGTTCTATATATCAGCTCATTACAAGTTCACTCCTCTTCTACCAGAAGAGACACAACGCATGCGCGATGAGCTTTTTGCATTTGGAGAAGAAATAGGAATGACAGGCCTTGTCCTTGTAGGAACAGAAGGACTCAATGGAACAGTGGCTGCAGAAACCGAAGAGATCTTGAACATCTGGAAGCAAAAACTAGAATCATGCTTTGGAGAAATTGTCTTTAAGGACTCTTTTTCTGATGATCAGCCGTTTAAGAGATGGTTTGTGAAGATTCGCAATGAGATTGTAAGCCTTGGAGACACCGAGATTATCCCTCACGGCAAACATAATCACATTCCGCCAGAAGAGTGGGATCGTATGATGGAAGAAGAAGATGTAGTGGTTCTTGATACAAGAAACACCTACGAAACCGAAATTGGCATGTTTGAAGGAGCAATAGACCCAAGTCTACGTACATTCCAAGAATTCTCTGAATACGTAGAAAAATGTGATATTCCTAAAGATAAGAAAGTACTTATGTACTGCACAGGCGGTATTCGCTGTGAAAAGGCCTGTCTAGAGATGGAAAGACAGGGATATGAGAACGTATTCCAGCTCGATGGAGGAATCTTGCGATATATGAAAGAAAGGCCTCAGAAGAAGTGGAAGGGAGAATGCTTCGTATTCGACCACAGAGTAGCCGTAAATGAAGACCTAAAGCCCTCAGAGCGCTACGGGCTCTGTCCACACTGTGGAGATCCAGGAGACCAGCATATCAGCTGTGAGCACTGTCAAAAGCCTGGAATGATGTGTGTACGATGCATCAAATCCATGGATCGCCAAACCTGCAGCAAAGACTGCGCCTATCAGCGAAATCTCGTACTTCAAAAAGAGGCACTAGTTCGTTGACATAACTTGACCTAAAACTTAGGATATTGCGCTATATGAAGCGATTTCCTTCATTTTTGGCTGCCTGCCTATGTGCTGCAAGTCTCACTGTACCTGCTCAAGCAAATGCTATGAGCTGGGACTGGGTTCCAAGAGTTATAAAGTGGGAAAACCCTTACCGCGGTCTCGATGTTACGCGTTACCCAGGATTTGAATGTAAGATCAAAAACTTCTTAGGTGACTGCGTGGTCTATAGTTATGTAGAAGGCAACCGTCCAGACAACCACCCAGGAGGAGGAAAACCAAAAAACTACTATCGAAGAGTATCATCCTACGGAGACAACCTAAACTACTCAGATTGTCAGTACGATGATTACAACCGCAAAATAGCTCCGCGCACTCGCTACACCAAGTGTGATTACGGTGAGCCTCGTAGTTACTAAGCCTTCTTCTTATCGATCTCTGCCTGAAGCGTTTTGCTGATTTCCGGTACGCCACCAGATGTTTCCAGCTTCTTTGTTAGCTCTGCCATCTCTTTCTTCTGAGCATCATCTAAGTTTGCTTCCAGAAGATCTTGTTTGCGCAGCATATTAAAATCATTGAGCCACATTTCTCTGTCACGCCATGCGCGATACTCTTCAATCTTCATCCCCTTCTTGCGTGCTTTCTTGAGTTCGTCATCAGCTTTTTCTTTTGCCTTTGCATCTTTCTTAGCCTCGTTCTTTCCTTCGGCAGCTTGCGCAGACCATTTATTAATCTTGTCCTCTACCACCTCTCGCTTCTCTGCATAACGCTCGCGTGAAAGTTTACGGATAAGATCTACACGTCCAGCATCTTGCTCAAACTCTGGTGGCGGAAGTGTACTGACAGAAAACGGTAAGTTCGTCATTCCGTTTACCATGAGTCTCGCATAGGCGTGATACTTTGGAAGACTGAGAATGTCTTTTGGTGTCACAGTCTCTTCAAATTGTAGACTCAAAACCTCTGCATCATCAGAACCTACTTGGAAACTAATCATTGTTCCGACGTTTCCAAATACAGCATCACGAAGCTTGGTACTGTTATCACCAATAAGAAGCTGAGCCACATACTGGTTTGCCATCGTAAGGTTGAGACGATACTTTCTCGCTTCAGAAAGAATAGTAGCAAAGCTCTCTGTCGCAAAGTTCTGGAACTCATCTACGTAAAGGTAAAAGTCTTTGCGCTCTTCTTCTGGAATGTCTGCACGACTCATCGCATCGATCTGGAACTTGGTAACAAGCATAGATCCAATAAACGCAGAGCTGTCTTCTCCAAGCTTTCCTTTACTCAAGTTTACGAGGATTATCTTCCCAGTATCCATAGCATGACGTACGTCGAGACGACTCTTTACCTGACCGACAATATTTCGAATCAGTGGAGTAGAAAGCAGCTGTCCCACTTTGTTTTGAATAGCAGCGATAGCTTCTGTTCTGTACTTATCTGACCAGCTCGCATATTCATCTTCCCAGAAACTTTTAACCATAGGGTCAGATACTTTTTCTACGATCTTTGCGCGGTAACTATCATCGGCAAAGATCCGCATAATTCCAAGCATAGACTGCCCTTCAGCCTCGAGTAGTGCGAGCAATGTATTACGTAAGATGTGTTCCATTCTTCCAGAGAATGCATCAGGCCATAGCTTTGTAAATACACTCATCAACCCAGAGGCAACAAGGACACGTTGGTCTTTATCTGCACAATCCAATACGTTAAACGATAGTGGGAAGTCTGTATCCGATGGATCGAAAAGAATCACATCGTTACTTCGTTCTTTAGGAATAAACCTCAGGATATCATCGATCAAATCTCCATGAGGGTCGATAACAGCAATACCCTTACCGGAGTGAATATCAGAATAAATCATATTCTCTAAGATAGTAGATTTACCCATACCTGTTTTTCCAATCGTGTAGATATGTCGACGCCTATCATCAGGTCGAATACCAAACTTATGACGCTGGCCACGGAACACTGCTTCACCAAGAACCGTAAGATCAGGCTCTTTGTCTGCTAGCGGAAGGTTGTTTGGTGGCTCAAGCTTCTTGCTGACTACCCAGTCAATATTCGGTGTCTGCACCAAAATCGTAGGCATGTGCCAAAGAGTAGCGATCTCTTCTACAGAAAGAATATAGGGCTGTTCGATAAATCCGTGGTTTACAGTATCTGATGATCGGATTTTCCGCGGTCCAAATGCATTGCACTGTGGTAAGGCAAATTGCCTAAAGCTTCCTGCAATCTCTTTGAGTTTTTCTTTAGCCTCTTCCTCATGCCCTGCGGGAGCTATAACACTAATACGAATATTACAGGTAAACATGAGTCGATTTACCTTATCTGCAGCTGCAGAAATAGAATCTTCACGGTCATGAGATCGCATTGATGCTTGCTGTTCTTCTTGAAGATCTGGATCGTACGAATCGGACTCAATAGCAGCCAAGCTCTTCCCAGCAAACTTCGATACTCCAGGCCATGCTCGAAATCCTCCCAAGAAAAATGCTAAAGGCAAGTACAGCAAACGCTTCCAACCGCGCGCAAGTTGCACTCGAGTAAAGAGTTGTGCATGTTTTACGGAGATAGAAGAAAGACCTTTAGTAAGCAGTGGTAAAAACCGCAAAGACCTTCTACGGAAACTTCCAGTTAGAGGCTTGATAACAATTCCTACATGTCCGCGCATTCCTGGCACGCTATAGTGCGCAAGTGTAGAAGTAATGCCTGCAATAGGATCTACGTTTACACGTGTAAGCATGTCATCGAACTGTGGATGACGCTTGATAGGAAATACTTCAGGGTCGGTAAGAACAAGATCCATAGAAACAACCTGCTCCCCTTCTGCTACAGCAAACGGATCTTCTTTGAGATATTCGATATCAATTTCTGGATACTGTGCATAGAGCTGAGACTCTGTGAGTCGCACAGCACCTCGAGCAGCTCTTACAAAAAAACCAATCTTGCTATCGTGCCCCATTCCAATCTCCAGAGATACTGGAACATCTGCACCCTTAAGAGAGTGAATAGCAGCAATTGCAGACTCCGCATACAGAGGACCGCGTTCTTCGTTTTCTTTTGGTGCCCGAATATAGAGTAGTGTTTCTTTCATGTTACGCAGATTTCATCATGTCAGTAATAAGATCTAGAGCCACAGTGTTATATCCATAATCCATACGCATTGGACCAAGTATACCTATAACTCCCTCAAAGTCTCTCATCTGATAATTAGTAACCATCAAGCTACAACTATGAATTTGTTCTAAAATATTCTCTTCTCCGATGTAATATCTTACTTGATCATCAACTTCGATCTTCTCAAGCATAGTCGTCAGATGATCTTCTAATACTTCTGCAATACCAGAAGCCATAACAGGGTCCGCCTGTATCTCTGGCTGCTTCAAGACATTACTGAGGCCCAGATAATACACACGCTCCTTATGAGGAACCGTGGCAAAGGCAATGTTGGGGATCATATGAGTCAGCAAAGATACAGCTTCGTAAGCCTTCTCTTGGTCTTTCTTCATAAGATATTGATCTTTGAGTGTGGCGAATCGCTTCCGTACTAACGCCTCTTGGCTATTAGGCTTCATCTGCTCTCGTACATACATTCGGTACCCTAATGCTGTTGGGATACGTCCAGCAGAGATATGAGGCTGTTCTAGGTACCCCTCATCCTCCAATTGGCCCATTTCGTTACGAATAGTCGCACTACTACAATCAAACGTTCCAGACTCCAAAAGCTTCTTGCTACCTATTGGCGAAGCACTCAGGATGAACTGATCGATTATGGCCTCCAGAAGCCGTGATTGACGTTCGTTCATATGTATATTTTAGCAGTCTTTAGCAAAGAGTGCCATCCAATCTAGATAGCAGCAATAGTCCAAATAGCACTATTTATCCTTCTTCTGAGCGGCCATTCTCTTGCGGAATCGCTCAACACGTCCTCCAGAAGCTGCCTGCTGCTCTTTACCTGTGTATACAGGGTGGCAATTTCGGCACTTTTCAACAGTAATGGACTCTACTGTAGTAGGAATCTCAAAAACAGAATCACATGAAGAACATGTAGCTTTGGCCTTTTGATGTATTTCCGCGTGGATTCCAGGTTTCATGAGTGAGAGGATTTTAGGGAATTTAAGCTCAGATGCAAGAATAAGTAGTCTTATTATGCACTTTTCTTCTTTCCAGCACTCGCTGCTCGTTTTACACGACGTTCTTCTTTGAGAATTGCCTCAAGCTCCTCTTCTTGACCTTCACCAGCTGCTTCAAGCACTGCCTCCTCTCCTTCTTTGTCCTCCATAACAACACTCATTGTCGCTACTTTATCGTTTGATTTGAGACGCATAACAATCACACCCTGTGTAGCTCGGCCACGTGAAGGGATATCACTAAGCTTCATGCGAATTGCTTGTCCTTGCTTGGAAAGGCAGATCAAGTCTCCATCTTCACCCTCCTGCAAAATACATCCTCCAACAATATCTCCAGTCTTAGCAGTAAGTTGTGCGGCTTTAACACCAGAACCTCCACGACCTTGGAACCTATACTCTTCTACAGAGGTCATCTTTCCAAGACCGTTTTCCATTACTACAAGAAGCATAGAAGTCTTAGAGTCTGCAATTTCTCCTGCTTCTACAACGATGTCACCTGCTCCAAGCTTAATACCACGAACTCCTGCAGCAGCTCTTCCCATTGCACGGACATCTTCTTCTGGGAAGCGAATAGCTTTACCCTTTTTTGTAACAATAAGAATTTCATCTTTACCACTTGTTGCAAGTACCCACTTCAACCTGTCTCCAGGAATAGTCTTCTGTGCGATGAGTCCGCTACGACGGATGTTATCAAACTGTGTAAGCTCTGTTCGCTTAACTGTCCCCTTCTCGGTCACCATAAAGAGGTGTGTCTTGTCTTCGAGATCAGACTTAAGGATTGCAGTCACAACTTCGTCAGGCTGCAACTGTAAGAGGTTTACAATCGCCTGCCCCTTTGCAATACGTGAGCCTTGTGGAAGTTCGTAAGCAGGAAGCTTGAAGACACGACCAGTGTTCGTAAAGAACAATAGATCATCATGGTTCATTACGTGAAGCAATGTCTGGATCTCATCTTCATCCTTAGTAGTCATTCCCTTAACACCCTTACCTCCACGCTGCTGAGACCTAAACTGCATAGGAGAGAGACGTTTTACGTAACCCCCTGTAGTGAGAGCAACGATCATTGGAGAGTTTGGAATCGTATCCTTTGCAGAGAACTGTCCAACAGCATGTTTCACAATAGTTGTTCTCCTCTCGTCACTATACTTATCTTTAATCTCAGCAAGTTCTTCACTCGCAATGGTGTCAATTTTTGACTTGTCGGCTAATATCGCCTCACATTCTGCGATGAACTTCATCTTTTCTGCGAGCTCATCCTCAATCTTCTGACGCTCAAGACCAGAAAGTGTCTGCAAACGCATCTGCAAGATCGCATCTGCTTGGATTTCTGTAAGCTTGAACTTCTTAACAAGATTCTCTTTCGCGATATCTTTATCGGCACTCTTCTTAATAGTTTCGATAACAGCATCGATATCATCAAGAGCAATCTTTAATCCCTCTAAGATATGTGCTCGCTCTTTTGCTCTATCACGATCGTACGTGATACGGCGTGTAATAATTTCTCTTCGGTGATCGATAAAGATCTGCAACATCTCCTGCAAGTTAAGGAGTCGAGGCTGCAATCCATCTGCAAGAGCAATACAGTTATAACCAAAGCTGCTCTGCAAGTCTGTGTGCTTAAAGAGCTGGTTGAGTACTTTTTGAGGGTAACAGTCTTTTTTTAGTTCAATCATGATGCGAATTCCCTCTCGGTCTGACTCATCACGGATATCAGAGATACCAGCGATAACCTTGTCGGTAACAAGTCGCGCCATCTTCTCAATCATGTTGGATTTATTTACCTGATACGGAATCTCGTTGATACGAATGTGCCAACGACCATTCTTTCCTTCTTCGATCTCTGCTTTTCCTCGAACAACAACAGAACCACGTCCTGTTAGGTACGCTTGTTTTAATACTTCTTTGTCATACACAATTCCACCTGTAGGAAAGTCAGGCCCCTGAATGAATTCCAAAAGGTCCTCAACAGTAGCATCAGGCTTTTTAATAAGATGAGTTGTAGCATCGATCAGTTCTCCAAGGTTATGTGGTGGAATGTTCGTTGCCATTCCTACAGCGATTCCCACTGTTCCGTTTAGGAGAAGGTTTGGTACCTTGGCAGGAAGCACAGTAGGTTCATTCTTAGAACCATCATAGTTTGGTCGGAACTGAACGGTGTTTTTTTCGATATCTTGTAGCATCTCCTCCGTAATCTTTTGCATTTTTGCTTCGGTATAACGCATGGCCGCTGGGTTATCTCCATCGATGGAACCGAAGTTACCCTGACCATTAACGAGCATGTGTCGCATAGAGAAGTCCTGCGCCATACGAGCCAACGCATCGTAGATAGATGAGTCACCATGTGGGTGATATTTACCCATAACGTCACCAACTACCGCTGCAGACTTTCGAAACTTCGAACTACTACGTAGTCCCAGCTCGTGCATAACGTACAAAATACGTCGGTGCACAGGCTTCATTCCGTCACGAGCATCAGGAAGAGCACGTGAAACGATGACACTCATCGCGTAATCGAGGTAGCTTTCTTCCATCTCAGCTACAATCGGACGAGGAGCTAGACGACCAATATTAGCGATAGTCTCACCTCCTTCTGCGAGAGGTGCAGGCTTTTCGATACCTGAATCTGATTCAGGTGCTTGCTCTTCATTTTGAGCCTCTTCAGGAGATTCATCCCCAAAGGACATCTCTTCTTGAGCGCCGTCGTTGTCGTCTTTTTTAGCCATAACAAACCCTTGCGGGATCTATGAGATCATACCGAAAAATCGTCAGGAAGAAAGGGGCAAAACCCCAGTATTTTCTTTGTTAAGCAGTCTTTCCTCCATCAAGGAGATGCTTGAGCTTAATGGCTACCGCATTCTCCAAGTTCGATCCTATCGTATCTGTGCTCGCAATCTGACCGTAGCTATCTTTCTCCTTTAGTACTACAGACCAGCACGTACTCTCTGACGATGTGTTATCTGGCTTTCGAGCCACTACAACAATGGGTGAAGTAGGATCCTTAGAGCCTTGATCTACAAATACAGTCACAACACTTTCATGTACCTCAAATTGTAATCCAGTACTTTCAACAAGTTTTATTACTCCATCAAACTGAGCACTTCCTTCGTCAGTCTTATCAGTCTTAGAGTTAAATTGAGCAGCATCTAGTGCTAATGCCAATGGAAGGCCTGTTCTTAACATAGTGTTCGACTCTAGTAGTATCACAGGAATTATCAAGAAACAATGACGGAAATCCTCTCCCCTTCCACTACACTCTGGTTCGTATGCTTTCTATCGTCTCCACTCCTATCGGCAATCTCGGGGATATCACATTGCGATCTATCGAAACATTAAAGAAATGCGATGCCATTGTCTGTGAAGACACGCGTGTCACAGGGAGTCTCTTGAAGGCATTGGATATTGAGAAGAAGGAATTCATCAGCTGCCATGGCTACACCGACGACAAGAAGATCGACTACATCATCGGTCGCCTAGAAAAAGGAGAGCACTTAGTACTCGTCTCTGATGCGGGAACTCCTGGGATAAGTGACCCAGGATATAAGCTCGTCTCTAAGATTGATCCTTCCCTTATGGAAGCACTACCAGGACCGTCTGCATTCCTTGCAGCCCTCTCTATCTCTGGTCTTCCTATTAATCAGTTCCTCTACACAGGATTCCCTCCTCTAAAGAAAGGCCGACAAACATTATTCAAATCGTTTGAAGAAGAAGAGAGAACTATTGTTCTGTATGAATCTGTACACAGAATAGAAAAGACTCTCTGTGAAATAGCGGACGCTCTAGTAGAGCAACCTGAACGCAAAGTTGTTATCTGTAGAGAGCTTACAAAGATGCATGAAGAAACCGTGCACTCTACAGTCGCTACCTTAAAAGAAGCTGCAGCCTCTATAACAAAGAAAGGAGAGTTCGCTATTGTGATTGGTCCGAATCGTTAAGCAGATTGCTGCGTAGACTTCTTCAGTCGGTAATAATCCCTATCGATTCGAGTAGCCTCACCACCTTTAATCAGATTCAGCTTTGAACCTTCGAAGCGCGTCTCCTTAATAATGTTCTCAGCTGGATCCCCCTCTAAACGATCTAGCACTTCCTGGATTCGTTTTTGAGATGTACCGCGTATCCATCCTAGTAATATATAGCGCAGACGACTCTTCTTTGAGCGCTCCTGATTAATAATCTCTTGTAATTGAATCACTGTTCTTTCCATATTTGCTGATAACAAAGATCGCACCTCTTCATCGAGAGGGTTGAGTTGTTGCGGTGTGGAATCCTGAGATTCATTCATCAGAGAATAGTGGGAGAGAATCGATATGTGTTCCGTTGTGGATCAACTCAAAGTGCAAGTGTGCACCAGTCGTTACCAGTCCGGCGCCTCTAGTTCCTTTTGCTCCACCGCTCTTTCCAATCACCTGTCCAGCTTCAACGGAGTCTCCTGTAGCAACGTGTATCTCTGAGAGATGACCGTAGAGTGTTGCATATCCTTCTTTGTGTCCAACAAGCACGTAGGAAAATCCCATACCTGCATCACGTGCAAGATATACGACACCATCAGCAGCAGATTTAACAGGCGTCCCCTGTGGAATCGCAATGTCTATACCCTTGTGTGGAATACCAAAGAACTTCTGATAACTGCGGTCACGAAAGCCCGCAGTAATGCGCGCCTTGGCGGGCCAGAATAATGCAAATGCATCTCCGATAGCCTCTGCATATTTATTGTGCTGTGCATCGAGCTCTCCATCTATCACTCCCCTTCGCTCTTGCCTACGTGTTATCTGTGCATCAATACGAGCAAGGTGCGACTGCAGTGCTGCGATAACTTCTTGCGTATGCTTCATCATCTGACGTGCGGCAGCGAGCTGCTCTGTACTTGCGCGCACACGATCTTCATTGCGAGCGACATCAGCTTCTACCAAGCTCTGTTGCTTAGAAAGTCTCTGGTCTTGGTGACGTAATGAAAGCACATGCTCTGCGAGAGACAATGCACTTTTTGTTGGAGCTGCCGAAAATACACCAGCCCTATAGACCATACGTTGCAATAATCTCTTCGCTTTATTTGCAGATAAAGATTGGCTGAATCTTTGCTTCGTTAATTGCTGCGAAAGCTCAACGGCATTTTCCTCTGCACTGCCATGCAACGACTCTTGCTCCTGCATGTTGCGCATCTCGCGTTGCAATCTCCTACGTTCTACTTCGATGGTATGGAGACGATTGGCGACTTTAGTTTTGTGTGCCTGTTGCATTCTTCGATCTCGAAGAACAGTACGACCATGGTACTTTTGGTACTCCGCCTGTTCTACCATTCCATCAAACTGCACAGCTGTTTCGTCTCGCGCCACCAAGCTCGCAGTCATTTGTGCACCAGTGATAAGTACGGCAACAAATAATGCTGCTGCAACAACCGGTAACCGGTGAATAATATGTAAATGCATTTCCCCTCATTATAGCACAAAACAGTGTATTTTTGAATGTCTTTGTATCTGCTATACTCACTATCCATGATCTCCCATTTACGCGGAACAATTCACAGGCTGCAAGCTGAAAAAGTGACTATAGACGTCAATGGAGTAGGATACGGAGTCTCAGTACCTATGAATGTATGGGATGAACTCACAGATGGAGAGGAGGCTCAGCTCAGTATTTTGACCTACGTCCGAGAAGACCGGTTGGATTTATTTGGATTCACAGACGATACCGCACGCACATTGTTTGAACGATTTATTGCAATGAGTGGCATTGGACCAAAGACTGCCTTGGAACTCTGCGCCGTTCCTAAGAGTTTGCTAATGCAGGCTATTGGTTCACAAGAAGCTAAGCTTCTTACGAGCGTAAAAGGAATTGGAAAGAAGACTGCAGAAAAACTTCTCCTCGACTTAAAATCACTTGCAGAAAAACAACCAGAGATATTCGGAGCAGCAGATAGTGAAACAACAATTACCAATCATTCATACGATCAAGATGCTATTGATGCACTAAAAAACCTCGGATACGACACGGGAACAATTATGCAAGTTCTTGCAGATCTCCCCGAAGATATTACTTCCACAGAAGATCGCGTTGCCGCAGCAATACGCTCCCTGTAACCTGTACTCTCTATGCTACAACTAGACATCTCCGCCGCCATGGGTAAAGCCATTACCCCAAATAAAGGAATTCCTGAACAGGAGTTCTCTGCCATTCTTACAAGCCTACGCAGATACATTGATGACTTTGTAAAAGAGCGTAAAAAAGGAGAGCACGAATGGGCACTCGACCCAAGTAACGAAGACACAATTGCGAAAGTAAAAGAGATTGCTGCATTTGCATCCGAGCAGAAAATTAAAAACATTGTATGGGTAGGAATAGGAGGATCTGGACTGGGACCAAAAGTAATTCGCGAAGTATTCGAATCTCCAGACACTCCAGAGTTTGTCCTACTCGATACGATCGACCCATACATGCTAAAGATGTACGACGAGATCGTAGATTGGAAAAGTGCACTCCTCGTCGTCGTCAGTAAATCCGGAGGAACACTAGAACCTATGAGCGTCTTCTTCCACTGCTGGCAACGTCTAAAAGAAGCTCACGGAGCAAAAGCTGGAGACTTCGCAGTAGGAATAACTGACCCTAAGGCTGGAAACCTACGAAGCTTCTGTCTAGAGAACGGAATTCGTATGGTAGCTATCCCCTCTGGAGTTGGTGGGCGATACTCTGTCTTTACTCCTGTAGGACTTCTTCCTGTAGCCCTCCTTGGAGGTGACGTGGATCAATTCGTGCAAGGAGCAAAAGACTTAGACGAAAGCTGCAGTAATAACATTCCAGATGAAAACCCAGCAGCTATGCTCGCTGCCGCACAGTTTTTACTAGATACCAAACGCGACTGCAAAGTACGGGTGATCATGCCGTACTCTCAGAGACTTGAGTCTCTTGCACGGTGGAACCAACAGCTCATTGCAGAAAGCCTTGGAAAAGTAGAGACCAACAACCCAATTCCTTTGGCTGCCATAGGAACACAAGATCAACACAGCTTGCTCCAACAATGGATGGCAGGCCCAAGGAAACAGTGGCACATCTTTATTCGAGAAATCGAAAAAGAATCATTTACCGTACCAACAGAAGTTGATGGATCATTCAGCTACATCGCTGGAAAAGAATTCGGAGACCTCCTAGACGCATGCTACAAAGGAACAGCGGGCGCCCTTACACAAGCAAAGCGGCCTCACGTTACTATTGCTGTTGAGCGACTCGATGCCTATCACCTCGGACAATTATTCTTCCTCTTCCTTACAGAAGTAGTACTCCTCGGTAAACTCTACCGCATAGATCCATACGGTCAGCCTGCTGTAGAGATAGGGAAGAAACTCACGAAAGGTATATTGTCTGGAGAAGAGTAATGTTCCTCACGGATTCACAAGATAACCCTAAAATGATAATTGCCAATTACACTCTTTCGGTCGTATAATTAGATCGAATTTTCCCACCAATACTTATGTCACAGACAGTAACCGACTCAGACTTTGAAGCAGAAGTTCTTAAATCAGAAACTCCAGTACTCGTAGATTTCTGGGCTCCATGGTGTGGACCATGTAAAGCAATGATTCCTATTGTTGATGAACTTGCTGGTGAATACGAAGGCAAAGTAAAGGTCGTAAAGATGAACGTTGATGAAAACACTGAAGTACCAGGAAAGCATGGCGTAATGAGCATTCCTACATTCATTATCTTCAAGGGCGGAGAGGCAGTTGCAAACTTTGTAGGTGCTAAAAGCAAAGAAGATGTGAAAAAGGAATTAGATGCGGTATCATAGTCGTATGTGGTTCTTCAAAATCTGCGCGATGATCATTGGCGGCCTTATGATTAAGTACCGTGAACGTATTGGTGAAAATATAGGAGAAGCGGAATGGATGAAATACGTTGGCGGAGTCTACAACCTCGTTATTATCGTAGGTATATTCATCTTCTTTTGGTCTATCGCCTCTCTTACGGGAACAGAGAAGATCTTCTTCTTCCCCTTCTTCATTATATTTGGAGGAGCATTTCAGTAATATTTTACCCATAGACCATGGCAGATTCTCAAACCCAGCGAAAAACAACTGATACTGTATTTGAAGCTCACATAGGAACACATCCTCGTGAAATAGAGCCAGATGCTGTACTCACAGATATAGAAGGAGTTACAGAAGATACTGTTCTTGATATGTTCGTAGAATTCAACGATGTAATCATGCCTATTTTTCCAGATCCTGATCAACAGAGAACGGCAATGAGAGAAGGAATGCGTATGGATGCTGAGGCTCTTGAGAATGGGAAACTCAAAAACCTACAAGTAAAAACCGGAGGCCCTTGGACGAGGCAACGTGTTTCTGCACTATTGGCAGGATGGATACATGAGCTCCCTGGAGATAATGGATCCTCTTAAATAAAGAAGATCTTGAGAATTGACTTTGCTTGAGCGTTTTTTTCAGTATTATAAGCCGCGTCTAACAACGATGTGGGGCTGTAGCTCAGTTGGTTAGAGCACCTGCTTTGCAAGCAGGGGGTCAGGAGTTCGACTCTCCTCAGCTCCACCATTACAAAAATTACGTAACAATCTCCTCTAGCCGACCTTGATCGACTGCGTTTTTGATCTCAAGCCCAATCCTCTCTCCTACACTCATAGCCTCTCCGTGCAGGTATCCAGAATACGGAGTAGCACGAACTCCAGGAGACCCTGGGATTCTAAAGCTGACATCAAAGATGACAATGTCCTCTCTGCCGTCTTCTGCAACCACCGCTCCTTGCAATGCGAATGGTCCGATCATTCCTTTGCCTGATGGATCTAAGTCTTTTGGTAGCGTGTTACATTGTGTTACAAACTTCTCTCCCATCTCGAATGCCTTCTCGAGGATAGACTCTTTGACCGTGCAGGCGATGTGTCCTGTCTCGATCATCTTGAGTGGCACCTCTTTTTGCGCTTGCACTTGCTGATCTGCTGTCATTCGTAAGAACCCATCGAGGTTCGTCTGACGTCGTGTGTCTGTACCCATCAGCTCAAGCTCTCCTGTCAGTGGACTGTAGAAGTAGTTAAAGTTCACGGGTGCTCCTACGACGAACTCTTCGATAGTCGCCTCTCTCCAGTTGGCTGCAACTTTTCCTTCAGCTTCTAGGGCTGACCCTTTAGATTCCCATTCCTCTTTGCTGTTTACCAAAAAGAATGCGCGCTCATATCCTCTCTCCGCTTCTGCAGCTTTCACGAGACAGAGCCTGTCGATGTCATCTGCACTAGCAAAGATTTTCGGCGTGCGAATTCCTGCATCTTGAAGCAAGTGATATTGATTGTACGGCTGATCGCGCTCTTCTATTTTAAGCAGTGTCCGTGATCCAAAGATCGGAATCTGAAAATCATTTTCCACCTTCGAGAAGTCATCGAAGTAGACCCAGAAGTATCTGTTGTGTACAAAAATTGTATTCATTTCTTTCAGCTTAGATTGAACGTCTTCATCAAGTACTCCATCGAAACCAGGCTTCACAATAACTTCATCGATACAGCCGAGTTCTCCTCGGCTTTTATAGTACTGAGAAAACGTTTTCTCTCTCCCCTCGCGGGCGACGCACACTGTGTTAAATCCAAACTGCTTTGCTCCGTGGCATACATCCAAAGCGCTGTGACCACCGAGCACACCTACAGTGAGTTTCGATGTGTCGTAGCCGCTAATGAGAGTCGATGTATCCATAAAAGTAGTGGGAGTATAGCAAACAAAATTACTTCTTCTGCTTTTTCTTTTCACGAGCCTGAGTATCTTTCTCAGCAATAAGATTGCCTACTTGTCCTGAGATATCTCCGTCGTACCAATCTCTTGCAAGAGTATCTTTCTGCGTTACCTCTCTCCAAAGCAATTCTAAAACGGACGTTGCAGATGACACCTGAGAAATAGTAATGAGCAGTCGTGCTCGATCAGATTTTCTTTGTTTCGTCTCATCCGCAGAAGAGAGAAGATGATCACATGCTAAGCGAATATCGTTTTTTGTCTTCCCTTTAATAGCTGCTTTTATCGCCTCTTCATCTCCATTCGAATCCAAAAGTGCATCACGCAGCTCCCAGTCTAGTTTATTAAAACGATTAAGATTGGGGCTAGGAGTCATAAGATAAAGGGTTATCCGAGTATGTCTTCAAGTTTTCCGCCTTCTATTGCCTGCTTAATGTCCAATGCAATACGGCGCCCTGTACTCATCGGTACATCATACTTGAGTGCTGTGTATGGAGATCCTTCTACGAATGGATTTGTACCTGCAACGATACGAGCGCTGATTTCAAAACAAAAGATCTCAAGCTTTCTGGTCACGATACACTCAAGACAGAACGGTCCAAACAATCCTTTACCGTTAGCGGTAATATCCTTACTCACTTTTACAACACTCTCCCCCATCTCAAAGAATTTCGGAAGTAATGACTCACGAATCACAATCGGAATATTTCCAACAATGGTGTAACTCGTATGAATGTTGGCTGCTAACTGGTCTTCCGCTTTTATGCGACCAATAGAGTCTGCATTACTTTCGTAGCGTTTGTCGAAACTTAAGATCTCCAGCTCTCCTGTAATCGGAGACTGGAAGAAGTGTGCGTAGACCGGAACTCCAACGATGTATTCCTGAATAGCGTAGTCGTTATTGTCTGGGTGCTTCTTGTTTTTTACTTCCCAGAACTGCTCTGTCGACTTTGCAACGAAGTATCCAAATCCACCTCCTGCTCCATGGAACTTCACGATCACAGGCTTTTCGATCTCTTCTGGATCTGTAAAGACGCGAGGGAGCTTGAGCCCAGACTTCTCCATCCACTGTCGCTCCATACTGCGATCGCTCTCCCATTCTAATATCTCTTTTGTTCCGTAGTACATCGCCTTCATTCCCTTAACGCGATCATGTCCCATGTAGGCAATAAACGAACCATGAGGAATGATAATGGCGTTTCTTTTGATCAGCTCTTGCTCTAAAGCATCGTCCCATTTATCAAAGCTATCTACACTGATTATTTCATCAGCTACGTTGTATCCCTTCTCGTTGTACACACGCTCTGTGCCTTTTTTGCAGATAGCGAGTGTCTTGAATCCTTCATCTTTAGCCCCTTTGAGAATCTGCAAAGCACTGTGACTTCCGATCGTTGCAATCACGAAATCTTTTGGATTAACAGAAGCCGGCAATGGAGAGTCTCCGTTTGTCATGGTATTTCACAAATTCTACACTAAAACGGCAAGATGGCAAGTGATTTTGCAGCCTCTATTACTGAAATGCAGGCCCTGCCTGGACTGATGGCCTCAATGGAACCATGTTATTTTGATCTAGCTTTCCAAGCTCTGTAACGGTCGGAGCATATGCTCCGACAACAATCCCCGTTATCTTCCTTCGTTCTAACATATTTGAGGGATCAGTGGCAGGATCAGTAATTGTAGAAACGGTCCGTGTTTTCATAGCATTAGTCACCTCTTGTAGATCAATCCTATTGCCAGAGCCATAGGCAGCTCTCTTTTCATTAGCAAGGAAGAGGACATCATGAATGCCCGCTGCCACTGCATGCACTTGCTTATGGAGTGTTTCATCAAACCTATTTACAGTTTCTCTTGGTAAACCAGCGTTCATCTTAATGATATGCCCATATCGACTATCAAACCCTTTAGCCAGCCATTGCATACGAGGGTCTGCGCATAGCCTCTTCCAATCCTCTGGGTACGCTTGTGCGAATGCTGCAACTGACTGCCAATGCGTTAGCCCTTTTTCCTCCTTAAAGCTCGTTGCCTCATCCACAGCGGCTACTAAATCACCCGCATCTGGGTCTTTCAAAAACAAATCATGTGCTAACTCCAATTCACACTCCCACTCACGCAAAGTGAGCTCCCGAAGGTCAACACCGCTATTGGCAGAACTAAGCTTTTTCATAACAGTTGTTAACGCTACTCCGATCAAATTTTGTATGCAAGGTATTTTGCTGTACAATACGGCTAATTCCTTTCACAAATTCTATGAAACGCCTCTCAGCATTCTTTGTTCTCGCGCTTATTCCTGTCGCAGTTCTTACCTTTTTAAATCCAGAGTCCGTAGTTAAACAAGAAGTGATGACAGAGAAGTATCACTCAGTTGCTGGAGCAGATGTTGTCGCCTTTGTACGTGACGGATGTCCACACTGTGCAGCATTTGAGGAATATGCAGAGGAGCATGGTATTGATGTGATGTACTACGAAGTAACAAATATTGATGCACAGAAATTTTTCTCAGACCTGCAGCAGCGTGCACCTGCACTAAACCAAGGAGTACCAACTATTGTTATTAACGGAACAGTAAGCCAAGGATACGACACCGATGAACACGGAGAAGCAGTAGAGGCGCGACTTGCAGCATGTGTAGATGCAGAAGAAGGATGCATCTCGTTTAAAGACTTTGTAAAAAGTGATGCCACAACAGAGGTTATCGCCGCAGGAGAAAGCTGTGACGAAGACTGCGATGCAGACTTAGACAAGTACACACTCGATCTATGGTTTGTCGGTAAGACTGACCTAACTCTTATGAGCTTGCCTGCACTTTCAATCTTGCTTGGGTTCCTCGACGGGTTTAACCCGTGTGCAATGTGGGTACTTATCACGCTTCTTACGCTACTGATAAACACGCACGACAAGAAAAAGATTTGGATTATCGGAGGAACATTCTTGTTTATCTCTGGAGCTGTTTATTACCTATTTATAGCAGCGTGGCTAAATGTATTCCTGATGATTGGATACAACTTCTGGGTACAAAAAGTGATAGGAATGGTCGCAATTGGAGGAGGTGCGTTCTACTTATACGAAGCATTTGGGAAAGATCCAAACCAATGCAAAGTAACGAACATGGGTGCCAGACAACGCACGATTGCCAAGATGAAATCAATCATGCAAATCACGCAGTGGCCCGCTCTTATTCTTGGAGTCTCTATTCTTGCAGTCTCTGTAAACATGATCGAGCTTGTCTGTACTGCAGGTCTTCCTGCGGTGTTTACACAGATACTCGCATTCAATGACATCACAAACCTTGCGAGGTACGGTTACATTGGACTCTTTATTCTGATGTACATGATTGACGATTTAGTGATCTTCGCCATTGCGATTTACACATTGCACGCAACAGGAATGACAACGAAGTATCGTCGTTTCACTTTGATCTTCGGAGGAGTTCTGATGTACGCACTTGGACTACTGATGATCTTCGCTCCACATCTTCTGACGTTTGGTTAAATTGGAGGTGCCGGCGAGAATCGAACCCGCGAATGGAGGTTTTGCAGACCCCTGCCTTACCACTTGGCTACGGCACCATAAGGTTCGCCAATAGTACCAGAAACATCTGAACCATTCACAGAAAAGCTACAGTCATTTTTCTACTCCTCTACTACAGGCTCTTTAAACGTCATCTCTCCTAAGATTAACATCAAGTTGTCTTCAAGCGTTTTAGCAATAGAAACTGGAGAGACGGCAGTAAGTGTGTATCCCGTATCTTCCACTGTTGTACTTACTTGGTAAAACCTTCTTCGAGGCTCCCCTTCTATTGGCTGACCTGTAAACACATGCAGGCTCACCTTCTCACCATCAATAGTAAATTCTCGTGTATCAATGTGTTCGTATCCATCCAAAACTTCGACAGAACGCATATTGGCATTACTGTACTGAGCGGCATCAACAACATTTGCAAGTCTCTCACGAGTAACTGCTACTGTAGGAAATTGACCAGAAAAGGATTCCGAAGACTGAAAAGCAGCAATAGTCTCGTCAGGTACTCCTCGCTGCCTAAGAGTCTCTGCATTCAAAATCTCCCATCCATTGGGTAAACACGTCCCAACAGTGCCATCCCAATATCTCTCATCACAAGCAACAGTGTCCCCAGAGCCTCCACAGGAGACAAGAAGGAAGCAGGCCGATAGGAGAGCTATTCGTTTGTGCACTGAACACAGCATAGACAAAGGAGCCTTTGGCACCAAGTGCGCTTAGGATCCTGAGAAATATCTAAGTAGACAAAAGTGGCAATATTGTTTATAGGAACACCTCTAGAATTGAGCAAAACCGTTAATAATGGTAGAATACTATGATTTATGAGAAAACAAACACACTCACTGCTCTTCGGATTACTAATGCTGCTTCCAATCGCTGCACATGCTGCAACGATTGATGCACTCGATACTGTTGCAGGTCTTGCAACAGAAGTAGTCATCGAAGACCTCACACCAGGTACATCCGCAGCGCTCGAAATCCACTCTCCTCTCGGGACAAGCTTTTCACACACACTCAATGTTGGAGAGCACGGTATTGCACATACATGGGTAGCGGGGAATGATTTGCAGGTTGCCGGTGAGTACGCACTATCCGTAGATGGATCTAATCAAGGCTCACTAACCGTACATCCTGATAGTGTAGATTTGATTGCCAGCTTTATCGATGCGCCACAGAGCGCTATTGATGTTGGAGAAGAGATGACCGTTACTGTAGTTATTACTGACCGCTTTGGAAACGCTCTTGCAGGACGATCTATAGAACTTGTATCTAGTAGAACAGATGATCTCATCCAAGCGTTAGCTCGTGAGACAGACGTCTATGGAGAGCAGCAGTTCCTTGTAAGGGCTGCAACCCCTGGAGAGATTTCTCTGCGGGCAATTGATTTGATCTCCGGTCAGGTACTGCAAAGCGCTACTAAGATTGCCGCAGGTGATCTTCGTGGAGGAGTAGGAGGACCTGTCGCCTACTCTGCACCTGTTGCTCAGCAACAACAGTTCTTCCGAGGGAATCCTTACGCAGCTTCTTTGCTTGGAGGCACAAGCCAATTCCGTGCACAGGCAAATGAGCCACGAAGATTCGATCATATTGAAATCGATGTAATCGGGAAAACTCCACGAGAAGAAATTGGTGCGGACGGCAAGCTCACAAAAGTAATCGATATGGAGCAACAGAAAGCAGAGAGCATGTTGCTTACCGCTGTAGACCAATTCGGTGAGCCATTCCTCGACTTTGAAAGCACAGTGTACCTCGCATCTACAGATCCTGAGGCAACACTTCCAGCATTCGGTGTCTATAGTTTCCGCTTCGAAGATGAAGCACGAAAGATGTTTACACTCGGACTGAAGTTTGCAAACGAAGGTCGCCAAAGCATGGTGCTGACAGAACGTGCTGATGAAATTCCATCAGACCTATCTCTCGCACTTGGAACATTGGAAGTAAATGTTATTCAGAAACAAGTCATTTCGCAGCCAGAACAGAAGATGGCTATTTCTGCGCCAAAGAACAATGATATCTTTGCAAAGACAGACGTCACTATAGAAGGAAGTGGTCCCGCATTTATTAACATTATTATCCGTGGAGGACTTGAAGAGGTTGCAGGAGAAACAGATCGCCAAGGAAACTTCTCTATCCCTATCAAGCTCGACCCCTCAAAAGCTGATCACGTTATTTCTGTAGAAGATAAAGATGCAACAAATAACATTGCTGAAGTCTCCTTCTCTATCGACGTTGATGCACCAAAGATTCTCGCAATTACATTCACACCAGAAAACCCTATCGAAGGATCTGATGTTCTCGCGATCGTAGAATCAGAGCCAGGTCTTAAGGAAATCACAATGCTGTTTAACGATGAGACCTTTGCACTGACGAACACTGACCCTAGTACTGGAAAGTACCAGAAGCTTCTTAATGTACAAGAGGCAGGATCGTATGATGCAGTCGTAACAGCTGTCGATGCACTAGGAAACACCGGTCAAAGCACAGAGACTCTTGAGGTAGGCCTTAGAGGGCTACCAAAGGTCCAGAGTGTCGTAGCTGAAGCACAGATCAATGCGATTGCTCTTAGCTGGGATCCTGTGACAAATGATGAGATCGATGCCTACCGTATCTACGTAGGAACATCTCCTGATGAATTTATCTACACTCTCGATACAGACAGGCCAACAGCAGCAGCAACCGTTGCAGGGCTTCGCCCAGGAACTACCTACTTCTTTGCAGTTACTGCTCTAGAAGGACCACGCGAAAGCGAAGAAAAAAGTGACATCGCAAACGCTACAGTTCTTGGAGTAAAACTTGAAGTAACTCCTGGTGATGGATCTCTCTTTGTTGAATGGTCTTCACTACAACAGGACATCCCTCTTTCAAACTTCATCCTACAATACAGCACAGAAATAGAAGCTCTCGATGACCCAAGCAAAGAAGACATAGTAGAAAAGAAAACACTCAACGGAGAACTCCGTGCATTCACACTGCGTGACCTGATTAACGGAGTGACGTATTACCTAAAACTCACACCTATTACGACTACAGGTGAATCACTCGAAGACCTTGCCGCTACAGGACAAGGGACACCAATTGGTGCTGGATTTACTGCAGGAACATCAGACCCTGTTCCATTTGACCTTCGTGCAAGTGCGGGAACAGGACCAACACCAAGACCTGTTAAAGAAATTCCTCTCTCAGAAGAAGGAGTTCCTATGTGGATGCTCTGGACTATTCTCGGAGGTAGTGCCTTTATCTACCAATGGCACCTCAAGCGTCGAAAAGATCAACAGATGACAATGGCCTTTATGCAGGCTATGGAATCACGGTACCATCAATAGTGTTATGGGTAAGAAAACACTTTCCATCGGTGGGGCGACCTACGATCTCTTTGTAAGACTTCCAAGTGATACTGTTCACGAATGTGAAGAGACCGCTTCCTTTGCGCTCCCACTCGGAGCAAAGATTGCTGTAGATCAACTCATAGAAACCTGTGGTGGTGGAGCAAGTAATACATCTACAGGACTCTCTCGCTTAGGTTGCGATGCATGCTTCGAGGGAATTGTAAGTTCTGATCAGTGGGGAGAAAAAATTATGGAAACTCTTAAAAAAGAAGGAGTAAATACAGAGTGTATTACCGTTGTAGAAAACGAAGTCAGTAGCTTCTCTATTATCCTCTCTGGAACGAGTGGGGAGAGAGTTATCTTGTATGAATCTGGTACAAATGCCCACCTACATGACAGTACATTCGATAAGGAAATGCTCTCACAAATGGACTGGGTATATCTCAACCATATCCAAGCTGATAGCTGTGAGATTCAAGATGATATTGTAGAAATGCTCGCAAACGACGATAGTCCAAAGCTCACATGGAACCCAGGAGGGTGCCAAATAGACGCAGGGCTCTCCCCTAGCAACAACAGCGAACTCCTTGCTCATACAGACCTTCTGTTGCTCAACAAAGAAGAGGCTCTCAAATTCACGAAGACGAGTAGCATCGAAGAGGCAATAGCCAAACTTATAGGAGCAGGAGTAGCCAACGTTGCTGTGACCGATGGTGCACGAGGAGTAGCTGCCAGCGATGGCAATAAGATCTACAGATGTCCAGTGGTTTCTGGAGTAGAGATTTTAGATACTACAGGTGCTGGAGATGCATTTGGAACAGGAATGACATGGGGTCTACTGACCGGTCTGTCATTGCCAGATGCGCTAAAAACAGGTAGTATAAATGCTGCAAGTGTCGTTGGTGCCATAGGCGCACAAACCGCACTACTAACAGACATAGAGATCACTTCACGGCTTCAAACAATCGATCTCACTGTCTCCTGCGATTCCCTATAAACATTATGTCAGACGACAAACTCCTCCAAATACAAGAGCTCATTGATAGCGCTTCTGCGTCCCTCAAGACAGCACACGCCCTTATGCGTGACTTAACTGGGGTAGTAGATACCGACAAAGAGCGTCACGCTGCTCGAGCAAGTGCAGAGTCAGGAAGTGCTTCTATTAGCGCAGAAGGTAAAGTAGTAGAAGGAATATTTGATGGTCAAAATATGATCGATGGAGAAGGCCAAGGCTACCCTATCCCTGCAAACTACGCTTCTAAAAGCAAGCTTGTGGAAGGCGATAGCATGAAACTTACAATTACAGATGAAGGAAAATTCATCTATAAGCAGATCGCACCGATCAACAGAAAAACTATCGTTGGTGTTCTTATTCAAGAAGATGGTCAGTACAAAATTCTTGCCGAAGGAAAAGTATACCGTGTGCTTCTTGCATCCGTAACGTTCTATCGTGCAGAAGTTGGTGACCAGATCACCGTACTCATTCCTTCAGACATTGAAGCTACTTGGGGAGCTATAGAAGCTGTTATTCCAAAACACGTTGCAGAAGCTGCTGCAAAAGCGTCTGTTAGTGCTGCCTCTTCCGAAGATGGAGAGCTGAGTCCAGCAGTGGAATAGAAAGAGAAATAAGGGTATTCTTCCTTTAATGAAAATCCCCTCCCGCATCATTGCCCCCGTATTGCTTGCCGCAGTATGTGCCGGTCTTTTGATGTCGTTCCTCTGGTGGCAACTCACACAATCAACATTACAACTCAGCGGACAGCAATTTGTTGATACCGATTTATTGGGAACACCTGTGCAGACTATTTCTGATATCCCAATCGACAGTGGAGATGCATCTCTTATGCACTTAAGGCAAGGAGACATCTTAGCTCTTCGCGGAGAATGGTCTGAGGCACAGACGCAATATGAGAAGGCAGTAAAGAGTGGAGGAGGGCTTGCGGCTCTTCGTAAACTTGCGCAGTCACAACTACAAAGACGAGATACCAAAGGAATACGTTCGACACTGAAACAGCTTAAAAATGCAGGAGCAAGACCCGAAGATGTACTGCTTCTAGAAGTTATTATCCAGCTAAGGTCTGGAGAACTTGTGGATGCGAAAAAAGTACTCGAAAGCGCAGAAGACTCACCACAGAAACACTACGGACTTGCACTTCTTGCCATTATCCAAGGAAGTCACGAGCGTGCGATTCAAGAGCTATCGCTTACCATTAATGGTTGGGATCCTGTTCTTAGAAGTTACGCACGAACACTCAGTGCTGCATATGATGAATTTGCACTGTTCCCTAGTGGGACAGACATTCATCTTATAACACTCATCTCTCGAGCCCTTGCACAAGTGCAGGAGTGTGAATTGGCTCTACCTCTTCTTATTCAAGTTACCACTTCCAAAGAAGACTACCGAGACGCATGGGTTGTACAAGGATACTGTGAACTCACAACCGAAAGGCCCGAGCAGGCACTCGCCTCTTTGGAGCAAGCGTATTCTTTGGACCCTCAAAAGCCAGAGATTCAATACTTCCTTGCAAGGTCGTACGCAGCTCTCCATGAATACCAAAATGCAATTACATTCTTTGAGTACGCACTCACCAATGGATTTGTTCCTCAAGGAGAAGTGCGCAGGCTTATTGCTCGCTATGCATTAGAAATTGGAAACGCAGGTCTAGCGCTAGACCAGTACGATGCATTAACGAACGACCCGAATGCAACATTCGAAAGTTACCAAGGATATGTCTCCGCAGCTGCAGCACTTGGACAGGCAGATGCCGCACTCGCTAAAGCAAAACTCGCCACAGAGAAGTGGCCCGACAATGCACGCAGCTTTGAACTCCTCGGAACTGTCGCTGCTCAACTCGAAAAAAAGGCTGAAGCAAAAGCTGCCTTCGAAAAAGCATTAGAGATGAACCCCTCATTACCAGGAGTAAAAGAGAAATTATTGGCTCTGTAAGACAAAAAAGACCAGAACTTATACACTCTGGCCTTTCTTGTTTAAGTGATCTTTCGGTAGCTATCTGCAACTATTCTAAGAGAAGGGAGTCACGAGCCTTATAGAAAGATTACGTGAGATGAGGAAATCTCGACTATCTGCCTTGTTATGGTATCTCGTTTATACTCGCTACCCGACGAGTCCTCTGGAACAGGATCCAAGACAAAGCGTGAGCTAAGGGAACCATAGAGAATTAAGGGAAGCATCTTATAGAGTAACCTCACATCTATAAGACGTCATCACAGAGCAGAGAGGGCAGTGAGCACGAGCTTCATGCGCAGTGCCCTCCCAGGGCTTTGTTTGTGTTTGTGTTATTTTTGTTTTAAATGATCTGTTTTTGTGTCTGATTAGCCTTTTATTAGGCAAATCAGATTATTTTACGCGGTTAATGAACAACCTGCAATCAATTGAAATAGACACCTGCCTAGATAGTGTTATGAATACATTTGTTATACAGACCTTACCTCTTTAGTATAAGCTAATCCTATGAATCATCTGCTCCGTACAGCCATTCTTATCGTCGCAGCTATGACGGCAAGTGCATTAATACTGGCAGGTCTTTTTGGGATAGTGCGGAACGTTAATCTCTATGGAAAAGAGGTGGCGCAGTTCTTGCCTACAAGCGAAACCCGAGCTGTCGTGTTTTATCCTAATCAAAGAGCTATGCAGGAATTCCCATTCTTTGAGGAAGACTATGAAGGAGCAGAGGCTATAGCGATTTTCCAAGATTTTGATACTGCGCTTTTCCGCAAGGATACCGAAGGAAGTGTGGATGCACTTGGTCCATACCTTATAGAAACAAGCCCAGAGAAATTATCCTCTATAAAAGAACACCAAGAACTCTCTCTCGATGCACAGCAAACATTCGAAAGATTACAGGCGAAGCAACAACCAGGAACGCAGTGGACATACCTCCCCTTCTCCTCACTACCACACAGCGACAATATTGTAAGTAGAATCCTGAAGGCAGCACTAACAGGAGGTAGTGACGGCATTGCATTATCATATAGAGAAGATGGATTGATGATAGAACATCCCAGTGCTTCTATTTCTTTTGATAAAGCCCCGAAGTTCATACCCGATATGCCTGATGTCTTTTTAGCACTAGCTTTAAGCAATGCCAATACATCTTACGTGGAGCTACAAGATCATCTTTCCAAAGAAGACCAAGTAGTTATAGAAGGACTACTGAGCTCTTCACTTTCTTCTATCGGAGAAGGGATAAGTTTCCGCTACGACATTCTTCCTCTTCTCACACAACCTTCGAGTATTCAGATAAGTAGTACTGGAGCTTCTTTAAATTTTCTCATCAGTGGATCGATGGATGATGACGTGGCGCTACAAAAAACGCTAGACCGACTACATACAGCGTATGAAAACTCTCTACCCACATCTGTTATCACTAAACGGGTTCTCGATAAGAGGTTTAGCTCTATTGATATTCGTCACAATGAAAACGTTTTGGATCAAAACCAATTTACAAAGAATGAATGGGTAATACGCGATACCAAACTGAAAGGAAAAACTAAAGGACTAGTAACCGCAACGCAGGGAAATGCTTTTTTACTTAGCACTACACTGAAAGCAATTTCCCATGGTATAGATCACCTACAAAACACTAATGAGCAATATGCTGCAAAGCTCACACTAGACCTTCCACAAGTTAGCCGTCTATTGCCAGATCTCACAAGTATCCAAAAAGAGGTCACAAATAAATTTGGCACTGGTACACTACAGATAATCACCAATCACAATGGAAATCTGCGAAATATCTCTATAGGATCTTCTAGAAATCCATTGCAACTACTGGATCTCCTCCAGTAAAACCGTTACTCTCCCCTTCCGATATGTCACTCCTCAAACCCGCCAAGTTCTTCCTCGGCCTTTCTAGCGCTCTAATGCTCACTAGTGTGGTTCTTCTCTTTATTCCAGGACCAAAACTCAGCATCGACTTCACTGGAGGAACAATGATGGAAATTAGCCTTCCAGAAGGAACAGAGAGAGAAGCTGTGGAAGGAGTACTCAGTACATTCGAAAGCGAGACCCCATTAGGCAATGTTGCCCTTTCAAAGACAAAGGATAGCTCTATCCTTATGAGAATGCGTGATATCAGCAATGACGAGCACATCGCCCTGCAGCAGCATTTGCGCAGTGAGCTCGGTCAGGTTCGTGAGCTTCAGTTCACCACTATTGGGCCAACTGTTGGCTCTTCTCTTAAGCAGCGCTCATTCTGGGCTCTTACGATCGCAGCTATTGCTATCGTTCTCTACATCGCATTTGCCTTCCGTAAAGTTCCTCGCAAACTCTCTCCTTGGAGGTTTGGAATTATCGCTGTTATTACTCTTGTTCACGATGTTCTTATTACTGTGGGAATCTTCATTCTCATCAGCCAAGTAACCTCATTTGAATTTGATACCCTCTTCATTACAGCCCTACTAACGATTATTGGTTACTCTGTAAACGATACGATCGTTATCTTCGACCGTATTCGCGACAACCTCTCTGAGCAAGGTCGCAAGGAGGACTTTGCCCAAGTAGCAGACAGAAGTCTAAGTCAGAGTATTATGCGATCTATAAATACATCAGTCTCTACGCTAATCATGCTTAGCTGCCTCTTCATCCTCGGATCCGAGAGTGTACGCTGGTTCGTCCTCGCATTGATTGTAGGAGCTATAATTGGTACATACTCCTCACTCTTCCTTGCAACGCCACTACTGGTGTACTGGAAGAAAAAAGCATAAAAATTCCCCTCCTACGCAATGTCAGACACTCCAGATATCAAACGGCTTAAAGGTGGACGCGTCGAATGCTCCGTAACCTTTACAGAAGCAGAAATTACTCCTGCAGAGGAAAAAGCTCTTCATGAGCTTAGCCGTGATATTGAACTTCCGGGTTACCGCAAAGGAAATGTTCCTATGGACCAAGCGAAAGAAAAGATCGACCCACAAAAACTCTTTGAGGCAACAGTGCACCACATTCTGCCTCCTGCATTTGAGAGACTTATCAAAGATCACGATATCAAACCGATTATTCACCCTAGAGTCGAAGCTGTATCTCGTGAACCACTGATCATTAAGATCGTCTTCATCGAAAGGCCAGAAGTAAAACTCAAGGGAGTAGACAAGATCAAAATTGAAAAGAAGACACCAGAAGTAGACGACAAAGAGTTCCAGAAGATGGTGGACTTCATGCTCGATAAGCACAAAGTCACAACAGAAGTAGACCGAGAAGCAAAAGAAGGTGACCTTATTACCATGAACTTCCACGGAACAGATGAAGCAAATGCAGAGATCGAAGGTATCCGAACAGAAGGACACCAAGTAGAAATCGGATCTAAGGTTCTTATCCCTGGATTCGAAGATAATCTAAAGGGAATGAAGAAAGGAGAAGAGAAGTCATTTACTCTGACCTTCCCAGAAAAGTATCACGCAGAGCAGTTGCAGAACAAGCCTGTAACGTTCCACGTAACTGTCGTCAAGATCGAGGAAATTAGTAAGCCAGAACTTACAGATGAGTTTGCAAAAAAAGAACTCCAGTCCGAATCTGTAGCAGACTTCGAGAAGCAAATGCGAGAGTCTATGCAGGGCCAAGAAATGACAATGGAAACCCAGCGTCGTGAGCGTGTTCTTATGGAGGAGCTTACAAAGTGTACCAAGGTAGAACTTGCTCCAGAGCTAATAGACGAAGAGACTCGTCAGATGGTTGGAGAGTTCGAGCAGCAGCTTTCACAACAAGGAATGAACATGGAACAGTGGATGCAGGCATCAGGAAAAAAGCCAGAAGAAGTCGTCGAAGAGATGAAGAAGCAAGCAGAAGACCGCCTAGTATTGCGTCTTGGAATGCAGCAGCTTGTTGAAGAAAAGAACATTGATATCACAGACGAAGAAATGGACCAGATCGTAGAAGGGTTCCTAGGACAAGCGACTCCTGAGCAGCGTAAAGAAGTAGGAGCTGCCTACGAAAAAGGAGCTCAGGCATACGAGCAACTCAAGTGGCAGAAGAAAGTAGAAAAAGCACTCGCAGGACTACTGGAATAATCACGCTATTTCTTCCACCAGACCTTCACTCTTCGTTCGGGGTTAGTATTTGCGTACATCCGACATTGGTCTCTGTGCACCATAACTATTCCTTCACGAGCAATATTTCCTGCAATGCTTTCTTTAGGTAACTCCTGCGGTCCACAACATTTGGCATAGCGCATTGGCATAGATATTCCTCCTTCGATTCCAATCAGAGAATCCTTACGTTGCATTCTCCCAGGCTTTTTCTCTATAGCTTTTTTAGCGGGAACATCCTCGTGCCCTCCTCGCTCTTGCTCTGTAAGAAGTCCTAAACGAGGAAAGAGTGCTGCAGCACGCTCAGATCCTTGGCCAATTTTCATTAACACATCTTCTCTCTGAGAGAAGTTAAGGGATTCTCCATCGCACAAACGTAATATAGAGAGGTCAGTCGTCAGTGGTGCAATTCCCCTCTTTTTAAACTCCGCAGCAACCATTTCTTTTCCTGTAGATATAAGCTGTGGACGCTCCTGTGCATACAGATATCTTCGCAATTTACTACGGCTACTCGCCATACGTAACATCTGCATCCACTGAGTAGAAGGTTTTGGTGAAGAGTGTTTTTGGATTTCAACCACGTCACCATTTTCTAATTGATAATCCATAGAAACAATCGATCCATTTACGTGAGCCCCTCTAAATGAAAGCCCAAGATCTGTGTGCACTTGAAATGCAAAGTCCAAAGGAGTCGCTCCTTCTGGAAGCTCAATAACCTCACCACGTGGAGTAAGTACAAAGATGTGATCAGCAAACGACTGACTATCATCTGATCCTCCATCTTCTTCTACAGATTCTTGGTTGATAAGCATGGAGTGCAGCTGCACATTTTCGATAGCACGCGCAGTGGCACCATCCTCTTTATAGCTCCAGTGAGCGGCTATACCGTACTGTGCTTCACGATGCATTGTTGTCGTACGAATCTGCACCTCCATAAAGTGGTTATCAGGGAGGTCTGCAAACCCTGCAAGCGTTGTATGCAAACTCTGATATCCGTTGGGCTTAGGAAATGCAATGTAGTCCTTAAAGCGATTGGGAAGTGGGCGACCAAGTCGATGTAATAGTCCTAAAACACGGTAGCAATCTTCTTCTGATTCTACGATAACGCGCAGTGCAAACAAATCGTAAATATCCTCAATGCTTGTAAGAGACTTCCTGCGCATTTTCTGAAAAATACTGTAGGAATATTTTTGGCGAGAGCTGACCTTTGCTTCTATACCTTGCTCATCCAAAAAATGCTCTAAGGCTGTGCAGGACTTCTGGAGGAAGTCTGGACGTTCTATATGTATACGGTCTAACTGCTGCGCAATGTGCTCACTGTCATGCTTGTAGAGTACTGGAAACGCAAAGCTTTCTAGCTCATGCTTTATCGAATAGATTCCAAGACGTGCTGCTACAGGTGCAAAAAGTTGCAATACATCCTGAGCAAGACGCTTGGCGCGTGCAGGATCTATTTTTTCAATAGACTTAAAGCAGTGTGCTCGGTCGCAAAAACATACCAGCAACACACGAATATCATCTGATACGGACAGCAACATGATACGAAGATCCTCTATAGATCTGCGTCGGCCTTCTAGAGTTATATGCGAAAGAAGATGAATACCAGAAACAAGAGAGCGTACCTTAGAACCAAATTGCTCCTCTAGTTCTGTAAGCGTCATCTGCTGCTGCTCTAGTACATGATGCAGTAAGCAGGCAACTACCGTGTCTTCATCGGGCTCAAAAGGAGAAAGTTGCTCCAAGACTCCCAATGTATGACTAAGAACTGTTTCGCCAGTCCAATGTGGCTCATCACCAAAACTGGACTGAGCGATTGTAAACGCTCGAGCAAGTCTACTGGTATCATACGATGCACCGGACTCTCCGAGTCGGTCGAGAACAGGGGCCAACTGAATGCTCGCGACGCTTGTCATTGGAGAACCATAGTAAGGAGGCATTCAACCTCTGCATAGGGTTATCGTTCACATTTTTTGGCCATAGTAAGCCAAATAACGGTAGTTTTAGCGAAAGTCTAGCGTTCTAATATTAGCGTGACAGGTCCATCATTTTTTAGCGTTACGTCCATATACGCTCCAAATTCACCAGATTCCACTTTGGCAACCCCAAGCTGTTCTAACTTTCTGATGAAGTATTCATACAAAACCTTCGCCGCATCCGGAGACTCCGCCTGGCTGTAGTCCGGGCGATTCCCCTTCTCGAGCCTTCCTGCCAACGTAAACTGCGATACAACCAAGATTGAGCCACCTGTATCGAGGATAGACTGATCATTAATTTTTCCATCTGCGGAATCAAATAACCTCGTCTTTACGATCTTCTCAGCAATCAGCTCTGCCTGTGCTGCTGTATCTCCATGGAGTATGCCTAGAAATAACAGATATCCCGCATCTATCTGGCCGACGATTTCCCCGTCCACAGAGACAGAGGCTTCGGTGACTTTTTGGAGGATAAGGCGCATAGTCAGAAAAATATAACGTATTTTCTTGCTAAAACAAAGCTATCGTATAAAATCCCCAAACGACCGAAGACCGAGGGCGCAAGGCTGATGGCCCCAAATTAGACCCTCCGAGGTATACAGCATCGTTCAGTCGGCTTAGGCTTGCTGAGTCGTGTCGTCTACCTCGCTGGTCTCCCGGTCATCCTGGAGACTTTTTTTAACTCCACACTCCTAAACTCTTACTATCATGGCTCTCACTAAAGATCAAAAGACCGCACAAGTTACAGAACTAGCTACAAAACTTAAAGACTCACAGTCTGTAATGTTTAGTCACTTCATTGGACTAAATGTAGGAGACGTTAGTGACTTGCGTTCTCAGCTACGAGAAAACGGTGCAGAGATGAAGGTAGCTAAGAAGACTCTTATCAAGCTCGCTTTTAAAGAAGCTGGCCTTCCAGATATTACTCCTAAAGAAATCGATGGTCCTATTGGATGCATCATGAGTTACGAAGATCCCCTATCAGGAGCACAGACAGCATTCAAATTCAGCAAAGATCACGACAAGGTAACTCTTGTTGGTGGTGTATACGATGGAAAACTTCTCACGCCGCAAGAGTCTATGACTCTTGCACAAATGCCTGGTCGTGAAGAACTCCTTGGTATGTTTGTTGGAATGCTTCGCTCTCCACTTGTGAGCTTTGCAAGCCTTTGTACTTCTCCACTTGGAGGATTCGCACGTGCTTTGGATCAGATGGCAGACAAAGGAGGTTTCGTAAAAGATGAAGTACAAACACCAGAAGTTGCACCAGAGCCAGCGGAAGAAGCAGAGCCTGCTGCAGCACCTGAGGAAGAAGCAGCTCCAGCTGCAGAGGAAACACCTGCTGCCGAGGAGGCAGCCCCAACGCAAGAACCACCAAAGACTGATGAAGCACCTGCTGCATCAGAAGGATCCGAATCTTAATTTGCTTTATTTTATTTCCCCTTATCCATCATGGCTGATGACACAACAACTACAGTAGAACTCTCTAAAGAAGAGAAGACAGTAATTGACGCAGTCGAGAAGCTTAACGTTGTACAGTTGAACAACGTCGTAAAATTCATGGAGGAAGAGTACGGCATTTCTGCAGCTGCACCAGTCGCGGTGGCAGCAGGGGCAGCCGCTGGCGGTGACGCAGGCGGAGCTGAAGAAAAGAGTAACTACGACGTCGAGCTCACTGGTGCCGGTGATCAGAAGATCGCTGCTATCAAAGCAGTTCGAGAGATCACAGGTCTCCCTCTTGGCGAAGCCAAGGCAGCAGTTGATGGCGCACCTAAAGTAATCAAGGAAGGTGTTCCAAAAGACGAAGCTGAAGAGATGAAGAAGAAGCTTGAAGAAGCTGGAGCAACAGTAACGCTTAAATAATCATTTACTGATTACTATCGAACCCCGTGCATGCGGGGTTTTTTAGTATTGGCAAGCTAATTATCGAAAGAGATTTGATAGAATTTGATCAATTGTATGCACAATAATATTGGTAAAGTCGGCGTTCTCATAATTCTTGTAGGGATCATATCTGCTATGAGCATTTCTCAGTTGGGACAAGTGATTGTGCCTGAGCAAAATAATGCGTGGGTAAATACTCCAGGTTGTGAATTTATTACGGGAGAATGCTGCCCTGGAGACCCAATGAGCATTGTTAATTGCAATGATGGAGATGCTTGTACAGATGACTTATGTGTTGTAAACGGTCTCGACGGTGAATGCAAGAACACTCAATTGCCCGGCTGTTCCACTGGTGGTGGAAATGGCACAGGAGATGGTGGAGCAATCGGTACAGCCCCTGGTCCACCGCCACTACCCGGTCCTATCGGAGGAACTGACGGAGGACTAGATGGAGGGATAGATGGTGGATTGAATGGTGGAGTAGATGGTGGAGATAATGGTGATAATGGATCTGATGGTGGAGGAAATGCATGTTCCTCATGTACAGAAAGTCTCTGCAGTCGATGTGGAGCTAAAAACCAAGGTTGTTATGCTCGTGAAGAAGGGGGAAGCACAGTCACTGACTGTTTTTCAACTCCTCGTTCCGGCTGGGATTTCTGCTGTGGATCACAAGGAGGTAATGGAGGAGATGACGGTGGAGATGACGGCGGCAATCAGCCTGAATGCGGAAATGGAGATACAGAAGAAGGTGAAGAATGTGACGATGGCAATACCAGTAACACCGATGGATGTACGAACGACTGCAAATCCTCCTCTTGTGGTGACGGCTTTAAGCAACATGGAGAATGGTGTGATGACGGTGAAGATAATTCTGACACCGAACCCGACGCCTGTAGAACAGATTGCACTCCGGCAGGGTGTGGGGATGGCATTCTCGATAGTGATGAACTCTGTGAGTGTGGACTAGGTGAAGGTGTAACTCCGCAATACTGCAGCACCACAAACGCAAAAACTCCATACGGAAATGGGACACAGGTTCGCTGCTGGTCGAGTAGTTGCAACCTCTCCCATTACTGTGGAAATGGAGTAGAAGAAAGAGATGGCCTCGACGGACAGCGTTACACAGAAGATGATGAAGAATGTGACGATGGAAACCGTGATGATGGAGATGGATGTTCTGCATCATGCAAACTCGTAAACATGGGCTGTGGAAACGGAAACATAGACCAGGATGAAGAATGTGACCTTGGGGCAAAATGCGCGGTAAGTGGAGCATCTTGCAATGACTGTCACGCATCCAAGAGGAACACATGCTGCGGAAAAGGAGACTGGTGTGTCATCCAAGGTGGACAAGAAGGAAAGACTTGGGGCGATGTGTTTTGCACCTCTTCTTGTACATACGGAGAAATTCTCTGTGGTAATGGCAGAGTTGATACTGGAGTCGAACACTCTGCAGATGAAGAGTGTGACCCAGGGGCAAATCAACTTGGTAAAGGCTCAGCTCAATGCAGGGAAGGATGTTACCTTCCTCTCTGTGGAGATGGCGTTGTCGATAATTCAGAAGGATCTCAAAACGGATACCAGAGACTAGAGGGGCATGAAGAAGAATGTGATAATGGCTCAAAATGTGTCGGTATTAGTAAACCGGATGGAGAAAAGTTTGAGGGAATGGATTGCTACCATTTATGGGTTGGAGGAGGGGGTCTAGACAAGGTCTCGGATTACCTATGTGAAGCATTCGGAGGAACCTGTGAACCGCAAGACGGTGACGGTTGTGACAGCCAATGTAAGAGCGAAGGGCAAGTACTATCAAGTGCATCAAGTAGTACGAGCAGTATTGAAGACGTAGATGATGAAGATGATGGAACAGGGCCAGAATGCGGAAACGGAATACGTGAAGGCAATGAGCAGTGTGATGAAGGAGACAGAAATTCTGATGACACAGAAGCTGCTTGCCGAAAAGATTGCACGTCTGGCACTTGTGGAAATGGTCAAATCGAAACTAATCATGGTGAAGAATGTGATTGTGGACCGATAGTTACGACAAACTGCATTACGCAAAATGCAGAAGGTATAGGCATACTCTGCAAATTAAGTTGTACTGGAGACTATTGTGGAGACAACAAAGTCTATTCCAAGGGAATGGATGACAAGCATAGGACAATGGATGACGAAGTTTGCGATGCAGGAGATAGTAACTCCGACGAGCCAAATGCAGCATGCCGAACAGATTGTAAGCCTGCTCGATGTGGTGATGGAATCGTTGATAGCGGAGAACAATGCGACAGCGGAGAGATGCGATGCGCAGATGGATCCCTCTGTGATGTACTGGATCCAGTTGTCACTCGTTGGATAGATACGTGTATCTGGAACCCCGCTTTCCCGAGCAATCAAGGCTCTTGTAAGGCTGTAGAGACAAGTGGTTGTGATAAAGATTGCCAAGGAAAAGACCTGTCGCAATCCAGTTCTTCAAGTAGTAGCCTCGCTGACACCGGAGGAGGAGATGACGGTGGAGATGATGATAACGATGACGATGATGAGGAAGATGAAGATGATCAGGATGATAATGACGATGGCAATACAAGCTCTTCCTCTAGTAGTAGCTCATCGACTAGCACTCCCGGTCCTTCTCATGCTGTATGTGATGGCAGCAGCTGTAAACTCGTAGCAGGTGCAGGAAGAAATGAATGTGTGCTCTCTCTTGGATGTGGAGAGGAGTCTCATCTGGAATGTAGTAATAATGCCTGTCTGCAAATAGGAGGTGCTGGTCCACACAAATGCCACCCTCAACTTGGCTGTGGCACACACACTGCTTGTATTAATAATGCCTGTGTCACTATCAAAGGACCTGGTCCATTCAATTGCACCAATGATACCGATTGCGAACACGTCGAGTCTGTCTGCCGAGATGGAATACTCGAAGGAGATGAAGAATGTGAAGCTGCAATCGATTGTGTAAGCCCATTGCGCACTTGTGACATTCAAACATGCACCTGTCCACTAAAGCCAAAGTCATCAAGCATTAGTAGTAGCAGTACTAGTAATATTTTCTCTTCCTCACAAAAGAGCACGATCATTGCATTCTCATCTTCTTCAGATAATTCCCTTCAAATAATCACAGCTCTACAGAATAAGAATAGTGCTCCAGAAGAAACACTAACCCTTACAGAAGAATCACTCGTAGCATCCGCCGTGATATGTGGAAATGGAACACTCGAGCCTCCAGAAGAATGTGACGACAGAAACCGAAGAGACAATGACGGATGTAACTCCGTGTGCCTTCTTGAACTTGGTATCTGCGGAGACGGTATTGTGCAGAGCTTACTCGGCGAACAATGTGAAAGCTCTTTGCACGATTCTGATCTTCCCTATCAATGCCAACAGTGTCGCTTCCTTTCTCTGACCTGTGGCGATGAGGTAATAGATGCAGGCGAAGAGTGTGATGATGGAAACCGTAACTCTGCCTCTCCAGATGCCAACTGCCGACCAGATTGTAGTGGTGGCCGATGCGGAGATGGTATCACCGACTCTGTAGAAACCTGTGATGATGGAAACCGTATAAGTAATGATGGTTGTGACCGATTCTGCAGAATAGAAGAAGAAGACACTCTCATCGCATCTGATACCGAAGAGGAGGAAGCCCAAGAATCCGTTACCCCACAAGCAGCAGTCGCCTCTCAGTTCCAAGGGTATCAGCAGTACAACTTCCCTCAGCGTCCGACATACAACCAGCTTCCGTTCCAGCTTCCACTGGCACAACTGCAACCGCTCATAGCAACCCAAGGGCCTGTAGGAGACACAGGACCTGCAGCAGTGGCAGTAATTGGAGCAGGAGCAGCTGCAGGATTTAGCTGGATACGTAGAAAGAGAAAATAAGCGTATTCTAAGCCACAATTCAAGATGTAAGCGTGTTTCACACGATAAAAAAATCATGCTATAATAGTTACGTGAACAAAGCTCTTCAATCACCGTGGTTTAGTGTTGTCTTGGCCATTACTGTCATGACAATCGGCTACACCGTATACCTCAATAAAAACGGTGAACTTGCTTCAGCAAGTAATTATCACTGTCCTGTTGAAGACACCTGTAAAAAAATTGGATGTGACAACATGGAAGGATGTTCAATGGAAAAATGTAACGGCTGTCCATACTGTTTAAATAACGCATCGTAACTATCATGACGTTTCTGCAATCTAAAAACTTCTGGCGCCCATTCAGTATATCCGCAGTACTCCTTAGTACATTTTTTGCATGGGAACTTGGGTACATGGGTGACTTGCTCCCAAGGCTTTCGCGGCCTTCTCCTACACAATTTGAACTGATCTATACCTGTGTGTTGATTCTTATACTGTCTCTTGATGCAGGGCTCGTCTTCTTTCGTCTTAAACTTGGCACATGCCCAGTTGGAGCTAAGCGTGCCTCTACTATTGCAGGAAGTCTTGGCGTAGTTACACTCCTCTGCCCTGCATGTCTTCTGATTCCTATCTCGCTCTTTGGAATTAGCTTAAGTCTGACATTCCTCGCGCCGTTCCTGCCACTCCTAAGAGTAATCGTCATGTTCTTACTTGTTGTAAGCACACTGATGTTATGGCCAAAGAAGAGCTAAGCCTTCTTTACCCCCGGTAAGTCACAAATCACTGTCGGTGGTTTTACTGTGTGCTCAGGCTTTTCTCCACGAAGATATTCATCGATAGACGTAAAGGCATCTTCGTACATATTGTGCATACTCTCTTCTGCATAAAAAGCGATGTGCGGAGTAGTAACAACAGATGAATGGTGTATTAACTCCTTGTTTTCTTCAAAGTTATGCTCGTGCTCTAGTACATCGAGGAGTGCATGCTTCACTTTGCCAGAATTAAGAGCATCAAGAAGGGCATCAGAATCTATTAACTCTCCGCGTGCAGTATTTACCAAGCACACGCCATCTTTCATCTTCGTAAACGCTTCTGCATCAATCATGTGATGCGTCTCTTCTACTGCCGGAAGGTGCAATGTAATGATATCGCTCTCAGAAAGAAGCTGATCGAGCTCAGTGTACTTCACCTGCAAGAGATCTTCGAGCTCAATAGTACGACAACGGTCAGTTGCAAGAATGCGCATACCAAAACCAGCAGCAATTTGAGCTGCCTTGCGTCCAATCTTTCCTGTTCCAACTATTCCCAAAGTCTTTCCTCTCAAAGAGACTCCCCGTAGTCCGTGATAATCAAAGTCTCCACTCTCCACCTTCTTATCTGCCTCCGAAATATGACGCAATGTAGAAAGAAGCAATGCAAAGACATGCTCTGCGATCACATGAGACCCATAATCGGGCACATGGCAAACAGTGATGCCATTCTTTGCACAATATTCGAGGTCTATATGGTTAAACCCAACACTGCGTGTGCATAAAAGCTTAAGATCAGGCAGTTTTGAAAGAAGATCTGCGTTTAAATCTATACCAATAAATGTGGATACCACTTCTGCATCTGCGCAAGCTGCTGCGATATCCTCAGGAATACCTTCGATCACCTCGGCCTCTGGGAACCGCTTTTTAGTAAGTTCCTGGTCTTCTGAATCAACCTGTAGAAATACGATCTTCGTCATGCTCAAATGCTACAGGAACACGTAAAAAACGCAAAAAACTACTCGTACACCTTAAAGGTGTACGTAAAAACACTATTGCGAAAAGATCGTTTACGGTAAGCTACGCCCATGTCTTTTAGTGTCCGTAAACTTCGTGACAAACCCAGCGCTACAACTGTGTGGGCTGGTCGTGCAGCAGCACTTCTTACAGTCGCACAACCTGTGATGGGTCTCTACCATCACTGGAAAAGACGTCATAACAAAGAAATGAAGAAAGAGCACCGGCTCGGAGTTTTAAAGCGCACACTTACTATATTGATTGCCGTATTTGTTGCCCTACTTCTCCTTGCGGGTATCGGTAAGGCAATGATGTCTGTACGAAGTCTGGGTGTCAGCAACATTATTAACATTGCTGGAGCGAGTTTGCCGAAAGACGAACGAGGATTTACAAACTTCTTACTAATGGGACAAGGGCACGCAGACCATGATGGGAAAAACCTAACTGACACTATTATGATCGCCAGTATCGACCCAACCGATACGCAGAGCGCAGTCCTCCTCTCTCTTCCTCGTGATACCTACTTCTTAAAAACTGAAAAGATGGGCAAGGGAAGGCTCAACACAATGTACAGAGACTTTAGAAGTTACCTCATCTTCCAAAAGGGAGTCGAACCAGAGATAGCATCAAAAGAAACACTGGAACACCTAGCGCAAGAAATCGGTAACAAGCTCGGTATAGAAATTCACCACACAGTCAAAGTAGACTTTATTGCCTTTACTAGAGCTGTCGATATCTTAGGAGGAGTCGACATCGATGTGCCATACGATATTGAGGATAATGAATACCCTGATGAAAACTTCGGATTCGATCCGTTTGTTATTCGTGCAGGACCAAGACACTTAGATGGTGCTACCGCTCTAAAGTACGCACGGAGTCGCCACACTTCAAGTGACTTCGGACGCTCTGCAAGGCAGCAACAACTCCTTGGTGCTATGACACACAAGGCAAAAGAGGAAGGTGTCTTAAGTGACGCTGCCACCATCACTTCGTTTATGAAGATCATGAGTGAGAATGTAGAAACTACAATGACACTTCGTGAACTAATCGGTGCTGCTGAGCTTGGGCAGAAACTTAACCGAGAAAATATCATCAGCATGCAGCTCAACGATCGCAATGCACTCTACGATTACATCATCGAACCAGGTGGAATGCTCTACACACCTCCACGAAATTTGTTTGAAGGTGCATCTGTCTTACTCCCGGTTTCACTTCCAGAGTTCCCTGTGACATGGAAGCAACCAAAGTCTTTTGCAGAACTTCTGTTCCGAAATCGCAGTATCTATCTTGATAAACCGAACGTCGCAGTGCTCAATGCAGGTGCTAAGCCAGGCTCTGCCAGAAAGCTTGCCACAGAGCTGACGCGCTTTGGATTTACTGTCGTAAATGTCGAAAATGGAGACACGGAAAAGCGCGAATCTTCTATGATTATCACCCCTCCAGAGCCAGACCCTGTTATCACCTTCTTTAGCACCCTACTTGGCATAGAAGCCACTTCTGCGCCTCTAGACTTGCCCACAGAGCAACGAGAACGTGCTACAATAATCCTCGGAAAAGACTACCGATTTACCCCTCTACAAAACCTAGTCCCTAACCTAGTCGAAGATGACTCCTAGAGAAATTATCGCCAAAGCATGGGCCATGACAAAAAAAGAAAAGCAGCTACGCCGATGGGGGTTCTCTTCTGCTCTTCTCGAAACGTTGCTCAACATTAAACTTCTCATCTACCAATCATGGTTCTTCTATTTGTATGTCATTAGAGGAGAGACCATTAGTTTCTTTGCAATGGAAGAGTTGTTTTTAGAATACATGCCAGCCACCGCTGCATGGACGCTGATTATTATTATCTTCTCGATGGTAGCCATAGAACTTGTCTTCCCGCACTTTGCAAAAGGAGCCATTATTGGACTCGCAGCAAAGTCGCACACCAAACAAGAAGTAAAAGGAGGATTGATCTTAGCCCTCTATAATTGTGTTCCGATTTTCATCGTGCACGAGCTCTTCGTACTTGGTGGTATCTCTACGGTAATCACGATTGGATCTCTTATGATTCGCTACGGCCCAGGTGGAGACTTTCTTATGTTACCTCTAGGACTACTCGGATTCTTCTGGGTGTTTAGTAATATCCTGCAGTTCTTTGCTGCATTCGCCGAAGAAGCTATTGTGATTCACAAACACGGACCGTTTGCTGCTATCGGTAAGAGTATGAAGTTGATCATTAGCCACTTAGGACACATCGTCTTCTTGTTTATTCTATTGTTTGTTATTAGTCTTCGTATCATTATTAATATTGTAATGATTCTCCTCGTACCAGGTATTGTCATAGGAACAGGGCTACTCCTAACAAAGTTCCTCTCCCCAACTGTCAGCTACACCATCGGAAGTATTTTGGGGCTTGGTATGACGATTGTCGCCAGTTACTTCTTTGCCTACATCACGGTATTTAAACAGACTGTCTGGACCATTACCTACCTCGAGCTCAGTCAGCTTAAAGACTTGGATGTCATCGATGATTCTGCAGAAAACGTATAAGACCCAAGTAGTGTAGACTTCATACATGGAGGGTTACTTACAAAAAATGCAGGCTAATATTTGGAAATTATATGTGCTCCATGCGGTACGCGGATCACTTGTTCATGTAGCTGTATTGGTTATTTTTCTTGCATCCAATGGATTAGATCTACAGCAAGTATTTATATTGGAAGCTCTCTGGTCTGTACTACAAATGGGATTTGAAATTCCTTCAGGATATCTTTCCGATCGATGGGGAAGAAAACCTACTCTAGTACTAGGGGCTATCCTTAAAAGTATTGGGATGCTTATCTACTGCTTAAGCTTTAATTTTTCAGGATTCTTACTAGCTGTAGTATTTCTCTCAACAGGCTCCAGCCTCTTCTCAGGCACTGATTCAGCCATAGCGTATGACACACTCCTTGAACTAGGCGAAGAAGATCAATACCGCAAAATTGCAGGCAAACAGGCATTTTTTAGATTCTGCGTAGAGGCAGTTGCGGGGATACTTGGCGGTCTCATTGCTTTGTATAGTCTGCGCGCCACACTCTGGACTACATTCGGATTCTTTCTGATAGCACCGATTATTGCCATTACTCTTAAGGAACCGAAGAGGCATAAATTACAGGAGACCAGACACTTTGCTGCTATGTGGAATATCTTTGTAACATCCGTCGTCCATAACCCAGCTATTAGAGGTGTTATTCTTCTTAATAGCATTTTGATTACCATGGCGTTCTCTCTGTACTGGTTTACCCAACCTTATCAAGAGATGGTAGGACTGCCACTCGTCCTCTTTGGAGTAACGCACTCTATTATTGTCCTCTGCCATGCTTTCGCCTCTCGTTACGTGCATTCATTAGAAAAATGGTTTGATGACCGCCTGTTGCTTATAAGTATATCGATATGCATGATTGTAAGCTTCTTAGTACTAGGTCTCACCTCATCTATCTGGGCGATTGCCTTCTTCTTTGTTGCACGCATCATGTGGGGATTTACTACACCGCTCACCAGTGACATTCTCAACCGCATGACATCCTCTGAAACACGTGCAACCGTACTTTCATTTCAAGCATTCGGATTTCGGCTACTCTTTGCCATTGTTTCACCATTTCTTGGGTACACCGCAGACGTTCTCTCTTTGAATCAAGCGATACTTATTTCGGGTTGTATAGGAGCAGTACTACTCGTTATAACATTTTTTAGCATGAGTGTAGTTTGGAACAAAATTCCAAAATAATGCAACTTGTGATTGTTGACAGTGCACACTCGTACACCTACTATGGTGAACGTTCGTCCCCAACAACTTTATGAGTCTTACACCACACCAGCGCACAGTGCTCAATTACATCGGAGAGTTCCAACGCAAACGCGGTTACTCCCCCTCTCTTGCAGACCTTGCTTTGGCATTTGGTGTCAGCAGTAAAAACGCCGTCGCAAAAGTAGTAAACGTGTTGGTGCGCGAAGGACAACTCGAAAAAGACCCGAAGGGACGCATTAAAATTATGGAAATAGGTGAAGAAGGTGAAGGAATGGCACAGCCTATGATGCTTCCACTCTTCGGTCCTATTTCTGCAGGGTTCGCAGCCCCTGTAGAAGAGCAGGCAGAAGAAATGATCTCTCTGGATACCTATCTTATTGGTGATAGAGCTTCGACCTTCCTCCTCCGTGTAAAAGGAGACAGTATGATAGATGCAGGGATCTTCGAAGAGGACGTCGTAGTCGTCAATCGTAAGAAAACACCAAAGCTTAATGATATTGTTGTAGGCTCCATAGATGGTGAATTTACACTCAAACGCCTAAAGCGTGATAAAGGTAAATATTACCTTCAGGCAGAGAATGCCAGCTATCCGGATATGTATGCCGTAGACGAACTGCAGGTTGCAGGAGTCATGGAAGGCATGATCCGCAAGATGTAACTCCCCTTCACTCTCTTCAATGATTGCTCATATTGATGCCGATGCGTTTTTCGCGTCCGCACTCCAACGTAAACGGCCCGACCTCGTCGGAAAACCTCTCCTAGCCCTTGGTATGGGTGGAGGTTGTGTGATTGCTGCAAGCTACGAGGCGAAAGCAAAAGGAGTAAAGACAGGGATGCGCCTATCGGAAGCACGCAAACTCTGTAGAGGAGCCATCGCGCTTCCTTCGGACTTCGACGAAGCACTACTCGCCTCCAGGCAGATAGAACAGATCCTCAAAAACCGCTGCCCGATTATCCAGAGATACAGTGTTGATGAATGGTTCTTAGATCTAAAAAGTCTACCAGGAGGTTTACCGGATAACGTAAAGTACTGGGCACTAGAACTACAAGAGACTGTAAAAAAATCTGTCGGACTAACAGTGTCTATAGGAATAGGAACCAGTAAGTTGTTAGCAAAGATGGCGAGTGAATATGTAAAACCCGAAGGAGTAACGATTGTTTGGCCAACGACTGTTGATACATTCTTAAGCGATAGGCAGTGCGCTGCTATCCCTGGTATTGGTAAACGCAGAGAGCTGCATACCGCAGCCCAAGGTTGGAAGACTGCCTTTGACATTGCACATGCAGATAAAGAGACTGTACAAAAACTATTAGGCCGCCTAGGTCTTGCAATGCAACGAGAACTCCTCGGAGAAATGGTCGAAAAAGTAGAAACAGAAATTGCGCCACCTAAATCTATTTCTCGAACAAGAAGCTTCCTGCCCACCCGCGATCTCGATATGGTGTACGCACATCTCCTGCATCATTTGACCTACACCATGCTAAAAATGCGACGTGCAGGTCTTGCCTGCGGCGTAGTCAGTGTATGGCTGCGAAGTGCGTCGTACACCTTCGACCAGAAAGAAAGTAAGTTGCCACAAGCCGCAGATACCGAAGAGCAAGTACTGCCATACATACATCAGTGCTTCGAGAGACTCTACGAACAAGGAAATTCATACACACAAGTCGGGCTTGGCTTGCATGGATTAAACCCGAAGGGTGGCACACAGTTCTCTTTGTTTGAAAGTCCTAAGCACACAAAAGAGGCAGAGAATATTCAAGAAGCGATGGATAATCTTCATAAAAAATATGGTCGAGAGTCAGTAAAACGCGGTGCTGCTATGGCTGTAACAAGCGCAAAAAAGCCGCATCTTGGAACAATCTAAGAAAGAGACTCTAGTCGCTCCTGCACTTTCTCTAGTTTAGACTGTGCACTTTCTAGCTTCTCGCGCTCCAGAGCAACTACCTCCTCTTTAGCATTCTCTACAAACTTTTCGTTGCCAAGTTTCGCATTGATACCCTTGATGAATCCTTCAAGTTTCTGCTTCTCATCAGTTAACTTCTCGATCTCTTTATCTTTGTCGATAAGACCATCAAGAGAGACAAAGATTTCGATATCTTTGAGCACTGCAGCTGCAGCATTCTCAGGCTTTGCAGCATCAGGGTTTGTATCAATTGTAAGGCTCTCGATCTTCGCGAGCCTCTTGATGTGTTCGTTTTGCGCTTCGAGTAGCATTCCCTGTGACTGTGTATGCAATGTAACTGTAATATTCTTACCTGGCTCTATTCCTTGGTCAGATCGTAAGCTGCGAATGGCAGAAATTACATCGATAATAACCTGAAGATCTTTATCTGCACTATCTTTAAGAGATGTATCAGACTGTGGCCAAGATTCTTTGATCAGCAATCCTGCTTCTTGCGGTTTAATCTGCTCCCACAATTCCTCTGTGACAAACGGGCAATACGGATGAAGTAATGTAACGATAGTTCTGAGTACATGAATCAGCACGGCAGGGTTTGCCTCTCCCTTAGAAAGTTCTAAGTACCAGTCACAGAAGTAATCCCATGTAAATCCATAGAGTCTCTCACCAGTTTCACTGAGACTGTATTTATCTAAGCCTCCTGAAACATCATCGATTAAGTCTTGTAGCTGACTGAGTACTGCCTTGTCTGCCGCAGACACTGCTTTGAACTCTGTCACTGTATGAGGATCTACTCCAGCCTCCTCACATTGCATCAATACAAACCTCGAGGCATTCCACAGCTTATTAATAAAGTTTCTGTACCCTGCGATCTTCTCTTCGTAGAGTTTTTGATCGTTACCTGGGCTTTGCCCAACGATCATTGCCATGCGCAGAGCATCTGCACCGTAGTTTGGAATGATATCGAGAGGATCGATCATTGTCTCGGGCTTAGACTTACTCATCTTCTGACCATTACGGTCGCGAATCATTCCATGAAGATACACAGTCTCAAATGGAACCTCTCCGATTGCATACGTTGTCATAAGAACCATACGAGCAACCCAGAAGAAGATGATGTCGTACCCTGTCTCCATTACTTGTGTAGGGTGAAACTTCTGAAAGTCCGGACTCTTCTCGATGATCTCCTTAAGAGTAAGAGAGAAGTCCTCGGTAAGCTTTGGGTCTACGAGCGTGCTCCATGTCCACAGAGCAGCAGAGAACCACGTATCAAGTGTGTCTGGGTCTTGGGTCCATCCATCTCCTTCCGGCGGCTGAACACCTGCAAATTCTTCAGCTCCTCTATACCACACAGGAATCCTGTGGCCCCACCAGATCTGACGGCTGATACACCAGTCACGAAGGTTATCAATCCAGTGAAAGTACGTCTTCTCAAAGCGCTCTGGGATAATCTTGATGTCTCCACTTTTTACGCAATCTTGCATCACCTGCTTAAGGCTCATCTTCTTTCCTTTCCAGTTAACTGCCTCGCGATTAACATCGATAAACCACTGTAACTTAACTTGCGGCTCTATCACTCCTGCACCACGACTATTCAATGCTACGGAATGAGCGTACTTCTCATCAGTTTTTACAAGCAATCCTTTCTTATCCAGCTTCTCAACAATCTTCTCTCTGGCATCTGTAATCTTCATGCCTTCAAACTCCCCTGCTATAGGCAAAAGCTTTCCATCAAAGTCGATGACTTGTTCTTTATCCAGTCCGTGACGCTGCGCAATCTCGAAGTCTACTCCTGAGTGCCACGGCGTGATGGTCATCACTCCTGTACCCATTTCTGGGTCTGCGGCTTCATCTTTAATGATCGTTGCCGTGATCGGCCCATTGATCCATTCGCACTCAAATGTATCTCCGTGCTTATATTCTTTGTAACGCTCGTCATCAGGATGCATTACCACATACTTATCCCCAAACTTTGTCTCTGGCCTTACCGTACCAATTTCAAATGGACCATATTGGAATGTAAAAAATGGATCTGTACGGTCTTGATGATCTACTTCTTCATCAGAAACATTCGTCTGCAGTTTAGGATCCCAGTTTACAATGCGATGACCTCTATAAATAAGATCATCTGCAAACATCTTGGCAAACACTTCGTTTACAAGGCGATGCCTTGGCTCGTCCATGGTGTACGCCTCACGCGACCAGTCACATGAGCTACCCATCTTGCGCATTTGGCCTCGAATCGTGTCTTGGCTTCCTGCAACAAAAGATTTGATCTCTTCTACAAGCTTCTCGCGACCCATTTCTTCACGAGGATCTTTCATTCCTCCATCTTTTAGATTCTTAATCACCACATTCTCCGTAGCAATAGCCGCGTGATCTGTCCCTGGTACCCAAAGAGCTTCTTTACCCTGCATACGTGCATAGCGAACAAAGATATCCTCAAGAGCAAGCATTACCGCGTGTCCTAAGTGCAGCTGCCCTGTCGCATTTGGCGGTGGCATACTGATAGTAAACGCCTCTTTATCTGTCGTGTTATCTGCAATAAACGCCCCACTCTCCTCCCACATCTTATAAATGCGGTCTTCTGTGCCATTTGGGTCGTAAGCTTTTGGAAGCATGCGCAAATTGTAGCAAGATAACGAGGAAACCGCAGGTTTTCACTCACGAATTAAAAAAACCGCCGGTAGTGGCGGTTTCAAGTGATGAAAAGAACGAATGCTCGCAGTATTTCGGAGCCGAGAGAGATTACACATCTGCCTTAATCAATGCAAGTACTTGTGATAAATAGAGGACAAAAAATGCGAAATATGTATACTATGGTTGTTATGCCAAACCGATTACAAGCAGCTGGCGAAACACTCAAGCAAGACCGCTTAGGTGGACCACTTGTAGAAGTACCTCTCAATGCATGGGAGTTTCTTTCTGATCAAGGTCCTCGTGCAGTCCTCTCCCCTAATGCACCTGTAGATATACAAAAAAGACGTCATATGCTTCACGCCACTTTTGCTGGAGTTGGTGATACTGTGGACTCTCTCAATCAAGGAAAAGTAGTCCGAGCAGCTGGAGATGCAGTATTCGGTGCCTTTGGTGGACTAGGAAAAGATGCAACGGACGCACTGACTGGAAAAGATACAAAGATCATCAGAAACTACGATATCGCAGCCTAGATTTATGGAAGCACTCGCACTATCTCCAGAGGTTATGGGTTCTTCTGCAACTGTTCCTACACTTGCCACAGAGTTTGGGGCAGGGATAAAAGCAGTACTTGGTACAGAAATTGCAGGGCACTCAGTTGCCTATATCCTTGGTGCTACAGCAGTTATAGGAGTAGGTATCTATGCTATTGGAGCTGGTATACGTAAGATTTTTGGTGGGAAAAGCACCAATTAGAGAGAGTATTGGCATATTGCTCAAATTTGCTATTTATTGTATAATATAAGAGTAAATATGACACCAATAGAAACATTAGGCGCAGGCGCAGAAGGTATGTCTACAGCTGCAGAGCTGAGCACATTAAAGGCATCTGTCCCTATTGCAGGGGCTGCTGCAGAGGCAACAACGATAGGCGCTGTGGCACCTGCTGTTATTGGAACAATTGCCAGTACTGCATTTTTGATTGGAGGAGTGTTCCTCGTAGCCAAAGGTGTTCAGGCAACAGTTACTGGTAAAAACCCCTTCAGAAAAACTGTGTAACCATACGCTATACTTTTCTCCATGAGCCCACGAGTACCACCACCTAACGGCAACAAGACTCCTAGAGCATTTATTATCATTGAGCTGCTTACAGGCCTCTCATATACAACGCTCTTTATGATCTGGTCTGCAATGGCAGTTGTATTTGCTACTGCATATTGGGGGCTTAGTTATATGGAAGGAGGGATTACTCATGCACCAACAGATCTAGCGAACATTACAGATCCTCTCATGCGGTTTGCGAACGCTCTGTACTACAGCATCATCACTGCAACTTCTACAGGATACGGAGATATAACACCTGTAGGTTTCTCTAAGGCACTTGCGAGTATCCAGAGTATCTCAGCGCTCCTCGTGTTTGCTATTTTCGTGACAAAACTTGTATCGCACCAACAGGAAATGACACTTACAGAAGTACACCGTCTTACGTTTGAAGATGTCTTCCACAACACCCGCGAAGGAATGTACATCGCTCGAAAAGACCTCGATCACATCGTGCGCCAAGTTGATGAACACGGAAAAGTTGATGCAGAACACTGGGAGAATATGATCATCGCCTTTAGGCAGCTACAAACTCTTCTCGAGGAGATCCCTGACTTCTACGAAAATGAAATTCACCACTACAACCTCGACGAAAAACGTGAACAGCTTCTTCTAGAAGCAGTGCACCGAACGTTGCACCGTGTAAACCAAATGTTCGATTCGCTCAGTGCACATAATATCGACTGGGTAGGCAGAGAAGACGTCATAAAAGAGGTAAAAGAGGTTGTAGCTATCGTGTCAGATATTACACCACTCTGGAAAGAGCGCAGCCCATACGAAGCACACGAAGCATTTGAAGATATCATTCAAATGAAGGAGCGCATGCACCTCAAGATCTTAAAGACTATTTCCTAAAAAAAACGGCACCCATGTGGGCGCCGCCTTTTTAGTCTTATCTACTATTTATCGTCGTGGTGGACCTCTTCGGTCTCCACCTGAACGAGGACGAGGAGCTCTTTCGACGTAGCCTTCTGGCTTGTCTGTAAGCTGCTTGAGTGAAAGACGAGTCTTTCCGTCCATCTTGTTGTATTCAACACAGAGAGCTTTGACTTCATCACCAACCTTGATGACATCTTCAACGTTTTCTGTGCGAGTCCATGCAAGTTCAGAGATATGAATCATACCGTCTTTGCCTCCAAGGAACTCAGCGATTCCACCAATACCATCGATAACACGTACAATCTTACAATCGTAAGTTGTACCGACCTCAGGCTTAGCAACGATGTTTTGAATACGAGCAGATGCCTTCTCCATAGACTCTCCATCAGGAGCAGTTACGAAGACCATTCCGCTATCTTCGATATCGATATCTACACCAAACTCTTTGGTGATTCCTTGGATAGTCTCTCCACCCTTACCAATAACAAGGCGGATATCATCTGGATCGATATTAATAGTTTCGATACGTGGAGCGTACTTACTGAGGTCTGAACGTACCTCAGGAATAGCGCTAAGCATGTCTGCAAGGATAGATGCACGTCCGATCTTGGCTTTCTCTAGTGCCTCTTTAAAGACATCATCTGGAAGTCCTTTTACTTTGATATCCATTTGGATAGCAGTAACTCCTGCAGCTGTTCCTGTTACCTTAAAGTCCATATCTCCTCCAAAGTCTTCTTCGTCTTGAAGATCTGAAAGAACTACAAACTTACCAGAAGGATCTGACATAAGTCCCATAGCAATACCAGAAACAGGTGAGCTAATAGGTACTCCTGCAGCCATCAATGAAAGTGTTGAACCACATGTAGCAGCCATAGAAGATGATCCGTTACTTTCGAGGATCTCTGTAACTGTTCGAATGGTGTAAGGGAATACTTCTTCAGATGGAAGCACAGGCTCCAAAGCCTTTTGTGCCAAGTATCCGTGTCCGATTTCACGGTTACCCGTGAAGAGACGGTTAGAAGTTTCTCCAACAGAGAACGGTGGGAAGTTGTAGTGGTGGAAGTATCGGTCTTCCTTTTCTCCCATCATTCCTTCTGTAAGAAGCTTGTCTCCAGGTGAACCAAGAGTACATGTTGTAAGCCCCTGTGTTTCTCCTCTCTGGAAGAGAGCAGACCCGTGAACACGAGCAGGAAGAATATCAACCATACATCCAACAGGACGGATCTCGTCTGGAGTACGTCCACTCATACGCTTTCCTTCTTCAAGAACAAGTCGACGAACCTCTCCGGTTACCACTTTGTTCATCATGTCACCTGCATTTGCATAGAGTTCTGTAAGCTCTTCGTTATCGTCTGCAGATCCATACTTCTCTTCAAGGACTGCCGCAGCTCCGTCTGCAAGTTCACCAAAGAACGCACGACGTGCTAGCTTATCCATAGGACTAAGGATTGCCTTATTGATTTCTGGAAGTGCACTTGCCTTAAGAACTTCGAGAGCCTCAGGGTGCTCGAAAGCAGCTGGTGCTTCCCACTTCTCAGAACCAATTTCTTTCTGGATGTCTGCGAATGCTTTTGCAATCTTTTGCGCTGCCTCCTGACCAAACTGAATAGCTTCAAGCATCTTTTCTTCTGGAACTTGATTCGCTGCAGCATCGATCATGATCACACGATCTTGCGTAGCAGTAACAACCATATCCAACTCACATTTTGTACGGTCTTCGTGTGTTGGGTTGAGTACAAGACTTCCATCGAGGAGACCAACACGTACTGTTCCAACAGGTCCATCTGCAGGACAGTCACTAAGGGCTACTGCAAGAGATGCAGCGTTTGCAGAAAGCATATCGTGCTCAGAGATAAAGTCGTAACTAAGAACGGTACAGAATACTTGGATATCGTTATGGATAGTCTTTGCAAACATAGGGCGAAGACCACGGTCGATAATACGTGCTGTAAGCACGAAAAGATCTGCCGGACGACCTTCACGCTTACGGAAGCGAGAACCTGCTACCTTACCGGCAGCGTAAAACTTCTCCTGGTATACAACCTGAAGAGGTAAGAAAGAAACTCCAGGACGAGCGCTACGGCTAGTCGTACAGTTACTCATACAAACAGTGTCACCCAATTGGGCGATAACCGTTGCGTTTGCTTGTGCTGCAAGCATTCCCGTCTTGAAGACGAGCTTTTGACCACCGACATCTACGGTGTATTCCTTATTAGGGGCGATAGCTGTATCGCCTCCTTTCTTGTTTCCAAACATAATAATAAATAGAAAGAGAGATAAAATCTCTTTCCTCCAACGCTTATCCTTTACTGATGTGGATTCACATAGCAAACCTCTATTTAGAGGGTTCTTACGTAAACCCAGCAAGGGGTAAAAGCGGCGGTGGAAGGAAAGATCTGGACGTAGTATACCCATTAATTGGTATTTAAAAAGCCCCTTTCTCACGAAAATTCGTGAGTCCAGGGCCATAAGAGTTTTGTTGCAGAGAATTATTACACCACTTCGATGGTAGCCGTACTACTATCAGAACTGATAGTAGCTTGGCTGAAATGGGTAATGTCGAAATTACCGTCATCCTTTCTAATTCTAGGAGAAACAAAGGCAAGAGCAGATAATCTTGATCCACTGCCGGGAGTGAAAAAATGGATCACTCCTGGATCAATGGAAAAGGGAGTCCCTGGCGTAGCGGGTTCGAATGCAAGATCGAAACGACTATTACCAGGAGTATACGGTCCCATATAGGTACCGCCCCCTTCCGTGAATCCATCCTGGATTCCAAGTGGCAAAAAGACACTTTTTCCCACCGCATGAACATGCGGTGTTGTGTGACAATCTGCCTGCATCAAGATCGCTTCCGAAGAATCGGGATCGAGACCATACTTTTTGCATAGAGAGTCAAAAAGAAGTGGTAACATAAACCCAACTCGGAAGCCATCAAGCTCCTGAACCTCGCTATTAAACACGGGGTTCAGACCTAAGTCCTTCTTATTAGAAGGAAGGCGGGATACCTTACGTTGAGCATCCCTCAGAAAATCAATAACACTCATTGGTTCGTCCTTTCATAAAACGAACAGTCAGAAAACCTTTCCGAAACATATCGGAAAGAAAAAGTATCCTCCTATCGAGGAGGATAAAGCTGATTGAAAAGAAATAAATCATATCCTTCGTATCCAAATTTCCTATCCATAGGATGCAAATATCGCATATCCATAAGAGGAATTGGGGATATAAAGAGTGGTTCATCCTTTCTTTCGCTTTTGTCAGTACCGTGAGCATTACCACCAAGCGGATGCTCAGGATGCGCAATGGCAACTGCGCGCTTTCGCGGGATCATTGAAGTACGAATGTTTATTCGCACCTTTTCCAACAGCTCTAAGAATGATCTTTTGCGCGCCTCTGGATGAGCAAAGGCCACTACTGTTGTAATAGGTGGAATAGACATCATCTCCTTCAAATCATGCAATTGAACAAGGCGTTCTGTCATCTCTTCTTGATATTGTGCTATGGCATACAGCTCGTACTCTGTTGGGAGTGTGTTAATGATCTGAATGAAGTATGCGTTAACAAGCTCAAGCATTTTAGTAAACGGACAAAAACCTTTGTCATTCGTCATCTTGAGGTACTGACGTACCATACAATACGGTGCGCTCCTTTCTTCTGAAGTTTCAAATAGTGCATTGGCATTCTTATTGCTGAGAAGGCGACGAAAATTGCCCTCTTGAGTACCAAGAAACACATTCAACATTGTGGGGAACTCAAAGTTCATAATTCTTCCTTTCGATGGTGTAAAAGATCTGCAACAAAATGGTCTGACTCAACAAGAGCAAACCCGGCTACTGACAAAAGTCCACAGACGGCTGTGCTCAAGAGCAAAGCCTCCAGGATTCTTTTGCGAGAATGTCTGTACTTCTAATAAACGGCACTGAAGTTTCCACTTCCCTAAGAAGTACCGGAAGTTCCGTACATCCAAGTACTATCGACTCCGCTCCTTTGGATACCAGATGATCACAGATCGAAAGAACGGTAGCGCGATCTGCGTCACCTGCCTCTCCTGTAATTATCCGAAAGATGACCTGTGTAAGCAGATTTTGATCCTCTGCTTCTGGAACAAGTGTTGTAACTCCCCTGCGAGCAAGAGGATCTTGATAGAGGTTGGTCTCGATCGTCGTTGGTGAACCGAGAACTCCGATGCAAGATACATCTACTGCATCACATACTAGGTCGATCATCGAAAGAAACGGAATAGATACCGCTTCACGAAAGCGTGGCAGATGTAGATGCATGGTATTGCAGGTCATCACAAGAAAATCTGCACCGGCAAGCTCTAACTTACGCGACTCTTCTTCTACCATCAGCACTGCCTCCTCTTCTCGAGAACGATCAGAAATGTAATCAGGTACAGGGAGATTGCTGAGTAGAATATGCGGGTAGCCTTCGTTATTCGCCTTACCACTTAAATCAATCATCTGACTGTAGAAATCAAGCGAAGCAGAAGGGCCCATGCCGCCAAGGACGCCGAGAGTTTTCATAATGTGACGGGGTTAAGCTTTTGTAATAGCTCTTCTGATGCACCATCTGCTTCTAGTGCTTCAAAGTCTTTGCGCGTTGCATGCGATGCAGGTGCGGGATAATACGTTGGTGTCGAACCAAGTTGCGTAACCATAGGAATAACATCAGCACCACGCTTAGCTGCAATCTGATTTGTAAGTGCAAAGAATGGTCGCTCTGCTTTACCTCCAATAGGAAGGAGTATCTCTGTAGAGCGCTTGAAGGGGTACTTCTCTGGATCTGCACCGTTATACAAAACATTTGCTGCTCCATAACGAATAGCTTGTCCATTACGATTACTATGGCTCGATTCACATCGAGAAAGCCGATCAAAAATCTCATGCGATGTGCTATCAGAAATTTCTGTTACAAGTTGAGCAATAGAATCAGATGCCGTTTCATTTTGATCACGCTCAAAACAAAACTCTACGTGTTCTACTAGGTCTGGATGCAGCTCTTCTACATATCGACGTAGAAAATGCTCCATGCGACTGCTGACTTCACGAGCCTTCTGTAGTTCGATACCATTTGCATCTGCAATAAACTCTGTCGCCTGATACACACGATACTGCGACGGAGTAAATCCGAGTGCCTTTTGTCGTTCCATCGCCTGAAAACCTGGAACAAGCAGGGCTGGCAAGCGCAATGGAACCTCATGGTTATCACTAAGTCCCAGACCCGTGGTTAGAAGCACATCTGTACACTGGGCTTGACCAAGGTGGATATCCCGAGAAAGCTTCTGCAAAATAGCAGACTGGGATCCATCGAAAGGTTTTAGTGGACCAATACGAGGATCAATTCCCTTAAGGCGGAATGTTGACTGAATATCATTTGCCGATGGTGTTGTAGAAATTGTCATAATAAAAAAATCCCCTGCTGCAAAGTCTTGGGGATAAAAAATAAAGTCGACTGTGCAGCGCTAGTTATTAGCGCTCCACCAGTTCTGCCCTTTGATAGTGAGTGATGTATTCATGTACCGATACATCATTACACACACGACACAGTGAAGTCAAGCCTCATCTCAGAAAAGTCTCTATTTCTTGAGTCTCTTTAAAAAGTGCTTAAACCCACCAGATCCGTACTGCAACATGCGAGATCCCCTTGTGATCTTACTAATACTCACACCCAGCTTCTTGGCGATATCTCTTTGTGGCGTTCCTTTATTAAGTTCCTGAATAAGCTGCCAGCGCTCTGCGAGCGAAGCAACCTCTTGAGGAGTTAGTAAATCTTCGATAAGAAGCTTTGCCTCTTTATCATCTTTAATAGATGAAAATAGCTGATAAAGCTCTCGGAGCTGTTGTGGCGGTACAGGCATACAATGAGTATAGCCTATTTCTTCAACTTGTTTGCATCCAACACCTTCTGATACTCATCAGGAGTGTGCATTTTAAGGTAGTTGAGAAGAGTACGACGACGCGCAACCTTACCAAGAAGACCTTTACGAGCTGAGTTATCACCTTTGTGGTCCTGAAGGTGCTTTGTAAGCAAAATAATCTCTTTAGAGAGAATAGCTACTTGAACCTGAGGGGAACCAGTATCTTTCTTGTGAGTCTGGTGCTTTGTAATAAGTGTTTTCTTAGACTTTCGCTTAATGGACATAGTAGAGGGTGTACACAGATAAATAAGATTTATGCCGCGCCAGGAAGGGGGTCTCAAAGCCACCCAATCAGCGAGGACGGGAGTAGTATAGTAAAGGTAACTCTGAATGCAAGTATTTAGCTAAGGAATACAGATATCACGATATCTCAGGCTTTTGGCAATCTCATCTGGGTGGACGAGTGTCTACCACGTGATACAATGCGCTCCTATGACTCCCCTCTACATACTCACATGTCTAGCAATTGCAGGAATCGGCTTTATTGCTATGCAACTCCATAAATCACAGACAGATGGCGACCCTCGTCTTAAAGCAGAGATTGAAAAGAAGAACCAGGATATAGGAGAGCTAAAGAACCAGATGATCGAGATGAAGTCCGAAAAAGATAAGCTCTCAGGCCAAGGCAAAGAATTATACGATCGGTACAAGAGCCTAGAAGCAGAATATAAATCAACGACCAAAGAACGTGATGGGCTTTCTGCCCGTGTCTCTAAATTCGAAGCAGAGAGTGAGCAGCGACAAAAGCGCCACGAAGACATGGCTACAAAGCTCGAAGAAGCAAAGGCTGCACTCGAAGATGAGAAAGTACGTATAAGGAGAGAGGATGAAGAGCGCCAGCAACAACTAATAGAAGATCGCGACCGCATGTGGAACGACCACGAACAAGACGTCGTAGCGGTACTCGATGGTCTTACGAAGAAAGATCACTGTCAGTTTACTTCCTATAGTAATACCAATCTTCCAGAAGGATTTAGTGGAAGCCTTAAGCCTGACTTTATGATTAGTTTCTTAGAGCAGTACATCATCTTTGATGCAAAGGTATCTCGGTCACAAGATTTACAAAACTATATGAAAGAATCTGTGAAGAAAACTGCTCTGAAGATAAAAGGAAATCAAAAGATCTACTCCACAGTGTTCCTAGTAGTCCCTACTGATGCAGTAGCAACACTTAAACAGATTTCTTTCTACGAAGAAGGATTTACCTTCTACGTCGTATCACCAGAAGCACTCGAACCAATCCTTGCGAGCCTCAAGCGCATGGAGTCCTATGAATTTACTGAAGGGATCGACCCGCAAGAACGAGAGAACATTGTCGACCTCGTTGCTGCATTTGATTTCCACGTTTCTACAAGAAATGCACACGAACTGCAGATGATTTACCACGGACTAGAGACAATGCACAAAGCACAGAATGCAAATCCAGAACTTATGGCAGAAGCCATGATAAAAAAGGCAAAGATGCGTAACCTAAATCTCTCTACTGCAGAAACAAAGGAGCTTGTTGCAAATCCTAAAGAGGTTGCACAGCAACTCCTAGAACTTGTGGAGCCTAAAGCAAAAATCACGAAGGAAGATCTAGGAAAAGTTTCGTAACACGGTACAATTCAAACGTGCAAACTACTAAAGAACTCATCACTGCAAACCTCAATGAACCGCAACAGCAAGCGGTAATACAGATTGAAGGTCCTATTCTTATTTTAGCAGGAGCTGGAAGTGGAAAGACGCGTGCACTTACCCATCGTATCGCCAATCTTATAGATCACGGTGTGCAACCATGGGAAATTCTTGCCGTAACATTTACGAATAAAGCTGCAAAAGAAATGAAGGCACGTATCGAAAACTTGCTGCACATAACAGAAGGAACCGATCTGTCTCAGTGGCAGACAAACGCCGGAAAATTACCAGTAATGGGAACGTTTCACTCTGTTTGCGCGCGTATCCTTCGTCGTGATATCGATAAAATCGGTCGCGACAGGACATTTGTTATCTACGACACCGATGACCAGAAGAGGCTCATGAAAGAAGTGCTCAGAGAAATGAATATTGATGAAACGGAACTCAAACCCAAAGCTGCCCTCGGGTATGTCAGTCGTTTTAAGAGTGAGGCGCTCACCCCAAAGCAAACGGAATCACAAGCAACCACTCCTCGCATGCAGCATGTGGTTACTGCATACAAGCGCTATCAAAAAGCGCTATTTGAAGCCAATGCATTAGACTTTGACGATATGCTCCTCGAGACAGTACGTCTCTTTACAGAAGTGCCAGAGGTACTAGAGCGCTACCAAAACACGTGGAAGTATCTGCATGTCGATGAGTATCAAGATACGAACCACGTGCAATATCTTCTGATTACACTACTTGCAAAAAAACATGGAAACCTCTGTGTTATTGGAGATCCAGACCAATCAATCTACGCATTCCGCGGAGCAGACATTAGAAATATTATGGAGTTTGAAAAAGAATATCCTAATGCAAAGCGTATAAAGCTTGAGCAGAACTACCGATCTACACAGCCGATTCTCGATGCTGCAGATGGTGTCATAGATGCGAACCCAAACCGACCAGAAAAGAAGATGTGGACAGAAAATAAAGAAGGATCGAATGTCGTTGTACAAGAAGTAGGGGATGAAAAAAAAGAAGCATTAGAGGCGATAAAAGCTGCAGATGAAATGCACCGAAAGAAAGGAATCAAACTCAGTGATCAGGTTATTTTATATAGAACAAATGCGCAGTCTCGCATATTTGAAGAAGCATGTCTCAAAGGCGGGATCCCCTACCGTATTTTAGGAGGGGTAAAGTTCTACGCTCGCAAAGAAGTAAAAGACGTCCTGTCGTATTTGCATGTCATTCTTAATCCATACGATACGATCGCTCTGCTACGTATTGTAAATATCCCTTCACGAAAGATTGGCCTTACCACTATCGCAAAACTTCAGGTATTCGCTTCAGAAAACGACATGACTCTTTGGGATACACTGAACATTGTGGATCAAGTTCAGGAGATCAACCAGCCAACCAAAGAGCGTCTACAGAAGTTTGTAGAGCTGATCTTGCAGTACCAGACAAAGGCAAAGACAGAAGTCGTCTCCGAACTTAGTGGACACCTGATTCATGCTATCGATATGGAACACTGGCTAAGAGATGACACAGAAGAAGGAGAAAACCGCTGGGGTAACGTACAAGAACTCTTAAGTGTGATGCACAAATACGATGCCCTAGACCCTGAAGCGAGTCTGATGAGCTTCCTAGAAGAAGTCGCACTAGTATCTGAAGTAGATAAATTAGAAGACCAATCTTCCGATGCATTAACACTAATGACACTACACCTTTGTAAAGGCTTAGAGTTTGAACATGTAATTATGGCAGGGTGTGAGGAGGGTATCTTCCCTCATGCCAATTCTATGTTCGATAAAGATCAATTAGAAGAAGAGCGCCGCATTATGTACGTCGGTATGACTAGAGCAAAAACACACCTTCGATTGATGTGCGCACGCAGTCGTATGCTCTGGGGACAGACACAGGCAAACGCACCAAGCAGGTTCCTCGATGACTTACCCGATGCAGTAACCGAGAAACGTAGCGACGAGCTACTCTCTGCATTCTCATGGGCTAGCAAGCAAGGAGAGGCAAGCATTAGCTCTGGTATTAAGCCCTTTAAACAAAAGGGTGATGATATCAATATTGAATTCGATCAAGACACAGACTTTTCATCAGAGTTTAATCAAGACAACGAACTCGCAGAAGGTACGCGCGTCGAGCACCCTACATTTGGAAAAGGAACCGTAACCTCTGTACGTGGAGATATTGTGGATATCAACTTTGATATCGGACACAAGAAAACATTGGCGCTAAGCATCGCACCACTAAAACTTCTTTAGTAGGAGTAATACGTACCGCGCGCAACAGGAGGACCGCTGATATCAATCCACGTAAAGCTTGTTACTCCATCAGTCCACGTTATGTCTCCAGCAGAACCAATTGTTCCTGGGCTATTGATAGTAAGCTGCAAACCAGCCCCCTTAGATTCATCAGGGACATCGATATCTGCAAAAATCCTAAGTGTTCTGGGGCTATCATCTATGCGACCGTACGTAGCAGGTAAACTTGCACACGTAACCGTAGAACCCCCAAGACTACAGTCATGCCTCTGAGAGCTACCATCCACTTTGATGGTGATATTACTAATACTCGACCCTCCGACAAAGCTTGCTTGGAAATCTATATCAGTAATTTGTAGCCGTGCTGCACTGTGACCTGTCACACCTTCAAACCTAAATGCTCCAATCTCTATGTCTGAGCCTTCTATTAAGAAAGATCTATCGTCTCCTGCGTTAGAAATAGAGGTAATAGCAGAGCGTGCCACAGTAGTAGAAGCAAATGTCTCTCCACTTGTTAATACATCGTAATCTCGATTACTCCAGACCCCTATACCTTCTATACCCATTTCATCTACCTGAACACTTCCTCCACTTACTCCTCCGCTATCTTGGGAGCGCAGTAACCCACGAACATAAAAACTAAACTCATCTCTTCTCGGTAATACAATGTTTTGATTTTTCACTCCAAGACGATAGCGAGTACTCCCTGCTACTGACCCATCTACTGTTGCACGTCCAATGAGTTTTCCATGATCGTCATACACATTGATAGCATCTAAAGAATTGTTAGCAGCAACGAGATCAATGAGAAAGTACTGCACCTGTATAGGCTCTGCATCTGCAAAGAGTTCTGCAGCCCCTAAGATATGTGTTGTCTTCCCAAGAACCAAGACTGCATCATCAGTAGAAGTATCTTGAATTAATTCATCATAGGTTGCAGATGAAGTAGAAAAAGACGACTCCACTGAGGAAGATGATGAAGATACAGATGAAGGAGAGAACACCGTACGAGTGCTGCTACTTGCTCCTGTCTCCGCCAAACGTAACACCTCGAGTTCTCCTTTAGAGTGAGCCAAAAACGCAACAACTAGTCTTGCCATTTGCCCACGGGTCAAACCAGAACCCACTGCAGAATCTGGCAGATCAACTCCGACATTTTCTGCGCTACGGACATACTTTTCGTACCACTGTCCTTCGACAGTAAGTAGGGGTGTTCCAAATATACGTGAAAGAATTTTTAAAGCCTCTTCATATTTTACAGAGCGTGTTGGCTGGAACTCCCACTGCTCAGAAGGGACATCTGCCAAAGCATTACCACTAACAATTCCGAGTGCCTTTGCTCTACACACGGGCTGCGCAAACCAAATATTTTCATCAACGTCTGGAAAGCATCGTGTTTGAATACGCATAGTTTCAGGAGGCAGAAGTGCCATAACAATCTTCATAAACTCTGCACGGTTAATAGAAACACCCGGCTTAAATGTTCCATCGGGGTTCCCACGTACAATTTCAAGATCTGTCAGCGTACTAATAGCAATTTGTGTAGAAAGATCTGTAGGCGCATCGGTGTACGGTAAATTATTTGATTCATACGTTAGTGCAACCGCAGAAACTGGAATCAAAAGGCCGAAGAGAACCGAAAGAAATTTCATGTCAGCATTATACATCATCATCTATTGGCGTTGGGAATTTCCCCATGGATGTGATGTACACGGAATAGGTCCAAACATGCCACCATCTATAGAATCGTAGATACTCTGGCATCTTCCCATAATTGGCTTATAGAAAATATCATGCATACGTGTTCCACCATCGGGGTCTGCAAACGCATCAGCAGTACCATGCTGCCGAAGATAATTTATAAGTCCGATATTGGAACGGTCTTCTTCTTCACGTTCGCCAATCTCGAATCCACCAAACTCTCTCTCTTCTCGCGAGAAATCAAAACCTCCAGAGTCTGAATCTCTATCGCGACCAGAGAAATTAAACCCATCGAAATCAGTATTAACATCTCCTGGTCTAAAGTCTCCAGAGAAACGATTACCAAATCCATCAAAACTAAAAACACCTGTTCCGCCTGACGGAAGGTTAATTGATGGAAATCGAGAAGTTGATCCATCAAATCGAGTAAACCTACCACCATAAACATCGCTCAATCGAAAGCCATCTCCCTGTGCAGGACTTAATCGAGGAGACCGAGACTGAGGAGCACGAGGAGGCTGAAAAAGGCCCAATCTATTAGCGCCACTTCTCCCTCTTCTATCATCTCCTACAGACGCAAACAGCCTAGTAAGGTCTTCCTCAGAAGCGGGGTGTACAGACCCATCAGGATAGACAAGAAGAATATCGCCATCTGGTTGGCAGAGCACATAGATATTTGGATCAAACACTCTCCACCAACAACTCTCCCACCAACGGAACATGCCAAAATCCTCTGCAAATTGCGTATGTTCAAATGCAGGATGCTCAGGATAAGCATATGCCGCTGGGGCATTGAGGCTGCTTATCCCGAGAATCGTGAGAATGCTGAGAAGACGCATAGTGGATAATTCTAGACTGAATCCATAAATATGTTAAGTATATTTAACTTAATATACATACTAAGAATACCGCCCATCTACTGATATGATGTGAACACATGTCCGATCTCAAAGCCCAAATCCGGCAGTTCTGCTCCACCTATCTCCTGAGGCTTAATACAGACCTAGGGCAACATTTCTTGGTAGATCAATTGATCCTTGATGAGATCGTAGAGGCCGCCCAGATTACGGATGAAGATCGTATCGTAGAGATAGGACCTGGTATTGGAGTGCTCACCAAAGAGCTCTTAGAGAGGGCAGGCCACGTCACTGCGATAGAGCTTGATGAGCGAATGATTCCACTGCTTCATGAATACGTACGAGCTAACACCAAGCTTGAGGTTATTAATGAAAATGCTCTCAAAGTCCCAATGCCATCTGAGCCTTACAAGATGGTAGCGAACATCCCCTATCACATTACTTCGCCTCTTTTGCAGCATGTATTTTTGGAATCAGAAACGTTTCCTACTTCGATGACATTGCTTATCCAAAAAGAAGTTGCCGATAGAATCTGTGATACAAAAAACGCCAGCATGCTAACGGTCATCGTTGCACTCTTTGGAAAAGCATCAAAAGTAATTAACGTACCACCCAGTGCATTTCTTCCGCCACCCAAAGTAGACTCTGCAGTAATTCACATTGATTGCTACAAAGAACCTCTTGCCGATAAAGCTACTATCGAACAAATACTCAAGCTAACAAAGATAGGATTCTCACAAAAACGCAAAATGCTTCGCAACAGTTTCGGTACGTTCCCCGAAGGTCTGGAACTGCTTTCTGCTGCAGGTATAGACGAAACACGCCGCCCACAAACTCTCTCTGTTGATGAGTGGATAGCACTGGCAAAGATTGCAGCGCAGAATTAGTCGCTATGCACATCTACTCCTACTGGTTCTTAGGATCTTTTCTTCTATCTGCATTTATTCTGCAATGGGCATAAGAAAAGTAATCGCATCCTTGCTCGGCATGCTTGTTGCACTCGTCTGTGTCATACGTACAACACATACCCCTACTCCTAATACAATTGATTGGTATGCAACTGAACAAAAAGTAAAGATCTCAGGAGTGGTTTCGCAAGAACCAGACCGTAGACCGATGCTTACAAAATATACGATTGCTGTTGAGAGAATTACAGATGGATCTGGAACCATTATTGATGGAATATCTGGGAATGTACTCGTAACAGATAGACGTCAGTGGCCTGAATACGAATATAGCGATCGAGTTACTGCAACAGGAATATTGGAGAAACCTGAGCAGATAGAAACCTTTCACTACGACCGTTATCTCAGCAGGTACGATATCTACAGCGTCATGTATCGGGGATCTATCAAATCTATTACTAGTTCTAGCTCTAGTCCTATTAGAAAATCCCTCTACTCTCTAAAATCCAGATTCGAAGCTCAGATAAACCGTCTCTATCCAGAACCTCATGCCTCTTTTATGGCAGGACTGCTCACTGGATCTAGAAAAGGAATCCCTGATGATCTTCTCCAAGCATTTAATGCCACAGGGCTCACTCACATCATTGCGATATCGGGCTATAACATCACAATAGTTATCGCGGTAATCTCAAGCTTGCTATTCTGGCTTCCTCTTAAAGTTCGGTTCTTCCCTGCCGTCACTGCTATCGTTCTCTTTACAATATTCGTGGGAGCAAGTGCCGCAGTGGTACGCGCTGCAATTATGGGAATACTAGGGCTTTGTGCTCTGCAGTCTGGGCGAACGACAACAGTCAGGCTCTCTATTCTCTGGGCTGCATTTTTTATGATCGTGTGGAACCCAAAGATTCTCTGGTACGATGCAGGGTTTCAACTATCGTTTCTCGCAGTGATAGGACTTACAGAACTTAAACTTATTCTTGATCCTCTCTTTGCACGTGTACCCAAAACTCTTGCTCTACAAGAATCATTACAAATGACTGTAGCAGCGCAAATTACCGCAGTGCCACTGATCATTATGCTCTTTGGGAGATTCTCTCTCATAGCACCACTGGCAAATATTCTCATAGCTCCAGTCATTCCACTCGCAATGCTCTTTGGCGCTGCGGGAACATTGCTGAGTTTCATTTCATTCCCTCTTGGTCAATTAGTATCGTATTTGGGCTGGGCATGTCTTGAATGGATTATTACTGTCGCACATATGTGCAATGCCATTCCTTTTGCATCAATAAATATGCATATTCCAGCATGGGTACTTCTTCCATACTACCTCCTGATACTTACCATATGTAGAGCCTCAGGTCCTTCTCTCCCTGCAACCACGGTACGGGCATGCTCTTCACCGGCTCCCTCCCCGGGAACTTAAATGCATGGGAGATAACCTTGGTCCCTGGTTTTAACTCTTTTTCAAATTTCTTCTGAAGGGTCTTCATAGCCCCTGGCATGAGATACAAGAAGATACAATCTGCATCGGAAACATTCTGATGAAACATATTTCTCATATGCAAGCCTACCTTCACGCCCGATTTCCAAATAAGAAAGAGGCCCCATACATACACAGGAGGCGAAAGCTCAAAGCCCTTTGCCGTTATACCTGGATGCGCCTTCTTTGATTCTATAAGAAGTCTTCCATCTCCTGCTCCAAGGTCATAGACCACCTCATCCCCTTTAAGGTCAGCAAACGCCACCATCTTCTTCGTAATCTTCATTGGAGTAGGGACAAATGGTGCTCGCAAGAAGATGGATGTCACGACCATAAGGACGATGACAAACACCCAAACCATCAGAAAGCCGACGATCACGTCTAGAGGCTGCATATTGCAGCTATTCTATTGAATCAGCCTAGTTATAGCCAATTATGAGCATTGTACAATATATGTAATTATGTTATAATATATATATAAACAAATTTTATTTCCTACACACTATCCGTTATGGCTAATCGCCAAACTTACGTCATTGGTGCACTTGGTGTACTTGTCGGGATGGTTGTCGGCGCTTCATCCGCTCAGAACGCCGAGCTTGTGTCCTACTCTGGACATAACATCAACTCCGATATTGTACGAAACATGCCAAACTTGCACCGTGCAACCGGAATCTTCCGCTCACGTAGCGAAAGAGACACACTTGATATACGTAATGGTGTTAGCTTCAGGCTAACAGCACCACGTCGTTCAAGTATCGGACAAAACGTAGAACGTCGTCGCAATCAAAGAGAAAGCGATGATATCCGTCACTTTGCAGCCCCTACTACAACTGGGACTGTACGTGGTGCTCCTGCACAGCGTCGTCAGCGTGTTCCTGGGTGTTCTAACTACACAGGTACTCGTTACACACACTGTCTAGAAGCATACATTAATGGTGAAAACTACGAAGTAAACTATTTCCCTACTAACTACTAAAAAAAAGAGGGTAGATCTTTAGAGCGGATCAAAACAAATACAAAAAGGGAGACGCAAGTCCCCTTTTTTGTTATTTCATTTTAAACAGAAACGGCTTCATAGCATCTAAGTCTTTTCTAAAGAGCACAGAGTATCCGTCGGGCAGTGAGAGATCTGCTGCACACTCCCACGGGAGTATGGTGAAGTTATTTGCCAAGTACCGAAACGTCATTTCTGAGAGAGCTTTTTCTGCTGATTGTTCTCGTATCTCATATGAGTCTCCTGCTGCAATAACGATCTTCGCAGCAGAGAATGACTTAAGATGTTTCTCGATAATTTTTGGATGATAGTAGACAATTGATGATGGACCTGCATACACAAAAAAGTTGAGAGGAGAGTGCTGCATGTATTCCATATATGGTCGCTCCTCTACAAAGAAGTAGCGGTCGACGTCACACGCATCGAGAATAGCATCTATCTTGTCTGCTGTTTCTTTATGCACTGCCTCTCCTTTTGCTCTGCCTAAAAGAGCTGCAGCATACTGGGAATATCCATCGCTCATAGGAAGAGTGATTAAGGTAAATACCATCACTCCCATAAAAATACGAGCAGTGATATCTAAGCGTTTCAGAAGAAGTAAAAACAGTGCTGTATACAGGGGAATTAGTGCTACAAAATGGCTGGCAACTGGATATCCTCGTAAGTTTCCTGCAGTAAGACCAAGATATAGTGCTAATACAATCAGGCCTATACGAGCTACAGGACGAACGAATTGTCGACTCTGTAGTAGTGCGCTAGAAAATAGAATCACTATTAATGCAGAAAATGCGTACGAGAACTCCCAGAGATACTTCAACATCAAATTTGCATAAAACCCTCGTTGCCATAGGGGAACAGAGCGCACGAGATGATGACCAAAGTGTGATGGAAGATACGTTGAGAAATATCCTCCAGCGTAGCCAAAGACCAGTAACCCAATAACACCAACAATTGCTGTAATGATTAGTGGTAATAGTAGCCCGTAGAGAAGATCTTTCTTTGTTGGAAGAAGCACGAGCCCTGTGCCAATAAGAACAAGCGCAAATGGTTCCTTAAAACCAATAGTAAGTACCATGCAGATACTGAGTATTCCAATAGATAGTTTCGACGTACGACTTCTGGAGGTGAGTACCAGCGCCAAGGCATAGAGAGACCCAAAGAACGCTCCAAACCATTCCACCTGCCAGGCACCTGCCTGAAAGCCTGAGTTCAATGCAAGAAGCAAACCAAAGAGAGCAGATAGTACTACTGTAAAGACTCTCCTATCCAAGACATATGCAGCCAGTCCAAACGTAATAGGATATGCAAGAACGATAAGACCATTGAGAATAGATCCTAACACTGCACTATTAAATATCGACATCGATAGAGCGCTCAGCAGATACACTCCAGGAGGTTTTGTATCAAAGATGTCTGTATAGAGTACGTGACCGTTTACAATACCTCTTCCAACGGTGAAATAGTACTTTGCATCTCCTGTATATTCCCCAGCAAAGAAGAACCATGATAAAGACGCAAGATGATAAAAACCTTTAAGAGCTGCAAGGGCTATAAGAAGATATGCGCTATATTTTAGTAGTCGAGATATATTCATAGGAAAACGATATCACATATTGATCAATTCCTCCTTTCGAGATTTAGGGAATTTCTTTACCTGTGCTTCACGCTTTAAAGCCTCAGATACCGTATCAAACTCCTCCGAATAGATAATTTTTACAGGAAGATGCGCACGCGTATATTTGGCCCCCTTGCCTGAATTATGCATCTCCTCTCTACTCTTGAGATCCTTGCAATACCCAGAATAGAGGGATCCATTGGAGCAACGAGCGAGATAAAAATAATGAGACATATTGGCAGTATAGCGATTTTTTTAGGGGTATGAGTATGGTAGAATCTGCGTCGGTGGCCTCATCGTCTAGTGGTTAGGACGCCAGGTTTTCATCCTGGTAACAGGGGTTCAATTCCCCTTGAGGCTACCAATTGCAAAATAGAGCTAAATATGCTATAATATATATAGCATGACACACAAAACACTAGGAACATCCTTCATTGCATTAGGCGCTCTGGTCGTCACTATTGGCTCCCAGATGTCTCTTTCGGCTAGTATGACAAGCCAAGGAACGTACCTTGGAACTCAGCAAGCTGGTGAACCAATGTGGATCAACCAAGAGGTATTACTTCCAGCTGCTACCATAGAATCCAGTAATCCAGCAGGAGTACTCGCCTTTGGAATGCTAATGATGCTCGTTGGATTTGGCCTTCATGCTCTCTGGACTATTCGCAAAAATGACGAACAGATGGTTCCCGTTAAGCAGGCTTCTAAGAAGAAGATATCAAGAACCTCCCGAAAGCAGATGGAAGTTATTTGGGTAGAGCGCACAATTCGTCTGTAGCTTAAAACTCGTGCTTCTTACCAATGTCATCGCGGTGGTATTTTCCAAACTCCGTGAGTTTCGCGCAAACGTCACCAGAAACAACAGGTCCTTCTATGCAGAGCCGCATTCCTGTCGGATCCATTACACAGTTCCCGCAAATACCGAATCCACATTTCATATAACGCTCCAAAGAAAGCTGACAAGGAACTTTGTGCTTTTCGGATACTGTTAGTACAGATTTCAACATCATCTCTGGTCCACAGGCGAATACTCTATCAATAGGCGGGTCTTTTGCATCAGGGTCTGCAGAAGCCTCGAGAAGTTGATCGAGAACTTCAGTATTATATCCTTTGTGTCCTACAGATCCATCATCCGTAGAAACATGAAGTGAGACATGCTGCAATGACTCTAATTCTTTAAGGTACAACAAGTGTTCTTTTCCGCGTGCTCCGACTATCGCCTCTAAGGTACATCCATGCTTCACCGCTTCGGATGCAACAAAGAACATAGGGGCAGCTCCATATCCACCTGCCACAAGTACAATATGATCCCCCGCTTCCCATTCGTATGAGGTACCGAATGGTCCACGTAGCCCAACCAAGTCTCCAACTTTAGACTGTGCAAGTGCTTCACTCATAGGTCCTACTGCAAAGAATGTAATCTTTGTTTCTGATCCATCATCAAACGCAACGGAGAACGGTTTTTCATCTACTCCCGGAAGCCAGAGCATAAGGAATTGACCAGGCTTGGCTCCAAGTGATCCATCGAATGTATACGTGCGTACCATTTCCGTTTCCTGAGTGATCGCCTTAATGCGATATGTCTTTGGGAGCCGAGACTGAAGAGAGATAGAAGACATTATGCGTTTCGAGAAGCAAGTTCTTTGTGCATTCCACCAACCATAGAGCTGATATCATCGATTCCTTCGTTCGTGCACCAATATTGCATGCCTTCACAGACCTCTGCAAAGACCTCTGCACCATGTCTCGAGACTGCAGATCCAATCCCGATAAGAGTTGCACCAGCAAGTATCATCTCTAGTGCGTCTTCTCCGGTATACACACCTCCTGTTCCTATAATCGGACACTTCCCATCTGTTGCTGCGTATACATCGGCTATGCACTTCACAGCAATTGGCTTAATTGCAGGTCCGGAAAGTCCTCCGACTTTGTTTGCAAGTATCGGCATGCGACTCCTAAGGTCTATTGCCATTCCCGGTCCTACTGTATTGATCACTGTGAATCCATCTGCACCTTCTGCAAGGCAAGCCTTTGCAATCTCTCCGATGTGATCGACATTCGGTGAAAGCTTTACGAACATTGGAATATCTCCGATCACTTTCTTTACAGCGGCAGTTACCTTAGCGGCATCTGGAGCACTACACGCAAACGGCTTTCCAAATTCATCTTCTACATTCGGGCAACTGATGTTTACCTCAAATGCATCTGGCTTCAGTGGCACTATCCCCTCTGCAGTCTTTGCGTAATCGTCGATAAGTCCTGCCACAATGTTTGCGATAAGTGGAACAGGGTGATCTTTCATAAAGTCTGCGATCTCTTCGTTTGCTTTTGCAGGTCCTGCATCAGGAAGACCAACAGCATTAAGCATCCAGTGATCTGTCTCGATGATTGTAGGGTTTGGATGTCCTTTGTGCTCTTTCGCCCAGAGAGATTTCGTCGTAATACCTCCCGCTCCTTTCTTTGCAACATCCTTCCAAGTAGAAGAAGTAATTCCCAAAATACCAGAAGCCAACACCGTCGGGTTTTCGAAGGTGATGCCGAGTACGGTTTGGGAGAGATTCATCGATGGTTATCGTACCGCAAACTATGATCGTTCGCGACTAGATCCTGCATCTTGCGTAGAGTGGTGTACATCAAAAGAAACTTGATAAAGTGCGGCCATCATTAAGCCACGAAAGCTTCTTTTTTCTTCTTCTGTATGATTACCCTCATTGAACCGTTGCGTTCGTAATACTGTTGCATCACGGACTAACTGAAGAGCCTGCTCCTGTTTTGTTGAGAGAACTTGTTTTTGAGACAGTCTTGGAGTGGCATGATGTTCCATCAATTGATAAAATAACTTATTTCTATGTATTTGTCAATTATCTAGATACTCCTCTGTTTAGGGAATAGCGTGTCTCTGCGCCAATAGACTACTGCTAGCATTATGATACCAAAGAGAATTAAACGAACAGGACCCATCACCGCTGAAGACAACGGAAGAAATCGTAATGCCTCTTTAAGTACAGTAAGCAATATCGTAGAAAGCAAAACTCCATAAACCGAACCGGGGTTACCGGCAACGATAATCGTTATGAAGAATACGAGGAACGGGTACTGGTAGTCATTAGGATGTAAGAATGCTAAATATTGTGGAAAAAGTAAGGCGGTAGCCAATGCCCCAAGTCCAGCTACAAGAAATGCAATGACATGGACTTTTGTTCTATTAATACCCAAAGATTTTGCATGCCATTCGTGCTCTGCAAGCGCCTGCAGCTGACGCCCAAATGAACTTCTATCAATCAGACGTAAAGCAATAACAAAGAGTAGTGATACAACTGCTGCTGCAATAGCAAAGCTTTGTACAGAACTAAGAAAGCTAAATCGTGGAACGCCAGGGATTCCGAGTGCCCCTCGTGTAAGACCATTCCAGTTAAGAATAACTGCCAATATAGAAAGATGTACTGCGATAGTCATAACACCGAATGCATCTTGATCTAACCTCAAAGAAAGCCAAGCTAAAAACAATGAAAGCAATACAACAGATATTAGTCCTACAAGCGTTGCCGCAATAAAACTCCCAGTAGATATAGCAATAATGACCACTGCATAACTCGCAACCAACGAGACGCCAATAGGACCAAAGTGTAAGATCTTTCCTTTTCCAAACACAAGATTGTAGGCAAGTGCATGTGGAATGGTCATGCAGGTAATGGCGATGATGTGCCAAATAAAGTCCATAGGTTATGCGGAACGAGTTTTAGTACTAAACATCCCTGCTGGTTTAAACAGCAAGAAGAGAATGATAAAGAGTAATGCGACTGTTTGTTGATATCCTGCTGGCACATAGAAAGACCCAAACCAATGTACGCCAACAACCAACTGCTCCAGAATTGCTATAAGATATGCACAAACAATTGCTCCCCAAATGTTCCCTTTTCCTCCAGCGATAATCGCTGCATACGCTTTGATCGTAATAGGGAATGCAAACACCGGTGTTAGGTTTTGGTCTATTCCTAAATAAATACCTCCAAGGCCTGCCAATACTCCACTCATAATAAATAGAAAACGATGCAATAGAGGCGCACGAATACCAAGGCTCATTGCAGCATGATCATGTTGAACCACTGCTCTGACTTTGCGACCAAACGCTGTCGAGTGCAGTACATACGCAAGTACCATCATTAGCATTATCGTAAATGAGATGAGTACTATCTGCTCTATGCTGATACGAGCACCGAATACCTCTATGCTATGGCGCACACCTGGCATTATGGCTCGTGGCTTCTCTTCAAAAAATAGTAGAATCAAACCATCCAGGATCATGCTTAACGCAATAGTAGTAACAAGCGGAAGAAATCTGTGCCGCTTATAAAATGGATTAATGAATATCTCAAATGCTATCCAAGAGACAAATGCTGCAATAGTTAAACCTCCAATAATACTAAGTGGTAACGACAGGCCTACTATTTGATGTAGCCACCATGTGCAGTACCCTCCAATAAGGGCCATCTGCCCTAGTGCCATATTAAAGACTCCTAATACTCCGTATACCAAAGCAAGTCCTCCTGCGATCAGTGCCGCAAGTGAACCCGCTATAAGTCCGTTTATAATTAATTGAGTCATCGCTCCTAGTTTACAGGAACTGCCTCACCTTGTGTAAATGCACCGTTACTTGCTGTCCATAAGACATAAGACATACCGGTAACGTCACCGTTGTCATCAAAACCAAATGTTCCAACAACACCTTCAAAATCAGAGACTGCGTAGAGATAATCACGAATAGCAACTCCTTCTGTTCCTACTTCTGTCATAGCATTTGCAAAGAGTCGTGCAGCATCGTAAGCCTGAGCCGCAAAGAACAAAGCACCTTGTGCTTCTCCATGCTCTGCTAAGAACTTAGTACCAAAGTCAGAATCTCTATCAACAGCTGGAACACCAATTGCAAGCAATCCTTCTACAGCATCTGGTGCAATCTCAAACATAGAAGCGTCTTGCGCTACATCATGAGAGATAGCTACTTGTGTAAGTCCTTGCTCACGCAACTGTTGTACCATTGCAGCCATTGCTGCAGGAGTCTGTCCGTTCGGGAAGAACGCATCGAACTCCATATCTTTTAGACGAGCCATTAGACTTCTGTAGTCTTTTGTTCCAGGCTCAACAACTTCATCAAAAACAAGTGCATCACCAATGTTCTCTTTTAGAGCATCACGGAATGCAACAGCAAAGTCTGTGTTCTCGGTAATTGCTGCAACTTTTTCGATACCTTCTTTCTTAAAGTATCCAGCCATTGCCTTCGTCTTTAGAGCATCACTTGGGTAGTCACGGAAGATAAAGTCTCCAGCTGCTGTGACATCTGGACTAGAGCTGATAGGAGAAATCATTACTACCTGAGCAGACTCAGCAATTGGAGCTGCAGCCAATGTTTCACCACTGCACTGTCCTCCGATAATTGCCACAACCTTATCAACATTAACAAGTTTCTGAGCAGCACTTGCTGCGTCTGTACCTGTGCAACGTCCATCTTCTGCAATAAGTTCTATCATGCGGCCGTTAACACCACCCGCTTCGTTAATTTCGTTTATAGCAAGCAAAGCACCATTGAGAGTGTCTTTACCGTAAGAAGCTGCCTCACCTGTTAGAGGTCCAATATAACCAAGTTTAATAGGTCCTGTACCGTCATCGACAGGAGTAGTACAAGCACTGAGGAGAATTCCAAGTGCGAATAGGGGTGCGAGAAGTCTTTTCATAATTTTAAATGGGAATAGGAAGCCATTTTGCGGCAATCGTGTCCGCAAAGCAATAGGATAAACTATGTAGTTGGATCTGCTCCAAAGTAGATCTCTTTAAGCTCTTTAGACTCTTTAACTTCTGCAGGGGTGCCCTGCAATACCACTTTTCCAACATCGAGCACTACAACTTCATCACAGATAGATCCGATAAATGGAAGATCGTGCTCAATAATCAGTACCGTCTTACCACTGCGCTTTAGCTCTTTGATAATATCCGCCACCTGCCCCGTCATCTTCGGGCTTACTCCTGCTGTTGGCTCATCGAGTAAGAAGAGGCCTTTCCCTGCCTTAAGTGTACGAGCAATTTCAAGAAGACGCATCTGTCCTCCAGAAAGTGATCCTGCTTTCTTCTTACCACTATCAGAAAGTCCTACCATATCCAGCGTTCCTGCTACCACTTCTTTTAAGTCACCGAGTTCTTTCTGTTGATCTTTAGGCAGTGCTTCTAGTGCAACTAGAATATTTTCTTCTAATGTCATATCGCGGAATATTCCAAAGTTTTGGAACACACGTCCGATTCCTCTCTTCGCTCTCAGAGATGGGCTCAAGCTACTGATGTCCTCTCCTCCGAGTGTAATAGAACCTCCAGAAGATTTGAGGAATCCAGAGATCACATTAAAGAGCGTCGTCTTTCCAGATCCATTTGGACCAATAAGACCGATAATCTGTCCTTCTTCTACGTCGAAACTTATGCCCTGAAGGATTTTGTGCTCATCAATAGTGAGAGAGAGGTCTTTGAGTTCTAGAAGGGCCATATGCAAAGCAGGATACCAAAGAGTATAGTGAAAAAGTATGATAAAACAGAGAATCAATCCTCATGCCCACTCCGATGAAAGTGACGGGGCACTCACCATTGAGCAGATTGATGAAACGGCAAGAGTAACGGGTACCCACCAAATCATTACAGATCATAATACTGTTGATGCACACCGAAACTTTTCCTCAGATAGAATCGGAGCAGGTATCGAAGTGAAAACAAAAAACGGTGTGGATATTTTAGTATGCGGATCGAGAGACGGAATAATCACGCTCTTTGATGATCACCTTCAGTCACTTGTAGATCCTGAAAATCCTATTTTTGGAGAAGTAGATATCTCCCCAGTAGACCTTGTCGGTCTTGCCAGAGAAATGGGACATGAAGTTATTCTGCCACATCCAGGTACAGCAGAAGGTGCAACCATGCTTTCTGTGAAGACACAGGAAGAACTTGCCCGACATGATCCTCTTGTAGAAAGTAACGGGAGAATGACGAGGAAAATAAATAGAATAGCTAAACAGTTTGCAAAACGACTTAATCTCAAACTCATTGCAGGTGGAGACAGCCATATTGAAGGATTTGATCAATACTCAACATCGTATAACCAAGTAAAGCATGATCAAATTCTCACGCCACAACAAATGCTGCAAACACTACGAGAAGAACGTAAGCGACATAAGATGCAAGTGAGCAAACCTAGCTTTCGTGAATCTCTTGCAACAGGAAGGCAGGTACTCGCAAAAGGAGGACTAAAGATGCTACAGATGTTTGCAAAATATAAGCGACGACAATTGTTTGGGACGCAATACTAATTACTTCTTCTTCACAATCGCCTCCATGAATGCATTAAAGAGTGGCTGTGGCTTGTGTGGCCTACTCTTAAACTCTGGATGGAACTGACACCCAAGCATAAACGGATGATCTTTGATCTCAACAATTTCCATAAGCTTCGTCTCTGGCCATTCTCCAGAGAAGATCAATCCTTTATCTTCTAACTTCTTGCGGAACGTATTATTAAATTCGTAGCGATGCCTGTGCCTCTCCGATATCTCATCTGATCCATAAGCTTCGTGTGCTTTGGTTCCTTTTTTCAGCTTACAATTAAATGTACCAAGTCTAAGTGTTCCTCCTTTGGATCTTCCTTTGTGCTGACCTGGCATAAAGTGAACAAGATACTTACTGCGAGGTAGCTTTTCATCTTCATCAAACTCTTCACTAGTAATTAGCTTGTCTTTGAGTTTATTACGAGCAAATTCAATCGCCAAAATCTGTGAACCAAGACAAAGCCCTAAGTAGGGAACCTTGTTGGTCCGTGCATAATTCGCTGCTGCAATCTTTCCTTCAATTCCTCTAATTCCAAACCCACCAGGGATCACCATTCCCTTACATTTCTTAAGTTCAGCCCACGCCTCTTTATCTTTAGCTTCGAGTTTCTCTGAGTCTATCCAGATAATTTCTGCTTTGCGCTTATTATGTACAGCCGCAGACTTAATGGCTTCTACTACAGACAAATATGCATCTTCTAAGTTTGTATATTTTCCTACCATCGCAATCTTCACATCTTTAGAAGCCTTGAGGTGCCGCTTCGCTCCTTCTGTCCAATCTGTCATATCCGGTTTGAGATCTGGAAGACCTAACTTCTCTCCTATCACCTGTGCAATTTTATATTTCTGCAACGCAACAGGCACATCGTAAATACTATGTAGTGTCTGTGCAGGAATAACTGCTTCACGTTTCACTGAACAGAACTTCGAGATCTTATCGAGAAGATCTTTGGTAATACGATAATCAGCACGAGCTAAGATCATATCTGGCTGAAGTCCAATACGACGCAACTCTCTCACAGAAAGCTGTGTCGGCTTGGTCTTCAGTTCTTTTGATCCTTTAAGATACGGAAGTAGTGTGAGATGCACGTGGAAGATTTGCTCACGTGGTAACTCTGTTTTCATCTGACGGATCGCTTCGAGGAATGGCTCTCCTTCTATATCTCCAACTGTTCCTCCAATCTCTACCATGAGTACATCACACTCACTTTTCTCTGCAGAGTTTTGGATAGCAGCCTTAATAGCATCTGTTACATGTGGAACAACCTGCACTGTTCCACCGTGGTAATCTCCACGTCGCTCTCTTGCAAGAACCTCTGTGTAGATACGTCCAGTAGTCACAGTAGAAAGCTTGCTCATTGGCTCATCGATAAAGCGTTCGTAATGCCCAAGGTCTAAGTCTGTCTCTGCTCCATCATCTGTGACGAATACTTCTCCATGCTGAAACGGACTCATCGTACCTGGGTCTACATTGAGATACGGATCGAGCTTTTGTACAAATACCTTAAGACCTGCCGCCTTCAAGATAGCTCCTATAGAAGCTGCTGCAATTCCTTTTCCAAGGCTGCTGCATACTCCTCCAGTAACAATAATAAAACGGGGGTCTTTCTTCGTCTTCCCTTCCGGGTTCTTTCGGTTCTGAGGTTTAGCTTTTTTTGGTGGATTCATACTAAATATAGAGCTTCATCCGATTGATTCAGGGGAGACGCCCGCCACAGATATTACTTGTTTTCTAAGGCATTGCAAGCAAAGTCCAATTCACGAGAGAATTATTGACTTATTTGTAAATTAAGCTATAAATAACTTTGATGACCTGTGAGAAAAAACAGTTTTTACGGCCCTCTCCCCCACCTGCTTCAGGGAGGACAATCAGCAGACTTGCAGATGCTGGGAAGAGGAATAATATTGTTGCACACCAATCCTTAATACAACTTCATGATATTTATAGTCACAGAGAAGTCTGGCAAGCTCTTTCGCCAAAAGCGCGAGGAGAACTTACGCAAATGCGCAGTCTTGGGTTTGACGGCTACTATCCAGATAACGCTGATTTTGAACGAATAGAAAGTGCAATAGGAAGAGAGTCTGCAGAGTGCAGAACTGCACTGCAAAACATTGCCGTTATTAAAGATATTATCAACACCCAAGAAGCTCTGTGGTCGATGATGGCAGAGGCATATCCTTACCCAGACCTGATGCTTTTGCTACAAGATACGACTGCTGCTATGCACCATCTTCCTGATGAAAATGGTGGAAGAATAGTCACCTTTGGTAGTGCACGTACTGCTACTGGTTCTGATGTATTCGATGCCGCTCGATGGATTAATGAAACAATTGTTACAGGATCTCTCAGAGAAGATGGCACCTCCGAACAAGTAATAACAGGGGCAGGTCCAGGAATTATGAAGGCTGCCAATCTCGGAGCAATGCAAGGAAGATGGAATATTATGAAGATTCTTAAAAATCAATTAGCAGAAGCACCTGATGAAGGTAGTGTGCATGCAGCAATATTTAAAGCGAGAACACAAATGCATAGCATAGGAGTTCGCATTGCACTTCCTTTTGAGGCGTCGTGGAATGAACACTTGCAGCTCTGTCTTACTATTAAAAACTTTGCCCCGCGCAAAGGAGGATTGGTTTCTGCTGCTATGGGAAGAAGTGTTTCTCATAATGGAGACGAACATACAAAAAGCCCAAATCACCCTGCAGTCTTTGTTCATAAAGGAGGATTTGGAACTGATGATGAAGCATATGAAGCAGCACTACTTATACAGTGCGGAAAATCACCAAACATGCCAATTTTAGCTGTTGGAAAAGAAGTATCAGACAAGTTTCACGCATCTATAGAAAAGATGGAGCAATGGAATGCCATCAGCCCTGATGACTGGGGCATTATTACCGAGTGCAAAGATGAAGTTGACGCCGTAGAAAAGTACCACTCACTCCATGGTATAGAAATGAGCGAATTCACAAAGGCGCAAGTCACAAACCGCAGACCAGTAGCTAACAATAATAATGGCGATGAGACTAATGGATACAGAGAGTAATACTACTTCTTCTCTTTCTCATCCAACACCTCTTCTATTTGTTCTACCGTGTCTTTCTTCATTCTAAAGAGTCGCATAGTCGCCTTAAGTTCATTGCGTGTAAATAAACCATTGAGAACTAAAAACACCGAACTCATCACTACTCCTACAGGATTGTTTTGCTGTGCAGCTTCTACTGCAGCAAACGTAGACCCAACAGTTAACGTAGACCCTCCACCAATAGTAAGTATGCGATACATCCACTCTCTTGCCTTCGTTCCTCCCATAGAAAATGCAGTAGCAAGCATAGTAAGACCGATTGGTGGCAATGCCTCAGAGACATTACTGGCATGATTCGCAACTGTATAAGAGCCAATGGCAATAGCAGACGTAGTCAGTGCAATATCTGTTCTAAAGCGAGCAGAAATTTTTGCAATGGTTTTATTACGGCTATCAAGATAGGGCCGAAGAGAAGACAAAATTAAACCTATTTCTGGAATAGCAAATAATGGATTTCCAGCTGCAAATGCCATAGCTGTTAATGCAACATTCCCTCCAAGGATTTTCCCAGAAGCATCTTTTGTAATCTCTCCTATCTCCTCTTCAGAAGTTGCATGTTGCAAATCTCCATACCGTGCACTTCCTGCATTGATCATATTAATACTAATAAACCCAACCACTGCAGTAAGTATCTCTGGCCCATGATGTTTTGTTAGCTCAAGAACTTCGTCAGTAATACTGCTTGGTGCTCCAATTTCAGCTATTGCATCAGATAATTCCTGTGCCTTCTCTGCAGGAACAGCGATGTCTGGAGCCTCTGATAGCGTTGACTCTGAATCCATAGAAGATACATACTACCATATTATAACTATTTGTAAATACTATACAAAAAGCGCCCTTTCGAGCGCTTTCGGTATTAAATTTTAGCTTAACCAATAAGACCTGTTGCTGTGTACATACTAACGGTAAGTACAGAGACAATAGTCATAAGCTTTACGAGGATGTTGATAGAAGGACCAGAAGTATCCTTGAATGGATCTCCTACAGTGTCTCCTACAACAGCTGCCTTGTGCGTTTCGCTTCCTTTACCGCCAAGGTTTCCAGCTTCGATGTACTTCTTTGCGTTATCCCAAGCACCACCACTGTTCGCCATAGAGATCGCAAGTAAGACACCAGATACAAGGGCTCCTGCAAGCATTCCTCCAAGAGCTTCTGAACCAAGGAGTAGCCCAACAATAACTGGAGAAGTAATTGCGATAATTCCAGGCATTGTCATCTCTTTAATAGCTGCAGCAGTAGCAATGTCTACGCAACGCGCTGAGTCTCCTTCAGCTTTTCCTGCCATGAGGCCTTTGATTTCTTTGAACTGACGACGTACTTCTTCGATCATAGAGAAAGCAGCACGACCAACAGCGTTCATAGTAAGTGCAGAGAAAACATATGGAAGTGTTCCTCCAATAAGAAGACCGATAAGAGTATTTGGATTCATAAGGTTAATAGTCTGCAAGTTTGCCTGCTCAGAGAATGCTGAGAAGAGCGCGAGTGCAGTAAGAGCTGCAGATCCGATAGCGAATCCTTTTCCGATAGCTGCTGTTGTGTTTCCAGCGGAGTCGAGTGCATCTGTACGGTTTCGAACAGCCTTAGGTAATCCTGCCATCTCTGCAAGTCCACCAGCGTTATCTGCAACTGGTCCGTATGCATCTACAGCCAAGGAGATTCCAAGAGTAGAAAGCATACCAACAGCGGCGATTGCAATACCGTAAAGACCTGCATATGAAAATGAAAGTCCGATAGCTGCTGCAATACAAAGTACTGGGAGGAATGTTGAGCTGTATCCAAGTGCAAGCCCTGCAATAATAGTTGTTGCAGAACCAGTTTTTGCACTAGCTGCTAATTCTTTAACAGGCTTGTAGTGGTCTGATGTGTAGTACTCTGTAAGAAGTCCAATAACGAGACCAACAACCAAACCTCCAACCATTGCCATAAATACTCCAAACCATACATCGCTTGGTAGCATGTTATTTGCAAGGAAGAACGTTCCTGCAATTACGATTGCAGAAGAGAGGAACAATCCATTCTTTAAAGCTCCGTGCACATTAGAACTCCCCTTCCCGGTTCGAACAGCGAATGTACCGATGATCGAAGCGACGATTCCAAGTGCAGAGATATAAAGAGGAAAGAGGACAGCAACTTCTGTGCTTCCCCAAGAAACTGTCATACCAATAAGCATGGCAGCCAGAATAGAACCAACATAACTTTCGAAAAGGTCAGCACCCATTCCAGCAACATCACCAACGTTATCTCCAACGTTGTCTGCGATAACTGCAGGGTTACGTGGATCATCTTCTGGGATACCAGCCTCTACTTTACCAACAAGATCCGCTCCAACATCTGCAGCCTTGGTAAAAATTCCACCTCCAACACGAGCAAACAATGCAACACCAGAAGCACCAAAGGAAAATCCTGTAAGCGCTTGAAGAGTATCTGCAAGTGAGAGACTCATAGTCTGCATAAGGTAGAGCATTGCAGCAGTCAGTCCGATAAGACCAAGTCCTACTACAGAGAGTCCCATAGTTGCTCCAGAAAGGAACGCAACACGGAGAGCAGGTCCAAGACTGCTTCGTGCAGCTTGTGTTGTTCGTACGTTTGCAACAGTGGCAGTACGCATACCGATGAATCCGGCAATCACACTACATAATGCTCCAAGTACAAAGCTTCCTGCTGTGGTTGGACTGCCCCAGTTTCCAGCTTGCACATTGGCAACACCAGTATCAAGGAGGCCGTACACAAGTACGCCGACAACGGCGACAAAGATACCAATTACTTGGTATTCACGACGCAAGAATGCCATAGCACCAGCACGAACTTGATTAGCGATATGCTGCATCTTTTCGGTACCAGGACTACGCATGGAAATAAGAATACGGAATATAGCCGCAGTAAGTAGAGCGAGAGCTCCAGAACTGAGGACAGTTACGAGAGAATTACTAAACGGGTCTGCAAATACGGGAAACATAGGTCTATTGGGGAAATTCTGAAATAGTGTATCGCACTACCATTGCCAGTACCAGAGCCAAAAAAGCTATTTTGTATTAAAAAAGCCACCCGAGAGGATGGCTTCTTTATTAATCAAAGTACGGTCTTAGCAGCCTGTGCCAAGAATATCACGGTCACGAGCGTCTACACATCCGTGGTATGAGTTTGAACGGATATCGCGACGTGTTGGGCGGTCCCAACCCCACGCACCATGATTTGAGCTGCTTCCACCTGTCTGTACAAGGCTAAATGGAAGGTTAGCAGTTTTAATGGCACCATCACGGCGACGCATGTCACCAGAAACGTTAAGTACTCGGTAGTCTACTCCACGTAGGTAACCAAGAACGTGACGACGGAAGTTACGCTGAGCAGCGCGAACTTGTGCGCGAGCGAGCATAGAACGACCAGTAGTGTCACTTACAGCAGCACTACGGTATGAATTAGAAAGCTCTAGGATTGAAGAGTACGCGTCTGCGTACAAATCACGAACCTGTTCACGTTGGCGCAATACAGTAGTTGGTACTGGTGGTGTGCCACGACGGTAAGCAAGAGCAGGTGATGCGCTTCCTGCAAAGATAGCAAGTGCAGAAGCAGCGGAGATAAGAGAGTGCGTAATCTTCATGGTTTCTAGCTAGTAAAAAATAAAGTCAGGAGACGTAATTTACGGCTCTTTCCTTTTATATGCAAGGGGCAATAGCCTAAAAGTTTTATACAGAAATTTTAGGAAAGTTTGCGCACCTTTGTTTTCATTCGACGTGCAGCACTATTTGCTGATTTCTTAGCCTTTTTTGCAGTTTTCTTCACAGTCTTCTTTGCCTTCGTCTTTGTCTTCTTTACTGCTTTCTTCGCTTTAGTTCCTGCGGTTTTTGTAGCTTTTTTTACGGCTTTCTTTGCTTTAGTAGTTTTTTCGTCTACTGCGCCGCCAAGTTGTGCCTGCGCCTCATCTAAAGTCTCTTTTGCGTACTTCTTTGCCTTTGTAAAGTTCTGTTGAACATCTTCACTCTCTACAAACTCTTGGATCTGCTTCCCGAGCTTCTTTCCATCTTTTTGTAAGTGTTTCCCTAAGATTCGTGCAGCTTCTTCTGCGTCTTTAGCATTCGTAAGCTGATCTCGAAGCTTCTTATTACTAAATAAATAACCAGCTGTAGCGCCACCGAGCGTTCCGAGGAGAAGGGAGAGTTTTTTCATGCCCTGATTATACATCAGAGAAAAAAACAAGGCTACCTGTCTTGCCTCAAGCATAAAGAGCAGGGCACACTGAATTACTATGGTAGAACAAACAAGTGAACCTGATGATCAAGAAGCAGCTTCAGAAGCTACTGATCCAAAACTTGCATCTATTAATAGCATTACTGATGCTACAAGAGAGTCTCTAGATAATGAAGAGACGTGGTGGGAAGCAATCAGGGATTTTTGGAAACCACTTATTATTCCTCCAAAACATGATGGAGATTTCTTTTAGAGTGAACTGATTGCCTGCATCGTTACTTCACCGGTCATACGGTCTTTTACCTCTGCACCTTCTGCATCGAGAGTTTTTGGAGAAATAACTACTCGCTTAGGGCAACCAATAAGATCTGCATCAGCGAGCTTAGCTCCAACAGATACCTTAAAGCGATCATCGATTATTGCAGATGTTCCTGCATTGATCAGCTTCTTATACAGAGCAACTGCTTGCTTGTAAGCATCATCGTCTTCGGTTTTTGCAATTGGAACAATGTGCACAGCGGCAGGTGCGAGATTTTCTGGCCATCGCATACCGTCATCATCTGCAAGTGCCTCTACAACAATTCCCATCAAACGAGAAACACCAATACCGTAACACCCCATTGGAATGGGATACTGCTTCCCTTCCACATCGGTGTACTGCAAATCAAATGGCTCCGAGAACTTGGTTCCGAGCTTAAAGATATTCGCAGCTTCTGATGCACTCTCCTCTCGGAAGTCTTTTGCTCCAGTCTCAGGACACTCCGTAGCCCCCGCTTCGTAGATCTCTTTATTAATAGCGATACGCTTACCCTTCTTCTCTGCTTCCGTGCTCACAAAAATACTATCTTCCCCTTGAGGAAGTACTACTTGGAACTCATGAGAGAATTCGGAGAATGACCCACCAGATGCATACGTGTAATACGTCTTATCGCTAAGACCAAGACGCTCAAAGATCTTGTCATACGCACCGTGTACTACTTCGTAATAGTCATCGAGATCTTCCTGATCTACATGAAAGCTATACAAATCTTTCATAAGAAATTCTCGACCTCGCATCACTCCAGACTTAGCCCGTGGCTCATTACGAAACTTTGTCTGAATCTGGTACGCACCAAACGGCAAGTCTTTGTACGACTGCACAAAGTTCTTAACAAGTGGTGTCACAATCTCTTCGTGTGTTGGATTAAGACCATACTCTGCATCTCCTGCTGCAGGAACTTTAAACAGCGCGTCAAACCCATCCCATCTACCAGTAGTCACCCAGCTTTGCTTAGGAGAGAAGCTAGACATGAGTATCTCTTGTCCTCCGATGGCATTCATTTCTTCACGAACAACGTTCTCAATCTTCCGAAGAACTACCAGACCTAAAGGGAGGTATGAATACACACCAGCCATAGTCTTATGAATAAAACCCGCTCTCGTTAAAAGGTCTGCATTAATAGAGCTCGCTTCGGACTGCGAATCTTTAGAAGTCTTTGTGAAGAGTTGTGAGAGATACATAACGCAGTTAGTGTACCGCCTTAGGCGATCCACGCCAGTAAGAAGTGCGTAAGAAAGAGTCCGAACAATATTCCACCAGCTACTTCTGCAGTGGAATGTCCTACACGTTCTGAGAAGTCTTCGAGCTGCTGCAAAATATTAAGAGCCTTCGCCTGTTGTCCTACTTGCTTACGAACAAACGCTGCATCGTACCAAACGATACCCGCAAATACGGTGGCAACAGCAAACGTCGTAGAAGCGATTCCATCGTACGTCCCAACTACCATCATCAGAGAAGTCACAAAAGCACTGTGGCTACTCGGCATTCCTCCATGCTGGAACCAGATATTCTTTGTAAGACCTTCAAACAAGTGTTTAGTTATTTCAGCAAAAATCATCACCGTTACGGTGATTATAAAAGGATACGCCGCTAATTGTTGTTGCATGTAATCCACGACTAAGATCATACAGCTGAATTCTCGCAAATGCTACGGTAAGGACATCTTCTACAAGCAGACTCAGAAGGTGTAGCCGTAAACTTTTCATCATCAATCTGTTCTGATAGTGACCCGATTACATCTCCTGCCTTAGATAACTGCTTTGGTGTTCTTTTTGTTACCACTTCTGTAATACCTTCTTCACTTAAGAAAAATAATACCAACTCATCACAGGGCTCGCCGAATAGGTCTTGGCATGCGAGTGCATAGATAGAAAGCTGCAAATCTTCATCGACTTCTTCCTGTGTTCTCATGCCTCCCGTTTTATAATCGATCACAATTAACTTCCCTGCTGTCCTCTCTATGCGGTCAAACCGACCTTTTATTGTATCGATGTCTACTGCTATAGAAAAACCTTTCTCAATAGCGATGACTTCCCGTGTCTCTTTCTCCCACCACTCATAAAACTTTTGCATGAGCACTTCTCCTTTAGTGCGAGCGCTATCTGCATCTACTTTACTACTGTATCCCTGCACAATGAATGACTGATGCCAAAGATCTAATAGTAGATCTATTGTCAGAGGTACAGCTTCTTCTTCTGGTTCTTCAAACATTGTCAGTTGATCTTTTTCCTCTTTCTTCTTTCCCTTTTCCGCTTCTAGTTTTCCCCACTTACTCAGGGTGTTATGAACACTCGATCCAAAGCTTTCCCCTGCACTAATCTGCCGCGGTATTTTTTTTACATTCGCAAACTCAAACTGCTTCGGGCAGGTGCTATACGTATTGAGTTGGGAGTAAGAAAAGGGCACGAGGGTAGTCTACCTCTTCTTCTCTTTTGTCCACACTCCAGTCGTTCTTTTATTGTAAAAATGAAGCATGACCTTCGGAACAGTGTCACTCGTTAGTTTTCCATCAACGTCTGTACCATCATCAAGTTTCTTATGACCAGAGAGAACACTCACGAGTTCTTCTAGGAAAGCTCCCTGATTTTTTGCCTGTAAGAACTGCTCTTTTATCCCCAAGAAGAGTTCTACCTTCCAATATTCTTTCTTTGCTTCTTTATCGTCTGGTTGCAAATTAACTTCGTGATCACAGAGATCTAAGATCTCTTTTACAGCCTGAAGGCTATAAGCATTACCCGCCTCCTTACCATAAGGGACAGTAAGGCTGCGGAAACCTGTTCGATCAAGACTTCTTTTATACCCACGAATATGCTGAATGGATTTCTTATTGTCTTTAAAAATCCATGAATTTGCTTTTTCTTTTTCAAGGTCACGCAATGGAATGTGATGATCCTCTTTCGGTGTATTGATACCGTGAGTTAGCGATGGACCTGCGATATCCCAATCTTCTGAAAGATCTGCATCCGATCGCATTAGACGCATAACTCCCCCATGCTGCGTAATGACATTTTCTTTGTTCTTAAATTCCACGGGTGATATGTGAAATGTGTAATATAGCCCTGTTTTAGCATCAGTGACTCCATACCAAGAACGGAGAGCTACGCTCGTGTCTTTCTTGTTCATAAGATTGGCAAATGAGTAAATCCCCTTCTTTTCCATATCTTTATCTGTTGATACTCGGAAGGACTCAAACTGTTTCCTAGAACTATCTGACACACCATAGGTGTGAATCATCAAATCCATTACAGAGTGCATCGTATAGTTTGATCCCATATAGAGCGCACGAGTATTCAGTCCTTCAGCACGTTTCCAATCCTTTCGAGCAACTTTGTCTGCATAAGGATCCACAGTGCTTTCCATTTTATAACTTCCAGCGATACGTCCTTGTCCAATCTCCTGAGCCCTGTCTAAGACGCTGTCGATAGTCCCAAAGAAGTCATGCAGTATGGCGTTATTCCATGAGGTAATGTTGTTCTTTTTTATATGATCTTGAAGCATGAGTGCGATGCACTTTTTCTGACACTCTATAACCGGAGAATGTCTAAATGCGTCATCGTATTGACGCAAATCAAAGTGAAGATCTATAAGTTTCTGACACTCAGCGAGTGGCATTTCTGGACTGATGGCAGCGACTTCTAGATGATCGCTTATCACAGCATCTCTCAGGTACTTTTCTATGCTACCAAACGTCGAACCAGCTCCATATGTACCCTTCTTCTCTCCTTGCTTAAGAGTAAGCTGCCCATCATATGTTGAGTGTGCTTCTAGTTTTCTAATAAGATGCGTAAGGAACATAGATTTATCAATCGCTTTTTCGTACTGCAATCGAATAGCACCCATAAATCGCTTACGCTTATGTACCATCTCTGTATCTACACCATAAAGATTCAATACGCTCATCAAAGGAGCAAAGTATGCTTTTTCATTAGAAGGATCTGTTTCTGTGGAAGGCTGTGTAAGATGAGTATGCAGATTCCTAGAAAGCTTACTGTACATTCGCATGATCTCTGGATCATTATTACATGCTTCAGCTAACTTACTTCTGTCACCGCCAAATGCGCTTGAGAGTCTATAGCGAAGCATTTTTCCATTCGCGAAGTACATTGAAGAGAGTTCATCTCCATCCTTATTCGTCACTCTTATAAAGTTAGCTCTTGGGCCAAACTTAGTGTATTTCCTCTTGGTTCCATCAGGGAGTTCATATGACCCAGTGGCACCTTTACTTCCAAAATTAGCACCTTCAGTCATTTGTATGTACGCATCTTGTTTTACACCATTTTCATTGTGCATTGTGGTCTTTCGCATACTATTAGCGTAATCAACCCGAACAGTCTTAGACCGTAATTCTGTAGTACCAAGAACCTTCTCTCTCTTCTCTGTATCTCTTTCGTATGTCAGCAGCTTTACTGGACGATGAGACTTTGCCATGCCAGGAACTTCTACGTGAAGGATAACGCTATTGCTGGCACCTTTTTGTCTAGAGACAATATCTCCAAGGCTATACGTGCCGTCCGTTCTTTGTGGGACACCACTCAGTGATACTGTTCCCTCTGGTGGCTGAAGAATTTTGCCTTTTTGTTTTACCGAAAGATGTACACGTTCTTCTGCATCAATATTAATCACCAAATGCCCACCCCAAATTAGGTATTCTGTCTCTCCATCAGGATTAAGAGTGATGCGCTCTTCCATAAATATGGAATTTATTTCTGACTCATAGATTCCACCACGCTGCATAAGACTTTCAAGTAGCTCTCTTAGGAAAACCTGCTTATCAGCTGCTGCATTATAAAACGGTAGTAGCTTATCCATAAGAAGCTTAGAAGTACTTTCTCCCTTAGCGTTTATTTCGTATGGGAAGAGTTGGAGTATTCTTTCGATAGACACTTCTGGACTACCAAGTGGTGTTGTCATTATCGCTAATATCCTCTCACGTTGTGCAAAGGTGTATCGAGCACTTTGGAATATTTCGTGCACACTACCAAAAGTAACAAACTCATCTGCAGGTACATCTTCTCCACCAGACGCATCAAAGTGAATACGATAGGATTCGATACCATTGGTACGGTCACTTGGCATCACCATATGCACATCCTTTTTCTCTCCTTTAACGTTCATAGTGCGCTTCGATGTTTGTGGTGTAAACAACTCTCCTCTGCGTGCAGTGTAGAGAACTGTTGCTTTCTTCCCTGTCGCTTCATCATTGAGCGTAAGAGCGTGAACAATCTTTGGCTCTCCGACACCATCATATTCAAGACCTGCGTTTACAAATTTGTATGGTGACAACTGATTTGAACTACCTCTGCGATCAAGCTGCTGCACGACATCAGCGATGTCTTCTTGGTTGCGCTGCTTCAATGTAGTGGAGATTTCTGTACCGATTTTTTCTGGGTCACCAAATTGCTTTCGCAGACTAGCAACGTCTTTCAGCCGAGCACCGTGCACTGTTTCACCAGTTATATATGTCCACTGTTTCCAGCTTCCATCTTCATTCTTCTCTGTTCTTGTTGCCACTGATGCATTTCTACGAACAGTAGAAAGTCTACGTGTCTTGCCTCCACTCGTAGTGACGTAGGAAGCAATAGCAGTAATGTTTCCGTCTTGTGCTGTTGCAAACTCTACAAATACTGCATCGGGGTTCCTTTCGTATGGCATACCAGGGTCACGATGTGCAGGAATAGCCAGGCCTTGTAGCATCTCAAATTCAGGAGAGTTTGATTCAAATTTCAAAGCAGGAGAACCATCCTTGTTCTTCATTACAGAAAGGTACAACAGAGGAGACTGTTCTTTGCCATGATACAGAGCCATTTCTATAGAAGGATCTCTTTCGTATCCCGGCAGTGCGCTCTCCGGAGTTTGCTCATTATGTATCTGAGAAAGCTCTACAGATTCCTCTGTAATGCGACGAGAACTGATACGTTCAACAGAGCTGAGCACTGCTGCTTTATTGCGATCTGTTGGATAATCGATTCCTGCATTCAGCAACCAGTTACCATATTCAATATGCTCCAATGTATGTGCATTACGTTCATCTGCATTAACAATATATGGATTCTTGTAAATCACCGCTGCATTGCGTAACACAAACGAACGCCCCTGCTCATCAACAAAGAATGCTGTTGCAACAACTACGTGGTCCAACTCCTGTGAATCCTGCGTTGCGAATAATTCCCCATCATTTCGTACCATTTTTTCACGTACATGATGATCTTCTTGGAAAACGATGGACTTAAGGTTCTTCTTAGTAAAGATTGGATGGTTTGCAGGCAAGCTTTTGTACAATCCTTCAGATGCGTCTTTGATTCTTTTGTTGCGATGCTTCGCAATGCGCAGTTGCTCTTCGTACTTGTCTGGGTCTTCTTGTTCAAGCGCCTTATCAGCACCGTAATTACTTACAGAAGTAATCACTGTTGGAGGATACTCACCATCTTCAAAGAGCATTTTCTCCCAGTCTGTGTTTCGTCTAAAGGATTCATCCCCACGTATACGGAAGAAGTTTTCAGCAGCTTGGGTAACACGCTCTCTAGAGTACCCCGCAGGAAGACCCTTCACGTACCACTTTTCAATCTGCTCAGCTCTCGTAGGGTTTGCGCTCCTTTCAGCTGACGTAAGATTTCCATACGCACGAGAGAAGAGCTCTTGCCTATGCTTCTTCTCACCAACACCAGCAGATGCAAATGCCAAACTGGCAACAGCGTACTCTGTACCAGAAGATACTTTTTTATATCCTGGTGTTTTAGGATCCATGGCATACAGCTTCCCAACCTCCCATCCAAGTACAGGGTCTCCGGTTAGATACCCATACGCATTTTTACGCTCAGCAGCGGAGGTAAAGGAGAATGATCCTTTTACTGGTCCATCTTTTGTAGGATTGACGATATCCATCTTCTTCCACAGAGCCCTATCAACATCGCTGAGGTAGTCCGTTGCAATGCTTTTTGTTCGACCAGGTGTTCGAATTTTTGATCGTTCATTATCACCAAGCTTTAAGAGTATCGTCATTGCTCTTGAATTATGAGTGCTCAATTTTTCTGGGTCGAGTTCAGAAAGTTTTACACCAAATAATTTATCTTCTCCCATGCGCGTAAGAAGACTATTCGCAGCTACTACAGCTTCACGATACGTAGTAAGTTCTCTATCTAATATATTTATCTTCGTAGAAATAACCTCTAATTCGGCATTTGCTTTTCCTATATCATCTTTTGAAGCTTCGTCCTTATGTAAGGCAGCTATTTGATCTTGTTTCGTATATAGATCTATTCTCAACTGCTCCATGGGCCTTGCTTGCAAAGCAAGGATCCTCTCTGCATCCTTTTTCATTTGGTAGGCACCAACAAACCGCTGCTCTTTAAGGTTGGCAAGATAGAGAACCATAACATTACGCATGGAACGTGTAATAAGAGTTTTTGGTGTTTTCTTTGTTAGGAGGTCTCTAGCTTTTATCCTGCTATGCAGATTGCTTGTGTTAAATCCCTCAAGATTAGTTTCTATCATTTCATGACGCAGTGCTTTGTAGAATGCAGGCACAATGACTTTGCGGAAGTCTGCTTCAAAGAACTGATTTACAAACTCCACATCATTCTTTTTGCCTGCGGCAAAAAGTTCTCTTAATACAGTGGGTGCCTGTGTACGCAAGTCACTCATCGCGACACTAAAGAGTGCCTTATCTCGAATTTTATCAAATTCTTCTGGAGACCTTTTGCTAAAGGTGGCACGTTCAATACCATCAGTTAAATTAATCCCAGAAGATATTTCATGTAACGCCGCAAAGGCATCGCGATCTTTGTTCACTGAAGCAAGAACATCAAAGGGGACGATTAGCCATGGTGGAATATCTGCAAGAAGGTCACGGGTATCTACATCTTGCCACTCACCAATAGCCCATTCGATAACTACCTCAATAATAACTCCTCCAATAGCAATCACTACTCCCAACGGACCTCCAACAGCAAAAGACAACCCTAAAATAGCAAGACCTACTCCAAGACCTGCAGCCTCAAGGTATTTAGTATTCACATTATGGTCAAAACCTTCTTGTATGGTTTTTAGGCTTACCTTTGTATTGGTTTCCTTGTGTTTATAGACATAATCCGAGCCTTCTACTTTTACGAATCCGGCCTTTTCCATATCTTTTCCCATAGCTTCCATGACATCTTTGCCACGATCATTTTCTTCTGTTGCCTCACCAAATTTCTGTGTTATCTCGTATAGGTAGTACGCAGCAATAAGCAAAGGAACTGCACGACCCGTAAATTTTCCAAGTCGAGAACTGCTTTTAGCAGCAGCTTTTGTTGTATTTAGTCCAGCCTTTGCACCGGCTGCATCTCCTTTCATTACAGCGCGCATTATTGCAGTAGCTTCATCTCCACTTTTTCCTCCTTGCTTCGCAACATTTTTCAAATTCTTCATAAATTCTGTCGCAGACTTAGCCCCTTTTAGCTGAGAAACTTGAGCTGGATTAAATCCAGATCTCTTCAGTAATTCTGAAATATATTTTGCATTTCTACCAGAGCGAATCCACTGGAAGAGACCTTTAATTCTCGCAAACTTCGATGTAGATGCTAAATTACGCTCTGCTCTCATAGCAGTTCTCCACTTGCCACGCATAACCTTTGCTAGCTGCTGACTTTCTTGAGTTTTTGGAGAAAGACCTCGTTTAATGAAGTATCCCGCAATTCCAAACTGAATAGCATTATCCATCAAGTCGCCTGCCTCTTTCATTTCAAAGTCATGCATATTCTCTTCTCCCTTTAATTCAAAGTGCAAACCAATCACTTCATGTACTTCAGCCAGAAGCTGCGATCGTAATGTGTGATATCCATCCCAGTCATTTCGCAATTGTTCAAAAGCAGTTTGTACCAAAATGCGTGTGTGTCTTGGGTCTTCCCCCGATGCCTCTACGTCCGCAAGGGTAATGCGTTTTCCACTTGAGCGTACTGACCCAACAGCATACAATTCTCTATTGCTCCAACCTGCTCGTTTTCCTTTTATTCTAAACAAAATTTCTCTGGTAGCAGCAAGAGACTCTTCCAAGTTGCCCATTTCGTCTGCTGCGACAAAGTTCTCATATTTCAAACGAATGCTTTGAAGCTTTCTAGAGATATCTCGCTGTAGATCTGGATGAAGCGAAGTAAATGGAGCAGGCTCGCCGCCAATAATAGGCCATCCGATAACAGCATACACGTTGTCGCGATACCTTCCTTTTATCGCACTACGTATTAACTTCATCCCAGCAAGGTTTGGCGGAAACTGTGCCGAATGTAAATGTGCAAGTCTCTCAGCAAGGTTTGCTACAAACTGATCTTCGGCACTTGCCCTAGTAACAGCTTCTTTTTTTGTAATACTTAGATGCGTAGAGATATTCTGCAACGATGCATCTGCACGTTCGTTTAGCATAGCCTCCATTTGCTCCTTACGCTCAGGGTCGACTGTTGTTTTTGCTACTCCATCTATATCTCTAGTATCCATTTGCTCTCCAAATATTTTCTTAATTGTTCCTAGCTTCGCACGATCTGCATGGTGACGTCCCATCAGGCCGCTCAAACGTAAATACTTCTGGAGGCTCACCTGCATCTTCTCCTGTAATTCTCTGAATGCATCTCGACGATTTAGAGGATCTTTATTGGCAATGTCATTCTGGTTTTCCTGAGACAGTTTGCGCAACCGGTCCCCTGTCTTACTGAGAGTGTCCATCTTACGCTTGTACAACTCATTCAAACTTGTAAGAAGAGAAAGTGTCAGTTTTCCTGCAGGCATTATTCCTTCTGGGCTACCTCCGGGTACATCTGACCTGCAACTGAGAAGTGCATCGAGTTTTTTATCTGCTTCTATGCGATTTTGCTGAGCTATTTTGTAAGCATCCTTAAGCTGCTCTCGTCTTGCGGGCGCTCCGGCATCTGTGCTTTTTTTAAGCTTGGTATTCTCTTTGAGAATAGCGATGATTCTTTTTTGTGCTGACGTAAACTCCTCACTTGCACTATTTACCGCTGCAAAATGATTACGAGTCTGACCTCTCAGCTTTTCCTGATCTTTTGAGAGTGGCACGCCTTCACTAGTAGCAAGAGCATTTACCTCATGATAGAGCTCAATAACCTTCATGTACGAATGCATATCCCTTGCCATCATTTCTCTCATAGAAGCACTCTCCTGAAGGTATATCACCTTAGTCTCCTGTCCTGATTCCTTTATAAGCTTGAGTGCATCCAAACGATCTTCATTACCCATTAAATGATTATATGTACCGATGACCGTTACATTATGCTTTGCGGTACTAGTCTGGCCTTCTAATTTCGATACGCTAGTAGGACCCTTATCTTCCTCGAATGTTCCAATACGTAGACGTGCAGTAGAGATATCTTTATTCGTAATTTCAGATGCAGAAGGATTCTTTCTCAGGTTATCTGTATTATTTGATCCGCCGTTACTGGATTGTTTTTCGGCCATGACTAAGGAAGTTCTTGAATAGGAATAGAAGGCTTTGGTTTTTTACCCCCTAACCGAGTTAGCTCTTCTGTGGCTTTAGTATTGAGTGAATATGGAGCAAGCCTTTCGAGTTTCAGCATCAGTAAGATGTGGCTCATCTGTCCATCAACTATACGTTTTGTAAACACTTTGTTTTGCTCCTTTGTTCCATTGCCAAGCCATGTGTGACGGTCGTACATTTGGTGCTCCACTCCTTTGCTATCTGGAAGTGTAAGGTGCTTAAACAAGCTCACCATAGTCGCAACATGTTTGAGTTGACCTGTGTACGTATCCCAAAACATACGCAACCTCTCTGTATCTCGTAAAGAGGTAGGTTTTTGCTTCCCACTGGCTATCTTTTGTAATGCTTCTTCGGAAGGACTTTTCATATTACCCCTCTCCATAAACGTAAAAGCAGTGTGAAGGTTGCCTAATGTTTCCTGCTTGTCCTCTTCATACCCCGTGAGTGTAACTGTGCCATCGAAGAGCCTAGCAATATACTGATCATTTCTATCCTGTCCTCCTATATCTTTAGTATCCGCTATTGCTGCCTCTTCTCCTGCTTCTAGGGATGCACGAAACTGTTCTACAGTAAGTGGAAGATTGTCATCTTCTGCCTTCATTTCTGAATAGAGCTGAAGAAAATCTTCACGATAGATATCTAGCGTAGCTATCTTTCCAACGAGATCCACATTCTGACGCAATCCCCAATCTTTATTAATTCTATCTGCCTCAAGCCTAGCTACTCCTTCTTTGTTGTGTGGATGCAGCTTAACTTGACCATCGAGAGCAGTATTCCAATCTTTGCGTCCTCTATAAAAAGCACGTTCCGGTGTCCATCCATCCGCTGTCTTCTCTTCTGTTAAGTACTCTGACCAGCTCTTAAAATTATCACTCCTGTTCCAGCCGATAGTTCTACCAATATCTCCAATCATACGCCCCGGCATTTCCAAGGCTCCAAACGTTGCATATACCCCTTCCTTAAACTGACTATCAGGGAAGCGTTCATCTATATAACTTGTTGTTTCATTTATTTTTTTCCCAAGTCCCATTAGTACTCCCATTACAACAAGAAACTGTATAATAGGATGATTTATTCCTTTAATCCGTGGAAATCTCTTATTGAGAAATTTTGACTTGGTAAGAAGACCTGAACCGCCACTTATTGTTTTACTAATTCCAATAAACCCAGCCCAGTTAAGTGCTGCCTGAATGTTGTTTGGATGTTCAGAGATATAGATCGCGAAGATCATGACAGTCACTGGGTTGCGTGCCATTTCTAATGTATCTCTGAAGAATCCTTTTTTCTGTAGTGCTTTAAGATTTTTACGGATTTCTGCAATACGTGCTGGCGGCACCTTGTTTCTAATCAATTCTTTTTCGATGCTTTTCCACCCGTTCAACAGTTGCTTACGCACCTCAGGTGAAAGCTCGGAGAAATCCGCAATTTCTTTAACAAACTTTGAGCTACCTCTCGGCACCTTTAGCATTTTCTGAGCAAGCTGACGCATCTGCACTTTATTCAACTTTTCACTAATCGTATACCGCCCCTCTGGGGGAAGGTTTTTATTTAATGTCTTAAGAAGTGACCCAAGCTGCTTCTCTGAAAGAGCATTTAATCCTTCTACAAAGACCACTCCATCTTTAGCTAAGTGTGACCCTAGAGTCTTAAGAACTGTCTGCTGCATAACAGGTGACATTCTGCCAAATGACTCCAGAAGTCTTGCATTAGAAATGTGGAGCATTTTTGTATCATGTATTCCCTCTACAAATTCTTCTACTCCTTCAATGAGCATCATGTTTAATGTGGACTTAAGCCAATGGATACCCAACTTCTTGTCATCTGGAGCTTGAAGATACTGCTCATACTGAGCACGCTGCATGAGCGCTCGCACTGTAGCTGTTCTAAAGTTTTCTCTATCCTCTGCACTTAAAGAATTTTTCCCATTAGCATTGGCTAGATATATCTGATAATCATAAGCTGACTTATGGTCAGCAAGATCATTCATCACACGAACGCGATAGGCTTCGATCGCATTTTTTTGAGCACTCGATTTCTTTGAGAGGTTAGCAATCTGAGGAAGTGGAGAAGAAATGTCCTCCATCATCTTCTGAAACTGCTCTGGTTTTAATACATCTTCAAATCCAATTACTTCAAGTAAATCCATATTTGCCTCCTTTGTTTTCAGATCAAATAAAGGGGGGTTCTTTAGAACGTACTTCTTTGCCTGCTCATCATAACGCATCACGTCTTTTATGTGTGCCTGGAAAGGCTCATCGAATGCTTTGAATTCAGCAGCCATTATAGTTACCTTTTCCCACTCTTCTTTACTAAAAGAAGCTCCATTCTTACTGCTCTCAAACATTCTTGTAATCTTTGAATAGTCAGTATTATGTCTCGCCTGTGCTTCCAGTAATGATGCCGGTGCATGTTTCGAAAGAGGAGTCGCACTTGTTCCCTTTAAATCAAACTCGCTGAAGAACGATACCATCTTGTTAAATGCATGTGCCTTCTTCGGAAACTGAACGATGCTCAACAGGTTCTTTTTTTCATTAGCCGTCAGCCCAAGTGTAAGATTACCCACTGCGTCATTAAAGTTGTTCTGCTCTTCCTCAAGTAGCTTGCGTTGAGCAGATAAAAAGCTTTTCCCCTTTCCAGATGTCGAGTCTAGATCCACTGGCTTATTTTCAAATCCTGCAAGAATACCTATCAGCAACTCCTCTTTTTTATCTGTCGATTTAGCAAATTCAGCAAGATTGTCTATGTACTCGTCATACAGTTTATCCATCTTCACCTTCTCTGGAGAAGCTTGGGAGGAATCCCGATTATTAGATGTATTTTCTGCCATAATTAGATACGTTTAAATCTAGTAATTATAGCAGAAATAGCCGTTTCAAGACAGTATTACTTAACCACCTTTACGTTAGCACCGCCTCCTTTTTTACGTTTTCCGACCTGATTTTTTGGGTTTTGTAGATCTACCACAGTATCCGTTCCTGACCTGTTTTCATGCACAGCTCCAGGCGTACCTGGTGAAACACTTGTATCACCAGTACCTTTTTGCCTTGACGAAACCTTATCTTTACGGCCTTTTGGACTTTGAGAAGCAGCATTTTTAGACATTCTGCTCTTAAGTGAAGCTAATTGCTTACCCATTTTTCCAGACATGGCTCGTGCCTCTGCGATACGAGGAGCTAACTTAGCATCCAATTTCGGATCCAGTGCTACTTGCGACTCCAAGTTCTTAGCCTGTGCCTCGAAATCCGCCTCTAGCTTCGCAAGGAGCTTCGCTCGAGCTTGCCCTTTAGCAGGGCGCACTTCTGCTACTGTTTCAGTAATAGACTTCTCTATCGCACCTCGCTCCTTCTGCAATTGCGCAATAGTAATCTTTGGTGCAGCAGTTGAAGCTGGTTTTGGTGCAGCAGGTTTAGCAGGAATAGGCTTAGTAGGAGCTGGTGGCTTCGCAGCAGGTTTAGTAGCTGCAGGTTTTGATGCAGCAGGTTTAGCAGGTGCTGGCTTCGGCGTATGAAGCGCTACCTCTGCCGGACTAACTCCAGCTTTTATGAGAGCTTTTGGATCTGCACCAGCCTTGATAAGGCTTTGATAAGGAATTTTGTTCTTGTTAATCAAGTCAGAATAGATCTGTGTTTTTTTATCGAGGCTAAGTTTTCCTGACTCTGTTGCCTTCACCGTGTCTTTAATTTGCTGCTCGGTAAATGTTGGTTTTGCAGCTGGCTTTGGTGCAACTGGTTTTGGTGTTGTATCTACTCCAGCAGCTTTCAAGGCATCTAGTCCTTCAGCACGGAGGTCCTCGTCAGCAAGTCCTTGTACAGCCTTTAGTGTCTCATCAGGATCTGCATCTGCCTTGAGCAAGTCTCCTACGTGTGCTCCGTTCTTTACCATTTCAGTCACAGACCTTCCTTGATCGAGCATTTGTTTATATGTTTCAACGCGTGCGTTATCTTCTTCTGTTTCCAATCCTTCTGCTACTGTATCCGTTTCTGCATCCGCACCTGGCGCAAAAGCATCACGAACATTATCGTACATAGAATCCCCATCAGCTCCTATTTGTCCATTGGCATTTGACAAGTTTAAACGAGTAACAAATCCATTACGCAACGTAGTACGTAATTGCTGTGCAGTTCGTGCAGCTTTTACTCTAATATTGGCTTTCTTTGCAATGCGTCTTAGTTTCCATCTAGCCAAATACCCGTTACCAGAATTTTCGATGCTACGTATCCACTCAGGACGCAATCCACTTTCTTGGAAAACATTGTTGAACCCCCTTCCTCGTATAGGAAAGTGATACATCATCTTAAAATCAAAGTATGTACGATACGTATTTTTTATAACATTCGCATGAGAGACACCAGGTGTGATGTTTACTGCTATCTTCTTTAGAGTTTTAAACTTACCTCTTCCTGGAAGTGGTCCACCACCAATAGCTGCCTGCTTTAGCAATCCAAGAGTCCCTGCGCTCAATGCAAATAGTGCCGTATGCATAACGCCAATCCCTACATCTGCCGACCACTCTCGCCAATCACGATCTTTACCATCTTCTGAGAACATGATACTCAACGGGGCTCTTGCCCAGTTATTCATATTTTCCCAGTCTATAAATCCTTTACTGAGATCAAACTCTATAAAGTACAAGAAATTTCCAATTATCATGGCAAACCCCTTACTGCCCAAAGGGAAACCTTCGAGCTTATCCATATTCTTACCTAGCTGTTTTCCTAATTCTTCTTTAACACGATTTACTACATATACATCATCACCCTCTCCATGAAATAACCGTTTAGAAAGCTCTAGGAGCTTATCCTTATCCGTTACAGAAGGATGTACACAGAGTGCACGACGCACTTCGCTTTTATCAGCAGGCTGCCAATACACAACATCCCCTTCTGTCGTTACGAGTAATTGCACTTTTGCTAAAGCGCCCTCTAGCTTCTTATATGCTTCTTGTGGCTCTTTATTGGTAGTAACATTTTCACACCTATGCAAAATAAATGAGCTTTCGTATGCATCGAGAAGTGCTATAGCAGTTGTATAGTCAGCACCTTTACCTGCATTCACTTTTTTTCTCGCTGTGGGTGCATTCCCTTTTCTGCGATCCAAATAATCACGAAGAGCATCTATACATGCCATGTTTCTGCTAATGATAATCTCCGGGTCACTATTACGGAATGATTCTGGTGCCTTTTTATCAATGTAATTCACAAAATCCATAAATTCAGTACCTACCCATGTTGCAAAGTCCCCAGTTATCACACCAAGTTCCTCTACACTTTTACTCAGTGTATCCAGAGGGCCTGCCAATGAAACATCCAACGGGCCATGTGATACAGGTTTCTTTGCTGCAACAGCAGTAGAAAACATTGGTAAGTTCTCCGGTAGCATGACATCTTTTCCGGCTGAAATAGCCTTACGAATACCAATAACAGCTCCTCCCAAAGCAAAAATAGCAATAATAGGATGTTTCCATCCAAACTTACGCATGGCATTTGCTAGTTGACCAGCTTTAGATGCAATAGTACCCGCACCAGAAAGAATTGCACGAAGAATACCTAATCGCGAAGCGATGTACGTACCCACGGCTACCTTTACATAGTTATCTTTTACCCAACGTGCCAACTCTTTTACAGCAGTGCCAATATTATCTTCGTAGTTTTGTAATGCCACTTCCGCACGAGCATATGTAATGCCATTTTTTTCAACAGTTTCGTACTTTCCTCGAATAAATTCCATGTACGCTTCGTATTTTATATTGGTTGCCCCCGGAGCTAATCCAAAGAATGCACGAATTTTATCGTTACCAGCTTCGCCTTCTTCATGATAAATATCGTCTGCTTTCTTGTAATCATCTTCTGTAAGTCCGAACTTTATCCATGGCTCCTTTTTTGCCTGTCGCTCTTTCAATTTAGCATCAATCATTTTATTGATACTTCCGAATTTCCTAAGATCAGCAAAAAGCTTTAAACCAAAAATACTTGCAAGCACCACTCCTCCAGCAATCAACAATGTCTTACCAGCAGACTTTGCCTTATCCTTACCACGATTAAACAACCACACAAGTCCTGCAACAAGAGCAGCCCCTGTAACAACTGCAGCTAGAGCTTTAGCTTCTTTGCTCATTTTCTCTGACATCTCTTTCGGTAATACTGCATCAGTAACGCCTGCGAGAGTGGCAACAACTCCTGTTTTCTTTGCTATTGGTTTTGGCGTTGGTTTTGCTGCAGCAGCTTTTGCAGCCTGCACTGCTGCTTCTGCCTCTTTACGTGCTCCAATATATTCAAGCTTCTCTGCTTCGAGTGCCGCAATATTATTATCTATCACTGTTTTCTCTGCAGCTGTCTTTCCTGGAGTTAATTTCTCTTTATTTGCTTTGGCCTTATCCGCTGCCACTTTAGCAATCGCCTCATCGATAACCTGCATACCTGCAGTACGGATCTCATCATGTTTCATGAATTGAATAGCAAGCCGAGCACGATCTACTCGAGATTGACGATGAACAGGTGTATCAAATCCTGGTGTCCCTTCTTTGATAGCATCTAGTAATTTCTGATGCTTCAAAGTGGCATCAGGTACTGCGAGCCCTATCTTGAGTTTACTCTTGAGAAGATCAATTGCTGAAGGGGCCATAGTAAAAGAGGGTTAGCTAGATTTTTCGATTTTGAATTCAATATCTCCTTTTATTTTGGCAAATATGCCTTTAGAAACAATTTTACGATCAACGAGTTTCTTTAGTCCTGTTGCATCTCCTGCACCAAGCTCCTTAAGAACGCTTCGAAGAGTAGCGTTATCGAGAGAGACATTTCCACGATGCTTCGAAAGGCCCATAGGGCCTGCAGTACCTTGGAACGCAAATCCCATCACCTTATCGTTTTTACCATCTCCTTGGTCTTCTATGTCTGCGGATGTAAATTTCACTCCTTTAGAAGCACCAAGTAATCCCATGACATCCGGAGATATTCCCGGTGCACCTGCCTTTTTAGCAGCCGCTAGTGCTGCTGCAGGTACGTCTGCACCTGTCGACAGTGTGTAGTTATACGTCTTACTATCAACAAGGTTTCGTACAGTGAGAATATTATTCTCAAACTTCACACCATACTTCTCAAGACCATCTTCATACATCAATTCTCTTTCTTTACCCATTGCTGATGCAAGCTTTGTCTCTTGTCCTTTAAGAGCCAACAGTCCATACATGGTAGTTTCTTTTGGAGCGCCAGTAGAAGCATTAAGTTGAGGAGATGCAATAGCAAGTTCTTGGTCGACAAACTCATCGATATTCAGAATGTCGCCTTTCTTAAACTTCTCTACATACTTATTATATGCAGTCTTATCACGAATACCATTTCGAATACTCACGCCATAGTCTGCCCCTTTCTTTTTAAATTTATCACGCAGTCCCCGTGGGCCAAGCAAGCCGAATTCATCTACAGCTAGCTGTTTCTCCATCTTAGCAATCTCTGCTTTTCCTGCAGCAGAGAAGGTCGTCATCTTCTTAAACATCAACTTAAGCTTATTAAACTTAATCATTAACCCTTGAACCATGCTGATCACATCTCCTTTCTCTTCTGGAATGGAATCTTTACCAAGTTGTAGAACATCATCTTTGATGTCTGTTAGTAAAACAGTACTGGCAGCAGATCTAGTCTTATTAATTTGGGTCGTAATATCAAGATTCATCTTTTCAAGATTTACCTTCTCTGTACCGAGAGCATCCATAATATCCTTATTATTCTTTGCCGCCTCAACCTCAACTTTCAATGAATCTAGTTCAACTTGAGATGCCTTAAGAATGTCTACTCGGTTAGTATCTTCGATCTTTTTCTTCAGCTCCTTAATTTCAGCACTCGCAGGATTAATTGGTGCAGCAGGTGCTGTACGCAATTTTACTAAGAGGTTTTTAAGCTCTTGTGCTTTTTGGTCTGGCGTAAGTGGAGCACCACTTGGAGATACTGGAGGAGGCATATGTTTGTTTTTGAAAATTCTAACTATTATAGCAGATTTGAGCCTAAATTTCCAATTTGCTACCTATCCCCTAAGACATGCTATGATATGAGTGTATTTCTGCTTCATTCCCCCTAATTGTAATGAATATTCAACATTTCGAGAAAGGATTCCACTACAACGATAAAGAGCTGCTTGTCGTAGCACGTAAAGTTGGGAAATTGGCTACGTACTGCAAAAGAATCAAAGATGAAAGTAGTCTTATACGCATCGATGCAGAAAATAGGAAAACGGAAAAAAAGCGTGATGCCATGAAGGTATCCGTCACGATAACATTGCCAAAAAAAGTACTGAGAGCTGAATCCAGAAAGCCTGATGCCGTTGAAGGTATTGATCGGTGTGTCGAAAAACTTACTGGTCAGCTAAAGAAATATAAGGAACTACACCAAGCAAAAGGTCGCGTTCAGATGATGCGAAAGCACAAAAAGTAGTTCTCCTACACTCCACCTCTATGCAATTTAGAACGTTAACCATAGCAGCACTTCTCCTTGTACTTCCCCTCTCCTCATTTGCACAGGAGGCTCCAACTGCAGAACCGCTCAGTGCAATTATTACAGGACCCGACGAAGTACCAGTAGGGCGAACCATCGTACTCGATGCATCTGCAAGTCACGGACTCGGGAACAGTACCCAATACATTTGGTATAGAGGAGAAAGCACTGTGCCAATCAGTAGATCTGTAGAAGCGGTATTCACTCCCGACAAACCAGGTGTCGTAACTATGCGACTCAGTATTTCTACAATTATTGATGGAGTAAGAGAGGTAACAGAAACGACGAGATCTATTACCGTTTACGATCGGAAAATCGTACTGATTGCAGATAGCTCTATTCCACTCGACAAGCTCAACCTGCACCTTGTAGCTGCCGCAGAAGCGGGAGTCTATTTGCGATTGTTACAACCAGAAGAATCTACAATTCCCTTAGGCGTCGAGGAGTCTATCTTTGCTATGCTTAGCGAAGAGAGTGGGACACTCAACGGTGCAGAAGCTGTTGTGCTTTGGACCGAAGGAGTCAAAGGATTACAAGCACTCATGCGTGCAGTCGAAGGAAACCCTGATAGGTTCGAAGCGATTCACAACCAAACGATCGTCCTTATTACAGACCGTGGACTCGGCACATTGGCGCGTACTGCTGGTGGTCCGTTTACTGTTATCCAACCACATCAAATTTTAGTAACACGTAAAGAAGCAGTGAACCCGCTCATGTCTGCAGAAGATATCGACAGCTTTATCGTAGAACTTACACAACGCGATATCGATTTTCTTGTTGTTGATAAATCCACAACAGGTATTCGACCGTGGAACATTCTATCGTCACTGGTAAACTCAATGCTGACACATGGAGTGTCTTCTCAGACAGTTATTCTTCTTCTGATGTTGCCGCTTATTGCGACCATCTTGGCCTTCTTTAAGCAGGTCATTGGAATCACTACTTTTGGCTTGTATACGCCATCTATCCTTGCTCTAAGCTTCTTGGCTTTGGGGTGGGGGCTAGGACTTCTGTTCCTCGTCTTTATCCTTGTTACAGGATATGCGACCAGACAAATAATGAAGCGCTGGCGCCTACTGTATATTCCAAAGGTTGCCATTATTCTTACGGTAGTGAGCTTAACGCTACTCGTATTGCTTGGCATTGGAGCGTATCAGGATATTACACTTTCTGGAGACACTATCTTTGTACTCCTTATTATGTCTACCCTTGCAGAGAGCTTCCTCAATGTAAAAACAGAGGAAGGTTGGAAAGCAGCGCTCTTTGGTATTGGTGAAACAGTGATGGCTGCACTCTTCTGTGTCTACATCGTTCAACTTTCATTCTTGCAATCCCTTATCCTTGCGTACCCTGAACTGATTTTAATTACGATAGTCATCAATGTCTTCCTTGGTAAATGGACAGGTCTTCGGCTCGTGGAATACTTTAGATTCCAAGAAGTCTTTAAGCACCTGCAAGAAGAATAGAATCTCATGTTTCCTTTTTTCTCCAATCGCGGCGTACTTGGGTTAAATGCGCGCACGCTGCTATACATCAGGCCGTTTAATCCGAAAAAAGCTACAGCTCTAGCCGATAGCAAACTACGAACAAAAGCCTATCTCGCTGCACGTGGCATACCTGTAGCCAAGCTCTACGGGCGTATAGAAAACCGTGATCAAGTGTGGGAATTTGATTTTGCACAGCTCCCCAACGAATGTGTTCTTAAGCCAAACCATGGATTTGGTGGTGAAGGAATTATTGTATTGCGTGGTCGTAATAAAAAAGGAGAGTTCCTCCGCAATGGAAAAACTCCAATTACAGACCAAGAGTTAAGAGAGCACATCGAAGATATCCTCGATGGAAAGTTTTCTCTAAAAGGAATGATGGACACTGCTTTCTTTGAACAGATCCTAAAGCCACATAGCTGTTTTGCACGGTTTCGCCCTGTAGGACTGCCTGACATTCGTATCATTGTCTTTAACCTAGTACCTGTGATGGCAATGGTGCGTATCCCAACTGCAGACAGTGACGGAAAGGCTAATATTCACCTAGGAGGAATAGGAGTAGGTTTGGACATTGCCAAAGGAGAAACAACCTATGGTGTGCAATACCGCAACATCATAGAAGAGCTACCACACGGAGGTGAGATAGCAGGCCACCGCATCCCCTACTGGGATGAAATCTTGTTAATTTGTTCTCGGATACAACAAATTACCAATATCGGATATCTCGCAGTAGATATCGCTATCGATGAACAGATGGGACCTGCGCTACTCGAAGTAAATGCAAGAGCTGGTTTGCAGGTACAAATAGCAAACCTTGCTCCTCTAAGGGCACGTCTAGATCGTGTGCAAGGAATTACAGTAGAGTCACCCGAAAAAGGAGTACGTATCGGACAGGACTTATTTGGAAGCAAGACAAAGAAGAAAGACGCAGACCTCGAAAATGGAAAGCCAACACTCGGACTAGAGGAATCTATCCAAGTTACATTAGGAGAGGGTTCTACCTTTGAACTTGTAGCAACAATCGATAGCGGTGAAGAGCGTACGACATTTAGCAAAAAGCTTATCGATGAGCTGCAAGAAAAGCACGGAGCAGAACCCGATGAAACAGAGGGGTTATATCGCGTAAAATTCTCTCTGGGAGGTAAGAAGATTCAAACACTGGTGAAGTCAGGAGAGACGGGATCTCATAGAGTGATAATTGGTTCTAGGGATCTGAATGGATTCCTCATCGATCCAACAAAGAAGATGAAGGTAACAGAAAAGAAAAGTATGGTAAAAAAGACTGATGTACGAGCACTCGATCGCCTGCTCAGTAAAATTGATAAAGACCTACTACTTCTTAAGCACATCAAGCCACTAAACCTCGAGGAAGAAATGGAACGACTACTCGAAGATGAGCTCTACAATCCAACATTTACTTACTCAGAGATTGGTTCAGATTTAGATGATGCAAAAGAACGACTCCACGAAAAGATTACCGATGACTCCGCTCTTGGAACTCTTCTCGAAAAAAAGAGGAAGGAACTCTTAAAACGTATCACCCTCCTGCAATCCCGTGGTCATAACGAGCAGTTCACTGCAGCATCTGTTGCACTCTTTGGAAAGCCGACAAACAAACTCATCACAGTCGCACAAAAGAAATTAGCCACTAGAGCTGCATGTGACCTAAAACCCCAAGGAAAAGAAGTACTTACTGCTGCTACTGCAGTAGAACGTTTTGAAAAAGCTCTAGAAGCATACGGGTTACATGATTGGCAGGTGAGCGTTCGCTCAAAGCTTATTGCTCGCATCACTGTTGGAGGAAAGAAAGTATACATTCGTGAAGATGCCATATTTAGTGAAAGTGATATAGCCTCTCTGATTGCACATGAGATAGAAACACACGTGCTTACATCAGAAAATGGAAGTCACCAATCCTACCAAATTCTGCGACGCGGATGTGCAGATTATCTTGATACCCAAGAGGGACTAGCCATCTACAATGAACAAGAAGTACTCAGTCCTCACTCCGAAAAACACTTCAACCCCTATAAAAATATTCTTGGACTAGAGTACAGTTTGCAGCATTCCCTAGCGCAAACAAGGACCTATCTAGAAACAGAACTTGGATGCACCCCAGAGAAAGCCGTACAACAAAGCGTTGCCATGAAACGCGGACTTGGAGATACGTCTGATGCTGGTGGGTTTACCAAAAGCGTCGTCTATCTTCGAGGACTGCTCGCTATACAAAAGTTTGTAGATGACGGAAACGCATTGCAGAGACTCTACATTGGAAAAGTTGCCTTAGAAGATTTAGAGACCATCGAAAAACTTCCTGACCTTAAAGAGCCACTCATCCTCCCGAACTTTCTACGAGAATAATTACTCGTACGAGACTCGCTCTAGTGTCGGCAACACCATCATCCACAATTGACCTGCTTTAAATGGAATCTCTTCTCCATCGGCATTCGTAAACGTAAATTTCTGCGTATCTACACCTCTGCTCCATCGCCCTTCCCATACTTTTCCAGAGTGGAATATCTGCACATTTCCAGAACCCTCTAGCGTCATAAATAGTCGTCCATATTCACCAATGTAATCGATAGGAACTTCCATGATAGCAATAGTGTTCGGTCGTGCAGGGCTTACCTCACCTCCATTTGTTCGTTGATACTTTTGTGCGAGGGGAAGGTATTCAAAAGAGACATTGTGCAGTGCATTAAAGAAGTTTACGCGGATGTCACTCGCATTCTCTCCGCCATCTGGGATCCCAATTGTATATGGAGGCCATGAAACCTGCTGGAGTAATCGCTCTGGGACTTCTTCAAGAAAACTCTTAAAGACTTTCTTCTTCAAAAATAAATCATGAGGAGCAGGAGGACCATCTTTACGGAATGAACCATACTCACCATTTTTATCATCAAAGTAGAGTAAGTTCAGTGCATAAAACTCTGATCCTTCTTGTACACGCTTAAGAGCTTCTGGGCTTCCACCTGCATGAAACACGGTGCGTGACCATGGCTTTATCGCGTCGAGAAAATATGGACGCAAGCTGCGAACAGGGCCAATTTCCTTTGGAAGATTGCGAGCATCAATGATAGCAACAAACCGAGAAATAAATCCTTCAACCAGGAACTCCTGAATAACTAACGCCTGATCGATTCCAATGTGATACGGACGAGCGTGCTCATGATTTTCAATCATGACCGCAAGTGGAATAGGCTTCTTGAGCGAGTTCGGAAACAAGCTAAACCGAGAAAGAATCCCTGAAGGAAGAGATGTAAGACGGCGACGTTCCTCTGCAACTTTCTGAGAAGGACGAGGGGCTTCCTCTCCTTCAAACTTCGGTACCGAAGAAAGGATCACCACTCCACTAAGGATTGTGAGTACGAGGATAAGCCCAGAAAGTGTTTTCGAGAGCATAAGATTATGTATTATTCCTTCTTGTCTTCACCGCCTTCAGCAGCAGCTTCGCCACCTTCTTCTTTCTTTTCACCATCTTCACCTGCTGGAGTCTCTTCTCCTTCTGCAGCCTCAGTAGGCTCTGGCTCTGCATCCTTACGTGGCTCCTGAACAGTTGCGATCATAGAGTCTGGATCATCAGTAATAACTACTCCATCTGCAGTAGTAACGTCAGAAACAATTACTGAATCTGCAAATGTTTCTAGTTTTTCAATACTTACTTCAAGGTGTGAAGGAAGAGCTGTAGGGAGACACTTCACTGATACGTGATCCATAACAGAAACAAGTACACCTCCAAGTTCTTTTACAGCAGGCGCCTCACCAAGGAAGTGCAATGGAACACGAGCTTCGATTTCTTTCTTCATGTCTACAGCAAAGAAATCCACGTGAACAATCGCATCACTAACGGGCTCAAACTGTAATTCATGGAAGAGCACAGGGACTTTCTTTCCAGCAATATCAAGCTCTACAAGTACGCTCTCACCAGCCTTTGCGTATGTTCGGTACAATTCACTGTAGTCACAAGCAACCTGCGTGTGCTCTACATCGTTTCCATAGAGAACACATGGAACCTTGCCATCCGCTCGAATAGTCTTAGCGGTAGCCTCTGGACGTGCCTCTGTTTGTAGGGATAGCATTTTCATGGAATTTGCTGGAGAAGGCTACGGTATGGTGCATTAGAGGTCAAGTACTAGCCCTCCATTTCCAGAAGTACTTTAGGGCGCTCGATATGTGGATTCTTCCAGTTTTCTTAAAGAATAGATCCAAGAAGCTCTGCCCAGAAAGGCGACGTTTTTTGTCTCCAGCGACGATACGTGGGTCATACAGCACTTTTTTCCCAGCCAAACCGACCCTCCTGCAGAGATCTGTATCCTCAAAAAAGAGGAAGAACCGCTCATCAAACCCGCCAAGCTGGGTAAATACATCTCTACGGATCATAAAACAGCCACCAACAACCCAATCTACCTCCTGCTTCTTATCCATGTCCTTATCCATCATCAAGTACCGCTTGAGGCATTTTGGACAGAGTTTTCCTAGAATGCTCCTCCGAGAGATTATGTCTATAATATGCGGAAAACGCCTGATAGAGAGGCGGTAAGAACCGTCGGGATGTGTAAGCTTTGGCGCGATAATTCCAGTAGAAGGATCTGACTCAAAGCTTTCAACCAGCTTCTCTACCCCGTCTGGAGGCATGGTTTTATCCGGATTGTTAATAAGCAGATACTCTCCAGATGCATATTTTGATCCACTGTTATATCCATAACCAAACCCGTGATTGCCCGGTGTTTCTATAATACGTACTTGAGGGTGGTCCCCTATCTGATTACGAAGCACTCCGACAGACTCATCATCAGAATGATTATCAATAACCAGAATCTCTATTCTTTCTACAATAGTCTGCTCAAGGAACGTACGGACGCAAGCAACCGCCGCATTGGGGTTTCTGTAGTTTAAGATAAGTACGGATACCAGAGGTTGAGACATGCAGGTACTATACCAGTGCAATGCCTGAGAACTCTACACATCTAGAAGAACTTCGTAAGCGGATCGCCAAAGCTCCAACCAGCTCTGGTATCTATCGTTGGCTCAATGCCAAAGGCGATGTGCTCTATATTGGTAAAGCAAAGAACTTAAAAAATAGACTAAAGAGTTACGTACAAAAAGAACCCGACAAAGCACTAGGTCCATGGAAGCTCTCTCTTATAAAACACATTACAGACTACGACGTCACGATAACCCAGAACGAACTGGAGGCTCTTATTCTCGAGACAAACATGATCAAAGAGGTAAAGCCAAAATACAACGTACTGATGAAAGATGATAAAAACTATGTGTATGTGCGTATCACAAAAGATGCCTACCCTGTCTTAAGTGTTGTACGGCAAATGGAAGATGATGATGCAAGATACTTCGGACCGTACCTCAGTGCGTACAATATCAAGCGCACACTTAATACATTGCACGACGTATTTCGCTTTAGGGCCTGCGCTCTTTCTACTGATGCACTCAATCGCGACAAAAAACCAGAACGTGCATGTCTCGAGTATCAGATCGGACAATGCAACGGACTGTGTGTCGGAGATGTTACCGAAAAACAATACAACGAATCGGTAGAAGCAGTAATGAGATTTTTAAAAGGAGATCACACTGACGCAGTTGTTGCACTTAAGGACATGATGGAGTCAGCAGCGAAGCATAATAAATTCGAAAGAGCAGCAAAGCTCCGTGACACTCTTTTGTATATAGAATCACTCGATGTACCACAGGTTGTTTCTGATACGTCACGAGAAAACACTGACGCAATAGGAATCGCATTGCAAAGCGGAAAAGCACAGGTTGTTGTGCTGCGAGAACGTAACGGACGACTTGTAGAAGAGCGTAGCATCGCACTTGCTGGAGAGGCAGACAACATCGGTGCTGTACTCGCAGAACTCATGCCGCAATATTATTCAGTCGAAACAGATATTCCTGATTTGATATTGATTCAAGAAGAGATTGAAGACCAAGAGTTGCTCGAAGCATGGCTCGCGCAGATCAAGGAGAGGCAAGTGGAGATTCGCGCACCAGAACGTGGAAAGAAATCTAAGCTACTCGCCCTCGCAGAAAGTAATGCGAAGCAAAAGGTATCGCAGCAGTTTGCAAAGTGGGAAGCTGCTGCCAAAAACATAGACACTGCCCTCAAAGAGCTTCAGGAAGTACTAGGATCTGATAATACCTTTAAACGTATCGAAGGGTACGACATCTCACACCTCGGAGGAACAGAAACTGTCGGCTCTATGGTCGTCATCAAAAACGGAAAGCCTGCCAATAAAGAGTATCGATCCTTTACGGTTCGCACCGTAAAAGAAGGAGAGGTCGATGACTATAAAGCACTCAAAGAAGTACTAGGCAGAAGACTGAAGTATCTAGAAAAGCGTGATGAATCTATCAGTATATCTCGGCTTAAAAAGAAAGAACGAGACCTCTGGGCGAAGACGCAAAAAGATCGCCTCGAAATTCCAAAAGATTGGAGAGAAGAAGTGATCGTTATCTCTAAAGGAGAAGCAGACCTCCTCACACTCGACGCGAGGAAATCCTCAAAAGGAAAAATGATCTACGGAACGCTCACTCTTCACGCAACAGATCGTGATTTGCAACATGCAGCTCTCGACATGCTAGAAGACAAAGCTGGAAAACTTGAATGGTATGTACAGTGCGATATTTCTGAAGATCTTGCTTTTATCCATGGGCTTTCGAAGTCTGCAAAGCCAATCCCTGATGACTTTAAACCAGGTAAAAAAGCAGTGTTACACAGAAGGTCAACAACAGAAGACTTTTCTCTCAAATCAAGACCGGATCTTCTAGTTATTGATGGAGGTAAGGGGCAACTCAGCACAGTGGTAGAAGTGCTTAAAGATCTAAAGCTTGATATCCCTGTTATAGGTCTCGCAAAACGTGAAGAAGAAGTGTTTTTGCCAGGGGAAAGTTTCCCAGTAGATCTTCCAAGCAATTCTCAAGCAAGTTTCTTACTCCAAAGACTACGTAACGAAGCGCACAGGTTTGCCAATGCCCACAGAGAAAAACGCATCGCAAAAACAATGGTCGGTTCTGCACTCGATGAAGTCGATGGTATCGGCGAGAAAACCAAAAAAGAACTCCTACAGAAGTTTGGATCAGTCGACGTAATTACAGATGCGTCCGATGAGCAACTACTACAAATTCTGTCCGCCGCTCAACTCGCCGCCTTGAGGGGGAACTTGTGATCCATCCACATAGCGTTGATAGTATGTAACAGTCTGGGATATTTTTGATGCGACAGCCGATGCATCTGGTACAAAATGTAATGTAATCGCCTGACCCCCCTCTCCTTCTTTGAGATTAATAACAATTTTTCCAAATCCAAAGATATTCCAATACTGCGTTTCTGCGGCAATGCTTCCGATGTTTTCTAGATGAATCGGATTAACCTTCTGGTGAATAATAGAAGTCTGATCTACAAGTACTAATTTATCTGTTGTCACCAAGATAAAGTCGTATCGCCAATCGATCCACGCCTTAAGGATATTAAAGAAGATGAAGAAGAACCATACTGCAGTTAAACCACCTAATACCCACAAAACCGGTGCTCCGATGTACCAAAGAGAAATTCCTACAATAAAGATAATGATCGTAAAGAGGATCTCTCGCAAAGAAGCAAAGAAGAAGCTGAGAGCATGGTAATACGTCATAAGTACCTCCTTTTCCCCTTCAGATAAGCACTGCTGCTTAATCTTCTCTGCATCGGTCTCTAGAGCAAGGATACGCATGTATCTTATGATAGAGGAACTATTTTCATTGCACAAAGCGTTACTGTGCTTATACTGGCCTTCGTGGCCCGTTCATCTAGTGGTTAGGATACCAGGTTCTCATCCTGGAAACAGGGGTTCGATTCCCCTACGGGCTACCATGGCTCTATGAAGCCAAAATACCTTTAAACAATGATTTGATTCTGTTAGCTTCTTTGGTATCACAGCGGACTGTAATTTTACAGTTACATTTCATTTTGAATACATCAGAAAATAAGGTCTGATTAAAATTAGATATGTTCTGTACCGATTGAAAGAAAAATAAAAAGTTACGAGAAATTATTTCAGGAAAAATACACTCTACTATGTGATCATCGCAAACCCATAATGCATACCCATCTTGCAAAAAAGGTGAATCAGAAACTATTGTTGTGTGATAGCCATTTGCAGTAACGAGCTTTTGTCCATATGTATCCAAAAAAGTTTCATTTCCAAATACCATAAATACTTCTTTTCCATGACTAATAATACTTTCATATAATCTCTGCTCAGTATCCCTCATTCCAAGCGAGTGCCATGGGTGTGAGTTATAAACATACCAACTATCATCTTTGAGAATTGGAGTGAGCTTTGTCACTAAATGATTCCAAATGCTATCCAATGACTGTAATGAATCTGCATGAAAATCATGCCTTTGACCTTCTTTAAGTGGCAATGAAATATCGTCTGAACGAGTGGGCAAATGATTTTGCCCAGCAGTCAAATTGAACTGCGAAATATGTTGAAGCCAAACACTATTTATAAATAGTTCACCTTCTGCCTTAACAAGCATCTGACAATCCAGCATGCGATTGATAGGCTTATAGATTCCATTTAAAGATACAGAAACACCTTCTGAATTGATTTTCTCGTGTACATCTCTAATGGTAATACCTTTGTGAGATGCTATAAGTTCTATTATTGAACTTTCTAGTGGGTGGAGCGGATTGAAGGTAGCCATATCCAAATTGGTAATTATCTACTTCGGATAATATCATACCATACTTTATCTGATATGTTGAATATATATGTTTACTACAATAGGATATTTAAATCTAGTCAACTATAGGTTGAGAACAACCTAGCTTGTTGCTAGTAGTTTGTTCTTTGCCACTATCGGGAGAAAATCAGATGATAAATCATGTCAATGTCGATCTTAGTCAGGTTGTGACAACAGAAACGGAGATCATCAAAAACATTCAAGGACTTCGAACTAAAATTAAACCTGCTCTGTATGCTCAGGTCATGATTGTTCTTACCGACTGCAAGGGTAAGGATGAGGAGTTGGAGAGAAGGCTGCGTAAAAGATGGGGAGATATCATGTTTGAATCTGTAATAAAGATTATCTCCAAATTTGAATCGACAACTGGATCATCTGTATGGAGAGATTAGTTTGGTTTAGTTGAAGCTCAGTCTTCATCTGAGTTCAGCTCCGATCCATAGCAATAAAGAACAAGCGCACAGTCGCTGTCTCCATTCTGGAGGCAGCGACTACTTTATACATATAGTTCTACTAAACAATAGCAAAAGCCTTTTCGCTCTGTAGCTGCACTTCTTGCATCATAGGGAGGTCTTTCAGCACCTTATACCAGTTGATCATCTCCTCTATAATAGAGTTCGTAATAAGACTACTACGGGCTACCAAACATATTTTATATCGATGGCCAACGAATTGTGAGAACAACGCTATCTTCTATTGTCCTAAAATTATGAGAGACATCTTTCCAAATAACATAGTCACCTTCTGAACGTAACTCAACTTCCTCATTTGGAAATTCAACAATCAAATGTCCTCTGATTAATACAGCTACTGTTTTTCTATCAATAACAGGTGCCCACTCATCACGTGTCTCTCCTTTTTTTAACTGACTCCATTTTACCTCTAAGCCAGACGTACTCATCAAAGAATCTTCTGGTAAGAAGTGACCCATAAACCACCCTCCAAAATCCTCTGCATTTGCTGCGTTTCCTTTCTCTATAGAACTCATTAATTCAGATTAGCAGAATAGATTCAAATCATCTACACCCAAAGCCCCATCCACACTCCAATGTAGTGGACGACGACATACAAGAAGAACACGTATCCAAGTACTCCAACAAGAAGTGAAATGAGTACGGTATTGATAATTTCATTACGATGCTTCTTTGCCTGATCTAACGAACACACTCCTTTGCCACGATAATAAAAGATAATACTGAGCAAAAGAAGTACTGCACCAAAGGCGCGGAACGCCCACTTATAATCTCCATAAAATGAATCCGCAAGAGACGTACCAAACGACACTGTTCCTAAACCGAGTAATACGATGATGACAGGACTAAGACAACACAGTGATGCTCCGACAACTGGAAGCCATGTAAGCTTGAGGATTTCTTTAAGTTTCATAAATCTAGAATAACACAAAAAAGCCGACCACAGATGCGATCGGCTGATTTAGAGATCGAGTTAAATTACCCGCGCTCAGCAGAGAAGCACTCGCGGCATAGAACTGGCTTTCCACCTTCTTCCTCTGGACGAGGCTTGAATGGAACTTGACAGTCTGAACCACACTTTGCGCAAACGGCATCGTGCATTTCTCGTGGACCACCCATGCGTGCGTTCTTTTTCGCAGCACGGCAATCCTTACAACGCTGAGGAGCGCTGAGATCCTTGGAGTTATAGAACTCCTGCTCGCCTTCTGTGAAGACGAATGTAGCACCGCAATCGCGGCATGTGATATCCTGATCAGCCATGGATATGAGAAGGAAAATAAGTACAAATCCTTCTCAAAGCGTGTCTCTTTAGTAAATCGAGTCTTCCTCTCGAAGGATGGGCAAAGAATAGGCGTTTTAGCACCAAGGTCAATAGATTTAATGATGATATCCTGTCCCTTTTGTTATCTGCTCAGATCTGTAAATTTGCTCTAAAAGCACTACTCTGCATAGCTCATGCGGTAATACCATATCACTAAGCCGTATAATACGATCTGCTTTTTTGCGAACTAGATCACTTAAGCCATAGGCACCACCCAATACAAAGACGACTGAATCTCCAATATCACCAACCTTCTCTAGGTCCTTTGAGAGAGTATCTGAAGTCAGCGCCTCCCCTCGTTCATCAAGTACCCATATCTTTCCCTCTATCTTCTCTAGCCTCTTTATAAGAGAAGCTGATTCTTCCTCTTGTTGTTTTGTAGGGTCTTTCTGCTTAGAAGCTGACACTTCTATAAGGTCTATCGAAAGACGATCAAGGTATTGCTGGCACCCTGCTTTTGCCCAAGGGGTCTTTAGGGAACCAACGGCAATGAGCGTTATCTTCATTACTTCTTCTGTAAGACCGATACAGTCTCGATGTGTGCTGTGTGCGGGAAGAGATCTACAGGCTGTACAGACCTCAGCTCGTAACCAGCTTTTAAGAAGTCTCCCATGTCTCTCGCACAAGTAGCCATGTTACATGATACGTAGACGATCTTCTCTGGAGCGTGCGCAAGCATTGCCTCTCGTGCCTTAGGGTGCAGACCTGCACGAGGAGGGTCTACAACAATAACGGAGAACTTATACTTCCCTCCTGCTTTCACTTGGTTGCTGAGCACCTGCTCTGTTCGTCCTTTATAGAAGGTAATGTTCGCAATGCGGTTTTTACCTGCACTCTTCAATGCATCTTCTATAGCTGTTGGGTGGCTTTCTATTCCGACAACCTTGTCACAGTAGCGAGCAAGATATTGTCCTATTGTTCCCATGCCACAATAGGCATCAAGCACGATGTCACTCTGAGAAAGATCTGCTGCTGTAGCAATTGCCTGGTAGAGCTTTTCTGCCCCCAGCGTATTTGTCTGAAAGAACGAGAACGGAGAGATCTCAAACTCAAGATCGAAAAGCCTCTCTTTAATAGAAGGCTGTCCTACAAGCGTATGTACTTTCGGCTGCTCTGGCCTCTCACCCTGACCATGGTTCTCTATCACCATAAGGGAAGCTAGTCCGCTACGACCTCCAAAGCGCATAAAGTGCTGAAATAGAGGTTCTAATTCCTTCTTCCGTGCCTTTACGACAAAGGCGATCATCTGTTCCCCTGTTTGGACCCCACGACGAAGCAGTAGGGATCGAAGCATTCCTTTGTGGGTCTTTGGGTTATAGACAGGCAGATTAGTCTCCTGCATGAACCGCTTCACATCCTGCAATAATAGCCCTATTTGCTCGTCATAGAGGTGACATTCAGACACAGGAAGCACTGTTTCCCAGTTTCCTGGCTGATGGAACCCAATAGTAGGGTTTTCATCGAGGTATATACGCTTTCCATTACGCTCCTGCGCCCTCATAGTCTCGTATCCAAAGCTCATTTCTAGCTTATTCCTATAGTGGAATACCTGAGGACTAGGAATGATCTTAAGCACTCTGCCTCCTAGCTGCTTACGGAGCTCCTCATCTACAGGGGTCAAATGTTCTAATGTTTCACGGATAATCTGCTCCTTGTAATCAATCTGCTTGTCATACGGCAGGTTCTGCCACGTACAACCTCCACAGTCATGGAAATGCTCACATCGAGGCTGAATCTCCTCCATTGCCCTCTTTATCACCTTCACTAGCCTACTCTCTAGGTATCTCCCTTTATTCTTTGTAATACAAATCTGCACCGTTTGCCCAGGAATAGCCCCTGGCACAAAGACGGTCTGGCCATCAATACGAGCAAGTCCAGCTCCACCAAAGGTGAGCTTCTCTATGGACACAGTGTGCTCCTGGCCCGGTTTTATGCCATCTGGAACCTTCTCAGGCTCATTTTGAACTGTTGACATATATCAATAAATATAGTATAAATACTCTCCTTTTTCCGACACAATATGAGAAGTCCAACCATCCTCTTCATCGGCCTTATGTCTGTCCTCGGAATGCTCTCACTCAATGTGCAGAAGCAAAGTCTAGCAGGTTCTGAGAGTCCTGCAAGCCATATGGGTATAGAGAGTGCTTCCCTTCTAAGTATGGGAGTTGCCCACGACCATAGCCACAATGATATTGATCTTGCTGAACATGCTGCATTCGAGAATGTAGCGAAGAGAAAGATTGAGAGAATGCGTCGTCAGCCACTACGCCGTGTCGTAACCAAGGCTGCTGCTGCACCTACCTCTAAGGTAGCCGTTGCTCCTAAGCCGAGAATGGTTGCTGCAATTGCTGCAGCAGATATCCAGACTAAGCATAAGGAGATCGCTAACGAAGTACTTTTGGCGCTTCCTTCTAAGTGTCGCGATACACTCAAGAACTTCTACGTAAAATATGAGAAGCAGAAGCACCGTGGTCTTGCTGGAAAGAGTGTTCTTATCCTTGATGGAACCGTTCCAGACGAAGAGTTCCGTGCTCTATTCGTTCACGAGAGTGGGCACAACTGGGACCTTGGTTGCCTGCAGGGTACTAAAGACGCTGGAAAGAGTAACTTCTCAGATGGAGATGCTGCTATCTACAAGAATGACCCAAGCCTTGGCTTCTATAACATCTCTTGGATCACAAGCTCTGTACAGCGTAGTAATTCAAACCCGGAAGACTTCGTATCTGGATACGCTAGCTACGACATCTTCGAAGACTTCGCAGAAAGCTTTGCGTACTTCGTACTACAAAATGCGGTATTCGCAGAACGTGCTCAAGACAATGCAGCAATTGCCGCTAAGTACATTTGGTTCCGTGACACATTGTTTAATGGTCAGGTTCCACACATTGCCTCTGGAAAATCTGTCTACAAAGGAAAAGCTCCTTGGGATACCACTAAGCTTAAATACGCTTGGCATCCAATACAGACAGTCGTTCAGAAATAAGCAAACTCAATCACTAGTCAGAAAACAGTATTCCCTAGTACACTACCTCCAATGCGTTACAAAGGTTTACTTCTTCTCTGGCTCCTTACAGACCTCGCAGTCTTTATTGGATCATATGCTGCCGCATACTTCTTACGAGTTGGGTGGATCCTTTCTACAGACTTCCCCTTTAAGCCATACATCACAGTCGTTGCTATTACTGCACCGCTCTGGCTTATCGTCCTAATAACAACACGTACATTTGCACTGACAAGATCTCAAAGTAGCGTACGCAACCTCGCGTACATCATCTACTCCTCTCTCGTTGGAACTGCACTCTTCGCGCTTGGGTATTACTTCCTCTACGGACTCTTCTTTAGTCGCATGTTGCTTCTGTATTCACTTGTTATTTCTACAGTAGTAATTTGGATATGGCACCTGTTGTATTCCATGTTTCAAAGAAAAATGCTGCGAGCAAACCCTCCAGTCTTTCCTACATTAATCGTCGGAGTAACCAGAGAATCAAGAGCGCTAATCACTAAATTAAATAAGGGATCTAATCCTTTAAAGCCTGTAGCCATACTTGATGGCAAGGGATGCAAAGATGCTGAGATAGATGGAGTCCCCGTTCGCGGAAAACTTAACAAGCTAGAAGACGTACTTAGCGAAGGTGTTACACATCTCATTCAGTGTAGTGACCTAGAGCAATCTCTCAATCTTCTTAGTGCCTGTAGGCAAAACAAGATTACCTACATGCTGCTTCCCTCTGTACTCGGTATTGTAGAGCGTGATGAGAAAGTAGAATCTCTCGAAGGACAACCCGTCACAATGGTAGGACCAAAAGAGAACGCATTAATGTGGTTCTTTAAATAGTATGCACGCATTTATTCTCGCCGGCGGATTTGCAACAAGGCTTTGGCCTCTTACAGAAAAGCGCGCTAAGCCACTGCTTCCACTTGCGGGTATTCCACTTATTGAATATCTCGTACGGGATATTCCAGAAGATGTTCCTGTCACCATCAGTACAAACGCAAACTTTAAAGAAGCATTCGAAGACTGGGCAAATAGCCTGAACAGATCTAACGTAGAAATCCTTATAGAAGATGTAAAAAGTGACGACCAAAAACTCGGAGCTCTTGGAGCAACTGCACAATGGATTTCTGAAGCAAAGATTAATGACGATGTCTTACTCCTTACTGGAGACAACTACTGTGGATTTTCTTTTGATGCCTTTTTGGCTGCAGCAAGTCCAGACACAACATTGATTGCCGTACATGACATTAAAGATTTAGAACTTGCAAAAGCATTTGGAACAGTACTAACAAAAGATAACTCCTCTCATGTCGTAGGATTTGAAGAGAAACCAAAAGAACCAAAGACTACCTTGGTAAATACAGGGTGTTCGTTACTACCAAAATCCGTTCTTCCAATTGTCATCGACCATGCCAAAGAGCATCCGGATAATGTTGGCGGAGTATTTGAGGAGCTACTTAATAGAGGAAAACCTATCGAGTGCTTTAGCTTCACCGAAGCATGGTTTGATATTGGATCATTCGATGCATACATAGAGGCGACCAAAGAGTTGGTAGGAGGTAGAGTAATAGAAGAGGAAGGATCTTCTATAGAGAAGACTGAGTGTAATGGATCTGTGGTTATAGGAGAAAGGTCTTCAGTGAGCGACAGTGAATTGACTGATGTCGTAATATTCGAGGACTGTGTCATAGAAGACTGTGTTTTAAGCAATTGTGTCCTCGATAAAGGGTGTAAGATAAGAGGAATAGATTTATCAGGAAAAATGCTACGAGAAGGTACTATTCTCCCCTAGACTGGCAGCCTATGAAAAAACTTATTGCTCCGGCACTTTTCGCGCTGTTTCTCGCTGCTTGCGGTGACATTCCAACGACTCTTACCTACAACGTCACCTTTACTACAGAGGATAGTGGCCGTATGACAGACCTCTCTTTGGCTACCCGTCACGTAGTAGAGCGTCGACTCAGTCGTTTAGAGGGTAACCTTATCGACTACGATATTGATTACGATGAAGAGTCAAAAGCAACAACAATCGAAGTGGAAGTAGATAATGCAAAAGCAGCAGCAGTTTTAAATGAAGAAATGATCACTCCATTCACCTTTGAAGTACGCTACCTTGTAGAAGAAGCGGAGGAGGGAGATATTACTGTAGAAGGCGCTGGTAGTTTCCGTGCCACAGGAATCGATAAAAGCTATGTGGACTGGGTAGTAGGACAAACAACAGAGCCACCACTCAATCGTGGAAGAGTACTTATTGGATTTACCGATGACTCTGCAGAACAAGTTCAGACACTCTTTACAGAGCAAGCTGGTAACACCATTGGTCTCTTTGTACGAGGTCGTCTTACCGCAGCTGTCCAAATAGATGGCGAGTTTGAAAAAGTCCTTGTAATAGAGGGGCTTCCATCAGGAGAAATTGCTAAGATCTTTGCAGATGACATGAATGTCGGAATACATATGATTTTCACAAACCCCTAATTATGAAAAGAAATCGCGCTCTCACTTGGCCCACATTTACAATACTTATTGCTGTGTTCGCAGGGCTAACAGCTCTGCCTCAAAGCGCTAAGCAATGGGCACCAGGTTTTATTAAAAATCCTTCACTGCACTTTGGTCTCGACCTTGCAGGAGGTACACAGTTGGATTTCCGTATTTCAGAAAAAGAAATCCTAGAACAAATCACAACTCTTAAAACAGAGATCGCACAAATGGAAGCACGTGGAGCAAGCAGTGATAAGATCATCGCACTACAAAACCAGCTTTTAAGTGTAGAGCAGCAGAATGAAAATGTTGTCGAAGCTATTCGCACTGTTCTCGAAAGGCGTATTAACGCTTTGGGTGTAAGTGAAGCGGTAATCACTCCGTCATACTTTGGAAACGAAAAGCACCTTCTCGTAGAATGTCCTGGTGTTGTAGATACTCAAGAATGTATCAACACTGTTGGAAAGACTATCCAGCTAGAATTTAAAGAAGAATTTACAGAGCCTACTGATGAATACGAATCAGAAGTACGAGCTCACGTAAAAGAAGTACGAGCACAGCTTAAGGACCCAGAAGTTTCACTCGAAAAGATCGGTGAAGATCTAGGATCTGATATCGGTGTTCATTATAACTTTGAACGTCGTATGTTCCGCGACCAACTCCCTGAAGGACTAGACGGAATATGGAACAAGACTCCAAACAACGGCATCATGCAATACGATGCATCGATCGAAGTAAGCTCACAAGATAGCGCTGGACAACCAACAACAACCGAAGTGCCTGGTGTATTCCTTGTAGAAGTTCTTCGTCCGCGTACGCAGACTGGAAGACTTGTGAACGAAGCTTCTAAGGCATTTGAGATCCTAGAAACAGGTGACCGTAACATTAACCACGTCACATGGGACGAACGCACACTTGCTGATAGCGTTCCACAGGTTGTGCGTAACGCACTTGGCAGCATGCAGCCTGGAGAGTTGAGAGCAGTAAACTTTGAAGATAGTACTTCTGGTATTCTCTTCCTTCGAAAATACATCCCTGGACAGACAGACATGGAAGCGAGTCACATCCTAGTGTCTTACAAAGGAGCATCCTCTGCAGGAGACGATGTAACGCGATCCAAAGAAGAAGCTCTAACTCTCGCAAACGAACTTAAGACAAAGCTCGATGGAGGAAGCCGATTTGAAACTCTCGCACGTCAATACAGCGACGGTCCATCTGGTAAAGATGGTGGTAGCCTTGGTGCTTTCGGTATTGGAACAATGGTTCCTGTATTTGAACAAGTGGCTGCAAGCCAAACAAGGGGATCGATTTCTACTCCAACAGAAACACAATTCGGATACCACATTATCCGAACAGATCGCGTACCAACACTCAACAAAGACACAGCAAGCTACGAAGTTCTTGCTATCTCTGGAGAGGACGCAACAGACCGTTCTATTGAACTCATTGGTAAGTTGCAACGTGGAGAAATTGAATCAATCGAAGGCATGGTCTTCTTGCGAACTGTCTTCTTCTCTCTCCTTCCTACAGGATGGAAAGACACATACTTAGACGGTAAGCACTTCCGCTCTGCAACAGTTACTTTAGATCCAACGACGAATATTCCTATTGTTCAAATTGCATTCGATGACGAAGGCGCAAAGCTCTTCCAAGAACTCACGAAAGAAAACATTGGTAAGAGACTCGCTATTTTCGTTGGTGGACAACTGGTCTCAGCACCTACCGTACAAGCAGAGATCTCTGGAGGTACTGCAGTGATTACTGGAAGTCAGAACTTTGATGAGGCAAACACCCTCGCACAAGACCTTAATACTGGTGCTATCCCTGCTCCTATTTACCTCGCAGGACAACGCACAGTAGAAGCGACTCTCGGTGCGCAGGCACTGCGGACTTCTATAAAGGCAGCCCTTATTGGAATGCTTATCCTTATGGCGTACATGATACTGATGTACCGCATGCTAGGACTCATTGCAGATATTGCCCTTAGTGCATACGCTATTTTATTCTTCGCTATCTTAAAGCTTCCACTCTTCCTCTTTAGTAGTAGCTACATCGTTCTTACTCTTGCAGGTATGGCTGGTATCATTCTAAGTATTGGTATGGCTGTAGATGCGAATGTGCTGATCTTTGAGCGTATGAAAGAAGAGCTCCGCAAAGGAAAGATGCTCAAGACTGCAACAGAAACAGGATTTACTAGAGCTTGGCCAAGTATCCGTGATGGAAACATCTCTACGCTTATCACTTGTACTATTCTCTTCGTAATTGGAACATCTATCGTCCGTGGATTCGCCATCACTCTTGGAATGGGAGTCTTGATGTCGATGTTCTCAGCGATTGTTATTACCAGATGGTTGTTACGCAAAGTAAGTACAATGCCAATAGCCGAGAAGACTAAGCTCTTTTATTAAAGTCCTTGATGTTTGGGGGCAAAAAGAGTAATTATGGAGTATGCAGCGTATGAACGATTCTTGGCTAGGTAAAGCCGGAAGAAGTGCAGTAGCACTAGGGAGCTTCGTTATAGCAGAAGCAGCTATGGGTGACCCTCTTATGCCGCCTTTGCCAGAACAAAAACCTGCCACAGCTAAAGAAGATCCATCCGTTCCGCCACCACCGCCACTGCCAGAGAATGATCCTTATAGTAATATCAAAGATGATTTCCTGAGGAGCTTAATGCCTATTTTAGAAAAGACATCATCTAAGGATGATGCCGTGCGCTTTAAGGCACTCGAAGCATTAGAGGCTAGACTTAAAAAGGAAAGACCAAATTGCGAGATGATAAATACCACACGCATAAAGCTTATTGGAGAATTAACGGTAACCGCTCTGCAAAAAAAGCTTGCGGGTAAAAATCATACTGCTTCTGAAAAAGCAGCTACAGAACTCCATGAAAAATGGTTACAGGATAAAAACTTCCATATCCGAGAAAGAGCTCGGCGAATCTTAGACGAACACTTCAAAGGCAACAGAGCAGAAGATCCAAGATACAGACCACCAGATGTCAGTAACATTACCGAACCTCTCAATGACATTGGTTCTGTACAATCTCTACAGAAATGGGAAGAGCATAAAGGGGTAAAAAGTTTATTAACAAATATACGCCGTGAAATCCTAGGATTTCAAGATGATGATTTCTTCAAACGAGAAGCGGCCACCACACGCTTAATTACTCTTATTACAGAGCTACGAGGCTATGTAAACCCTTTGCCACCTGTGATCCTCGAAGTCTTCAAACCAGATCCAGAAAAGAGGAAAGCAGACTATGAAACATACACACGTCTTGAAACTATTTACAAAATTGCTAACTCTCCTGGAACGCAACCGTATGTATTACCCCCAATAAAAGCATCTGCTGATAGTGTCATGGGAGATATGCACAGATTAATGGGAGCAAATATTCGATTGAGCCCTATGTTTGCAGGCTCACTTGGAAAAGTATCTATCGATCTTACTCGTGGTTCCAGAAGCTATACAGATATCATTGCCCAAATATGCCACAAGACAAATACGTATCCTGCAATGGATGGTCATCCGCATAGAGTAGTCCTAAATTATCAGGATAAAGAACACAGAAAGACGATACTCCCGCTTGATGGAATGATCGCCGTCGTTACTCCAAGCAAAGAGGGGGCAGATACCATAGAGCTACTGCCAGATCCTAGTTACACCTTTGTCCAACTCGATTCCGCTACTGGCACAGGACTAAATACAAAAGAGGCAAATGTAGCAATTGGGCAAAAGCCAAAATGGAAGTTTAAACACTCCAGTGGAGTCCCTGCTAAAAGATCCCAAATGGCGAAAGCACCAGATCCAAAAGATGCAGGAAACCTAACTATCGAAGCCTGGATAGCGCAGTTTCCGTTAACGCAACAGATAAAGGTAAAGGATGGAATGGCACATTTTAATGATAATGGTCCTCATGATTTCGCTATTACACTTACCGAAGATCCAAAGACCAAAAAGGTTATTGCAAACGTACGTATCGGAGCATATGAACGTGCATTACCGTGGCCTGCAACTCCTCATGCTTCAGATACATTTACGTATGGAATGGCCGATGATATTGCTATTCAGTTTCTCGATAACGACGGTAAGGAAATGGCACATAAAGAGAGACGCATGAAAATTGAACAAAGAGTAGTAAACCAAGAATATGTATTAGATGCACAACCTACATCTGTACGCACTACCTCTTTTAGGCATATCAACAAGCAACAACTAAAAATACCTCTTGATGGTAGTCCTGCGAAACGAAAGATTATGGAGCCATTCTTTAAGACAAATTGATACACTGCACCTATGGCTAGCATTTTTATACATAACCTCGAAGTCCCAACCTCTATCGGAATAACAGAAGAGGAGCGTTCTTCTGTGCAGACACTTAAAGTTTCTATCGATATAGAAACAGATCTTTCTGCAGTCTGTAAAAGTGACGACGTACAAGACACCATAGACTACGCAGCAGTTGCTGAGTCTGTAAAAGCCTTAGGGGGCACGGAACGCAATACCATTGAGAAGTTTGCAGAAGATACTGCTCAGATGGTGCTAAAAGACTTTCAACCAGATCGTGTAATTGTCACAGTATGGAAATTTATCCTCCCAGATACAGAAGGAGTATCCGTTACCATCATGCGGCCATAGCAATGTGTTATATCGGTATTGGCAGCAATATAAACGCAGTAGAAAACATGCAGATGTGCGCAAGAGCTTTACGTGATGACTTCCCGTATATTACTTTCTCTTCTGTCTACAAGACCGCAGCACGCGATGCTGTAGACCAAGATGATTTTTATAATGCAGTCGCAAAGATCGAAACTGATGAATCTCCAGAAGAAGTACACTACGCATTAAAATCTATAGAGGAAGATCAGAAGAAAAACCCTCCTTACGAAAAAGGCCCTAGAACCATAGATCTAGACATCTTGCTTTACGATGACATCGAGATTGATACCCCAAACCTGACCATCCCCCACCCAAGAATGCAAGAACGCAGATTTGTCCTTGAACCCCTCTGTGAGCTTGATAATTCTTGGAAAGAGCAGCTCCAAAAAACTCTAGATCAACACTGTGAAACTATAGAGATGCATATGTAGGGAATTGCTATTATTATGAAAATGTGGTACAATAAATATAAATACATACTACACACAAATTATTATGGGAAATTTCGGAGGAGTAATGAAATTCTTTAAAGGGCCAGAAGACAAAAAGGGTGCCGCCTCTGAAAAGAAGGAATCCAATATGGATAATGCAAGAGGAAAAAAGTATTCTCAAAAAGAGTTGGATAAGTTGCAGACCTTAAGAAAGTGGGGGAGAGCAGAAGAGTCTCCGAAAAGTCGTATCGAAGAAAAAAAGAGGATAGAAGCATTACTAAAGAAAACAGAAAAAGAAAAAGCTGCAAAAAAAGAGGGGCGAGAAAAGAAAGAAGAAGAATCTAAAAAGACAGATGAAAGCAAGTCAGACGAAGTATATGAAGAAATAATGGGAACTCCTGGTGGAACAGGAGGCGGAGTAGGGGCAGGAAATATTAATGTGAATACCAACACAAATCAGAACAATGTAACGGTAAATCTAGCACAACCCGCAACTGCACAAAAAAGGGCAGCATCAGGTCCAAGGTTAAGTGAGGCAGAAGATACTGCTCTTATTCGTAGCATGACAACCGAGTATACAAAAGAGATGAATGCAGGACTTGCTCGTTTAGCAAAAGTTCTACGAAAAAGAAGTGTTAATCCAGATATTATTCCATCAAGAGCCTATGCAAATGTACGTGCCTTTAAGCAAGAGCGTATTGTAAAATACAATAAGCGGCTTGCTGAAAAGGGATCACAGTACCGTGTTACTAACACACCCGATGGAACTGCACGACTCATGACCTACAAATTGGGTGAGACTCCTCCTGACTTTGGGGTTCTAAATCCAATACAGCAAAAAGAGATCATGACACAGTATAGAAAATATATTAAGCAATCAAAATCAAGAACTCCTGCAGATCCTACGTATCGTGTTAATGCTATGAATGTAGCACTAGCTAAGCGTAATATTCGTACAGTTCGATTCGAAACACCAATTAGATCTAGTGATCCAAGTGCTCGTTTGATAGAAGGAGATCCAGCATTAGCGTAAGAAAGTCTCTTAATAGAGTGTAATACATCTTCTTGTGACCATATAATATGGTTCTATGGAAGATGCTATTGCTCATGTGCTTAAAGAGATCGGCGAAGATCCTTCGCGTGAGGGCCTTATAAAGACCCCTAAGCGCTGGGCTGAGGCTATGAAAGACCTAACAGTAGGTTATGACCAAGATCTAGAAACATTGGTAAATGGAGCACTATTTGACGCAGAGACAGACGGAATGGTGATTGTTAAGGATATTGAATGCTACAGCCTCTGCGAGCATCACCTCCTCCCTTTTACAGGAAAAGTACACGTCGCCTATGTCCCAGATCAACATATCTTAGGACTCTCTAAGGTTGCCCGCATAGTTGATATGTTCGCCCGCAGGCTCCAGACACAAGAGCGGCTTACTCAACAGATCTGTGATGCTATAGATGAGACACTTAAGCCCAAAGGTATCGGCGTTATTATAGAGGCAGAACACTTCTGTATGATGATGCGAGGAGTAGAGAAGCAGCACTCAAGCTGTATTACCTCTGCTGTTAAAGGTCTTATAAAGAAGGACCCGAAGACGCGTGAAGAGTTTTTACGACTCGTCGGTTAAGCTTTCACCAGCAAGCACAAGTTCTACCATCTGGTCATGCTGCTTTTCGATGATCGTTCGCTGTAAAGACTCTACGTCTCCAGAAGCAAGTGTGCTGGTCACAGCGCCTTCACCAGCTATTTCCGCTACCGCATTCCCATTGGCTTTGTGTTCTATGTACCCAGTAGTTAAGTCGCTATCTGGCTGATCTGGAACTGTTATTGCCTGCCATTCCGTTAGGTCTCCTACAACTGTGACCTCTTGCATCTGATTTGAGTCATCCATGTAGGTTACCGTCTGTGCACTGTAATCCGTTGCTTGATCAAACTGATGCACCTCTTCGTGCTCTTTTACTCGCTCCCAGTATGGACGATCTTCTACGTGTAAATCTGTAGCCTGTTTGCTCGTTACCTTCTTTTTACTGGCTCTCTCTACGTATGCAGCTGCGCCTTCTTCTTCTGTGTCGCCTACCGAGTCTGGTCCTACCAAATCATTCATACTCTGCTTCCATGTCGACATGGTAATAGTGACATCTCCGATAAGATCATCTGCAGCATCTCCGAATTCATTTTGCAGTGTAGAAGTCGTTGCCTCGACACGTTGCTCAACCTGATTTTGGAACTCTGTTGCAGTGACAGTACCCGTTGCTTCTTGGGTTTCCTCTATCGCTCCTTCTACAATGATCTCTTCTGTTTCTAAGCTGCTCATAATGCTGGGGGGAAGTTGTTGTGCACAGTAAAGAGCACTGACAAAACTAGCGCACCCGAAACAAGGATCGAAGTAGATACTATACTAATTAATGGCTTATTTAAGCCAAAATCTCGATGCTACTGATCTTCGAAATGTAGTCTATTTTTGCGCTTATATGTCAGATATGTGAATCCAAACTTGTGCTTGATATCTGCTGGGTGCTCCTCTCTTTCTACTTCTTCCCATACCTGCGGGTCTACTTCTGGAAAAGTAATATCCCCTGCTATCCACGCATGAATCCGTGTGAGGTAAATGTAGTTACAAAGGTCCATGGCTTGTTTGTAAATTTCTCCTCCTCCAATGATAAATATCTCTTCTTTATCATTATCTTTATGCCCGTACATGATTGCCTCTTCCAAAGAAGATGACACCTGACAGCCAGCAGCTGTATATGCCCCATCACGTGTCACAATAATATTGTCACGATTGGGAAGTGGCTTACCGAGAGCAGCTACGATCGATTCAAAGTTCTTTCGCCCCATAATAACTGGATGTCGCTCTGTCTTTTTTTTGAAATATTTCAAATCATCAGGCAAATGCCACGGGATACTATTGTCTCGACCAATTACATTATTTTCTGATGCCGCAACTATAATGCTAATGCGCATGCGCAGACTATACAGCTATTGGTGCTTTTATCCCAGGGTGCGGGTCGTAATCACACACTTCGATGTCTTCATAGGAATACGCAAAGAGATCTGTAACATCAGGGTTAAGCTTAAGTGTAGGTAATGCCTTTGGTGTTCGTTCAAGTTGTGTAAGTGCCTGCTGCATGTGATTACTGTAGAGATGAAGGTCTCCGAACGTATGTACAAAGTCTCCAACTTCAAGGTCGCACACTTGTGCCATCATATGTGTAAGCAACGCATACGATGCAATGTTAAACGGCACACCCAAGAAGATATCTGCACTGCGTTGATACAATTGGCAGCTTAACTTACCGTCGAGAACATAAAACTGAAAAAGGCAGTGACACGGTGGCAAAGCCATCTTTCCTGCTGCTGCGTTTTGATCTGGAGCAATAGAAATATCTGGCAATACAGATGGATTCCATGCAGAGACAATGAGCCTACGTGACGTAGGATTTCTTTTGATCTCATCAATCACCCAAGAGATCTGATCCACTCCAGAGAAATCTCTCCACTGCTTTCCATATACAGGACCAAGGTCTCCCTCAGGAGTAGCCCATTCGTCCCAGATCTTTACGCCATTGTCTTGAAGGTACTTGATGTTCGTATCGCCTTTAAGAAACCACAAAAGCTCATGCACTATCGACCGCATGTGCACCTTCTTGGTTGTAAGTAATGGGAAGCCTTCTTGTAAGTTAAACCGCATCTGTGCACCAAAGATACTAACAGTACCAGTCCCTGTACGATCATCTTTTGTAGACCCATCATCCATAACGGACTTGAGGAGTTTTAGGTACTGGAGGTCTGCTGTGTTCATAGGAGAGCACTATAGCAGATTATTCTGGCACCACTATCTCTTCTCCAAACAACTTCTCCTCTAGCTCTACACCAATATTTCCAAAAGAAGTATTAGAGACAAGATATGTCTCTAAGGCACGGAGCCAGTGATAATTCAGTGCAAGTGCTGTAACGATGAGAATACCTCCAGAGATCTGCTTGATGCGTCCTGAATACTTCGAGAGTGCTCGAGAAGAATGCATTGCAGCCTGTCCTCCGTATCCAATAAGAAGCAGCGGGACTGCAGTACCTAGTCCATACGTAAGCAGTAATGCAGCTGCCTCGAGACCTGGTTGTTCTTGAACAAGAGTAAGAGCAAAGCCAAGTGCCGGACCTGCACAAGGTACCCATACAAGACCCATAGTCAGTCCGATAAGAAATGCAGTGATGGGATTGTCTTGTCCAAGCTCCCCTACTGCTTTTTGCTGAACGTTAGAACCGAGCTGTTGAATACGCGTAGCGACCCATCCACCAACTTCCATGAGAGTAGCTCCGATAGTCTGCGCGATAGTCATTATTATCCATCCGTGTTCGTAGTAGAAAAATCCACCGAGAACCGCACCCGTAAGTTGCAGTGTCTTGTTGTGTGTTATAAAACCAAATCCAAATAGCAGTAAGACGTAGTAGGTAGAGATGCGAATGTAATCTGCAAGTTCTACAAATTGATTTAAGACAAGCGTCAGTAAGAACGTAAATCCTACAAAGCTCACGAGCATTCCTGCAATCGTAAAGAGCGGTCGCCATTTACTGCGCCCTGCAATACTTACACCTAGTACTATTGGCACAAGAGGCAAGATGCACGGCAGCAAGATCGTCAGCATTCCCGCTGCAAACATCGTAATATAAAGACTTGTCATAAAAGTAGAGTAGCGGCTTTAACCCAAAAGGTCACGAAGTGCATCCTTTGAAGGAAATCGTACGCGCTTGATCTCTTTTCCATTCTCATCAATAAGAACAAAGGTATCTTGTCCTGTAATTCCATACTGAGATTTAAGATCTGTCGCTGCATCGTAATCGATCTTGTACACAGAGCGAGGGAAATCAGCAGATCCATAGAAGTCTTTTAGACGACCATCATTCTCTTTGCACTTAGGACACCATGTTGCATGAAAGAAAAGAACTGATTGCTTTCCGTTACCAATAACTCCAGGTGCGTACTGAGAGTAAGAACCTTCTGATGCAACCTGTGGAATCTCTGCTACTACTTCTTTTACAGAGTCTTTTGCCTGAGCTTCATCTACATTTTGGTACAACAACCTCTTAAGCTCAGAGAGTGAAGGAGCGACCTCTTTCTTAATGATCTTTCCTGTTCCATCAATCAGCACAAATGTATCTTGCATAGTGATACCGTATCTCTTTTTAAGAGCATCCTCAGTATCAAAGTCTGCACGGTATGTCTTTACTGGAAATTCAGCAGAAGAGTACCAATCATGAAGATTTGAATCTTTGTCTTGGCAAGTAGGACACCAAGCCGCAAAGAAGAAGAGCACACTACTCTCTCCGTTTCCAACGACAGAAGCTTCGTATGCCTGATAATCTCCGACAAAACTGTTTGCTGCCATCTGCTGCTCTTTCTGAGATTTAGATTTTGCTTCCTCTTTTCCTGTACCACCAGTGTGGCCACAAGCGGTCAATGTTATTGCGAGAACTGAAAGTGCTACTACGGACTTTTTCATAAAAATATGGGGTATTGAATATCGTCATTGTATGGAGATCTGAGATCAGATCAAGTGCGCTTTTTACCGAGTTGTAATCTTCCTCACTTTTGATGTTTTTTTACCTTTCCATAGGTCTGTTTTACCTTGTGTTTGCGAAGAAGGGCAATTTTCTTGGAAAGGACAATTTGGACAATCCCTGTTTCTAGCACTGCAAACAGCACGTCCATGAGCCACTAATAAATGTGAAAGTTTTGGCCAATCTTTCTTCGGAGTTGTCTCCATCATTTGCAGCTCAATTTTGTCTTGGTTTTGAGAATCTGCAAGTCCAAGACGGTTAAGAAGTCTAATGTTATGTGTATCAATAGGAATGCCTTCGACGACACCGAAGGCAGTATGCAACACGACCGCAGCAGTCTTGCGACCGACACCGCGTAATGTCAGCATCTGTTTCATGGTACGCGGAACTTCTCCGTCAAAGTCATTTATGATTGTAGTACACGTCTCCTGAATGGCTCGCGCTTTAACGCGAAATGAACCACATGAATGAATATCCACTTCAAGTTCCTCCTGAGAAACTTTTAAAAAGTCCTCTGGGCATTTGTATTTCTGGTACAACGTTTTACCAACTTGGTTCACACGCTTGTCTGTGCACTGTGCAGCAAGCATGGTAGACACCAGTAACTCTAGCGGCGTATTCCAATCGAGTGTGCATTCGGCTGCCGGATACCGTTTCGACAATTTGCTAACAATCGAAACAGTCGTGATAGGTTCTTGCGACATGAGAAGATTAAACCATCAAAGCACCAAACCTTCCAACCATTACATGTCGAACGTCAACCAAACTCGCTAGCGTCACAGCTTAAATCAGATATAGTAAATCACCGATGTCACAACTACCTTCGTTCACCGTATTCGATACAGAGACCACTGGGCTCGACCCTCGTAAGGGCGACAAAATTATTGAGATTGCAGGAGTGCGCATCGAAGATGGTGTTATTCGTGAAGATCTTTCTTTTGTTAAATACGTAAACCCCGAGCGGAGCATTCCATGGGAAGCAAAACGCGTTAACCACATTGAAGATAGTGACGTTGCGGGAGCGCAAACAATCGACCAAGTGCTACCGCAGTTTTTAGAATTTGCAAAAGGCTCTATCTTAGTAGCGCATAACTGTGATTTCGATATGAACTTCTTACTCACAGAAAAAGAGCTCTGCTGGGGATACATCGAAATGCCAGAATGTCTCTGCACAATGCGCCTTAGTCGCTGCCTCTACCCAAGTGAATTCCGTCATAACCTCGACTCTCTTGCAGCAAGACTCTCTATTCCTATGCCCAAAGACCGTCACAGAGCGATGCCAGATGTCCTTATGACCGCTCAGGCATTATTAAAGATGATAGAAGACAATAATATAAACACCCCAGAACAGTTGCGAAAACTCGCTGGAAAACAGAGAATGGTGGCGTAATGGCTAAACTTCGTATAGTCACAGGCCAGGATACTGAGGTACTAAGGACAGTTGCCGCTAAGATCCCTCAGGTTACCAAAGAGGTTAAAAACCTTATTAAAGACATGCAACAAGCCGTAAAAAAAGCAGAAGGGCTTGGGCTTGCAGCACCTCAGGTTGGCAAATCCATTCGTCTCTGTCTTGCAAATTTTAATGGAAAGATGACTCCCCTCGTAAATCCAAAGGTTATCTGGAAGAGTGAAGAGACGAGTACTATGGAGGAAGGGTGTCTCAGCCTTCCAAAGATCAATGTGGATGTTACTCGCCCAGTTGAGATAACAGTCCGATATATCGACGAAAAAGGAGTAGAACAAGAACGTAAGCTTCATGACTTAGATGCTCGTGTAGTTCAGCATGAAATTGATCACCTTAATGGAATTTTAATTGTAGACTACAAATAATGTCTGACTTGGAAGTAATCATTGGCCTAGAAGTACATGCCCAGATGAGCACAAAGACGAAGATGTTCTGCGGGTGTGATAACGATGCATTCGGAAAGCAACCGAATACAACTGTCTGCCCTATTTGCATGGGACACCCCGGTACTCTTCCTGTTCCAAATGCTACTGCTATAGAAAAAGCTATCAAGGCATCACTCGCGATTGGATGCAGTATCAACTTAAGTAATCACTTTGATCGTAAGCACTACTTCTATCCAGATCTTCCAATGGGATTTCAGATTTCTCAGTATGACTTCCCACTCTCTAGTAAGGGAGCTGTTACATATGACATGTTTGATACATCAGGAAACGTAACCGAAAGTAAAGAATGTGGCATCACGAGACTCCACATGGAAAACGATGCAGGAAAACTTACGCACAAAGGAAGTACAACTCTCTGTGACTACAACCGTGCAGGAACACCGCTTATGGAAATTGTGACTGAGCCAGATCTCCGCAGTGCAGATGAGGCTGTTGCCTTCGCACAGGAGTTACGAAGAATACTAATCGCAGTTAAAGCTTCTGAAGCAGATATGTTTAAAGGAATGATGCGTTTTGATGCATCGATCTCTTTAAGAGAAAAAGGAACTGAGAAGCTAAACCCACGAAGTGAAATTAAAAACCTCAACTCGTTTAAGTCTCTCGAGCGTGCTCTGCAATACGAAGAAAAGAGGCTGCGAAAACACTGGGATACAGATGGTCCACTGCCAGGTGATATCACTGTTGGATGGATAGATGACGAAGGTAAAACAAAGATGCTGCGTGATAAAGAAACCGCAGATGACTACCGATACTTCCCAGAACCAGATATTCCACCACTCGAGTTTGATCAAAAAGAAATCGATGTGATTGCAGCATCGCTGCCTAAGCTTCCAAGAGAGCTTAAAGATGAATACATAAGCCTAGGACTCGATGAGAAGCAGGCTCTACAGCTAATAGATCAATCTACACTACAAACAATGTTCGAAGCTATCCGCAGCAAGACAGACGCAAAGCGTGCATCAAGCTTGGTGCTTACTCAGCTTCTAGGATTCTTAAATGCTGCAGAAAAAGAAGTAGCCGAAGGCCCAGATGCAGATGCAATGCTCGAGCTTGTAGGAAAGATCGATGATGGAACTATCTCCTCTAATGCAGGAAAAGACGTGCTTCAGAAGATGGTAGAGACTGGCAAGAATGCCTCTACGATTATTGAAGCAGAAGGCATGCAGCAAATCTCTGATGACGGAGCGATCGAAGATCTTGTACAGCAAGCTATCGACGCGAATCCTAAAGCCATTGAGGACTACAAGGGTGGTAACGAGAAAGCCCTCGGAGCTATTGTTGGCTTTGTCATGAAAGAATCAAAAGGCCAAGCGAACCCTGGAAAAGTAAACGAGATCTTAAAGAAGAAGATTTAGTCTACTCGACTCATATACTCACCACTCTCTGTGTTTACTTTGACGTTGTCTCCTTCGTTAATAAACAAAGGAACGTTTACCGTAATTCCAGACTCTAGCGTTGCAGGCTTTGTTCCGCCAGTTGCTGTATCTCCTTTAACTCCTGGAATAGTCTCGACTACCTTTACATCAATTGTTGGAGGTAATTTTATCCCGATTGGAATTTCTTCGAACACCATTGCATCTAACTCCTGTCCTTCGGAGAGGAATTTTACACTATCACCTAGCATATCCTCTGTAAGTTCAAACTGATCATACGAACTGAGATCCATAAAAGTAAAACTCGATCCATCTCCGTATAGATACTGCACTTTACGATACCCAACATCCGCAGGTGCAAGCTTATCGTTTCCCTGGAATGTTTTTTGAATAACAGAACCTGACTTAAGGTTCTTCATCTTCGTCGCCATCACACCACCCTGACGAGCAGCTTTAGAAAACTGATTCCACGTAATAAGATACGGGTCTCCATCTACTATGATTGCTCGGCCTTTCTTAAGTTCTGCGATTGAGTACATAATCACAGTATTCACTATTTAATGGTGATGATCCACTAATTATATGACTTCTCCCGCTGCATATTCCCATCGTAGCTTCACGATCTCTTTGTATACCCTCTGAGGGAAGCTTTCTGGTCCATCAGGCAAGTTGAGTGCCAATCGACGCAAGATACGCCCTTGGTCTGGGTGACCATTCAATGCCTTGATCTCTGCAATGAACTGATTAATACGAGACTGTGTCATGTGGTACACAAAAATCTTTTCTTTGATCGTCATAACAATATGCATTACCTCCTCTTCGGAAAGAGAAACATCTGTAGTGTCTTTAGGTGCAGGAAGATACATCGCAATATCATCAAGAAGTTCTGGATCTACTGAAGCTCCACGCTTGTTAGCAATATGCAGAGACGATGCTAAGAACGAAAGAAGCATTTTTGCTTCTTTATAGATAGCAGGGTCTAGTGAGAGCTCTTCATTTTCTAGCGTCAATACGTACGGGTGCAAGTCAGACCACACAGACTGTACAAGATCAATACGTCCTTCATCTGCAGATCGCATCATGACAGCTAGTCCATCAATCAGTAGTGTTCCCTGAGCGTCTTCTTGCCTTGCAAGACCGTCAGATAGTTCTGCACTTGTTTCTAATACCATCTTTTTAATAACATACGACTCATCTCCAGGAAGTGCTGCAGACATCTGCGCTGCAGATTCTACGAGTGCACGTTGAACGAGGAACTCTGCGAGGCTTCCGTGATGTTCACCACCAGCAATAGCCTGCAATGTGTCACGGTATTCCTCGAGAACAATACCTGCCTCATCTCCATTGTAGATAAGTGCTGCAGCTTCATTAAGTCTGTTCTCTGCTACCTGTAACTGCTTTTTCAAGCTCTCTTCTTGGCCAAATGTCATCCACAAATCCATGAGCTCTGCAAAACGTTTTACATTGTACATAGGAGAACTTGGCAGAATGCCCGCCTGTGCAATACGACGCTCGTGCTGCATCTGTGCGATGTCATGACGATGTACCGCATCACGTTTAAGGTTCTGATCTGCCCAAGTGTACTGATACCATTTGGCTGGAATTTTCTTAACAAGAAGAACCTTGTCATCAGAAAGTGCAATACGTTCACCAGATGTTAAAAATGTTGGCTCTCCATTGCGATACACAGTAGCGCTTCTATCAAATACTTCTACCGCAACCTCATCCTCAACAGCAATCGATACACTTCCTTCGTTAACAGCAACCAAACCATTACGAGTCTTTACTGCAAGCTGACGTGTTGGCTTTGGCGTGATGCCATACATCCACAATTTACCACTATGTAATGTAATGCTTGGTAATATTTCCGACGCGACCTCAAGTCTGTCAGAAACATCATTAATTGTTACTGTTGTATAAGGAGCAAGTCGCGCTGCGCCATCGTCATTTAAAATAAACGTTACCTCACCTTCACCGGTCTGAATCATCATCCCCGGTAAAAGTGTCATCTGTCTTTCAACCTCTACCTGCATTCCTTCGACAGAAACATATACATTACCTGTAGTAGGGATAAGTAACGCCTCTGTGTCAGCAACAGTAGGAGAAGCTATAAAGAGCATTGGGCTAATGCGGACTAGAATCCCAAAGAGCGCAAACGCAGCAGTCCATTTGAGCGTCAGTGGCCAGTATGCAATTTGTTGCACAGGCTCAAGGCTTGCTAGGACGCGTGCCTTGATCTGTTCTTTAAGTTCTGCAGATGGCTGGAAGGCAATCTTGATACGTGTAAACGTATCTGCTTGAGGTAATTCAATCTGAGAAGAGATACGACTCCATACTGTTTTCTGTAATACCTTTTTAGGTGTAACAGCAGATCGAAGATCTGAAAACAGCGGACTTTCAGATGTAATACGTGACTGCACAGACTTCTGTATTCTGGCTTTTAGATCTGCACTCGGGTGAAGATCTTTTTGGAGGCCTTTGAGGAACTTTTCTGGAGTCATGTGATAGTTATAACGAGGTTAATTGGCTTCTGTTACACATTAAATGGCATAAACAGCACGATATTCTTTGATATTTTCTGGCAAAAGAACTTCGAGCTTCTTAAGGGCTCGATGCTTAAGGATGCGCACAGCACCCTCTGTAATATGCAATACACGAGCTATTTCGCTGTGAGGAAGATCTGCCATATACGACAAGAGGAGTACTTCACGGTATCTAGCAGGTAGATGCTCCATAGAAGCATTAACCATCTTGAGCATCTCATCACGTCCTACCTTTGTATCAGCTTTATTAAAGACATCTCTATCTATCAGCTCTTCTGGGATTTCCTCAAACCCACGGTGTGTTCTATAGGAGTCGATAACCTTGTGGCGGGCAATACGGAATAACCACGCCGCAAATGGCACATTCTTACGTTCTTGGTACGTATGGAGCTTTTCCCATGCTTTTACAAAGATGTCTGCTACCAAGTCCTCAGCTACCTCGTTTGGCACTCTAAAGGCAGTATAGCGGTACACCTGCAAGAAATACATATCGTAGATCTTACTAAAAGACTCCGTACAGCCTTCCTGAGCACGTCGTACGTACTCTGGGAGAACCTTTTGCTGAATATCAATATCATTCATAGAGATGCCATATTCTAACATACAAACGACTAAATAGGTCCAGCGTTACGCATTTAATCTTGACACTCTACTCCCATTCTATGGTCCCTGGTGGCTTATGCGTAAGATCCTGAAATACGATGTCGACGCCGTCTAGGGAAAGCAATCGCTTCGTCATGCTTACTACTACTTCTTTTGGAAGATCTACAGCATTCGCCGTCATCGCCTCTTGGCTTTCTACAGGCCGCAGTACAATCGACACTCCTCCTTCGGTTGTTCCAAATGGGAGCAGTACCACAGGGAACTGCCAGATAGATTCATAGAGTCCTGCCTTCACCATCTCTTCGTGAGCAATGGCATCGGCATCACGCAATATTTCTGCTCGAGATGCAGTGATGTATCCTGGAGAAAACACAAACTCCGGAGCACTCGTATGCGAAGTACACATAAGTACGCGATTGAAATCTTCTGATGCATTCGGAATAGATGTCGAAAGATCCCAACACTCCGCATTTGCAAATTTCTGATCGTTAAAGAGTGCAACAGCGTGCCGGTAACTTCTTCCGTCACCCTGCACTCCTACAGACTTAATAGGAAGTGGTGCATGTGCGATAGAAATATCTAATGTATCAGTGGCGTGCTCTGCTTCTTTGGCACAGAGAATACGCACCCCTAGACCTGGACCTGGGAACGGATGCCTCCATACAAGATCATGCGGCAAGCCAAGCTCTTCCCCGAGTGCACGTACTTCATCTTTATAGAGTTCTCGAAGTGGCTCTACAACAAATCCTTCTTCCATCATTTTTTGAATCTCAGGAATTCTGTTGTGATGTGTTTTAATTTTATCCGCGTTCTTAGTCTCCCCTGTCTCGATCGTATCAGGATAAATTGTTCCTTGTCCGAGCATCCATCCATCTTCCATTTTTAAATTCATCTCTTCACTCACTCGTTTTTGTACTGACAAAAATGCATCACCAATAATCCATCGCTTTGCTTCTGGCTCATACACTTCGGTAAGTTTTTTAATAAAGTATTCTGATGCATCTTCGATACGAAGATTATTAATTCCTAGTGCATCAAAGGCTTTCTTGATCTGCACTGTCTCATCTTTCCTCATCATTCCTGTGTCGACATACAGCCCCTGTACACGATCTTCTCCAAGAACTTTATTGAGCAATACAAATGCGACAGTACTATCTACTCCACCAGACACCAGCATAAATACTTTGCGATCTCCCACTTCTTTTTTGAGGTACTCTCCAATGTGTTCTGTATAACTTTTGATACTCCACGGATCAGCATCACATTGCTTTACAAAGTTTGCGAGCATTTGCTCTCCGTATTCCGTATGCGTTACCTCTGGATGAAACTGTACTGCAAAGAATTTTTTTTCTTTGTGAGTAAATCCTGCATTTGCACACGCATCGGATGTAGCTACGCGCGTAAACCCATCAGGAAGTTTAGATACCTCATCTCCGTGACTCATCCAGACTGTCAAATCTTGTGGAATACCGTCAGCCTCACTCCACTCGCTATCTTCTATATGTATCTTTGTCTTTCCGTACTCTTTCGTCTTCCCCTCAGAAACCTCTCCTCCTAGTGCCTTTGTCATCCAATGCAATCCATAGCAAATACCAAGTACTGGGATGCCAAGATCAAATAGTGCAGGATCTCCCTGAGGACTTTTTGGGTCATACACACTTTGAGGCCCTCCAGAGAGGATGATTCCTGCAGCGCCTTTGAGTTCCTCTGCGGAAGTCTCTGCATCCTTAATCTCCGAATATACGCCGCATTGACGTACTCTACGCGCTATGAGGTGCGCGTACTGTCCTCCGAAATCGAGGACAACGATGGATTTATTGTGTTCCATAGATGCAGTGTAGAAATATTGCCTCTATTCGGCAAATAAAAGCTGTTTGAATCGTTTTTTGTATTTGACATATATAAAAAATGATTTAAAATACATCAATGAGTTACACAGCAGAATACATACAATGGGATAGGGAAAATAATGGACCTATTCCAGAGCATAGAAACGAGAAAAGCAGCAGATCTGCAGAAGCATCTGTAAATTGGCTACGAAAGCAAACAGGGAAGATAGGAGCAGGAAGATGGAGTTTTGAGTTCGGTGCAGAGGATAAGTTTAAACATGATATTTTAGAAGTACATCATTCTGTAGACAGTGATAACAGTGATGAAATACAACAAGTCTTAGAACAAGCATGTGAAGAATTTTCGCTACGCATGACAGCATATGAAAGACGTCAAAGTACTTCTGAGCCATTGCGTGATCAAATGATTACAAATCTGAATGAACATGTAGGAGTAAAAATGGGATCAAGAACAAGTACTGTTTCTCTTCCTAGAGAGAAAGTAAGCAGACCAAATACTGTAAAAGATATTGGCTTACACCCTGGAGAGAGCTTCTTAATGACATATGGTCTACGGCTCAAATTATCTGCACTTATTGGCAAAAAAATTGTAGACCTCGACGTAAATAATTCTGAAATTCAACCAGTATATGAAGAGAGCATGGACGAAGAAGAGCGACGCCTGATTCTCGCTGGGAGTCAATTGAGCTTTGCACATCGAATCTCTCGTGCATTACTGACAGACGTTTCTGACGCACAAGTACGCACATTGTTTGCACACACTATTGAACAAATGTTGGAGGAAGAAGAAGCTAAAAAGGGTTTTGCATATCTCGACCAAGATCATGTAACGCAGACAATAGCACTCTTAAAAGCTGCAAAAGAAAAAGTTGAATCTGCAACGGCAATGGGAGAGCCACGTGTGCAAAAATCGGATACAGGCTTGCGCCTAGTATTGCCATATGCCCAAGGGCTTTAAGAATTGTTGACAAAGGAACTTCGCTAGGAGTACAAAAGACTACTATGGTGTATCAATCAAAACTTTCTGAGGTAACTCCAAGCCAAAGACCAACCCTATCAAAAGAACAACTTATTGCAGATTTTATAGCCTGCGCCGCTGAACCCAACAGAGCTGCAACACATCTAACAACACTTAGTGCAGCAAATAGAATATTAATGCCTCTTGCATGTAGCCAAGGAGATAAGTCAGCAATCGCTCGTCTTATGGATAGTCTTGGCACGGAATATCGCAGCATACATCTCGAGTCTGCTACTAGAGATGTATTAGATCTTCGAGACAGGCATGTTGCATCAGCTGCATATATTCTATCTCTCTCGGGGGCATCAGATACTACGAATACTCCTGCTGAGAATTCTGCAAAAAATGATGATGACTTAGAAGGAGGGCTAAATATTTTGTTATAATTTGACTATGTCTCTACGCACTTCCAAAGTCGGTGAACAATTAATAATTTCAAGCAATACATTGGAACAGGGATTAGCAAAACTACCAAACAACAACTCAAAAGATATTACACCAAAGCAACCTGTAGACATTGTTGTAAACAATGACCCAGAACTTACGGGTACGCTAACTGGTATTACTACAATAAGAGTAACAAGGCGCAGTGCAGCACTCATACTTTCTATTTGCAAGAGAGGCGACGAGCAAATCTATCCTGCACCGAGGCCATCTGGACAGGGGGTAACAGAAGATGATGTCGCGGGATGGCTTTCAGAAGGCAATGAAAAAGCGCATTACACCCCTCCTCCAGTAGATGTCTCTGGCGAAACAGTACTCGGAGATGATGTCCTAGAACCTGAAGCCCCTGTAGCAGACCTGGTAGAACATACTGGAAGCACAGGAGAAACAGAGTCCACAAGTGCTGCTGCAAAAATCATTGAAGAACTCAAAAAACAAGAACCGCAGACACTTCCAAAGCAACCAAAAAAATCAGGAGACGCGAGCAGTTCTGCTGACAGTGCAATAAAAAGACGGTTTAATAGTTAGTAGATTTGCGCAGCATAACTGCGGCCAAAACCCACACGGTATACGCGACTGCAGCATCTTCCCAAGCATGTAAGAAAAGTGAGGCTATAGATATTCCTAGGAATGCCAAGAATACAGGGCTGTTCTTTGGAAGTTTTTTTAGTATCAGTATTACTAGTGCGATGAAGAGAGCAAACCCGAGTATTCCCATCTCGAGCCCTATTTGTAAGTACCAGTTTTCTGGAAGGACAGGGCACGCACAGGCTTTGTCTTCTGGCTGTACTTGGACGTCTCCGACAAACACACACAGGTTCGTGTGCACCTGTGCCCACGAAGCATCACTCCCCTCGCTCAAGAACACACAGGTATCACTCGTACGATTGCTTGCAGGTCCTGCAGTTCCTAGTCCTAGACCTAAAGGATTTTCTTTTATGATCTGGATAGCAGCAAGCGGCCTACTGATGTGGTCACTCGTCGATGCCTTACGTACAATAATATCTGCGGCAAAAAAGTATGCGACGATAGATAGTACAAACGAAAGACAGAACATCGCGGCTGCAAACTGAAAGAATTTTTTTCGTGGAAGCTGCCGCCAAAGAATCACTGCAATGAATACACCTGCAGCAAGAAGTGCAGACCGAGAAAGTGTAAGCATCATTGCAAATACGATAAACACACCGACAGCATTTTTGCGGACAAGGGCAATACTAAGAGGGATGAGTAACCACAGTCCTAACTGGTTCGGCCCGCTCATAGTCGACTGAATACGTCGGATAGCAGTGCCGCCAATCTTTTGGAATGCAGCAAGTGGTGCATCTGGCTGATAAAGAGAATGCAAATCACTGTAACCAAGCCACGTAAAAAACTGTTGATGCATATACATACTCAAAATTCCATATACAGAAACTACGGCAGCAACGATCAAGAGTATTTTGAGCAACCGACTACTAAACTGATCCGACCACTCCACTCTTCGCAAAGCAAGGAATGCAATAAGCGGGACAAAGTCATACTTAAACCCAATGAGGTACACGTTCCAATCTGCATGCGTCCTTGCAGTGACGATAACGGATAGGGCAAGTAACCCTAGGATAATCCAGTCGAGGATATCGAGAGAGAAGCGTGGTTTTTTAAGCCATTCAATAAGTGCTATAAGGAGTATTACCCCAAGCACTGCCTCTTTCCAGAGTGCGAGAACCGTAAGAGGTGCATGCCCTGGTCCTGCAAGTACATTTGTCCCAACCGTTACAAAAAAGGCGTGAAGCGGAAGGAGCCCAAGTAATACAATCGTTAATAATTCTCTCAATCTTTGCATCAGAGATATCCTACAAGTTAAGTACTAGAATCTACAATCCAATTCTCTCTTCCTCTGCTCTAAATGGATCACCTTTTTCGAGCACTTCTTCTACAGCATCAATACATTTGCTGCTGACGTTCTCTCCGTAGATCTTTGGAGCGTTTCGCATATCTTGATTGTCCCATGCAAACTCCACAATGCTCTTAATAAGGTTTGCATCAATAGGAGGAGCGATCAGGTTTCCTCCGTTGATTGCAGACTCAGATCTATCAGATCCAAAGCGAAGGGTTACACATGGCACACCCATCACGTTCATCTCTTCCTGCATGCTTCCACTGTCAGTTGCAACTACTGCAGCCTTGTTCATCGCAGCAATAACATCAACGTACTCTGCCCACACAGGTGAGTAGATAAAGTTATCATGCTTCTCATTCAACGCATCGACCTCTTCTTTGAGTCCAAAGTTTTTTAGAGCTGACTCTGTTTTAAAGAGAGAGATAAGAAGAACCTTTCGACCATCTTCTATCATCATTTTCATTGCATCGTAAATTGCACGGAAGCGCTTTTCGTTTGTGCAGTTTTCTCCACGGTGAATACAGAACCGTACAAAGTCTCCGTCGGCGAGCTCTGGGTGACGCTCAAATACAGTCGAGCTCTCTGCTCGTCCCAAAGCTTCGTGCGTTGCATCGGCTACAGAGTTTCCGACAACGAAAATACGATCATCGCAGTATCCTTCGTTCAACATAAATTCACGATCAAGTTCTACAGGTGCCAAGTGAATACCCGTCGCAGCCTCTGCACAGCGCGTATTAAACTGCTCTGGGAATGGCTCTTGTGAACCACTCTCCCAGTTACTACGATCCATCTGGAACTCTCTCCAAGCTTTGCAATCAAAACCTTCATCAGAAAGTCCAAAGTCAGCAAACTTTGGTGTCAGTGTTCGAATACCTGCCTCGACGTGTACTGCACCAAACCGATGACAGTATCCTGCATTTGCAGCAGCCATGCATGTTGTCGTATCTCCGTGAACATACGGGATCACGATCTTGCCGCGCTCTTTAAGTTCTCCAATTACGTGACCAAGCCGACCGATAATCTGACTCACTACTTCGTGAGCAGCTCCTCGAACATTCAAGTTGAAATCAGGCTCTACTCCAAATTCTTTTAGCATTCCTCCAGAAAGGTTTTCATCGTAGTGCTGACCTGTGTGACCGAGCAAAACCAAGTGCCCTCTGTTTTGTAACTCTTTGTAGAGAGGAACCTGTTTAATAATATCTGGCTTTGTCGCGATCATAATAAGATGCACGTTCTTCTGGTCACTTGCAGCAACCTCGTCGTAAAAGCCGTCAGAGCGGTAGGTAATCTCTTGCATGCACAAAGCATAGCCGAACTTAGTAGCTGTAATCTACGGAAAAGTGCGAATTACTACACCCTTCCTTCTTCTACACTTTTATCTTTCGTGGAAGCTCCTTTTGTAACAATCCCTTCAACATGCAGAATTTCATGCTCTACCATGTTTTCACCTTCGAATTTATAAATGTACGGAGTACAGAGCCCTATCTCTAGCGCAGCAGTTACCTCTGGAGTTAAGTTCTCAAGATTCTTCACAATTGGACGCAAGCTGTTGCCATGAGCGACAACCAACACTGTCTTTCCTTCTGCAAGAAGAGGAAGAATGTTCTCCACGAAATACGGCCATGTGCGCTTTTCGCAATCAGCCATACTTTCTCCATTTGGAGGCCGCGTATCAAAGCTTCTGCGCCATAATTGCACCTGCTCTTTTCCGTGTTTCTCTACAGTTTCTGCCTTATTGAGTCCCTGCAAATCCCCATAGCTGCGTTCATTGAGCGCTTCATCTCCAATAACAGGAGGGGTCTGTCCAAGAGTCTCTAAAATCACATCCAACGTTCCCGTTGCTCGCATAAGCTTCGAGGTAAATGCATTATCAAATGTAAAACCGCGTAGCACTTCTCCGCACAAAGCAGCATCACTGCTTCCGCGTTCTGTCAGAGGAACATCTGTCCATCCAGTAAATTTGTTCTCCAAATTCCACTGAGATTGACCATGCCGAACTGCAATAAGTGTTCCCACAGACAAAAAGTACCACAGCTTCTCTTTAGAAGCTACGTTTGGTATACTTCACGCCTGATGGAAATCCACAAACTCTCCAGAGGCAAATTTCTTCACACTGTTGGATGGGGGCTAATGGCGAGTATAATTGTTGTCGGTGCTGCTGCAGGAATAGGAAGAGCAACAATGAACCTTGGTGCTGCCCTTACCGATAAACCCGACATTGCAATCTATCTTTTGCTACCCGACGAAGGACTGAGGAGTATCGAAGTACTCAAGGAAGAAGAAACAGAAAGGCACTACATGGCAGAGAGTAAAGATGGACCAAAGTTTATTATTCTTAAAAAAGGAGAGACAGAATGGTACGTGTCTCACATCGAAAAACTACACGTCGCACCTACCCCCGAAGAACCAGAAGCGGAAACCGAATAACCGCTGTATAGATTCTTCCAATACGTGATGGTTGCTGTATCAAACGCCAGAGCCATTCAAGTCGAGCACGCTGCATACATTGAGGAGCTCTTTTAATAGAACCCGATAGAAAATCAAATGTCCCGCCGATTCCCATGGCTACTTTTACAGAGGTGAGATTGAGAAGATGCTGATTTATCCACAAGTCTTGCTTCGGTGCTCCGTATGCAACAAGCAAAAGTATTGCCTCTGAATCATTTATTTTATTGATAATTTCCGCTGCATCTTCTTCAGACGGTGTGCCCTCGAATGCCTCACCTCTCAGTCGAGGATTCTCTTTTTGCATTGCCTCCAATGCTCTTTGTCCTACTCCCTTTCGTCCTCCTAAGAAAAAGACAGGAGTCTGGTCGCTACACGTTAGCAGTATTCTTTTTACAGTATCTACGCCGGTTACTCTCTCAGGAAGATGCTGACCCGTACGCGCAGCCGCCCACAGTAGTCCCGTTGAATCTGGAAGACTTAATTCGGATGTCTGCAGTAGCGATTTAAACACGGGTACGCTCTGTGCTTTTACGATCATCTCGTTATTCGGAGTCATGACATGGTGCTTTCCTCCGTCACTCAGCATTTGTGAAATACGTGCCACAGCTTCGTCCTGTGTGACAGGGTCTAGAGGAACGCCGAGAATTCGTACGCGCTGCATAGATAAATAGTATACGATATACTCGTAACATGCTCGAACAATCTACCATCAGAGTTCTGCTTCCTATCGGCTTCTTCGGAGGACTGGTCGCAATGCTCATGCTCGGAGAATCCTTTGGCCCAACTCAAGCAACAACTGTAGTAATTAACGGAGAAACCGCTCAGGTACAACAAATTCCTGCGCCTGAGCAGCCACTTCCGCAATGTAAATTCAATAGCGATTGCCCACTGCCAACCACGGTCTGTGGCAAAGCTGGCAAGTGTGTAGAGCTTACAAATCCAACCTGCGATTGTAGTCAGCCACAGGTGCTTAGGTGCTACGAAGAATCTGGAAAAGCACGGTTTCTGTTCTGTTCGGTTGCGTGTGTAGAAACCGCCGACGGCGCTATCTGTCAGTAATAAAATGCGCTACAGTTACTGCATGAAGCGCTTTATATTTTTTTGTAGCTTTGCAGTTCTCACGGCCTGCGTACCTGTAGAAAATGCACCACAAGATGTACCAGAGCAAGATTTTGGAGAAGAGCTAGAGGTGGAAGCAACAGAAGATCAAAAACTTACAATCGTAGAGAGGCTGCTCCCCTCTGGCCTCATAGAAATTGGTGACCGCGATGCAGACACTGTTCTTTTGATGTTCACCGAACATCACTGTCGTTACTGCAAAGATTTTTACAACGAACACTTCGGCGCTCTTGTAGAAGAGTTTATCAATCAAGGTACATTAAAACTGCAGATAGGAATCTTGCCACTGCGTAAATACATACACAGTCAAAATGCTGCACTCGGCCTTTTGTGTGCAGCTACCCAAGGAAAAGGCATCCCAATGCATGAACTCCTGTTTACCTTAGGAGCGAAAGATCACGATACACTCATGAGTGAAGCGGCCACACTAGAGCTCGACCAAGAGTTATTCGCACAGTGTCTTAAAAGTCCTGACACCTTAAAAACTATCGAGCGACAAAAGTCTCTCGCACGCACACTCGATGTCACACTCGTTCCAACCTTCTTCTTAAACGGAGAAAAGTCTGAAGGACTGCCGCACTACGCAGATTTGCGGGGGATGATAGAGGAAGCTATGTAACAATCCTCATCAACTTAACTCTATTGCTTGCACCAGAAAGCATCTTTACATTCTCTTTTGATACCCCAAACTCCTCAGCTAAATATCTCTTTAGCTCTGCATTTGCTTTTCCCATAATAGCCTTTGCTCCAACGTGGATCTTAATACTGCCATCATCCATAATGCTCTGTACCTCGGTCTTGCTCATACCAGAGCGAACCCGCACGTAAAACTGCACCGTATTTTTTGCGGCCAGTTCTTTGCGATGTGTTTCTAACATATTAGCTAAGCTGACTTCTTCTCCACTTCTCTATCTCTGCATGGTGCCCACTAAGCAACACATCAGGAACCTTAAGTCCCTCGTATTCGTCGGGACGTGTGTAGTGTGGATATTCTTTCTTGCGATCGAGCTCCTCTGAGAAACTTTCTTCGTGTGCACTTGCCTCCTTGCCAAGCACTCCTGGAATATGACGTGCAACACTGTCGATAAGTACCATCGCAGGAAGCTCTCCTCCAGTAAGAACATAATCTCCAATACTGATCTCCTCATCGATCCACCCTCCTTCTACTATTCGTTGATCGATCCCTTCATAGTGTCCACAAAGAAGAATCAACCAATCGTGCTCTGCAGATAGTGACTCTACCTTCTCTTGTCTTAATGTCTCTCCCCTCGCTGACAAATATATCCGATGAGGACTTTTTCCACTTTCCACTTTCAGTTTTCCACTTTTCGTTACTGCTTCTATCGCAGGTACAACAACGTCTACTCTAATCACCATTCCCGCTCCTCCTCCATACGGCTCGTCATCTACTTGCCTGTAGTTTCCGAGTCCAAATTCTTTAAGGTCATGCGTATGCACCTCTAGCTTGCTTGCCTCTTGTGCGCGTCCCAAGATGCTCTCTGTCAGAGGCCCCTGAAACATCGCCGGGTGAAGTGTGAGAATATCGATTCGCATTAGTACTATGCTAGCCGAATATGCGGTACTATATGTAGCGAAACACTTAGTATTTACCACTATTTCCTATGGGTGCCCCTGAATCTACTACTGAAGAAAAGCCTACGCATGGTTCCATTCAAGCAACACCTGAACACATTCAACGTGTCTCAGAACTTGGTGCTGAATTCACGTTTGCCCTCCAAAGACGCTGCATAGAACAAGGAGTATCAGAAAGTGCTGAAACAATGACACCGGAGATTGTAGAACGTGCAGTGGAAGCAGCTTATAACGATGTACTAGAAATGATTAATCCTAAGTAGCATGCCAAAAGTATCCGTCTTAGTCCCCACCTACAAGCCAAAAGAGCTCCATCTTTCTGAGTCTCTTGAGAGCCTGCGTGGACAGACAGAAACCGACTGGGAGTGCATAATTTGCGATGAACCCACAGACACCGACACTCATGCATTGATCTTAGACTACATGGTCGATGAGAGATTCAAGTTTTATAAGAATGAAAAATGCCTCGGAATAGGAGGAAACTGGAACCGATGCTTTCAGAAATCTTCAGGCCAAGTTATCGCTTGCCTCTTCCAAGATGACCTCTGGGAACCGGACTATTTAGAGACTGCTCTTAAGATTTTTTCTGAACATCAGGACGTCGGACTCATCTCCATGCATCACAAGTATCAGTACGACGATGACCTCTGGACCAAAGAAGGATATGAACTTGTTAAAGAAGTACAAAAAGAACTGATGCCAGGTGCACAACCGGGGAGTGAAATCTTAGAGTGGTGGCTAAAGCGCAACATGCATCCAAACATTATTGGAGAACCACCGTTTGTTGTCCTTCGCAGAGAGCTCATGGAAAAAGTCGGACCGTTTAACGAAAACATGCCACAGTTTTTAGATGTCGAATACTGGCTGCGCTGTTTGCAGCACACCAATTGGTACTATGAAAAGAAATCACACGGAGCCTTCCGTGTACACGGTGATGCAGCAAGTGCAAAGAACAATGAGTCTGGAGAAGGGTTATACGATCGACTTACAGTATTTGAACAGTTGATCAAAGCACTGCACGGACCTCTAAAGAAAGTCGCCATCAAATCTCGCAACCGATCTGTACAGGATATGATCGAGAAGTTTTTAAACCGCGTGAAGCACGGCAAAGGCACATCCAAAAAAGGAAGTGGGCAGGTAGTGCACTTCGTTCTCCGTCATCCAATAGTTGTGGGAGTTGGATTTGTGAAAGCGCTCGCAAAAAAACTGCGTTAATTACTTACTGTATTTTGCGGCAACGTGTCCTCCGTCATAACCAGTTTTCCTCTTCGACGTTCCTGGGAATCCATTTCGAGCAGGCTTTGGTTGCTTTGGTGGTTCAATGGCTTTGGTAGCCCGAGCAAACAATTCATCATGCTCATCACTGTCTATGCTGGTAACTGCACTTAACTGGGCACGCAGATCAAAAAGCTCTCTACGGATCAACTCTCGAGCTTCAGCACCAACAGCTTCATTATATCGATCACATGCCGCTTCCAGCTTTGCAGCAGTTGATGTAGTGTCTGCCAATGTTTCTTTCTGAGGACAACTCATAAATGTTGAGGAGATTTTACAAATCTTCCCCACTGAATCAAGGATAAAAGAGGTATTTCTACACAAACTCCTTCATAAGCCCCGATACATCCGTAATCTCTACCTCTTCTACAGCCGTAGTCTTTACTCCTTGCCTTGGAACGAGCTTCTCGTAGAAGTGTGGACGGTCTTCGTTCTGATACAGAATCCCACAGGAGACCTTCTCTGAAGTATCACACGCGATCTTTTTTGCAGCCACCAGATCTGAAGGGTCATGTCCATCTGCATTGGCGTCATAGCATTTCTCTAGAAGCCATTCGTGCGTAGCGAACTTATTGTACGTTGGGCATGCTTGAAGGATATCGACGAAGGCAAAGCCTCTGTGCTGTATAGCCGCCTTAAGGACACGTGTCATCTGTGGAATATCTCCACTCCACGTACGCGCTACAAAGGTCGGCTGCAAGGAGAAGATAAAGTCCATCGGGCGAATCGTATCTTCTGGAATTCCATTTGGTGATGTGTTCATTGGTTGGTCCTGCCATGTAAGGCTACTCGCCTGCCCTGTTGTCAGTCCGTAGTTTGCATTGTTGTGCAGTACGAATGTAATGGGATAGTGACTGCGAATGCTGTGTACTAAGTGGTTCACACCTTCTGAGAAACTCGCACCGTCTCCACCAAACGCAAGAACTGGCATGTTCGGGTTTGCAAGTTTCGCACCAGAGGCAAACGGCAAAATACGACCGTGCAAACCGTGCACTCTGTATCCAAGCATCTTGTCTGAAGTGTTTCCGTGACAACCAATATCAAAACACAGTGCTACCTCGTGCGGTGCAATCTCTAGCTCTACAAGAGCACGCTTAGTCGCCGCCATGATTCCATAGTCACCACAACCATCGCACCATGTACATTCTGTCTTACAGAAGTAGTCATGCACGTTTGGCTTGCCGCTTTTTTCTAGAGGGATACTCATGACACAAGTTGCGGAAGAAGTTCATCGAAGAAAAATGGTCGTCCATCGTATTTTAATATCTGATGATCAAAGCTTAAGCCTGTCTCCATCTTAATAAGTTTTGCAAGATGTCCTTGATACGAAGCCTCTACAAAAATAGTTTTCTTTGCCTTCGCTGCAAGTGCCTCAAGTTTTTCAGTCTTTAGTGGCCACAAGTATGAGTAATGCAGATACGCGATTCCTTTTTGATTCTTTATCGCATCAAGAATGCATCCCTTGTTACTTCCCCAACTCACAATAAGTGTCTCTGCGTTTTCATCTCCGAAAAGTTCTGGATCTGGGAGAGCAGCCTTCATCGCTTCTACTTTCTTCATACGCTTATCCATCTGCTGCACAGCATTTTCTCCTCCCTCTTCCACATTTCCTTCACCGTCGTGCTCATCTCCCTGTGCACAGTATGTTACAGCCTTAGATCCTGGTAACCACCTTGGGCTAACACCGTCTTTTGCGCTTGGATTATAGCGATCTGCACTGACTAATTTATCGAGCTCCTTCTGATCTGTGACCAGATTTCCTCTGCGGATCTTTGCCTTTTTAAGGTCATACTGCGGCTGCATGTATAAGCCCTCTGCAATGTGTTTATCAGTGAGAATCGTTACAGGAAGCTGATATTCCTCAGCGTAGTTAAAGGCCTCTGGCATCAAATCAAAGCTATCTTGTGCGTCACTCACACTCATCACAAGGCGAGGATATTCTCCGTGCGATCCAAAGATCGACAGCAACATATCTCCCTGTCCGCTCCATGTCGGAAGACCCGTAGAAGGACCTTGGCGCATAGCCAAAACCATCACAGAAGGATTCTCGATAATCCCGTTGAGAGACAATGTCTCGGACATCAAGTCATACCCTCCACCAGAAGTAGCAGTCGCTGCTCTCGTCCCCATCCACATAGCTCCCGATACCATTTGCATCGCAGTGATTTCATCTTCTGCCTGCTTTACGACCATCTTCGTTTCGTTTTGATTATCAGCAATGTACTTAAGCAGAGGTGAAGACGGAGTCATCGGATATCCGCAGTACATGCGACACCCTGCGTGCACCATTCCCATACCCATCGCTTCGCTTCCGGTAACGAGTAGGTCATCTGTGCGACTTGAATCAGCAGCAGGTACATCAATCACTACTTCACTTGCACTCTCTTCTTTAAACTTCTTTCCTTCATCGATGAAATCGTGATTTAACTTGATCACTTTTTCTCCCTTGTGTGCAAACTGCTCTGCCGCCATGTCTTTTAGTGTGTCGTAATTGCGACCAAGAAGTCCCCAGACAACAGCAGTCACACACATGTTTCCAACGATTGGCCTGCTGCCATGTTCTTTTAAGATTTTTTCCATCGGAAGATACAACACGTTCACATTATTATCGTCGAGAAGTTTTTGGTCTTCCGCAGAGAACTTCCAATCAGGAATAAGGTGCAACAGCACTCCATCTTTTTTGATAGATCCAAGGTCACGCTTCAGTCCGATGTAGTTTAAGCACACCAACATATCGACTTTGGTTTCAGATGACTCAATGTGACAGTCACAGATATCTAGCTGGTAACTACTGTGTCCTCCTTTAATCACAGAATTATATTCACGGTAACCAAATACATGGTGCCCCGCACGCTTAAGACCCTTGGCCACCATCTCACCTACAGAGTTGATACCCTGTCCTTGTGCGCCAGTGACTTTAAATGAAATACGACTCATGATTGAGAATTGAAACAGGTCATTAACTTCTCACTCCACTCTCTGATTTTTTCTTCCTGTCCATACGGATCATTAATGATGATGAGTGGCATAGTACAACTCTTTCCATTATGGCTCATAAGATACTGCATAAACCTCTCAGTTCCTCTGCCCGTGTAATAGTATCTATCATCACCTAAGATAATCAGTCCAACAGGCTTACCTGCAAGGTCTGCATCTTTCGCACGCTTCTCCAGAAATTCCCGCATGTGCATGTTTAAATATCCTTCTACAGCATCGTAATTCCAGGTAGATGACGCAAGAAGCAGTACATCTCCCTTCTCTATGTCATCTGCTTTTGCTTCTTCCGCCCTCTGAACAGTCACCGTCAGATCCGCCTGAGCACTAGAAAGGTGCTCTTTTAGCGTATCTACCACGTGCTCGGTATTACCGCTCGTGGAGGCGTATATGATATGGAGAGAAGGCATAGTCGAGAGGCATTGTACGCTGACTTACCCAATTGAGAAAATAGCGAATATACTGTAAAATATTAGGAAATGAGCCTCTTCGAGCCAAAATCCATAGCAATAGTCGGTGCCAGTGCCACAGAAGGTAAGGTGGGGCATGATATTTTGAAGAACCTCATAGAAGAGAAGTTCGCAGGAGATATCTACCCTATCAACCCAAAACACGAAGAGATCCTCGGGAAGAAATCCTACAAATCCGTAAAAGACATAGAAGGAGAAGTGGAACTTGCAGTGATTGTTGTTCCTGCAATGATTGTCCCTATCGTTTTGAATGAATGTGCAGAAAAATCTATCAGCAACATCGTCATTATTAGTGCAGGGTTTGGGGAAGTGGGAACAAAAGAAGGAAAAGCACTCGAAGAAGAAATCGAGAAGATAGCGACAGAGAAAAACCTGAACGTCATCGGTCCTAATTGTCTTGGAATTCTAAGACCAAGCCACAACATGAACGCATCGTTTGCCGTGCACCTTCCACCCGAAGGATCCGTCGCACTTATCTCACAGTCTGGCGCAATGGCAGTAGCCGTTATGGATGCATCGGAAGAACTTGGTATTGGGTATTCGCAAATCGCAAGTATCGGAAATAAGACCGTGATGAACGAATCAGATCTTCTGAAGATTGCAGGCGAAGATGAAAAGACGACAGTCATCGGATTTTATTTAGAGAGCATTACAAACGGACGAGAGTTTTTACAAACCTGTCTCGAAGTAGGGGCGACAAAAAAAATTGTGATTCTAAAATCTGGAGTGTCGCAACACGGGTCCGAAGCAGCTGCCTCTCATACTGGAGCACTTGCAGGAACCGATGCTTCTATCGATGCACTCTGTGCACAAAGTGGTGCTGTACGCGCGCACGACATGGAGGAGTTTGTCGATCTTCTCGAAGCCCTCAGCACTTCCCCTGCACTTCCCTCTCCGAACATTGCCATTATTACGAATGCTGGAGGCCCAGGAATTTTGGCTACGGATGCTGCAGAAAAAGCGAAACTCGAAATGCCTCACCTCAGTAAAAAAATAGAAGACGAACTACAAAGCGCTCTTCCACCTGCTGCCAGTACATCAAACCCTATTGATGTTGTTGGCGATGCAGACCTTGCTAGATATGAAGCAGCACTAAAAGCAGTTGGCGAAGACCCGGGTATCGATGGAGTGGCGATATTGCTCACCCCACAAGTAATGACTCCTGTAAAAGATATCGCGAATCTTATTATTGAATGGCAGAAAAAACACACCACAATGCCAGTGGTCACGAGCTTTATGGGAGATGAACATGTCCATGAGGCGAAGCTCACTATTCAAAAGGCAGGTATCCCTTCTTTTGAAACACCAGAGAGAGCGATTGCCGCGCTTGGTGCACTAAGAGTTCCTCATCACGAAGCACACAGTACAAACGTACAAACTGACACCAAACGTGCCAAATCAGCTAATGCGCTACTTGGAGACTACACAGGGCTTATCCCAGAAGATGCAGTGCAGAAGCTATTTGAACTCTATAACATCCCTCTTCCTGCACAAAAAGTAGCGACCACAGAGGAGGAAGCAGTCGCCATCGCAACAGAAATTGGGTATCCCGTTATCGCGAAAATTTCCTCTCCACACATTCTGCATAAAACAGATATTGGAGCAGTGCGAGCACACCTCCTTACAGAAGAAGACGTCCGCACCGCATGGAAAGAGATACACAGCAATGTAAACACGCATCATCCAGAAGCGGACATCCGAGGGATACTGATTCAAAAGTATCTCGAAGCAGGAAAAGAATTTATTGTTGGATCTACCAGAGATGCAGCCTTCGGACATCTAGTGATGGCAGGACTTGGTGGAATATATACAGAACTCCTCAACGACACTGCCTTTCGCATAGCGCCAATCGACAAAGAAGAATCCTATCGCCTCCTACAAGATCTTATTTCTTGGGATCTCCTTCTTGGTATGCGTGGCGGAAAGCAGCTAGATATAGAACACGTAGCTACTCTTCTCGAAACTGTTTCGCAGTTGGTTACTGAGTGCCCACAAATTAAAGACATCGACTTAAACCCTGTCTTCGTTCACGAAACACATGTGATTGTTGCCGATGCAAAGGTGGTGATTGGGTAGTAGGTTCTGTATCATCAGCTCAACTCATTCTCACTAATTTTATGAAACTCGAAAAAATGTTTAAGCGTGCTGTAGAACTTGGTATGCAAGCCGACGTGCGTGATAAAAAATACTTTGATCGCTACTTTAAAAAACAAAAAGAGGCGATGAAGAACGCAAAAGGTTGGAGGAAAGATATTTTTGATGAAGAACGAACATGGAACCCGTACTCAGACAGTCGCATTATTAACGGCAGTGGAAAAGAAGAAGTAAAAGTACTCATGGTGGGTATCGATATCGAAACACCAGAAGTGTTGCTCGCAGATCGTCTTCGTGAAAAAGGACAAAAGATCGACTGCCTCTTTATTCACCACCCAGAGGGACGTGCACTTGCAGACCTCGAAAAGTCTATGCCACTCCAAGTTGATGTTCTTGCGAAGGCTGGAGTTCCGGTTAACCACAGCGAAGGACACCTAAAGCCTCGCATGGATAAAATCTGGAGATCTATTCACGCAGATAACCTCTTTAGAACAGAGCGTGCTGCAGAACTTATGGATATTCCAGCATTTTGCTGCCACACCATCACAGATAACCTCGTGTGGGCATTTATGGAAAAGCACATCTGTTCTAAGAACTTCGAAGACCTCAGTGAAATCATTGATGCACTGATGAAAATCCCTGAATACGAATATTACGCCAAAAAGGGAAATCCACCGCTTATCGTAAACGGTAGCCCAACAAGTCGCCCAGGAAAGATTGTCGCTACAGAGTTTACTGGAGGTACCAATGGTCCAGAACAGCAGCTAGTAGCCCAAAGCAAAGCAGGAGTAGGAACCATTCTTTCGATGCACGTTACCGAGAAAACCCTCGATGCCGCAAAAGAGCATCATGTAAATATGATCCAGTGTTCTCACATGGCCTCTGATGCCATTGGTATCAATCTTCTTATCGATAAGCTCCAAAAGGAAGATAAAGGTATTAAAACCATAGATACCTCTGGGTTTATCAGGGTGAAGAGGAAGTAGCAATTACGGCTCTTAGAGCCTTGATTTTTCTGCGTACTGTGAGTAGAGTCCGCAAGATTTACCAGAACTCTTATGAACCCTACTCAAACCACCCAAGGCTCCCAAAATTCTTCAACAGGGACCTCTCCATTTACTCAGATCCAAGAACTCGAAAAACGTGAGAAGGCTCGCGTCGAAAAAGAGCTCGTTGGTATGCAAAAGGAGAAAGAAGAAGTTTCGCAAGCTGTAGCCAAAAAAGAGGCACAGGCAACAGAGGAAATGAAAACCGCTGCCAAGGCTGATTTAAAGAAATACAGTGAAACAGAGCTCACTCAAATTTTGAGTGCGGCAGAAAACGAGGCTGAATCCGATGTAAAAGACATCGAATCTCAGTCAAAAGGAAACGAAGCTACCGCAGCAAAAGAGCTCGTAACTATCGCAAAAGATCCAGATTCTCTCTTTAAAGCGTAATGGTTCTCGTACAAATGCAAAAAGTCGGCATAATTGCTCACTCTTCTCTCCGAGAAGACCTTATTTCTATGCTCCACGACGAAGGAGTAATAGATGTGCGAGCAGCAGCCGAGAAGCAGGTACTGGATCACACAGAAGTAGAGTATAAGGAAGCAGAAGTAGCGTTTGCTGTAACGACACTCAAAGACTTTGCTGATAAGCAGACACTCGCAGTCTGTAATAAGAAAGTATCAGTAGAAGATACTATTCACGCTGCAAAGCACACAGATGTGCAGGGCATTGTGTCTCAGCTACACACTCTAGAAAAAGAAGACACAGAGGCAGCGCGCAAGATTCAAGAACTCAAAGATCTTCGTGCAGACCTTGCTCCATGGAAAAACCTAAACGCAAACCTTCAAGATCAAAACGAATCAGAGAATACATTACGAATCTTTGGAACACTCCCAGCCGCAGCGCAGCACAAACTACAAGACTCTATGACACAAAGTATAAAGCGTAGTGTTCTAGAGAAAGTATCAGACAAAGAAGAAGGTGAAATCGCATTCGTAGCCATTATCTGGAAAGAAGATCTCCGTACATTCGAAGAGATAGCTACGAGCCTTGGTTGGACACACGTAACACTACCAAGATTCGAGTCTACCCCTAGCCAAAGTTACGAAGAGGCAACAATGGCAGAGCGCACACTAGAAGAAGCAATCGAAAAGAACGCTCTCGCAAGAAAGAAGCTCGCCGTAGAACTCCCAAACCTTCTAAAGGTACAACTCTTCATGCACTGGCTAGACCAAAAGCAAGAAGTACGTGAATCAATGGCTGCAACAGACTCTACCGTGACCCTTCTCGGGTGGATGGCTGCAAGTCGCATGGAAGAAGTAGAGAAGAAACTTG
>ENA-OREN01000042-OREN01000042.1-marine-metagenome-genome-assembly--contig:-NODE-42-length-168481-cov-7.159967_pt1 | contig 168481 bp, 162 predicted proteins | sample MGYA00248624_ERZ508555 | MGnify/ENA primary metagenome ERZ508555 (study PRJEB26222, sample SAMN06267773) | marine metagenome | isolation source: Saanich Inlet, British Columbia, Canada | place... | reverse complement strand
ACAGAGTAATAGTCTGAGTTTACAAGTTTGTTTACAAAACTAACGAAGGAATGCGTGTTTCAGAAGAGTTTACAAGTAGTTTACAAGTAGCAAAAGCCAGTAACCATAAGGGTTTTAGTGCTGACTACTACTCCCACTCAATAGTAGCTGGTGGTTTGCTTGAAATATCATAAGTCACCCTTGATATACCGACTACTTCATTGATGATTCTTGTGGATACAATATCAAGGAAATCATAAGGCAATCTTGACCACTTGGCAGTCATAAAATCAATTGTTTCAACTGCTCTCAGTGAAATAACATAATCATATTTTCTTCCATCTCCCATTACACCTACAGATTTTATAGGCAAGAAAACAGCAAAGGCTTGGCTGACTTCATAATAAAGATCATGTTTCAAAAGCTCGTCTATAAAAATATTATCAGCAAGTCTTAGTAGATCAGCATATTCTTTTTTAACTTCGCCCAGTATTCTTACTCCTAAGCCGGGTCCTGGAAATGGATGACGATTAACCAATAAATCTGATAGACCTAATTCTTTTCCAATGGTTCTTACTTCATCTTTAAAAAGATCCCTTAATGGTTCTATTAACTTGAGTGTCATATGATCGGGCAAACCACCAACATTATGATGAGATTTAATCACATGTGCTTTTCCAGTCTTTGAGCCAGCCGATTCTATAACATCAGGATAGATGGTTCCTTGAGCCAACCACTTAACATTTTCAATCTTATTGGCTTCTTCTTCAAAAACCTCTATGAAAGTATTGCCTATAATTTTTCTTTTTTCTTCTGGGTCTGTGATGCCTTTTAATTTATTTAGAAATATGTCTTCGGCATTAACTCGAATGACTCTAACATCAAGATGTTTGGCGAATGTATTCATTACTTGATCGCTTTCATCAAGTCGTAATAAGCCGTTATCTACGAAAATACAGGTTAACTGATCACCTATAGCCTTATTAAGAAGCGCTGCCACCACAGAAGAATCCACGCCACCTGAGAGCCCTAAAAGCACATGATCATCCCCTACTTCTTTCCTGATCTTTTGAATGTCTCCTTCAATGATATTACCAGGATTCCAAGCAGTCCCGCATCCACATACCTTGTGTATAAAATTTTCTAAGATGGTTTGTCCATTTTTTGTGTGTGTGACCTCGGGATGAAACTGCAATCCATAAAAGTTTTTCTCTTGATTACTAATAGCCGCTAATGGAGAGTTCTCACTGTTAGCAATAGAAGTAAAACCCTTGGGTAAATCCTCCACTCGATCACCATGACTCATCCAAACATCAAGCAAACGATCTCTCTCATTGATTCCCTCAAATAAAGGATTGACAGGATCAAAGTTTATTTGTGCATAACCGAATTCTCGATGGGTTGAAGACAGCACTGTGCCATCAAGTTGTTCGGTCATCGTCTGCATGCCATAACAAATACCCAAAATAGGTATACCCATTTCAAATATCTCTTGAGGGGCCTTAGGAGATCCTTCAGCAAATGCAGATTCAGGTCCACCTGAGAGAATTATACCGTTTGGTTTAAATTCAATGATCTGAGATGGTTCAGCATCCCATGAATAGATTTCACTGTAGACAGAAGCCTCTCTGACTCGGCGTGCAATTAATTGAGTGTATTGTGAGCCAAAGTCGAGAATTAATATTTTATCTAATTTTGTATCCATGCCAGATTTATAATATTTCTAAACTGTACTATGAAGAATCAGTCGATGGAATAATTGGGTGGTTCCTTGGTGATCATCACATCATGAACGTGGCCTTCTTTCTTGCCTGCATCGGTTATGCGAACAAACTCAGTTTTGGTTTGTAATTCTTTAATGTTCTTACAGCCTGTATAACCCATTGATTGCCTCAAGCCACCAATCAATTGCTCAATATTATTGGTCAAAGGTCCTTTGCAAGGCACTCGTCCTTCAATGCCTTCTGGTACCAACTTATCAGCCGATTCAATATCCCCTTGGAAATATCGATCACTCGACCCATGTTTTTGTGCCATGGCTCCAATCGAACCCATGCCTCGGTAGGCTTTAAAGCTTCTTCCTTGATACAGTTCTACCTCACCTGGTGATTCATCGGTTCCCGCAAATAAACTGCCCACCATGATCGTACTTGCACCTGCGGCAATGGCTTTTGAAATATCGCCTGAATAACGAATACCGCCATCAGCAATAATGGGTATTCCTTGCCTGCCAATTGCTTCATAAACGTCTGAGATTGCAGTTATTTGTGGCATACCAACTCCTGCAACAACTCGAGTGGTGCATATTGAACCCGGCCCGATTCCAACTTTCACCGCATTCGCTCCAGCATCAACAAGTGCTTTCGCCGCTTCGCCCGTGACAATGTTTCCAACAATTAACTCTAAATCTGGGTACTTCTGCTTGGTGGCTAAAACATGATCAATCACGCTTTTTGTGTGTGCATGTGCTGTATCAATAACAATCACATCGACACCGGATTGAGTCAGCATTTCAATTCTATCGTTGGAATCATCACCAATGCCAACAGCAGCTCCCACTAGGAGAGCACCATTTTCATCTTTGGCAGCGAGTGGGTTATCGGTTGCTTTTTGAAAATCCTTAGCCGTTATCATTCCTTTGAGTTTAAAATGATCATCCACCACAAGAACTTTCTCAATTCGATGATGGTGTAAAAGTCTTAAGACTTCTTCTTTATCCTCACCCTCTTTGACTGTAATTAAATCTTCTTTTGATGTCATCACACTACTGACAAGTGCATCGAGTTGTGTTTCATATCTCAAATCACGGTTGGTTACGATGCCAACGGTTTCATTATTAGCCACCACTGGAACGCCTGATATATTATTCTTCTTGGTAATCTCCAAGACTTCTCTAATGGTTTTATCGGGAGAGATTGTAATTGGGTCTGTAATGATGCCGCTTTCAAATTTTTTGACGCGATTCACCTGAGCTGCTTGATCCTCAACACTCAGATTTTTATGAATAATACCCAATCCACCTTCTTGGGCTATTGCAATGGCCAATTGAAATTCAGTTACTGTATCCATCGCAGCTGAAACCAGTGGAATATTTAAATTTATGCGTTGTGTGAGTTGAGAGCTTAAGTCGGTCTCGCGAGGCAGCACTTCCGAGTAGTTCGGTTTGAGCAAAACATCATCGAATGTTAATGCTAGTTTTTCTTTTGCCATTTGACACTCCATGCACTATGGATTTTGTCAAAAGCATTCTACACATCAATGAGAATTTGTAAACCTCCCGATGGATAGTTTTGTATAATTCAATAATAAAAGTTATGAATGAAGACGATCAAAAATATGTTTTTACTGTTTCCGAACTGAATCAAGAAGTCGGTCAACTGTTGGCGTCCAATTTCGGAGTCATCTGGATAGAAGGCGAAGTCTCCAACTACATGAGATCGGCTGCAGGTCATTCCTACTTTTCTTTGAAAGATGAGAAATCTAATATTCGTTGCGCTATGTTTCGACAACAAAGTGCTTCCATTTCTTTTTCCATGGAAGATGGACAAAAGATAATTGCCAGAGCGAAAGTTGGACTCTATCAAGCCAGAGGTGATTATCAACTAATCATCGAATACGCAGAAGAAGCTGGAGAAGGTCTGCTTCGTCAACAATTTGAAACTCTGAAGAAGAAACTTGATGCTGAGGGTTTATTTGATCCTGCCAAGAAAAAAGCACTCCCTTATATCCCAAAAAACATTGGTCTTATCACGTCTTCATCGGGCGCTGCTGTTCAGGATATCTTTAATACCATTAATAGGAGATACAATAACTGCAATCTTATTGTTTACCCAACGTTGGTCCAAGGGCAAACAGCAACACAACAAATATGCAATGCCATCAGAACTGCTAATGAACGTTTGGACTGCAGTGTTTTGATCATTGCTCGAGGAGGCGGTTCATTGGAAGATCTATGGTGCTTTAATGAGGAAAGCGTTGCTCGAGAGATTTACAATTCATCCATCCCTATTATCTCTGGCATTGGTCATGAGACTGATCTGACTATAGCCGACATGGTTTCTGATTATAGAGCACCTACGCCCACAGGAGCAGCAGAAATTGTTCTCCCTGAAAAACATGAAATCATCAATGATCTGAAAGATTTAACCAAACAAATGAATCAATCCATAAGTTATGCAATGCTGGGTCTAAAAAATCAACTGATCCAAAAACATTCCAATTTGCAACAAAAACATCCTGCCAGCCAGTTGCAGCAATTCAATCAACGTCTGGATCAACTGTCTCAAAGCATGAGTTTTATTTCAAAAAATTATCTTGAAAGATTAAAGAATCAATTGCATCAAAGAATCAGTGAAATACAAAGCATGAATCCTGTAAAAAATATCCATGATTTAAGCAATCAATTGGATAGTATTACAGTCAATCTTTTAAGTTCCATCCAATACAATAAGAGCAACAAAGAACAAAGTCTTTCCATTGCATTAGCAAAGCTTGATGGTGCTTCCCCGCTTAATGCCTTGTCGAGAGGTTATGCATTTGTCAGTGATACCGAGACAAAAAAGAGCATCAAAAGCATTGCTGATATTTCCATTGGCTCTGTTGTTCAAACTCAATTGAAAGATGGTATTTTTGAATCAAAAGTATCCAATTTAAAAAAGGGAAAAAAATAATTACTTATTTTTCTTTCTCAGGCGAATAATTCTTTTTCTCTTTTTCCACTGTCTAAAATTGAGCTTATTCTTCTTCTCAGCATAAGGATTTGAACTGTCTTTAAAAATCAAACGAATGGGTGACCCCCAAAAAGAAAAATAGTCTCTGATTCTATTTTCAAGAAATTTTTTATAATTGTCTCTCAACTTCTTTGTCTGCGTGCCATAAATTATAAACATGGGTGGCTGGCTTCCCGCTTGATGAGCGTACTTTAATTTTATCCTCCTACCTTGATTGTATGGCGGTGGGTCGGATTCAACCATGTCTTCAATTAATTTGGTGATTTTAGACGTTGGCACTGTTTTTAAAGAAACATCAGCAGCATCAATAGCCGATTTAAGAACGAGGGTAATGTTCTCTTTGGTCAAAGCAGAAACGTTATTAACATCCACAAAATTAACAAATTTTAATTTACGTCTTATTTGTTTGTCTATATTTTCCATTTGGTATTCTGTCAAAGCATCAAGTTTATTTACAGCAATGGTTAAAGCTCTTTCATTTTTTAGGACCAATCCAATTAAAGAAAGATCCTGATCGGTGATGCCTTCCATTCCATCGATTAGAACAATAACTGAATCTGATAATTCAACGGCCTGTAAAGCTTTAACAATACTGAATTTTTCAATATCCAAATCAATATTCTTTCTTCTTCGGATACCGGCTGTATCAATTAAAACAAGTTCTCTCTGTTTGTATTTGAAATCAACATAAATAGTGTCACGAGTGGTTCCTGGTTTGTTTTGAGTGAGTAAGCGATTCTCTTTGATCAAGCTATTAATAAAAGTAGATTTACCAACATTAGGTCTCCCAATTAAAGCAATTGAAGTGGTTTCGTCTGGTAATTCAAGAAACTCATTCTCTGCCAAATCTTCATCTAGAAAAAGAACTGCTTTCTCTATTAATGCTTCACATTGATCGCCTCTAATTGCTGAAACTTTTATTATTTCCTTAAAACCAAATTTGAGAAAGTCAGTGTCAATTGCATCTTCAGGAATGCCTTCTGTCTTATTGACGACAACGATAATGGGTTTATTTTCTTTTCTTAAGCTTCTAGCAATTTCAAGGTCATTGCTTACAAGACCCTCTCTCCCATCAACCACAAATAAAATTAAATCCGATTCTTGTATCGCCAGTAATGTTTGTTCTTGAATGACATGGGATAAATCTCCATGGTCGTGTACCAAACCACCGGTATCAATTAAAATGGATTGAAACCTTTCGCTTTTGAGATAGCCATATATACGATCACGAGTCAGGCCTTCAAAATCTGCTACTAACGCATCTTTTGTGCCTGATAGACGATTAAAAAGTGTTGATTTGCCGACATTGGGTCGACCAACTATTGCTATGACTGGAAGCATTTCTCAACCTCCGCATACTAGGAACTATTTGAAAGAGTAAGAATGGAAATCAAATCCCCATCGTCAGTCAAAACATAGATAGTCCTATCTAATATCAAAGGAGTTGAAGTAATTTTTGAGGAGCCAACACTAATTCTTTGTTGCGTTTCTCCTGTTTTCTTATCCAGCCAGTGAATGTAGCCTTCTAGATCGCCAATGATTAAAGAATTTTCTAATAAGGCTGGTGCAGAAGGATATCGATTTAATAAATTCTCTTTCTTCCATATCTCACGACCTGTAAAACGTGACAAGGCCATCACAGAACCATCTGCTTGTGAAACATATATATCATCGTCATCCGTTGCTATACCAGAATAAATTGAGGCTTCTATCAACCAAATTAGATTGCCAGATTCTAAAGCCATGCCCCCCAATGCTCCTTGATAACTTCCTGCATAAACTTCACTGCCTTGAATCACTAGAGGTGCATCTATGTCTGTAATTTTCTCAATTTCTGTTCGACCACCAGGAGGGGTCAACATTGTTTCCCATAAGAGCATGCCGTCATTGATATCATAAGCACTGACTTTACCATCATCGAAACCACTCAAAACTGCATTAGCAAAACTAACAGGTCCTGTTGTGCCTCTGAGACTCAATTTAGGTACTTTATGATTGACTGTCCATAATGTACCTCCATCTTCTATCGATAAAGCGGTTAGATTGCCATCCACAGTTCTGATGAATATTTGATTGCCCTTGATCGATGCTGGCGCAAGTATTTCACTGCTAACATTGACAGACCATAGCAATTCTCCTGTCAGTGAATCAACAGCAATCAATTCGCCATTACTGGTTCCAAGAACAAGAATTCCATCTTTGTATGCCGGGCCCGATGTGAATGTTAAATCAAAATTATTTTTCCAAATTTTTCTACCGTTTTTAGCATTTAAAGCAGTCACATTCCCATCAAAACTAGCAGCATAGATAGTCTCTCCATCCGTACTTGGGCTCAATCGAATACCCAAACCCTCATGGCTTTTTCCAATTGATGCTCTCCACTGCTTTTTAACAGTTATAGTTTCTTTAAATTCAATGAGTTCAGCGGGTAATAATGAAGTGTCTTCATCGTCACCACCAAAATATGAGCACCCTTGTATCATCGCAATTGCAATAAAGACACTAATAGTTCTAGTGGCACAAACACTTCTAAATAAAATGGTTTTAAAGAAATCCTGACTCATGATTCATCCGCTGTTTCGGTGTCGTCATTGATGCCCATTTCGCTGGCTTTCATTTTGACAAAATCATATTCAAAGTTTCCAGGCGTCATCATCTCCAGAGCTTTTTCATACGCCATTTGAGCATCCTCTGTTTCGCCTTGAAGAGAATAAATATCGCCTTTAATGGACTCGTATTTTGGTTGGTATGATTGTGATATCTCATCCACAGAAAGCAATAAAGCCATTGCTTCAGTTAATTTACTTTGTTCAACTAAAATACGAGAAATTCTAAGTCTAGCAATGTGTTTCAGTGAGTCATCTGAGGAGTTTTCCAATAAAAATTCCAATTGCACAATAGCATTATCATAATCCACTGAATCCATATAGAGTTTCGCCATGGCGAAATGACTTTGGTCTTGATAAGGAGTATTAGCAAAATTATTATCCATTTCTTGCAACAGTGTTTGCGCTTGAGAGAGGCGTTGCTGTTTGACTGAGAATTCTATTTCTGAAAAAAGTCTCGATGCATTCTCAGCTTTTTTTAATTGGCTGTTTTGAAAAGACTGCATTCCAAGAGTACCGCCAATGCCAATAGCAATAAAAGCTAAAATAGATAGCCCATTATCTTTGAGCCATTTTTTAACTACTTCTGCTTGCTGTTGATCTGTTAAATTATTGTCCATTTCTTGTACCCAAAATTATAAATACTGTTTAATTTCTTCCAGAACCTTAGCTTCATCAACGCTTTTTTGTTCTGCATCTGATTTCATTGATTTTATTGAAACAGTTCCCGATTCTATTTCTTCCTCACCTATAATCAATGCCAAATCCGATCCAGATTTATCAGCTCTTTTGAATTGCTGTTTAAAACTGCCTCCATCCATATTCATAACCACGCTAATGCCATTGCCCAGATCTCTAATTTTTTCCGATAAAACTAAAGCCTGATTCTGAGCTTCCTTGCCTACAGCCACAATATAGATTTTGGGTTGCTTATTCTGAGGGTTTTCATTGGATACTGCAACTAATTCAGTTAAACGCTCTACCCCTATGGCACAACCAATTGCAGGAATATCTTGGCCTCCTAATTCTTTAACCAAGCCATCGTATCGACCGCCTCCACAAACCGTTGCTTGTGAACCCAATTGATCCGTTGTCCATTCAAAAACCGTTTTGGTGTAATAATCTAAACCTCTGACTAATTTATCATTCAAAATAAAAGGTATGCCGTTGGATGTTAAAGCGTCTTTCAGTATTTCAAAATGTTCACTTGATTCGTTATCAAGAAAATCCAACATTTTTGGTGCTGCCTCTATAATGGATTGAAGATCAGGATTCTTACTATCCAAGATCCTCATAGGATTTTTCTCCAATCTATGTAATGAATCCTCATCAAGGATGGCTCTATGATCGGAAAAGTAATTCTGTAACTCAGTCCTGTATTTTTTTCTCGAAACAGGCATTCCTAACGAATTGATCTCAAGTTGTAAATGGTCTACTTTCAATAGTTTCCAAATTCTTGCCGTCATCAAAATAATCTCAGCGTCAATTTCCGGACCTTGGAAGCCAAAAGCTTCCATATTGATTTGATGAAATTGTCGATACCTTCCTTTCTGAGGCCTTTCATAGCGATACATAGGACCCATGGACCATAATTTTTGGGTTTGATTATAGAAGAGGCTATGCTCTATGCCTGCTCTGACGATTCCAGCAGTGGCTTCAGGCCTCAAAGAAAGAGATTGATCTTTGCGGTCTTTAAACGAATACATTTCCTTTGCAACTACATCGGTATTTTCTCCAATAGTCCTATGAAATAGTTCACTCCTCTCCACAATAGGGGTTCTTATTTCTTTAAATGCATACGCATTAAAAACACCCTTTACAATTCCCTCAACTGCCTGCCATTTCTCAAGTACCTCAGGTAAAAGAACCTGCATTCCCCTTATGGATTTTACTTTTTCACTCAATACAACTTCCTTAATTTTATGAATAAAATTAATTATGCGAAACAAGCATTCCTGCAACAGTGACTAGTAACAACACTAGCCCTACTCCTGCAATAATCCTCAAAGCAACCATATGCTCAACTGTTTTTGAATTAGAATCTTCTGACATTTTTTACTCCTTTTTTATGCGATTAATTTAGTTATGAGAAACATACATGCCTGCAACGGTGACTGATAATAAGATCAAACTTACTATAGCAATAATCCTTAGTGCAACCAGATGTTCTGTAATTTTAGGTAATACAATTTTTTCTTCCTCCAATTCTAACTGATTTGCCAGCAGATCAATCAACTCAGCTGAATCCAAACCCAGTAGTTTTGAATAATTTCTAATATAACCTTTTATATATACATTTCCCCCAAGTTTCTTGAAAATATCATTTTCAAGATCTTCAACAATGTCAGGATCTGAGAAAAGTTTTGTAGCAACTTGTTCTATCGTTAATTTGCTTTTTATTCTAGCCTCTTTGAGTAAAGTACCAACGCTAGGTAATTGCTCATTGCTTGTCAGATTAATAGTAGATTCCTTCATTTCATCCTAATTCAATGGTCTTTTGAGTTTCTCTCTTAAAGATTTCTTAGCTAAATTATTAACGAGCCCAGACAATTGGCCACAAGCCGCCTGTATATCATCACCTCTCGTTTTTCTTGTCATGGTCATTATCCCAGATTCTATAAGTATATTCCTGAATTCATTTATTTTGTCTCGCGTTGAACATTCGTAATTAACCCCTGGGAAACTGTTAAAAGGTATTAAATTTACTTTTGCCGGCTTATTTTTAAGTAACTTTGCCAATTCAAGTGCATGACTTTTAGAATCATTAACCCCTTTAAGCATCGTGTACTCAAACGTAACAGTTCTCAAATTCTGCTTTTTAGCATAAAGCCAACAAGCATCTAATAATTCATCAATTGGATGCTTACGGTTGATTGGAACCAACTCATCCCTTAATGCATCATTAGGAGCATGCAGTGATACTGCTAAAGCCACATTGACCTGTTCTGATAATTTAATTAATTGGGGAACTAAACCAGAAGTACTCACAGTAATTCGTCTTCTAGAAATATTAAAACCATTGGGATGATTGAGAGTTTTAATTGCTTTTATTGTTTCAGTGTAATTAGCAAGAGGCTCGCCCATCCCCATAAAAACAACATTGGTAACAAGATCATCGCGCTTGAAACGTTTTTTTAAATCTTGTTTGGCAACCAACACTTGGCCAATAATCTCACTCGTTGACAAATTTCGATTGAAGCCCTGATGCCCAGTAGCACAAAATGGGCAATCAATAAGACATCCAATCTGACTGGAAATACAAAGTGTTCCTCGATTTTCTTCAGGAATATAAACTGTCTCTATAACTTGGGACTTATCCTTGGGTATCAACCATTTACAAGTTCCATCCTTGGATTGCTCTAATGTGGATGGTTGATCAAAACTGAGTGTACAATTTTCTTCTAAATAATCTCTGAGTGAGTTATTAAAGTTAGTCATCAATTGAAAATCATAAATGCCCAGATCGTAAACCCAACTCATTAATTGCTTGGCTCTAAATTTTTTTTGGTCTATGCCTTCAAAAAAATCAGACAGATCATCGATTGGTGATCCTAATAAATTGTTTAACTCAGGAGGCAAGGGAGAAATCAATTAGCCAAAAAAGAATTCAATCTCTTCTTTAGCCGTGTCTGTTCCATCCGAACCGTGAACAGTATTTACTTCAATGCTTTCAGCAAAATCCTTTCTAATGGTTCCTTCATCGGCTTCATCAGGATTGGTAGCACCCATTAACTGACGATTTAAAGCTACGGCATTATCGCCTTCAAGAACTTGAACCATGACAGGACCAGAAATCATATAAGACACAAGATCATCATAAAAAGGCCTTTCTTTATGGACCGCATAAAATCCTTCTGCTTGCTCAGTAGAGAGATGGATCATTTGAGCTTTGATAATCTTTAATCCAGCTTGTTCAAAACGTTTATAGATTTCCCCAATAATATTTTTTTTGACTCCATCGGGTTTGATAATTGAAAGTGTTTTTTCCATAACTGAATCCTTTATTTAATTTATATACTAAAGCTTTCACCGCAACCACATTCACCTGTGGCATTGGGGTTTTTGAACTTAAAAACTTGATTTAAACCTTCGTCAATAAAGTCAATTTCAGTACCTTTTATAAAAGGCATGGATTCATTATCTATCAGGATTGAGACTTGAGAAACGTTATAAACCTTATCCATATCATTGATTTCAGAAGCGTAGTCGAGCACATAAGAATACCCGTTGCATCCTGTAGACTTCACACTAATTCTCAATCCCAATGCATCGGGATTATTCGATAAGTTCTTTTTGAACCTTTTCATCGCATTGTCTGTAATTGTAATGTCCATCTATTTACCTCTGTTTATCTGCTTTATACAGTTTTTTAGAGCATCTTCCAATAAAAAAAGCCTATCTTTTTTATTTATTGGTAATTCTAGTGTTTTTTCAATATTAAAATCTTGAATCTCTGCTGCTTCCAATAAAGTCTTATTTTTAATTCTCTCAATATAAAACGCAGTAATAGCAATCATGAATGGACATCCAGATACATTATATTTTGCTTCAATTATTCGGTCTTCTTTTAAGTTTAGGTATAACTTAACAAAATCACCATTCACTTGAACAGCAACACCAGTATGAAAATTTATATCGTCGTGATCCGATGCAATATAAACAGAGTTGCTGTCACTAAAATATTGCCTTAATAAACTTTCCATGTTTATTGTCCCTTGATCATTTTTAAATGCGTGACAATTTTTACAAGAGATTCAGCTGCGATGGAAACTTCATTCATTGTTGTGTACCTTCCAAAACTAATTCGTATGGTTCCTCTAATTTCTTCTTGGCTTAAACCCATCGACTTCAAGACATGTGAAGGTTCATCGCTATCAGAAGTGCAAGCTGAGCCTTTTGATAATGCTATTGTATTCATGCCAAAAATAATACTTTCGGCATCTAAGTCAGGCAGGCATAAACTTATGATTCCAGGAAATGTTGAAACTTCATCGGTATTAACAACTGCATCTTTAATATGAGAAATGGATTTTAAAAATAATGCTCTGCATTTCCTAATATGATTCAGGTCATTATTCATATGCTGCTTAGCCAACCTGAATGCAGCAGCCATTCCTATAATCTGATGGGTAGGAAGCGTGCCAGGTCTGATTCCTCGTTCTTGACCCCCTCCTTTTATAATTGGTGCTATACGACCCATTGTTTTGCCATTGATATAGAGTGCACCAATCCCTTTAGGACCATAAATTTTATGGGATGCCAATGACATCAAGTCCACTTTAAGATTGCCTACATCAATGGAAATTTTTCCAATGCTTTGTGCTGCATCAACATGAAAAATAACATTCTTTTTTCTGCAAATTTCACCAATGGATTCTATATCATTCAAAACACCTGTTTCATTATTAATGTGCATCAAGCTAACCATCAACGTATCTTTATTAAGAGTTTTCTCTAATTCATTCAAATCTATTTCTCCATTTCTTTTTGGAGACAAAAATAGAACTCTTAATCCTTTTTTTTGAAGTGTTTTAAAAGGTTCTATAACTGATTTATGTTCAGTCATTGATGTAATGATGTTGCCTGATTTATTTTTCAAGTTGAATTCATAAGAGCCAAATATTGCCAAATTATTTGCTTCTGTGGCCCCAGATGTCCAAATAATTTCTCGTTGATCTGCATTGATTAGGTTTGCTACATCCTTTCTACAATCTTCAATTAACTCATATGCATTTTTTCCATATTCATGGTCAACTGATGAAGGATTTCCAAAATCATTATTGCTTATAGCGCTAACCATTTCAGCAACGACCTCATTTGCAAGAGGTGTTGATGATGCATAATCAAGATAAATTGACTTCATGGTTTTTTGTTACTCGTTGATTGAAAAGAAGCTAAGATGCCTCTCATAATATTCATTTCATTCTCATCCAATTCAGCTCGATTAAACAAAACTCTTAACCTTCGCATTAATTTTCGAGGATTTCTTGGATTCAAAAAACCAGTTTCAAGCAAGACATCGTTCAAATGACTATAAAAAAGTTCCATTTCCTCATTGGAAGCTAAATCCCTATCCATCACTCTTTCTTTCATAGTCTTATCATTTATTCTTAATTCATAAGCTATGACCTGAACTGCGGCAGCTAAATTCAATGAAGAATAAGATTCGCTAGATGGAATTTCAATAAGATGATTACAGCAATCAATCTCACTGTTTGTAAGACCTGTTTTCTCGGGGCCAAAAAGAATCGCTACATTCTGTTTTTCTGCTTTTTCATTTACCTTTGTTGCAAACTCTCTAACCGTTGAAGATGGAACGCTAATTCTTCTGCCTCTAACTGTAGTTCCTACAATAAATCCGCAATCACTAATGGCTTCTTGCAGATTAGGAAAAATCTCGGCATTAATTAAAACATCAAGAGCACCTGATGATCTTGCTCTGGATTCAGGATGTGGATGCTCTTGCTTGGGTTGCACTAGAGCCAGCCTAGAAAAACCCATGGTTGCAATAGCTCTTGCTGCAGCTCCTATATTTCCAGGATGCGAAGGTTGGAAAAGGACGAATTTAATATTTTTTTTCATCTGTTATTTAAATGATCTCTTACAAAGTCAAACAATTAGTTAGAAAGTTTTGTTATTCTACACATTATTCATTTCCTTAATTAATGTAACAAGGGATTTTATCATGCAAGGTTTACTAAATACTGCAGTCCAAGCAGCCAGAAAAGCAGGCGATATCGCTCAGTCTAATTTCAATCGAATTGATGCGAATGATATTAAAACTAAAGCTTACAATGAATTCTTTACCTACGTTGATGAAGAAGCAGAGAAAGCTATAAAAGAGATTATTCAATCCAGATACCCCGATCATGATATTCTTGCCGAGGAAAGTGGCTACCAAAATAATAATTCAGATTATTTATGGATTATAGATCCAATTGATGGAACCACAAACTACATCCATGCATTTCCAGTTTACTGTGTGTCTATTGCTCTAAAAATTAAAGGCAGACTGGAAGTGGCTGTTATATATGACCCTTCCAGACAAGAGCTTTTCTCAGCAATTAGAGGTGCGGGAAGTCAATTGGATGGCAGGAAAATTAGGGTCAGTAAACAAACTCTACTTGAGGGTTCTCTTCTTGGAACTGGCTTCCCTTATCGGGATCAAGAAGATTGGCTAGAAGTTTATCTGGACATCTTTTCAGATTTTACAAAAAAAGTAGGCGCCATCAGAAGGCCGGGTTCAGCTGCACTTGATCTCGCTTATGTTGCATCAGGAAGATACGATGGATTCTGGGAATTCGGACTTCAACCATGGGACATTGCAGCAGGAATCTTATTGATTCAAGAAGCTGGAGGGATTGTTAAAAATCTAATACCTAATCAAGATGTATTGGAAACGGGTAGCATCATTACTGGCAATCCTAAAATCTTTGAATTGATGAATGAAGTTATAAAAAAATACGATCACAGGTTGATAGAATTATATTCTTAATGAATGCTATCTAAGGCATTCCATCATCAACTTCTTCTTTCTTTGTCACGATTAAATCAGTGGTTGAAACATTGAGATATAAAACTGAAGGGGATGCTACAAAAATTGATGAATAGGTTCCAATAAGAACACCTATAATCAAAGCAAGTGAGAAACCTTCTAATGATTTCCCGCCTATAAAATACAACGCAAACAAAACTAACAAAGTTGTTCCACTGGTTATGATGGTTCTACTGATCGTTTGTGTAATAGAAGTATTGAGTATATCGATGGTTTCAGTATTTCTCATGGCTCTAAAATTCTCTCTAATACGATCAAATATTACTATCGTATCATTAAGAGAATAACCAACAACTGCAAGTATTGCTGCCAAAACAGCTAGATCAAAAGAAAGTTGAAAGATAGAGAAAATACCCAGTGTAATAAGCACATCATGAACCAAAGCTATGACAGCTCCAATGGAGAATTTCCACTGAAATCTAGCCATGATATAAATCATAATCAAAATCAATGCAAAGATCATCGCTAAACCGCCATCCTCTGTTAACTCTTTGCCAACTTGAGGACTGACAAATTCTGAACCTCTTAGTTGCACTGAATTGGTAGATGAATTTAGGCTATCCAAAATTTGCTTACCCACGACCTTATTATCAAGATTCTCTCTTGGTAGAATTCTAATCATGAGATCTCTGGATGAACCAAAATTCTGAACAATCGCATCAGAATAACCAGCGTCTTCAAGGTTTACTCTTACTTCTACTATGGATGGAGGCTCGTCATAAGCAACTTCAACTAAAAATCCTCCTGTAAAATCAATGCCTGGGTTCAAACCCCTAAAGACCAGTGACGTTATGGATACAAGCATTAGAATAATAGACAAACAAGTTGTTATATAACGAATGGATAGAAAATTTATCTTTTTAATGTTCAACTTTTATATCCTGAGTTTTTTAATGGTTCTTTGACCATAAACAATATTAACGACGGCCCTTGAAGCAAGTATTGCTGTAAACAAAGAGGTGATAATTCCTATTGAAAGCGTCACTGCAAAACCTTTAATTGGACCTGTGCCAAAAGTAAATAAAACTAATGCGGCAATCAGTGTTGTTACATTAGCATCAGTAATGGTAGCAAAAACCTTCTGATAACCTGCGGTGATACTGGCTTGAGGTGAGTTACCATTTCTAATCTCTTCCCTTATTCTCTCAAAGATCAGGACATTAGCATCAACGGCCATGCCGACCGTTAGAACGATACCCGCAATTCCAGGAAGGGTTAGAGAAGCTTGCAATAGCGATAGTATTCCAACGATTAAAACTAAATTGATCAATAACCCAAAGTTAGCAATCAGACCAAACCCTTTATAATAAAAAGCCATGAAAAAAATCACGACCGCCAAGCCTATTAAGATTGCACTAAAACCTTTATCAATATTATCTTGTCCCAAACTTGGACCAACGGTTTTTTCTTCAACTTTAAATATTGGTGCTGCCAAAGCTCCAGCTCTTAATAAAATTGAAAGATCATTAGCTTCATAGACTGAAACGCCTGTGATTTCAAATTGACTGCTAAAGACTCCTCTAATGGTTGCAATATTAATGACTTCTTTTTCTAAGACAGCACTATTCACCAATACTCCATTTTCTTCTTTCGTTTCCTGCCTTTGCTGGATAAAAAGCACAGCCATAGGCTTATTTAAATTCCTCTTTGTCGTTTCAAGCATTGATTTTGATCCCTTGCTGTCGAGTCTGATAGAAACAGCAGGTCTTCCTTGTGAAAAATTCTGAGATGCATCAACAAGTTGATTGCCAGTAACTATGGCTTTCTTTTTCAAAAGAACAGGATTTCCAGATCGCTCATAGAATAAATCACAACCAATAGGTGCCCTTCCCTTTTCTTCCGCTTCAAATGCATTTTCATTTTCGCAAACAAGTCTGAATTCAAGTGTTGCAGTAGCCCCAAGTATCCTTTCAGCTTGGGTCGGGTCTTGAACCCCTGGAAGCTGAACAATGATTCGATCCAAACCTTGTCTTTGAACTATAGGTTCAGCAACACCAAGCTCATTGACTCTGTTTCTCATAGTTAGAATATTCTGTTGAATAGCAAAATCTCTCCTCTCTTTGAGCTGATCCTCAGTCATTTCTACAATCATAGATGTGATAGATGCATTAGATGAATTTGTCACTCTCAATAAATTATCTACATCTCTAATAGTTCTTCTTGTGGCCGTATAATCCTCAGGATTGGACAATTCAATCCGAATTCTATTCCCTTCTTTTTTAATGTTTCTTCTGATCCTTTGATCGATTAATGATTTATTAATATCGGTGACATATTGATTAATCCTTTGATCAATTGCCGCATCCAGATCAACTTCAAACTTGAAGTAAACACCACCTCTTAAATCAAGACCCAGGCTCATTGGATTTAAATCAAGTTTATTCATCCAATTGGGTGTCCTGGGAGCAAAAGCTAATGCCACCGTTGCCACCCTATTAAGATATGAGCGAATCGAATCACTTGCATTGATTTGACTTTCAACATCACTAAATCGAATCAAAAGTTGATTATTTTTAGTACTGATAGAGCTAAAGGATTTTTCTTTTTCCTCGAGATAAACTTTAATATCTTCAATTTCAGATTCAGTGAAGCCAACTCCATTCTCTTTTGCAACTATTAAGGCTGGATCTTCGCCATAAAAATTTGGAATGGCCAATAATAGTCCTGCTAAAACAATAGCCATTACCAAAAGATTTTTCCAAAGAGGGTATTGATTCATATAGAAATTAACCTTTTTTAATGGTTCCTTTTGGCATCAGAGAACCAATTGTAGTTCTTTGTACTTTGACTTTAACGCCTTCAGCTATTTCCAATTGAAGGTATTGATCGCCAATCTCAACAATTTTACCCAACAGTCCTCCAGCAGTAACAACTTCATTTCCTAACTCTAATGTAGAAATCATTTCTTGATGTTCTTTTTGTTTTTTTGACTGAGGTCTAATCAGTAAAAAATAGAAAACAACAAATATAATAATCAATGGGAGAAAACTCAAAAAAGGGTCTCCTGATGTAGAGCTTGTTTGTGCCCAAGCATTTTCTATAAACATTTCACTTACCTTCCAAAAAATAATGTTGCAATTATGACATAGAAATAATTATTGCTGATACTGTTCTATGAATTTTTTAGCAAATTCTTTAAATTGATTTTTATTAATAGAGTCTTGAATGGCTTTCATTAAATTAAAATAAAAGGATAAATTATGAATGGTTGCAAGCCTAGCACCAAGTATTTCATTGCAATTAAAAAGATGTCTGATGTATGAACGAGTAAATTTTCCGCAACTGTAACATGAGCATTCTGAATCCAGCGGTAACATGTCATTCTTAAAAGGCGAGTTCTTAATTCTTAGAACACCCTTGGAAGTATATATTTGACCATTTCTAGCATGTCTTGTTGGGATTACGCAATCAAACATATCAACGCCTACAGAGACAGCATTAATAATATCTACTGGTGTACCTAGTCCCATTAAGTACCTTGGTTTTTCTTTAGGCATCATAGGAATCAACGACTCCAAAACCACAGCTCTTTCTTCTGCCGGTTCGCCAACTGATAATCCCCCAATTGCCAATCCATCAAAATCAATATCGGCTAATATTTCTAGGTTTTCTGTTCTTAAATCCTCATACATGCCTCCTTGAATAATTCCAAATAGAGCGCTGTCATTATTTGTTTGATGCGCATGAAAAGCATCAAAACTTCTTTGCGCCCACTTTTCAGATCTTTTCATTGATAGACTGGCTTCCATTTTTGTTGCTGGATATTTTGTGCATTCATCTAAAACCATTTGAATATCGCTACCCAAGATATTTTGCATTTGCATTGCTTTTTCTGGAGTCAATCTAATGATGTCTCCATTGACTGGCGAATCAAACTCTACATAATCATCATTGATTTTTGTTTTTTTTGATAAGCTCCATATTTGAAAACCTCCTGAATCAGTCAAAATGGGTTTCTCCCAACCCATAAATTTATGCAAGCCATTGTGAGCTTTAATAATTTCTTCTCCAGGTCTAATCATAAGATGATAGGTATTGCCTAGAATAATTTCGGCGCCTAAATCTAGAAGCTCATCTGGTGTGGCCGTTTTGACAGTTCCATAAGTACCTACAGGCATAAAAACTGGTGTTTTAATAGTGCCTTTCTCAAACTCAATTTCAGTAGTTCGCGCTAGTCCATCTTGATTGATAAGCTTAGATTTCATTTAATTACACATCCTTTCTTTCCAAAAACATAGCATCGCCATAACTAAAGAATCGATAGCGATTCTCTACAGCATGCCTATAGGCACTTAGAATTTCATCTCTACCGGAGAATGCTGCCACCAACATCATTAAAGAAGATTCTGGCAGATGAAAGTTGGTAATCATAGCATCGACTACTTTAAATCGAAAACCAGGATATATAAAAATATCTGTATAACCATTGGTGGGAGCAATATTAGACAAGCCAAGAGTTTCTAGAGCTCTTGTTGCTGTTGTACCTACTGCAATAACTCGGCCGCCCAGTTTTCGTGTATTTTGAATTTGATTACAAAGTGTTTGATCAATACTGAAATACTCTTTATGCAGTTTTTTAATTTTCAACTGCTCTGATCTTAGAGGCATAAATGTTCCTGCACCAATATGCAATGTGATTTCTCCTATATCCACATTCATTTGACTGATTTCATTTAATAATTCCCCAGTGAAATGAAGCCCTGCTGTTGGTGCTGCAACTGCTCCTAGTTTTGAGGCATAAACCGTTTGATATCTTTTTTCATCCGCAGGCTTGGCCTCTCTTTTTATATAAGGAGGTAATGGAACGCTAGCAAAATTTAATAAAGTTTTTTCTACTGACTCTGGGAACTCTACGATATAAAAATCATCTTCTTTGGATGCAATACAAATTTCTACGTTGTTATTTAAATGCAGTGAAGCTCCAGCTTTTAGATTCCTGCTTGATTTAATTTGAACTAAAGCATGGTTATGATCGATAATTCTCTCCAGCAATATTTCTGTTTTTCCCCCTGATTCTTTAACTCCCTTCATCCTCGAAGGAATAACTTTAGTGTTATTTATCACCAATAAATCATTTTCACAAAGTATGTTTGATAAATCAGAAAATACTCTGTCCTCAAAATTGTTTGATCGAACACACAATAACTTACTATCACTTCTTTTTTCAGTAGGTGTTTGAGCTATGAGTTCTTTAGGCAACTCATAATAGTAATCTGATGTTTTCATAGGATCATTTTACTAGATTAAAAAATGATCACATTGAGTAATTATGAGTAAAGTTTATGGACTGGCTGTGTCTCTCATTGTATTCTTCTTAAATATTAGCCGGGGTGGCGGAATTGGTAGACGCGTCGGATTCAAAATCCGGTGGGGTTAAACCCGTGAGAGTTCGAGTCTCTCTCCCGGCAGTAAAAAAAGGATTTTATGAATTTTTGTAGTCAATGTGGGCAAGTTATTAAGCTAGAAATACCTCAAGATGATAGTAAATTGAGGTATGTTTGCACTGGTTGCCATTTCATTCATTATGAAAATCCAAAAATTGTCGTAGGAACGATTCCGATATTTAATGATCAGGTTCTGTTGTGTTTGAGAGCTATCGAACCCAGGAGTAATTATTGGACATTGCCAGCTGGATTTCTTGAAAATGGGGAAGGTATAGCAGATGGTGCTATTAGGGAAACACAAGAAGAGGCGATGATCACCCCGAATATAGGGCCGCTACTTTCTGTTATAGATGTTGTTCATGCCAACCAAGTGCATATTTTTTTTAGAGCAACATTGGATAATTTACAATTCTCACCAGGAATTGAATCGTTAGATGTAAAAATGTTTACACTATCTGATATTCCATGGGAGCAAATTGCTTTTGAAACAGTTAAGATGACACTGAAAGCTCAAATAGAAAAAGAAAACAATGACTTTAATCCAATATATAAAACAATAGATTAGAAATTTTAGATCAGATAATTTATTTTAAAAGGTGTGAAATAAAATGACATTTTTAGTGGGAGAAAATTGCATTAAATGCAAATTAGGTGACTGCGTTGAAGTCTGTCCTGTCGATTGCTTCCATGAGGGTCCAAATATGCTTGTCATTAATCCAGATGAATGCATAGACTGTGCCTTATGTGAGCCTGAATGCCCTGTAGATGCAATTTTTGCAGATGATGAAATACCTGATGGACAAGAAAATTTTCTAGAAATTAATCAAGAATTATGTGAAGTATGGCCTGTTATTTCACATGCTCCGACTCCTCCTGATGATGCTGATGAATGGCGGGAAGTGAAGAATAAGCTTCAATATCTTGAGAAATAATTAAAATTGAGAATCTAATTGAGCCTTCAGGGATTCTGCTTCCATGTAACCCACGATCATTTCTCCCGCATCAGTTATCATTGTTGGTGTGCCTCGAACATTAAATTCCAATCCAGTCCTATAATGAGTGTTCACTGGATCATCTAAACAGTTCTGTGATGTAAGTGATGTTCCTTTTTTTGCTCGTGTCATTGCTTTCAATCTATCATCACTGCACCACACTTGTTTGGCTTTATCCCAGCTCTCTGTATCGGGTCCAGTTCTTGGGAAGAACATATATCGGACTCTAATGCCTTGATCCATGACTTGCTTGATTTGATTATGAAATTTTCTACAATAACCGCAATCAATATCAGTAAAGATAGTCACAGTGTGATCAAAATCATCAGGTGTAAAAATAACCATTGATTGCTCATCAATTTGCTTTAATAAATTAACTCTGGATTCAGCTCTTAATCTTTCTGTTAAGTTTTCACTGGTTTCCATGTCATAAATATCACCTCTCAAGATATACTTTCCATCTTTTGAGACATAGCCAACACTCGTACCAATGGAAACTGAATATATTCCTGGTATTTCAGATTCCAACACAGTTGCCTCAGGCATAATCTTAGAAAGCTCTTCAACAACTCCTATGCTTGATGATGTATTTTCATTATTTTCCTCTACCTCACCAGAAGAGAGGTCACTAAGAAAAGTGAGTACAAAAAGTAATAAGCTAATTTTTATAGAATTCTTCATATCATAAGTATTGTAGAATATTTATCCTCTTGGGTGATGCTTTTCATGCAAATCTTTAAGTCTAGCTTGTGCTATATGAGTATAAATTTGAGTTGTGGATAAATCACTATGACCTAAAAGCATTTGAACAACCCTAAGGTCTGCTCCGTGATTAATTAAATGCGTTGCAAAAGCATGTCTGAGTGTATGGGGTGACAAATGAACCTCAATATCTGCTTTTTTAGAATATTTTTTTATCATCTGCCAAAATGCCTGCCTGGACATTGCATCAGAAGTTTTTGTAGGAAATAAATACTCTGTTTGTCGATCGCCAATGATCTCATGGAATGCTGTCTCCAGATATTTTTTTAACCATCTTTGAGAAATAATACCTATAGGAACTAACCTTTCTTTATCTCCTTTACCAACAACTCTAATAAAGCCTTGATTTAAGTTCAGTTGATTTTTCTTCAATTTTACTAACTCTGTTACACGCAAACCGGTGGCGTAAAGTAATTCCAACATAGTTCTATCCCTGCATCCCAAGGATTTTTTAGCTATAGGGGCCTTAATCAGCCTAAGCACTTGTTCTTCAGAGATTATTTGCGGTAAGGATCTCCCTATTTTTGGCATAGATACTTTCTCTGTAGGATTGCTGACAATTAACTCTTGATGAAAAAGATACCCATAGAATCGTCTAAATGAAGATAGCATTCTTGCAGAAGACCTTGAGCTTGAACCATTTTTTGCTCTTTCAGAAATATAATCCAACAGGTCTGCTCTAGAAATATTAATTAAAGTAAAGCCTTTCTTGATAGTCCAATTCTCTAGCCCACTTAAATCGGAACGATAAGCATCCAATGTTGCTTTTGACAATCCTTGTTCCAACCAAATTGAATCAATAAAATTATCAATAGTGATTTTAGATTGAAAATCTTCTTTACTCATTTTTTTCATGGTATTAGAGTATGTATCATATATTTATATTAATAAATAAACTGATGAAAAGTCTTTCTTTATATATATTTGGCTCTTGGGCCTGGTTTGTCTTCACAATTATTACTTTAGGAATGATTGTTTGCTTTCCATTTACTAGAAATTTTGAATCAACTAGAAATTTAGCTAAAAAATCTTCCACCTTGATTATTAAGTTATTAAGACTGAATTTAATTGTTGAAGGAGAAGAACATTTATTAGATAGACCCACAATTGTTGTTGCCAATCATGCAAGTTATGCCGACCCGATGATTCTTGCAGCCGCATTGCCTTCTAACTTTGCGTATGTTGCTAAAAAAGAACTGGGCCATATTCCCTTTGCTGAATATGTGTTAAGTAAGTTGGGGACTCATTTAGTTGATCGGGTGAATCCTAAAAAAGGTGCTGAAGATTTCAAAAAAATTATGGCTAGTAATAAATTATCAGACTCAATTATTTTTTTTCCAGAAGCTACATTCCTCAAAGATGAAGGATTATTAAAATTTAAAAAAGGGGCTTTTTTAACCGCCATTAAGAATGATGTCCCTGTTATACCCATTACTATTTCAGGAAGTCGTGAATTTCTAAGATCGGAGAGTTGGCTTCCAAAAAAAGTTACTTTGGTGATTTCTATATCGCCACCTATTGAAACAAAAGACAGAAATATAACTGCTGATGAGATTTCCATGCAATCAAGAGAAATGATACTAAGCAAACTGGATGAACCGGACTTAAATCATAAGTCTTTTAAAGGTTAATCAGATACCTCCACCCTATCTGATACATAATCCAGCCAAGCCTCTGCATTCCTTTTATTCGCATCCGTTCCGAGCTCAACAGCTTTAGTAAAGGACTCTACAGCCTCTTGATACTCATTTAATTCTGTATGCGCCATGCCTCTTAAAATATAAACATCCCCAATATTTTCAAGATTAAGATCTTTCAATGCTTGGTTTGTTGCCAACTTTATTCCATCCCAATCACCTTTCTCATTTAAGAGCATAGCTTTCTGAATATAAAGCTTGCCTTCATTAGTCATTGAAGCCAAAACATCTATCACAGAAATTGCTTGATCAAATTCTCTAGCAGCTGTCCAAGCTCCTAAAAGTAACCTGAGATTATCCTCATCTGTATCGATTAAACCAGAATTCATATTTTCTTCGATTATTACAGCAGCCTGATAAGGTATTTCAAGATATAAACTTAATCTTGCAAGATTCTCTATGGATTCTTTTTTACTTAATGCATCGTTTTTATAACCCAGACTTAAGGCTGCCAATGCATCAGTGTCTTTTTGCATTTCCATATAAGCTCCAGCCATTGTCTCCCAATATTTCTCTTTTTCTGGCCAATACGTTGAGAGTGACTTTACAACATTGATAGCTTCTTCAAATCGTTGATTTAAAAATAAAATAGCCACTTCAAGTTGCAACCAACTTTCTTTAGGTTTTAAGGATTTTTTATTCGCTATATGAATATAAGGAAGTGCTTCTAATGGTTCGCCTTTTTGGAAATAGGCTATGCCCATCATTATGTATGATTCAGCTGCTGGATCTGCTTCATGCTTATAAAACCTCATCAGAGAATCAACAGCTAAATCCCATTTTTCTTGTGAGCCGTAAAGACTGGCGAGGTTAAAAACTGTGCTTTGTTGTTGAGAAGAAGAAAGCCTATTTAAGTCCACACATTTTTTAAAAGCATCAATCGCAGCATCGGTATTGTTTCTATTAACATGCACAAAGCCCATAAACTGATAAATAACAGCCTTCTCATAGGCTGATAAATTCCAATCCAACATCATTTCTAGATTTTTCAAAGCACCATCGTAATCTGAATCTCCAAAACGATCTGCTACACCTTCCAATTTATAATTAACATTACTGGACATCTGCTGCCCTGAATCGGGTCTTACAGAAACCACTCTGTCTTCCCTAAGAGGATGGTATAGCTCCAGTTCTTCGGAAAGTAAATCAACTGAGAAAAAAGAAAGTAAAATAAATAAAAATAATACTGTCCTATTTCCAGATAGTGAGATCAATTTATGTAATTTATGCATTGATTTTAAATTCGAGGGTTTGAATAGCTTTTCTTTCAACAGGAACGCCATTAATAATTCTAGGCTTAAATTTCCATTTCAGTACCGCTCTAATAACGTTCCTATCAAACATTCTTTTAGGTACAGATTCAATAATTGAGGCGCCTCTTACACTTCCATCAGAAGCAATAGTAACCTCAACAACAACATATCCCTCAATACCCTTAGCTAAAGCCTCTCTTGGCCACTGAGGATCAATTCTTACGATTGGAAGTACATCGCCTTCGGCTAATGGATTGCCCTGCCAGTTGCCTAAAAAAGGTCCACCTCCAGCAATGGTTGGTAAATCTATATTAGGAATCTCTATTTTAATTTTATTAACAGTTGGCTTTGCTTGTTTTTCAACAATAAGCTTGGGTGGTGGCGGTGGCTCTTTTGGCGGTGTAGGTTTTTTTGGTTTTATTCTATCCTTAAAACTTAGATTTTCATCGTCTTTAATTCTAATGAATTCCATGATTTGTCCTTCATTAGAAGCTCTATAATCTTGTTCTCCAGAATCAATTAAAGCTTGCATCAAAAAAAATAGAGCTAAAGAGATAATGACACCTAATATCATTGCTGATAGATATCTCATTTCAGGCTTAAACGTTAATGAAAGTGTATTCATGAATTCTATTTTTCCTGTGCAGAAATAGAAACTTTAGATATTCCACTTAATCTTATCTGATCCATAATGTCTATAACTATGCCTGTAGAAGCAAGTTCATCAGCGACAATTACAACACTGCTTTCAGGATTTTCTGCGTGAGCGGCTTCCATAAGAATTCTTACTGTTTGCAATTCAATAGGATTCTTATTCATCCAAATTTGATCATTAGGTGATATGGCTATAAGAATATTCCCTAATTCTGATCGGGAAGCAGTTTCAGCTTCTGGTCTATTGGGATCTATTCCTGTTTCTTTAATAAAAGAAGTGGTTACAATAAAAAATATTAGCATAATAAACACTATATCCATCATAGGTGTAATGTTTATTTCGCTATCCTCTTCTTCTCTTTTTCTTCTTCTTAACATGATTTATTTTTGTGCTGCTAGTGAAACATTCGAAGCACCTGCTAACCTAGATTGGTCGATTACTTTAACTAAAAAACCAGCATCGGCATCTCTATCGGAAACAACCACTACAGAAGCTTGAGGTTTAAGTGCTAGATTTGACTCAATATTTGCTCTCACTGCATCCAAGTTAATCAAACGATCTTGAACAAAAACTTCACCTTCAGCTGATATACGAACAGAAATGACATCTGATTTCTTTTGTTCCTTAATTGGAGATTTGGTTGGTCTATTAACATCAATAGAAATTTCTTTAACAAAAGAGGTGGTAACTATAAAAAAAATGAGCATGATAAACACAATATCCAACATAGGGGTTATATTGATCTCACTTTCATCGGATTTCTTTTTGAATCGTCTTCTCATATTTTCTATTCCATCATTAAATGGTCAGCCACTTTGTCTATCTCATCATCAGCTTTTCTTTTTAGCATATTAGCGATATACAAGCCCGATATAGCTGCCACCAAACCTGCCATAGTTGGAATCGTTGCCTGTGATACACCACTTGCCATTAATCTGGCATTTCCCGTACCAAAAAATGTCATTACATCAAACACTTTTATCATTCCAACAACGGTTCCAAGCAGGCCAAGTAAGGGCAGTATCTGCATCATTGTTTCAATAGTCAGGATGAATCTTTTTGAATTTATTGATAATTCAGAAATCATTTGGTCTCTAATTTTTTTTGAGTACCAATCAATCGCTGGATTCATTTTATTCCATTCATCAGTAGTATTTTTTATGCTCGAAGGTAGAACATAATAAAAAAACCAAAAACGTTCTATGATCAATGTCCACATGATTATAGTCACAAACAAAATACCCCATAAAACAGGTCCACCTGCTTCAAAAAAAGTTCTGATATCATCAAAAACAGAAACAAATATAATTAGGAGTAGAGCACTGATAAAAAATAACAAAAACCATGTTTCTCTACCTTTAAGGTATTGCTGTGTTTTATATATCAGGGGATGTTTTATCAAACTCATGATATGAAATTACTTTTTAGTAGCATTTCTCGCGATTAAACCAGCACTTTGTTCCTCAAGAATTTCGATCAAAGAGCCACTCCAACTTGTTAAAATGCTATGTAGAAAGACTAAGGGTATTGCAACTATCAACCCAAGCATTGTTGTGACTAAAGCTTGAGATATTCCACCAGCCATTAATTTGGGGTCCCCAGTACCAAAAAGTGTCAGAGCTTGGAAGGTTAAAATCATTCCTGTTACAGTACCCAATAAACCTAATAAGGGAGCAACTGCAGCAAAAACTTTAATAATACTATGATACTTTTCTAGCTTAGGAACCTCTTTCAATATCGCTTCGTCTACTTTCAATTCAAGTGATTCGATATTAATACCTTCATTCTTATCGTAAACAGATAAAATTCTTCCCAAAGCATTGTCTTGAGAAATACTCTCATTTGAAAGCTGGCGATCTATAGCCTCACCTTCTTGTTTAAGGATCTTAAATCGCCAAACAGATAAGGCTAAACCTATAAGCCCAATTAAAATAATAAAATATCCAACCGGTCCACCTGAACTAATTCTCTCACTAAGTCCCGGTGCCTGAATTAATAATCCAAGGATTTGCCCTCGACTAGGATCAACAGCCATTGTTACAAAGCCCTCATCTGCATCAAATAAATCACCTGCCATAGATCTGTATCTTCTTGCAGGTTGCCTAGCTAGAACTTGTAAGGTTTGTGTTTCTGGTACAAATTTCAAAAAGAAATCTTCAGTAATAGCATTGAAGACTCCTACTCTGACAATTTCAGCATCAGATATAGATCCTCCAGGTAGGATAACTTGGCCATCAAAACGATCAACCCTTCCTGATTGAGTCATTTCTTCAAGCATAGACACGATTAAGATTTTCATTTGATCAATTGAAGGTAAACCTTTACTTTCAACCAATTGTGTCAGAGATTCTTCTCGCTTAGGGAACTGGAGTGAGACTATTGAATTCTTAACTGTAGCTATAACTTCACCAGTAACTTGTCTAAAGACTCCAAAAAGCTCGCCAAAGTTTCCAATACGAATTCTGAGTGTATCTCCAATTTCTTCAAGAGTTTTTTCATTATCTTCAAATTCTTTTTGCAACCTTACACTTCGATCTTCTTGATCTTGGAGCCTTTTCTTAGCATCTTTAAGTAGTGATTCTTGTTGGTCTCTTGCCTCAATAAATTTTCTTTCTCTTTCGGTGTTTTCAATGCTAGTTTGAATACTATTGCTACGAGTTATTTCAAGTAATTTCTGCATTGTTTCAATGTTTCTCAGTTTCTCCAAAATGACAGGATCAGTAACAACTTCCTTTTCCTCTTGAGCCACCAATTGCACATTAAAAGCCATCAAGACTAATAAAATGGATACATATTTTGTTTTAAAAATTTTCATCTAACTACACCAGGAGCTTCAATAGGAAGTTCAATAAGATCAGGAGTCACTTGTTTTTTTGCAATTTTTAAGCCTTGCTTGACATAATCTGTATATTTTCTAGGAAGATCTTCCCATTCTTGTAACTCTTTATTCCAAAACCCAGTTTCTTCTTGATCTGGTGTTTGATAGGTAAGTGAAGTTCTGCCTATTCTCAAGAAATCCACTTGTCTATTCTCGCCATCAATTTCAAGAAATCCAATATAGGCTTCAATATCAGACCCATAACTAGTCTCAATCTGATAAGCATCCATGATTTGTCTATATTTTTCAGAAACTGTGATATCAGACTGATCCATAATAATTCTCAGTCTAGCAATCCTTTGCTTTCTTTCATCTAATAGAAATGGAATATCCAGATCGATAAACTTATCAAGAGTATCAATACTCTCCAACATTAAGGGGACAATGCCTCTTTCTATAATTGCAAAATCAATCAATTGCTGATTAATGTCTTTGATTTGAAATTCCTGATCTGTAATCAATCTTTCAACATATTCATTGTATGCAATAAGTCGATCAATCTGTTGCAAGACCAACCGATACTCACCTAGCAATTCTTGTGTTTGATTAGATAGATTAGAAATCTTAACTTGTGATTGTTGTGAATCTTGTGATGTAGTGCTTTGAACTACAAGACTATCGCCCAATATATCAATTGGATTAGGCAATATTATTTCTTCTTGATTGTCAGACTGAGAATACGATGTAGCTCCTATAAAAAGGACTACAGTGGCTATAAGATATACATAGCTTTTCTTTTTTATTTTTTCAAGTATCACAATATTTTCAACCCAAAGAGTTAATCTTATTAATCACAAGAGCACTCCACTAGTGCAACTTATCAGAAAGAAGGCACCAATTAAAGTTTCTAGGGAAGACTGTATATGATTATTTGTATCCATTAAACCACTAATAAACTACATATTACTGTAGTTTGGACCTCCCCCACCCTCTGGTGTTATCCAGTCTATATTTTGACTCGGGTCTTTGATATCACAAGTCTTACAATGCACACAATTCTGAGCATTAATCTGGAATAATTTTTCACCTTCTTTTTCAACAATCTCATAAACACCAGCAGGACAATATCGTTGTGCGGGCTCATTATAAAGTGGAAGATTTTTCTTTATAGGAATGGAAGCATCTTTTAATATTAAGTGGCAAGGCTGATCTTCCTCATGATTCGTACTTGATAAGAATACTGATGATAATTTATCAAAAGATAATACTCCATCTGGCTTCCTGTAATCTATTCTTGACATTGTATCTGCATTCTTTAAACATGCATGATCAGGTGTCATATGATGCAAGGTAAATGGAAGCCTACCTCTGAATATCAGTTGATCTATGCCAGCAAATAAGACACCAATTTTAGTTCCAAATTGATGTATTAAGGGTAAAAAATTTCTGGCTTTAAAAAGCTCTTTTTCCACCCAAGACGACTTAAATTGTTTCTCATAGTCTTCTAAGTCTTTCATTGGTGATTCTTTCGTAATCTCTTGAAAAATACTTTCAGCGGCTATCATTCCTGATTTCATAGCTGTATGAGTGCCTTTGATTCTAGGAAAATTAAGTGTGCCAGCATTATCACCTATGATTAAGCCTCCTGGAAAGCTCATCTTAGGTCTTGACTGATGACCGCCTTTTATTAAGGCTCTTGCACCATAAGATACTCTTGTCCCCCCTTCCAAGTAAGTCTTGATTGATAGTTGATGCTTCCATTGCTGAAACTCTTCATAAGGACTAATGTGAGGATTTTCATAGTCGAGAGGTACAATATACCCTATGAAAACTTGGTTGTTCTCAGCATGATAAAAATAAGAGCCCGACAAGGTATCACTTTGAGCTGGCCAACCCATTGTATGGATAACTAAACCTTCTTGATGCAACGATGGATCAATATCCCATACTTCTTTGAATCCAATGCCATAGTGTTGGGGATCTGAATCTTGGTCTAAGTTAAACTTTTGAATAAGTTGCTTCCCTAAATGCCCGCGACAACCCTCCGACAGAATAGTATAAGTGGCTTTTAAATCAATGCCTGGCTCATAACTGTCTTTATTAACTTTATTCTTATCAATTCCCATATCACCAGTGGCTACCCCTATAACAATATCATTCTCATAGATAATTTCTGACGCTGTAAACCCAGTAAAAATATCGACTCCCAGGCCTTCAGCATATTCTCCTAGCCATCGGCATAGGTTACCCAAACTAATAATATAATTTCCATGATTATTAAATGTGGGAGCTAATAGAAGTGGGACTGAAATGGATGATTTTTCATTAAGCAAATATCTCACTTCATCTTTTACAACGGATGTCTTTATTGGAGTATCTTGTTCTTTCCAATCTGGTATCAATTCATTTAATGCCTTAGGATCAAATACATTTCCTGAAAGTATGTGAGCCCCAACCTCAGAACCTTTCTCTATCACACAAATATTAAGTTCTTTTGATTGATTGTTGGCTAACTGTTTCAATCGAATGGCTGCAGAGAGTCCTGAAGGACCAGCACCAACAATAACTACATCGTATTCCATCGATTCACGTTCCACTAAAAGCTCCTAAAATAATTGGTAATATTGCAGTATGAATATTACCGTATTACGATTATAAATACTATTTAGTGAGGGATTATAAGCTATTTTTATAGTTCCAAATGAAAGATTAATTACATACAAAACCATATAACCTATAATGCTATGAGTATTTTTATAAAATAAAAAAATATAGGTTCATTTATGGCTGGAAAACTCATACTCTGTAGGCATGGTCAAAGCGAATGGAATTTATCAAATCGCTTCACTGGCTGGGAAGATGTAGACTTAACTGAGAAAGGTGAAAAAGAAGCAAAGGATGCAGGTCTTAACTTAACTAAAGAGAATATTTCATTTGATGTTGCATATACATCGCTTTTAAAAAGAGCTACAAGGACCCTATTTATAATTCTTGAAGAAATGAATCTTACATGGATTCCTGTTACCAATGCATGGGAATTGAATGAGAGACATTATGGTGCCCTACAAGGTCTTAATAAATCTGAAGTCGCAAAAGAATATGGAGAAGATCAAGTACAGATTTGGCGAAGAAGTTATGACATCCCTCCTCCTATGATTGAAGATGATGACCCAAATCACCCTCGTTTGGATAACAAATACCATGGAATAGATAATGTGCCATGCGGTGAAAGCTTAAAAGACACGCTCAGTCGAGTTCGACCTTATTGGCAAGACATTATTGTACCCTCTCTACTAGGGAATCAAGACACACTCGTTGTAGCTCATGGTAATAGTTTGAGATCTTTAATTAAAATGATTGATGACATTAGTAATGAAGATATTGTCGAGTTGAATATTCCAACAGGAATACCATTGTTATATGAATTTAATGAAAATCTAAAGCCAGTATCAAAAAGATTCATTGGGAATCAAGAAATAATTGAAAAAGCTACTAAAATGGTTGCTAATCAAGGAATGGTTAAAGAATGATTTATAGTATTGATAAAAATACACCAAAATATGATGCCTCAAATTTTATAGCTGAGAATGCAACAATCATTGGTAAAGTAAATCTAAATAGTGATGTCAGCATATGGTTCAATGTGGTTATACGTGGCGATAATGACCCTATTAATGTTGATCAAGGAACTAATATACAAGATGGGTCTATATTGCATACTGATATTGGAGCTCCATTAACTATAGGAAAAAATGTAACCATAGGGCACAAAGTAATGTTGCATGGATGCAGTATTTCAGATAATTGTCTAATAGGAATTAATAGCACTATTCTAAATCATGCAAAGATTGGGAAAAATTCAATCGTTGGTGCCAATTCTTTGATTACTGAGAATAAAAGCTTTCCAGAAAATTCACTGATTATGGGATCGCCTGCTAAAGTTATAAGAGCTTTGGATAAAAAAGAAATTAAAATGATTCAGTATTCTGCTGAACATTATGTGGAGAATGGAAAACGATTTATCAAATCCCTCAAGTCCGTCTAATTCTCATTAGACCTTCTTGAGACATCGAGGCAATTAAGGTTCCATCTCTAGAAAATATCTGAGCTCTTGCAAAACCTCTGGCACCTATAGATCTAGGACTCTCATAGGCAAATAACATCCATTCATCAACCAGTGAAGTCTTATGAAACCACATCGCATGATCCAAGCTCGCCATTTGGAATTTATTTTGCATTAAATTGGTTCCATGAGGAAGAATCGCTGTTGTCAATAAATCGTAATCAGAAACATAAGCGAGTAAAGCTTGATGCATGACAATGTCATTTGGTATATCGCCCTTTGCTCTTATCCAGCTATGTTTGATAGGTTCTGTAGTTTCATTTAATAGAAAATGAGGTGTCTCAACTGGCTTAACTTCAAAAGGCCTTTCACGAGTTAACATTCTTCTAATCCTTAAAGGAAGTTTCTCTACCCATTCAGGCTTAATGAGATTAATTAAGTCATCAAGTTCTTCGGGTGGAGCAACATCGGGCATATCAAATTGATGCTCAAGACCTTCTTCTGGCACTTGAAAAGATGCGGTCATATTAAATATTTGTTCTCCATGTTGCACCGCGATCACTCTTCTATTAGAGAAGCTACCTCCATCACGAGCTCGATCAACTTCGTAGACAATGGGTGCCTCAAAGTCTCCTCTTCTCAAAAAATAAGCATGCAAAGAATGAACGTTTCTTTCTTCCACAGTTCTGCTAGCTGCCATCAATGCTTGACCAAGCACTTGTCCTCCAAAAACCTGAGGACTACCAATGTCCTGGCTCTCGCCTCTAAAAATATTTTTCTCAATATTTTCTAAATCAAGCAAACTCACCAATCGCTCAATCGATGTGTCTAGGGTATTATCTTGATTCATTAGGATTTCAAATAATAAAAAGAAACTGTCTCTGCAATGCAAGCAGGTTTAGTTTGACCTTCTATTTCAACAGTTGTTTGACCAATCACTTGAATAGCCTCTGATCTTTTTCTTGTCATCTTGATAGTAGCACGGGCTCTGATTTTGCTTTCCACTTGAACCATATTCATAAAACGGACCTTATTGACTCCATAATTTATAGCGCTTTTAAGATTGCTAAATGCAATAAAGTCTGCAGTCATTGCAGGAATCATTGCCAGTGTTAGATAGCCATGAGCTATAGTTTTACCATCAGGCATTTCTTGCTTGGCCCTTTCAACATCTGTATGAATCCATTGATGATCATTAGTGGATTCAGCAAATTGATTGATTTGTTCTTGAGTTACCTGATACCACTTAGAAATACCAATTTCCTCACCCTCTAGTGCTTTCAAATCTTCAAATTTTTCTATCGTATGAGTCATATATTGATTAAGCTTTAACCGGTCCAATATTATTTAAAAACTCCATTCTGGTTGCTTCAACGCTTCTGAAGTTACCTAACATCATGCTGGTCACCATATCCACACCTTTCTTATTAACTCCTCGAGTAGTCATACAAGCATGTCGGGCAACAACCACAACACCAACTCCTTTAGGTTGCAAAGAATCATTAATGCATCTAGCTATCTGTGCTGTCATTTTTTCTTGCACTTGGAAACGTTTGGCATAGGCATCCACAACTCTGGCTAATTTACTAATGCCAACAACTTTCTTATTAGGCAAATAGGCCACATAAGCTTTGCCTGTAATCATGGCAATATGATGCTCACAATGGGACGTAAACTCAATACCTCTCAAGGTGACCATTTCATCGTAATCCTCAACTTCTTCAAAAGTTCTTTGCATGAACTCATCAGGCTCTTCATTGTATCCACTAAACCAGTCTTTATAGGCTTTAGCTACTCTTTTAGGAGTATCAAGCAAGCCTTCACGGTTGGGGTCATCTCCTGCCCATTCAATTAATGTCTTAACAGCTGCCTCTGCATCTTCTTTTGAAGGACTGTTTTTAATTTCACTCATTTTATTCCTCTAAAAATTTATAATTTATAGAATTATGGAAACCATCCTCTCATAGTCGAAGTACAATTTCACTCAAATCCTTTATGGATAGTTCGTATTAATTAGTGATTTTGGATTCTCAGGTTTTATCAAAAGAGTATCCATTAGCATCAGAGTATCTCTCGGACTATTGTTTTGAATCAATCTATTATCATTGGACACAGTTTTAAAAAATAATGGTTCATAGATGGAACAAAGAGGCTCAGGACGTCCGTCTTTTGGACTGATAAACAGTGTTGCCACTTTTTCTTTATTTCTATTCTGAATTAACTGGTCAATGGTTTCTGTATCAAGATAAGGCATGTCACAAGCCACAATCAGCCAAGCAATATCTGGATAAGAATTAAAAGCAGATAAAATACCTGCCATTGGTCCCGAGTATTGATTTTGATCAACGATCAATTTAAATTCAGCTCTTTTCGCCTCTTCTTTCTGATCCGCCCTTACAGAGACAAACACTTCTTGCAATGAATGCTTCAATAAATCATAGACTTTTTCCAAAGCTGTTTGATTACCATCAGATATGAGCGCCTTATCTCTTCCCATTCTTTTGCTGTATCCACCTGTTAGAATTAGTCCATGGATCTTTGTTTCCATAATGATCTGATTAACCAATATCTCTTTTTCCACCAGATTTCTGCTTCAAAGCTACATCTGTAATCACAATTTCATGAGAAAGTGATTTACACATATCATAAATTGTAAGAGCAGCCACACTAGCACCGGTCAAAGCTTCCATTTCAACTCCTGTTTTATGTTCTATGCTAACCTTACAATTGATTATCAAATCTCCAGCTTGATTAGAATTAATTTCAATCTTGCAAGAATCCAAACTCAAAGGATGGCAAAAAGGAATGAGTTCATGTGTTTTTTTTGCTGCCATCGTTCCTGCCACTATGGCTGTATCAATCACTGGGCCTTTCTTAGTAATCAGTTCGCCATCAGAGAATGCTTCCTTTACTTCTTTTGGCAACTGAACTCTTGCTGATGCAGTTGCTATTCTCAGGGTCACTTTTTTATCTGATATATCGACCATAGTAGGTCTATTATTTTTATCCACATGGGTAATCATTTTCATTAATCTCAACGGATTCATTTAAATAAATTTTATTATAACAATAATGTCATAACTGAAACCTTAATCATGAAGTTATTTATTATCTAGAACGAGTATTTACTATATTTAGTTTATAATGCTTACAGATAATCATTGGGAATTCCATGGGATCAACTTTATTTGAAAAGATTTGGGATCAACATTCGATCTGTGACTTGGGTGATGGCAACGAATTAATTTATATTGATAGAATATTTCTTCACGAACGAACAGGAAGTATTGCTCTTAAAAGCTTAGAAGAAAGAAAGGTGCCCATAAGAAATCCTAATCAAGTTTTTGCAACCATAGACCATATTGTTGATACATTTCCAGGTAGAGGTGATAAGACACTTATGCCAAGTGGGTCAGATTTTATTAGATCTTTAAGAGCTTCAGTTAAAGGATCTAAAATCCATTTCTTTGATATTGATGACCCAAATCAAGGAATAGTTCATGTTGTCTCACCAGAACAAGGCATTGCGCTACCAGGCATCACCTATATCTGTCCTGACTCTCACACATGCAGTCTGGGAGCACTTGGAACACTTGCTTGGGGAGTTGGTTCTACAGAGTGTGAACATGCTTTAGCAACAAATACTCTGATAAAGAAAAAACCAAAACTTATGAAGATCATGGTTGATGGAATTTTACCATTAGGGGTAACTTCGAAAGACATAATACTCCACTTAATCTCGCAACATGGTGCAGATGGGGCCAAAGACCATGCAATAGAATTTATGGGATCAGTAGTTGAAAATCTAGAGATTGAATCGAGACTAACACTTTGCAATATGGCAGTTGAATTTGGAGCAACTACTGGGATTATTGCTCCTGATAATAAAACAATTAGTTATCTTGAAGGAAAAGCATTCTCACCAGAAGAAGATGATTTTAATAAAGCTAAACATTATTGGTCTGAATTAAAGACCGATCAAGATGCAATATTTGACAAAACAATCACCATTGACTGCAGTAACATCACGCCCTATGTAACTTGGGGTACCAATCCACAACAAGCAATACCAATAAGTCATTCGATACCCTTTGTGGATCAAATTAAAAATGAGAATGAAAAAGAATCGATGATTAGGGCGCTAGAATATATGGGTTTGGAGCAAGGTCAGAGCATCAACAATCAGAAAATTGATGCTGCATTTATTGGTTCGTGTACAAATAGTAGAATTAGTGACTTAAGATCTGCAGCTAAAATCTTAAAAGATAAAAAAGTAGCAGATAATATAAGAGCAATATGCGTGCCAGGATCTTCACAAGTTAAAAAACAAGCTGAGAAAGAAGGACTCGATAGGATCTTTAAATCAGCAGGATTTGAATGGAGGGAATCTGGTTGTTCGATGTGTTTTTTTGCTGGCGGTGAAAGTTTTGGTGAAAATCAGCGGGTCATCTCAACCACAAATAGAAATTTTGAAAATAGACAAGGTAAATCAACAAGGACTCATCTTGCTTCCCCCATGACAGTAGCAGCATCAGCTATTGCTGGAAAAATATCGGATGCAAAAAGCATTGGCATAGAACAATGAAATCATTTAAAACCTTCTCTGGAATTGCAGCACCCTTGATTAGAGTCAATATAGACACGGATGCTATCATCCCTAGTCGTGAAATAAAAACGGTCTCAAAGAAAGGACTGAGTGGAGGTCTGTTTGCTGAATGGCGATATCTTTCATTAGAATCTAGGAAAGAAAATCCTGATTTTATACTCAATCAAGATCCTTTCAAAAAAGCATCCATTCTTGTCACAGGAAATAACTTTGGTTGTGGATCATCTAGAGAACATGCGGTTTGGGCTCTTAGTGAATGGGGCATAAGAGCAATCATAGCTCCAAGCTATGGAAGCATTTTCTATAGCAATTGCATTAAGAATGGAATTCTCCCAATAGTAATGGATGGGAGGGTAATTTCTTCAATGTCTGAATTCATAAAAGACAATCCAGAAGAAAATCAACTTACAGTTAATCTCATTAAGAATGAGGTTTCTTACTCAAATGAAATCATTGAAACCTTTGTCATTCAAAAACAAGACAAAGAATTTCTAATAAATGGACTGGATCAAATTGAACAAACTCTCCAGAAAAACTCAATAATCAGTGAATTTGAAACATTGCATAAAAAAACCAACCCCTGGTTGAATGCCTCATAGAAATCTACTGTATAAAGAATAAAGCCTTACTTTCTTTAAATAATTGATTGATTGTTATTTCTCCTAACACCGACTAAGGATGGTTTAGGTGGATCATTGGCTTTCTTTGAAGGCCAATTTGAACCTATGGGTACTCTTCTTATTTGTTTGAATTCTTTACCGTCAGTTGTCTTAATTGAAAACTCCCTTTCTTCATAGGCCATATTTTTTCTAGTTCCATTAAACAGCCCCGGATGTTGTGGTGTAAGAAACAAGGTTTTATGATCTCCACTAAATTCAAGTCCACAAAGCTCTGATTCTGAAGGACCGATAGCAAAAGGAATGGATAGCCCTATAAATTTACCAGACCTTGGTATGAGCCAGGCACTATTGTTGCCATATATTCCCCGAAGATTACTATTGGAGATATTGCTTCTGTTTTCAACCGTTTGATTTAATTTGTCGCTACCCACGTCCGTAATCATCCATAGATTTCCTTTTCCATCAATTTCAAGGTTATCGGGGTTTGCCCAACCGGATTTATCATCGGATGGTTCTCCCCCCATCAATAAGGTTTCCCAAGTAAAGGTTAATGCTGATGGCGAAGCATTAGTGTCTCTAATTTTTACTATTTGTCCTGGTTGATATGGATCCAGATCTCCACTATTACCAAAGATCTCTTTATTTGGACTGTCGCTCGAACTTACATCAATTGCAGTAAAAGCAAAATAAAGTTCGCCACTCACATTATCAAACTCACAATCCTCTGGTCTTGGACAACTCGTTGCACCAATTGCATTGGCTGCAAAATGGGCATCAATTAGAATCGCTCCTTGAATTTGTTCTTCACTCTCTCCACTATAAAGATCACCAAGTGTTGGTCCTAAATCAACATAATCATTCTCTAGAGTCTTATTGTCTTCATATGTTTTAACTCCACCTAGTTTTCGATCTGGTTGTGGCATAGAAACAATGGAGCCAATAACCTCGGATGGCAAAACAGGATTGATATTTGTTGATGATGAAAGTGGTATCCATTTACCAGTTCCATCTGAATTAAATTTTGCTGCATACAATATGCCAGCTTCTAAAAGTTTAGAATTTAATTTAGATTTTGGATCAGGCGTACTCTCTTCACTGATGAACTTATAAATATGACCACCTTTTCTATCGCACCCTGAGTACACTGCTATTGGCATATCCTCCTTTGCATTTACTGCAAATGCTTCATGAAAATATCGACCCAACATAGTGTGCTTAGTGCCAAAATCTTCTTTATCATTTGGATCCACTTCAACAGCCCAGCCATACTTATTGCCTGCCAGACCTAATATATTTCCAAAACCATTACCCATACTGGGTACAAAAGGCACAGAATTGGGAGGAAATGATGTGCCATCGCTTCTAACAGGTTCGGGCGTATGGCTTGCATAGTATTCCTCAGCACTTAAAACAGTACCCCAAGGTGTAGTGGTACCCGAACAATTCCAATAACTTCCAAGACACTTGTCCCCTAATCCATCTTCAAAGCCTTGCTTATTTTTCTTAATGAAAACAGAACGAGCAGGTCCAGTTGACTTCGATCTTTTTTTAGGATCATTGATTGCTCCAGCAATGGATATTCGCCTATCTTTATCAGAATAGGTTCTGATCCAATCACCATTTTTCTTCTTTTTGATTGAAATAACTGATATTCCCATATCTTCAACAGCTTCCATAATAATATCTTTTATTTTATCTTTATCTGGATTGCTATTATCGATAGCTGAAAAATCAGAAATATAACCACCTTTTATATTTTTCAAAACTTCATCGGGTAATTCATATTTCATTACCTTTGGAAAAGTTTCCAGATACGTCTTGAAGTTATCAAAATCTACACACTCATGATTAATAACTAAATAAGCTTCATCTTTGCCAGTCTCAACCAATCCAATATGATCATTATTGAACCCATAACGAGAATCTCCAACTGGGTCTCCCCATGAAGCAATGACATTATAAGTGAACCCCTCAGGTAGAATGAGATCATCTTCAATCTCATAAAAGGCATAAGATTCTAATTGCTCTTTAGGCTCTAAGCCAAAAGTAATGTGTGGAATAGATAACTTTAATGGTTTCCAAGAATATTTTTTAATTAAAGCAAGCAGTATTTCACTGGCTTTCTCATTCATAGAATGAGTAAAAGCTAAGCCTGATGATGCCAATGCTATGCCACCACCAAAAAATTTTATAAATTTTCTCCGATCAAATAGTGAATTCATGAAGTAATAGTTTTTATTATTTTGAGATAATTATTTCGTTGAGTTATTTTTTTTGGTTTTAAGAAATGTATTAGAATTAATTATTATTCTTTTTCTTCAAGCCAGAGATAGAATATCATATTACAACAATAATTAAGAGTGCATGATGTCACAGATAGATATATTAATAAGCGAAGTTGGACCAAGAGATGGGCTACAAAGTATAGAAAGCATTATGTCCACTCAAGATAAAAAGAATTGGATCCAAGCGGAAGCAAAAGCAGGCGTTCGAGAAATTGAAGTTGGTTCTTTTGTACCAGCAAAATTATTGCCTCAAATGGCTGACACAGCAGAACTAGTTCGCTATGCAAAAACAATTCCTAATTTAACTGTAGCGGCATTGGTGCCTAATTTTATAGGCGCAAAAAATGCAATTGATGCTGGTGTTGATAAAATGTGCCTTCCTCTGTCAGTCAGTGAAACGCACAGTAAGGCAAATCTTAAAAAAAATCACAGCCAAGTTCTAGAAGAAGTGAAAATTATTAGTCAATACATAAAAACCTTAGATGAGAATGACAGACCTGAATTTGAGGGTAATCTTTCAACAGCTTTTGGATGCACCCTTGAAGGCAAGGTCTCGGAAAAAGCTGTACTCAGTTTGGGTGTAAAAATGATGGAATTGGGATGTGATGAAGTGGGTCTATCGGACACAACTGGCTATGCTAATCCTGCACAAATCAAGAGGCTTATTCGATTGCTTAAAAAAGAAGTTGGCAATGAAAATCTTACAAGTGTTCACTTGCATAATACTCGAGGATTGGGACTAGCCAATGCTCTTGCTGCACTAGATGAAGGTATTACTACATTGGATTCTTCTCTAGGAGGAATTGGAGGTTGTCCCTTTGCACCGGGTGCCAGTGGTAATATTGTTACAGAAGATTTAGTCTTCATGTTGGAGGCAATGGGTATCAATACAGGTATAGATATTGAAGCCCTGCTTGCAGTAAATCAAATGGTAAAAAAAGCACTCCCAAATGAAGAATTATATGGATTCACCATTGATTCAGGCCTGCCTAAAGGCTATACAGACGGTGGATGGGGTTTAACTGACTGAATAAATTAAAACTTATACTTAAAGTCTAATAAAGCTCTCTGATAATCAATTTCCATCTTCTTTTTATTATCAAACCAAGAAAAATCTAAAATTACTTTTTTTGATAAAGGGTAACTAATAATCATTTGATGACCCTTATGACCAGCTCCACCACCGCCAAAAGTAGAATCCACTAAGGCGCCAAATACTGCATTCTTCTCAACGTCTTTGTATAAATAAGTCACTTTCCAAAGTTGATTAAAATTGACCCTAATGCCAGCCTGAAATCCTCTCTCATGATCCTCAGCATCTTTGTTATTAACCACATCTATAAAAAATAAAGTAGGAATTGATTGGGTACCAATTGTTGTTTTTATTTCTGCAGAAATATTCGTGATGTTAAAATTGTTTAAATAATTACCATTAGCATCTATCGGATTTCCAAAAATCTTACCATTCCAAGTTATCTCTGAGGCAGGTCTACCTTTAATTTTATCGAATTTATATTGTGCGAGACCTAACTTAAAAGAGGTTGTATTATTAAAAGAGTTAGACAATCCAATTTGAAATCCATCAATGGATACTGATTCAGATGGTTTCTTGTCATAAGAGAAAACGCCTAATGTTGAAAAGTACATACCTTTTTTAAATTGATAAACCATACCTTCAGGATTAAAGTCTCCATCGAAGATAACCTGACTTTTATTCGATCTAAAAAATGGATTTGATTGCTTCCCGATAACTAATTTTGAATTTTGATCAATAGCATAATCAATATAGAATTGATCCATGCCAATATCACTCAAAGAAAAATCATGGCCAAGTGTTTGATTCGCGGATGTTGAATTCTCTTCAGCAGTAGCAAGCCTAATTTTTATTTCCAGTTTCTCAGTTGGTTTATACTCCGCACCGAGCCTGACTCTAATCCTATTTCGCCTTTGTTTAGCGCCTTTGCTCTCATCATCTGTATATTCATAACGATAACGAAAATCATAATTTACCTTAACTGTGTTTTGCTCTGCAGAAACATTGAAGAAGAAGAGAGTTGTGATTGCAGCAACTAAGAGTTGTTTCATATATCTACCTACAAGATATTTTTCAAATGATTGTTTACTTTACCTTACTGTCCAAAAAACCCTTTCAGAGCAAAAAAGAAAAGAATTGAAAGTCCAGCACCTACCGGTAATGTCACAATCCATGAAAGAATAATTTTCCCCACTACGCCTAAATTAATTGCACCTATTCCTCGAGCCAAACCAACACCTAGTACTGCTCCAACAAGTGTATGAGTAGTTGATATTGGGAGACCAGTACCTGAAGCTATGACAACAGTTCCAGCCGCAGCTAATTCAGCTGCAAAACCTCTGCTTGGAGTAAGTTCAGTAATAGATCTTCCAATGGTCATCATGACTCTGTATCCCAACATGCCTAAACCCAAAACAATACCAGTAGCTCCAATCAATAAAATCCATGCTGGTACTATTGATTTAGTAGCAATTTCTCCACCACTATCTATCACAGAGAATATAGCTGCTAATGGGCCAATTGCATTAGCTACATCATTGGAACCATGAGCAAAAGCCATTGCACAAGCAGTGAAGACCATCAAGACGGCAAATATTCGTTCAACACCATCAAACATTGCTCCATTTTTTTCTTTTTTAGTATCATCAATTTTTTGCAATAAGAGTGTCCCCATTAAACAAATAATGAGTGCAAAAACAAGAGACCAGGCAATACTTTGTGAAGTTGAGAAGCTCAAGCCAACATGCTTAAGCCCTTTGAGGAAAGTAACCATAGACACAACAAAACCTGCAAGGAACATGTACATTGGTACATACTTCTTAGCACTCATAAAAGGATCTTCTGTTTGTAGAATTAACTTTTTAACACTAGTAAACAATAGAAAAGATATCGTTCCCGCCATAATCGGTGACACCACCCAACTTGCAACGATGGATGCTACTTTTGGCCATTGCACTACATCGAAACCAATTCCAACAGCTGCGAATCCAACTATCGCACCGACAATAGAGTGAGTCGTTGAAACCGGCCAACCAAAATAGGAAGCAATCAAGAGCCATATTGCGGCTGCCAATAAAGATGCAATCATACCAAAAACCAAAAGCTCTGGGGTTTGACTGATTACACCTGAATCAATTATGCCTTTTCTGATGGTTGATGTAACCTCACCACCAGCAAGATAAGCGCCTGCAAATTCAAAGATACAAGCAATTAAAACCGCTTGCGTTACAGTCAATGCCCTTGCACCAACCGATGTGCCCATTGCATTTGCAACATCATTTGCTCCAATGCCCCAGGCCATAAAAAAGCCACAAAAACAGCCTATAATTAGTAAAACTTGACCATAATCTGCTATAACATCAATCATTTCTTATTCCTTATAACTATTTAGATACCAATCTTATTAATACATGCCCAACCGTTTGAGAAATATCAGCCAGCGAACCAATCTTATTAATCACATCATATAAGAACATCACATCCACAGGCGGATATTCCTTCTCTACTTTAAAAAATTCTGATCTTAACGCAATTTCCAATTCATCATTCTTTTTTTCAATGTGCTCCAACTCTGCAACAATCTCTCCAAGCAAAGATGCATCGGATGCACTGAAGCCACTCCTTTGCATTTGATCTACTTTTTTAACTGCATTGGAAGCTTGATTAGCAGCTTTAATAGCGGCATTAGTGCAATTAATAAAACCTTGTTTAATTTCTTCTGGAATCATCATTTGACGTCCAATCATAACCCCTGAAATATCTTTCGCGGCATTGGGTATTCCATCCATAGTAAAAACTAGGTCCAGAAGATCTTGCCTTGAAACACTCATGAAAAGTGATTTAGGAAGATTGTTACGAATATTATTCTTTATATCATCAGCTTGATTTTCCAATGAAACAATTTCCTTTCTAGACGCTCTAGCAGCTCGCCAATCATTCTTAGAGACCGCTTTTATAAATTTCTGTAGTTCTTTACTGGCTCTATTGCCAATTTTCATATGCTCCTGTAAACCAGAGAATGGAGACTCTGCGAGCATCCCTAAGAAAGTATCATTACCCATTTTTTTACCTCATTTGTATGATTAAGTTACCGTTTTATTAAAATTCATAATTTCTTTTATTCAGTTGTTTCTTTATAAAGATAAGCCAATAAGTCACTTCGGTCATTTTTATTTTTCATTCCAGAAAAAATCATTTTATTGCCTGGTATCAATTCATAGGGTTTTTCTAACCAACGATCAAGGTTATTAACATCCCATATAAGATTTGAATTTGTTAGTGCTGTCGAATAAATAAAGCCATCACTTTTTGCTGCCTTAGAATTAAAAACTCCAAAGAGATTAGGCCCTATCTTGTGAGGTTCATTTTGTTTAAGTGAATGACAGGCTCTGCATTGAAAATAAAGCTTTCTTCCTCTTTCAGCATCCCCAGTAGTAAGAGCTATTTCAGATTCAGGGTTTAAAAATAATTTTTCTGTTTCTTGATTATTGGCTTCATCAATATTTTGATCGCAACCGATACAGATTACGACGATAAGAATTACTAATTTTTTAGTAGAAGCTATCAAGATACAAGGACTCCTCAACAATTGAATTTTATCTATCAATTATATCAATATTTTTGTTGGTTAATTACTCATATTCCACAGGCCCACTATCCTCATTCAAATTAAAAGATGAAAGTTCAGAATGTTCATTCATCATTCTTGAGTAATAATCACTAGGTAGTTGATCTATAGTGTCTAATTTCACACCTGAGGCATGCCACAAAGTATGTCCCTCAATATCTCTCATATCCATCCATGGCAACCATGGCATAAGAATAGTGGCTGTGAACAAGCTAGAAAGAGAAGTAACGGTTTGATCCAAAAATTCATCTAATGGTGCAAACATGGTTAATCGCTGCAACCGAGGTTCCGATAATCCAGGTGGGTATGCAGTTTGATTGTGCATCCAAACTGTTTTGGGGCCAAAAGTCCAATCTAAGATAAGAGGTTTATCAGGCATCTGATCAATGAAAGAAGTGGGCCTTGCTCCCATTGAAGATATATTCAATCCTCTACCTAAACTGGCTTTTCTAATATTCGGTAGAACTTGGTTCACTTTCCCAGTAAATGGATTTTCATACTCACGAATCATTTCATTGGAATCAATATCTCTAAAAAAAGTTAGCATATTCCCAAGAATTTCATACGAACCATCTTCTTTTGAAACCACCTTGTAGCTCTCCATGCCTTCGATATTAACCATCGGTATTGGTTGTTCTGAGCCCTTCTGAGCATAAAGGGTACCGTTATAGTGCCATGGTGTTTGATCTATTTCACCTATATTGGATTGCATTCTCATTAAGTTGATTAAATTGTTAAGTGGCAAATTTAAATCTGGAACATTCTTAGGAATCGTTCCATTCATGGCACCTGATGATTGATTGCTCGCCAACAAAGTTGCTGCGCCCAACCCTAATAAAAAATCACGCCTTAGAATTTTTTCTGACATATTTTCCCTTTGTATTTATCTTGATTCTATATGTTCAATGACTTTATCTGCAAGAAATTCTGCAACTAATTGATGGTCTTCTTCGACTCTCCACATAGACCAAGTCCCATTATATTGTGACTGAGTTGGTTCTGTTTGACTTGGGGATCCCATTGTTGGATCGTAACCCAAGTGTCCAAAATGTGAAACATCAAAAGCCAATGAAGGATCTAGATCATTTCTTTTTTGATCCAATGCTGTTTGTCGTTGTGGTGGGTAAGGTTGATCGTTTTGACACCCTCCCATTTCAAAGCAGCAAGCTTCTGTTACTGATGGATCTTGCATACTCTTACATATAGGATTAACCCAAACACCCCAATAATCTGCGAATGGATGTCCAATTTTAGGATAGGTTTTAAAATCCAACACATTGATTTTAATCCAATTCATATAACCAATTTCTTTAGCGATTTGATTGGGAACTTCAACTAAGTTCAAAACTGAATTTTCCATAATTTGAGGGAAGACAACAACGATATGTTTCATATTATTTTTTCTTAATTGATCCAATGCCTCCCAATATCGATACCCCCACTCTCCCTTTGGTCTCTCATTATCTGAATCGTAAAGAATGTTATAGCCAAGATTTTCACCCCTCATTTCTCTGGATCTCTCGATAGATGAGGAAGTTGACCCCCCTACTTCTATCTTTTCATTTTTCACCATATCTCCAAACCAACCACCCAATATATTTTTTGATTCCATTTCAGGGTATTTTTTGAGCAATTGTTTTTTAATATTCTTATTTAAAATCAATGTGTCATTTATTTTTGGATCAAACACTTCATTCAATGAAAGAATTCCATGATTAATCATCAATACACCAGTATTTTCGATTGGAACCTCACTGTTGAGCTCCAATTCAATACCTTTGATGTGAAAGTCTGCCAAGCGAGTATCTCTGATCACAGGATTGGGGTTATCCTTATAATTAACCAACGGATTTGAAATGGGTTCTCCCAATGATCGAGTCCAGTTTTTAGGCTCTGTAGGAAAAGAATTCAACATAAGTTCATTTGGATCGTTTACCCATTCTAGTGAAATAGAAGTTTTATTTGTTTTATTAAATTTCTCTATAATTTTCTTTGCTTCAATAAAAACATCGAATGTTTTTGAGAATCTTGCGCCTGCTGTAGTTAAGTCAATCATAATCATTCGATCAATGTCGAGCTTAAGCAGTCTTTCAACAGGACCATCAATATTATAACGATCCGCTTCACAAGCATTCCAAGATGGATCGCCTGCGCCACAATAATTAAGCCTTACATCATTACCAATCTTTGAGTAATAAAGATTTCTTGGATTTACTAATTCATATATATCAGGACTGATCCAAGTCATTTTATCCACAATAAAATCAACGCCCATATTTTTTTCTTTATCTTGAAGTGACCGAGCTACTTGTTCTGTGAGAATTCTTTTTGATTCAGGGTAAGGATCAACACCGCCAATACGTTTAAATTCAAAAGAATATTTACCTAATTCTTTAGGTGCATTTCCTGCTTTAAGAATTTGAGACCAATATTCTGGATTCCATATTATTTGATTGTAAACCGGACTATTCTGATCGTATGAGAAAATTTGCATGGTGGATTCCCAAGTTTCTTTTTCTCCAAATGTTTCAAAACCCCCGTGGGAAACTACTAAAACACCTATTCGTTCTCCTTTAATGGAATGATTTATTTGATCGCTATATTGAGAACAGCCAGAAATAAAAAAAATTAGACTAATAAGAATTATAAACTTTAATTTGAGTGCAACTCTCGCCTTTAAAATCACAAACCAAGTGCTCCCGGATTCATTATATTGTTGGGGTCTAAAGATTTTTTAATATCCTGCAAGGCTTTAGCAGCCTCAGCTTGTCTCCCATTCTGATACGGGTAGCTTTTTCCAACCTGAAAATGAACAGCACCCAGACTTGAATAGATTTCTTGTACTCTAGTTTTCAGTTCAGCAATCAAAGCTCTTCCTTCTGGATTTGCATCATGAGTGGGTAACGTGTCCAAATAATCTTGATCCAAATAGGTTTTATGATAAATAGTTCGATCGTCTTTCCAATATAGAGCAACCTCATATAAAAAAGCATGGGTGGAGTAAGTGACAAACATAGTGCCTGCTTCAACTGAATGTTGTTCCATCGCCTCTTTCTTTTCTGCGTAGAGTTCTTCTATACGGTCGTGCATTTTTTGCATTTTAGAAAATGGTAATAAGCCATGCATGGGAACCCAACGCTCGCCTTGCGGTCCCAAAATTGGATACAAAGGCATAAAAGGCATCGCCCCCATAACAGTTGGAATTGTATTAGCAATCTCTGTTCCAAAGGGACTGATTACTTTTCTGGTTTGAGCAAGTTTGCTTTTAACTTCTGCCGTACTATAACCTTCAGCAACAAAATGTGCTGAGTAATCAAACCCGGTTAAAAATCTCTTTCCTGCTAATGCCATTTTTATCAATTGGATAATTGCTTCAAGAGGGTTTCTAGCTGTTTTTAATACTGCAAAAGCTGCTCTGATTGAATCCATAAATGTTACTTTACCTAATTGGCCGCGTTGTAATTTTGGATCCAAGCCCCAATTACTTGATATTGATTGCTCACGAGCGACAGCCGCCATTCCCTGGCTCATAGAGTTATAATTCTTAAACCCAAAAGAACAAGTAAGCGTGTGTGATGGCAACTTAATTAATCTCATGGTTATCTTGGCTTTGACTCCTAATGCGCCTGCATCTCCTGAGAATATACCTGTCAAATCAGGACCATAATTTCTAAAAAACTGAGAGCTATTCTCCATTGATAACGATCCAGTTTTGATCATTTGACCATTGGCCAAAACAACTTCATAACACAAAATAGACTCCGCAGAACCGCCATAAATACCTGATCCCATACTCACACTATTTTGTGATGTAGAGCCGCCAATGGTTGCCTTCAATCCAGAAAATGGACCCCAGAATGGTGTTCTTAGGTTCTTCTCAGCCAAAGCCGCTGCCATTTCAGCCCAAGTAACACCTGCCTCCACAGTGACAAACATATCTTCTTCATTAATTTCCACAATCTTATTCAATCTAGAGGTATCAATAATAATGGAGTTTGGGTCTGTAGGAAGATAGGCATCGGTGTAAGAAGCACCCCCTCCTCTGGTCACAATTGAAACCCCCAAACCTGAAGCTATTCTAACTGTTTCTTGAAGCTCGCCTATATTCCCTGGTTGAACAATTGCTATCGGGATCTCAAAAGAACGGTAGACATCCATCGAATAAAATTCAAGTGAATGATCATCAGTCAGAACATAATGTTCACCTATAGCCGCTTTAAGCACCTTAATAACATCTTCTCTGTCTTCACTCATTCCTTATTTTCTCCTATTAATCAATGGACCACATAGATTTATCATCAGGTAAAAACTCTATCGTGGAATTCTCTAACAATAGATTCATCTTCTCGGCATAGTTCTCTTTCCCATTGCCTATCCAACTAAAAATTGTAATTTCTGTTTTAATATTTGCTAGATCGGGTTGAATATCATATCCGATAAGATCCTTTGCAACTAGCTTTAATGCTTCACCAGATTTTAAGGCATCGACTGTTCTTTCATGAACTAAACTGGGATCAATATCGGGTTCTCTTTTCAAGGCATTAGATTCTTTTGCCTGATGCCATGGGAAAAATAATTCACTATCACGAATAAAATACCAGGCCTTCAATAAATGTTCTCCAAAAACAGATGGCGATAAATCAGGTGCATAATGCTCTGAAAAATCTTCTCGTTCTTCTTTGTTCAGGCACCAAGGCTCTATCAACAGCAATCTTTTAACATTCAAATCTGTATGTTGACTCAATAAGAGAGCAATTGAACTTGATACACCTAATGAGGCAATCTCTATATTCTTTACTTCAATTGCTTTTAAAGCCTCAACAATCATTTGCATTATAGATTGAGGTGAATAATTAGTAAGATGAGTGGGTCCTGTCTCGCCATGTCCTGGAAGATCAATGAAGATTTTTCTATACTTTGGATTAAATCTATCACTCATATGAATCATGCTTTTTGACGATTGAGAGAAATCATGCAAAACCAACATAATTTCATCTGTTTCATCTCCATCGCAATAATAAAACAATGGTCCTTTTGAAGTCTGGACAAAATTCTTCCTACCAACATTCATGCTGCTATCATCTTGATTCAGAGCACTATTGGATTCATTGGAAAATTGTTTAAAAATTTCTCTTGCTCTGTCTTCCAGTGAAGGAGTGTCTGGTAATAGCTCAATTGTTACACTTTTTGATAGTTGCTTTAATCGTTTTGGGTGCTCTGCGATTGGGTCTCCTGCATAATTGAGCAGAAAGGTAGGGGTATTAATTTCTTGGATTCGCTCTCTGGAAGGATACATGAATGCTGCTTGATATGCGGTTTGAGATTCTGCAGTCGATCGCAATAGATCCAAGACATAAGGTTGCATGAATTTAGGATCAGGTAAGTCAATATTCAATCTCACTTCTTTTTCTTTCTGGAACCAAGGAAAGAAGATTAATTGTTCTCTGATACGAGCCCATACCCAAGGTAAATGAGTGCCTTCTGGTGTTGGGGTAAACCACTGGGTATAATGTCGAAGAATTTTTTCTTCCTCATCTGGTTCTAGAACCACAAGTCCATTCACAACCACTGCATTGCAAAGATCAGGGTAGAGCCTAGCCATTTCTGCTGCAATAATAGCTCCAGTATGAAAGCCATAAATGCAAATTTGATCCAAACCTAGGGCATCAGTAAACTCTTTTAGAGCTTCTGCATACAAAGTTATATCTGGTGTCAGAGTTTCAATATAATCGGATAAACCAAAGCCAGGTGTATCGGGCGCAATCACGGTAAAATCATTGGCAAAATCTTCAATAATTGTGGCTTTTTCAGCGGAAGAAGTTGGACTTTGATGCAACAACAATAGAACTGGGCCTGACCCAGAAATACGATAATGAACTTGTCGAGAGTCTAGATTGACGAAACGTCTTTGAATGGATATATTTTCAATAAGCTGATACATGTTATCCTTTTATTATAACTTACTTATAGAGAAAGAAAGAATATGGCTATTATCCATAAATCCTTCCCAGTAGGGCCATTGCAGTGCAATTGTACCATCATTGGTGATACTGAAACTCATAAAGGTTACGTTATAGATCCTGGTGGAGATCCAGAACTTATTATGCAATCCATTGCTGCAATGAATCTATCCATTGAAGGTATTTTTCACACCCATGCACACTTTGATCATTTTCTAGCTTCGGCAGAAATTAAAGAAAAAACTGGAGCCTCTATTCATTTACACGACTCCGATCGATTTCTCTGGGATACCTTAGAAATGCAATGCAAATACTTCAATATTGAATACAAACCAACCCCTGCTCCTGACTTTAAAATAGAAGATGGTGAAGAAATGAAATACTGCTCAGGCACCTGTATCCATACTCCTGGACATACGCCTGGGTCTGTTAGTTTCTATTTTGAAAAAGAATTACTTTTAGTCTCAGGGGATACTCTGTTTCAAGGCTCTGTTGGAAGGACAGATCTTCCGGGTGGAGATTTCAACCAACTCAAAGAATCCATCCAAAAAAAAATATACTCTTTGGATGAACAAACCATTGTCATCCCCGGTCATGGATCTAACACATCGATTGGACATGAAATCAAATCAAATCTTTACGTACGATACAACAGTTGATTGATGCTTTAATGAAAATAAGATTCATATTTCTCTCCCTTTTGATTACAGCTTGTGGTGGTGGAGGCGGCTCTTCAGATAATTCTACAAGCACCGCTAAGATTGCACCCAGAATTACCAATTTAAGCAAAAATTACGAGGTTTATGAAAATCAAAATGCTGCCTTTACCGTGACAGCAACTGATCCTGATTCTACTAGTCTCACTTATTCAATATCAGGCACTGATGCTTCCCAATTCAGCATTGGATCCGCAACAGGTCAGGTGATGTTTTCTAATAATCCTGATTTTGAGAACCCAAATGATGATAACGAGGATAATCAATATCAATTCTCAGTCGCTGTCAGTGATGGGTCTCTAAATGACACCGAAGACTTCACAGTTAGCGTTTTGGATGATTATTCTGACAACCCAGATTCTGATCCAGAATGCAGTGTTTATATTATTGAAGGCGATATTGCGATCCCCAATACCGAGCAATGCACAATGTTCAGAGGTGGATTGCTTCGAGAATTTATTATCTATGTGCCTCAGTCCTATGCCTCTCAAACCTCCCCCGTCCCCTTACTGTTTAGCTTGCATGGTTACACCAGTAGAGCTGAGTGGAATTATAACTACACCGGTTTTCAAGATGTGGCTGATAACAATGGATTTATTGCGGTCTATCCTCAGGGCTCTATATTCTCATCAACAGGAGAAACCCATTGGAATGTAGGAGGGTGGACAACAGGAAGCAGCACTGACGATATTGATTTTCTGAATAGCCTGATTGATTATCTTCCACTTAATTATTCAATTGATCTGAATCGTGTGTATTCAACTGGTATGTCAAATGGGGGTTTTATGAGCTATCACCTGGCGTGTAATTTAAGCACTAAGATTGCCGCTATTGCCTCAGTCACAGGATCCATGACAAACAAAACTTATAATGATTGTGATCCAAAGCACCCAACTCCAGTCCTGCAAATTCATGGGAAACTGGATGGGACTGTTCCATATGCTGGGAATTCTGGCATGAAACCTATTGAAGAGGTGATGGATTATTGGGTGAATTATAACGGTTGCAATCTCACACCTACCCAAACTCAAATAGAAGATGCTAATGGCGATGGTTATGGCGGTACCCTCACCCAGTATATTAATTGTCTAAATACTGTTGGCGTAGAGTTGTACTTACTTGATGCCGTCGGTCATCAGTGGCCAGCGATAAATGATGATGATGATTATGACATTCACTCGGCTGATGTGATCTGGGATTTTTTATCCAAATACAATATTGATGGTCTAATACAATAAACTAGTTTTCTAATCTAAACGTTGCTTTAATAATCCTTTCATTGTCTTCATTATCTAGAAGAACAGTGCCAAGATTAGAGTTTAATATTTGAGAACTTTCCTTTATAAACTGACCTGCTTGCAAGAGATCATCTGCACTGAAGACAATCATCATTACTTGATCATCCATTCTGCTGTATTTATAGTCAATGTTGTTTGTATCAGCAGATTCTATTAATTCTACTTCAATGCTAGTCAAATCTTTCTTAGACATTTCACTTCTTGATGAATTAATAATCATCAATGCTGAATCTTTTACATACTCATAATTACTCTTAGCAATTTGATACCGCTTCGAAGCCATAGTTGTACTAGAGATTATCCCATTTGCAAAACCTCCCAATATCAATAGAAATAAGAGAATAAACAATGCAAGCATTAGGCGTCTCTCCCTTTCGCTTCGTTCATTGATAAATTTTATTAAATCATTCATCGTTGTAAATCAGTTTAATTGTTCCATTGATGTTTCCATCAAAGTTATTAATGTCTTCATCAATAATTTGAACTTCCATGGATTGAATCAATTTCATAAAAATGCCGTACTTCAAGGAAGATACATTTTTAAAATTTAATTCTACAGTTGAGGAGTCAACATTAACTCTCATAGTATTGATTAAATCTAGATCAATTCCATCCAAGACCTTAAAGATATCCAGATCCGTTATCACTACAGTGGGTCTTATTTTTGAAGTTTTGATAATCTGGTCAATTTGTAATTTAGGATTAATCACTCTTTTTGTATTGGGGTTAATGGATTGAAATATTTCAAGAGTTGCCTCTTTATATTGGTTCTCATATAACTTCATAAAGTAGATATTAAGATTGGGCAAAATCAAGAGTGCTAAAAGCAACCCAATTGAAACTATTTTTTCTAATCTGGATAATTTCAAGCGATTCAGAATGTTCTTTATAGAAAACTGATACCTAAAAAGATTGGGTATTTCTGAAAGTTTTAAACCCATTATGTTCCGATGCAACTCCTCCAGTGAGACAGAATCAAAGACAGGCTTTTTAACAATATTCTTTACAAATGGTTCATCCGATATGTTGATGAATGTTGACCTTAAAGCAGTTCTGTCTTGATTTAAAATTGAAATGTATTGCTTTAGATTCGAATAATTTGATGAATGACCTGTGCCATCTTCAAATGCAACAATAAGACGATTATTCATTTCTAGAATCGACTCAGAAACGTAAAAATGATTTAGATAATGCTCTGGGAGCATAATAGGAGTGCATCCCAGTGCATTTATTTTTTGATTGAATTCATTAATAATGTTTTTATTTACCAAATGAACTAAGGATTTTTCATGATGATAGAAGAATTGATTGTCTGAGACACTGTTGATAATTATATCGTCATGTTCTGAAAAAAATCTTGCTTTAAATTGCTCCATCGTTTCCTTTTCATTTCTTGATATTGAAAAGCTATGGACCAAATAAGACGGTATGAAGAAATACAATTTGCTGTTGCCTTCTATGTATTGATCAACATCTGTGAATGAAACTCTAGAATTACTAATCAATTGAGAGTCAATGTATTCATACAAGTCTATTTCTTGTGTATTCTCAGCGAGATGTATGCAATATGTTTTCATCATAATTTAATCAGTCTATATCCCATTATAAGATCGAAAAATAATGGAAACCTTATTATTATTATAATTCATTAGGGTTTGTGAAGTGGCATTGAAATCGGCATAACTGACTTCAGTATCAAGAAACAGTAACTGGCTATTAAAACTGATTGGAATGTTTAAATTATCAAAATTGATATTAGGGTAAGCATTCTTAAGATCTGAAATCGATTTAAAACCATTGAGTGGTATTGCATTGAGAATTTCTTCTGCCTCACCAAGACTCAAACCTGGTATTGCAGCTGCCAACAGAAAAATATTGTCAGCTTCTAAAAAATTAATATTAATTGAGTATTCATCTAGATGTGGAATGACACAAAAATGCTCTTTGATGATGCTCCAATCAAAGTATGCACTTGCAGGCAAATTTTTAATCTCTGATAAATGATAAAAGTATCTTTTGGAAGTAAACTGCTTTGAGTCATTCATTGGGCCAATATAAAAATAATCTTCTAGGCCATTTGATCTGGGCTCATTATCAACATCAATCCAATCAATGATTTGATCAGTTAAAGCATCTATGGCACTTGCATCATAATCCAATAACTTTAAATAACCTTCAAAAGCACTGATGGCCTTCTGATTGAGAATGTATTTTTCTTTTCTGAAATCAAGCAAAGCATTGATATTAAAGCAACTAGAGGCATCCTTTAGTGTTGCCTGGAGCGTCCCTTTTTCAAGTTCAAGATAGATGGGATTAGTGAACAGTGTCTGATTTTTTGCAGTATGTGCTCTATTAAAACGAAAGTGTTTTTTTATCTCTTTAATGGCTAATGTCTCAACATTAGCCATGTATTGAATAGCATCATTTTGAAAGTCCACATACCCTTCTCTTTTAGAAGAAAGAAAATAGTACTTCCCAATAGAAACACTAATCACAGACAACATTAAAACAATCAATAAGACTGATATAAGAACAATGCCCTTACTGTTCATAAATGTTTTCAATATTGGGAGACACAATCCATTCCAATGATTTATTACTCGATGACAAATTGATTCGGACTAAACGAGGTATTTTTCTAGATGTAATGGCATCCTTAGGCCAATAATCACTCCAATCATTGCCATCTGAGAAACTTAGATTTAATTCATCAAAATTCTCAAACAATATGGACTCAAAATAATCTTCTTCCATATAAGGATTATCAGAAAAATATTGCCTCCGATAAAAAGAACCGTTTTCATGAAAATACTCAATTCTCTTAACCAATGAATTTTGCAATGTCCCAGATTCTACAAGTGAACTAAACATCATACTTCTCGAGCCCTCTATAGATAGAAATGTTGCATCATAATCTTCACCATAAAAACTTCTCATTGGAACATTCAATGATTGCCTGAGATCTCTTCGAATGATGCTTGAGGCAAGATTGAATTTTTTAACCTCATCCAATGATTGGAATGTTGACTCTCTTATAGTCAGAGACGATTGCAGGATATTGGTTGAGACAAGAGTGATGATGGTAATAATAATCACCGAAATTAACACCTCAATCAGAGTGAATCCTTGGGTATGTTTTTGCTCATCTTTTTTCAATAAAACCCTCTCTGATAAATATTGTTTGTTGGCTTTTTGCATTCTTAATCTCAATGGAATACTGAAAGAATTCCTTTGATATGGATTGAGTCTTTTCTTCCCATAACCAATTTTTTCCATTCATACTAATGATTCCTCTTCTTGGTCCTGCCATCAAAGGGGGGTCTATAGTATTCATTAATGCAACCCTATTATTTGCCACTTCCCTTGCTATCACCCTCTCAGTAAGCTGCAAAGAAGACAATGAGGTTGACGTAATAAATTGATAAACTGCAATCACTGAGATGCTCAGAATGAGAAGAGCCACAGCAACTTCAAGAAGACTAAAGCCTTCAGATATTTTTAATTTCTTTTGTAATCTTGCCATTCTGGCTGATGTATATTTCAATCATATAATTACCATCTTTGATATAAATAATAGCCCCTGTATTTTCGCCCGATGGATAAAATGTTATTAATGGATACTCTGAAAGATCATCCTCCAAAACTATACGTTGACCGTTTGCTTTTCGTATCATAAATCCATCTTTCATGCTGGCTTGAATTAAACTGAATTCATCGATGAATATTTCTTCCATCAACTCTTCTCTCTGATTAATGGCATAGAATTTACTTCCATTGCTGCTTGCAAACCATTGAATGCTTTTGCCCCTAATGATACTTTCCTCTGAAAGGACTTTAAAATTACTCTCAATTGGATTTTCTTTTACTTTTATAAAACTTAAAATAGAGGTATTCAAAAAAATGTAAGTGGAAGTAACTCCTATAATGCATAGCACCATAAGAAGTTCTATCAGAGTGAAGCCAAGCCTATTTTTTTTGCCAATTACCAAGATCTGCATTCTCTCCTTCTCCGCCCTCTATGCCATCCGCCCCATAACTGAAAAGATCATATTTACCATGTTGACCAGGGATTAAATAAAGGTATTCATTGCCCCATGGATCCTCAGGAACATAGCCTGACAAATAGCCATTTTCTGGATAAAGATTTGGATTCCGAATATCAAGGGGAGGTTTTATCAAGGCCTCTAATCCTTGATCTATAGTGGGATAAACAACATGTTGGAATCGATATGTCTCCAAACCTTTTTCTATTTGGGATATATCGGCTCTTACTTTCTCAAAGTAAGCTCGTTGCAAAAAAGGAGCTACATTGACAGCAACAATCGTCGTCAATATCCCTAGAATAACGATCACAGCCATTAATTCGATCAATGTAAAGCCTTTATTATGTTGTTTCATCATTAAGATATAGCTATAGCATTCATTTGCATTATTGGTATTAAAATTGCTAGTACAACCAGCAAGATAAAGCCGCCCATAATAATTATTACAGCGGGTTCTAATATGGATAATACCATAGAGCGACTGGTTTCAATCTCAGACTTCATAAATTGAGACACTTTATTGAACATTTTAGTTAAATTTCCAGACATGTAACCACTGGAAACTAGTTGTATGAAAAGGTCTGGGAAAATATTTGTCTTTTGAAGTGATACCACAAAATCCTTTCCTTCTGAGACTTCTTTGTTAGCAATGCCAATGATCTCTTTTAGGTAAAGATTATTAAACACCTTAGAGGCTTCTTCCATAGAAATATCGAGGTTAATGCCTGAGTCCAACAATAGATACATTGTGCTTGAGAAACGCTCCAGTTCCGCTTTCAAAATAAAATCACCAACAATAGGAATGGACAAGAAGCGTTTATGCAATAGAACTAATTTTTTTGGTTGTGATTTAATGCGGTTATACAAAAAAAGCAGAGCTAAGGATCCCATCATCATCAGAATAAGAATCAAAGGCATGTTATTAGAAATTGATAACAATGTCCTTGTAAGCAAGGGTAATTCTACTCCTGCTCTTATAAATTGACCCACCACTTGTGGCATAACAAATGCTAATAATGCTGTGATTACGGCTAGTGAAAAAACTATTAAAATTATTGGGTATGCTAGTGCTGATATGACTTTCTGCCTAATGCTTTCAGCTTCTTCCAAGTAGTTTGATAAATTATCAAACATTAATGACAATTTGCCCGATGCGTCTCCTGCTGTTATTAAAGCAGTGTAGGTATTAGAAAAAATAGTTGGATAATTCATCATGGCCTGCCCCAACCTCTTCCCTTGTATAACCTGATCCCTAATATCAAACAGGACATTTGCTAGCTTCCTGTCGCTTACTTGATCGGCTGTAATTTCTATTGCTTTATCAAGAGGAATATCTGAATCAAGCAGTGTTGCGAGTTGTCTGGTAGCAATGGACAGTGTTTTTGATTTGATTTTAATTTTTTTTGAAAATGTTTTTGATGTTTCTAATACTTTGATTGGAGTTAAATTAAGGTTTTTAATTAATCTCCTAGCCTCTCTTTCAGAAGCAGCATTGATAAACCCATCTTTCTTTTTACCGATGGAATCAAAAGCAATATAGTTAAATGCTGGCATCTTCTTTTTGTGTTTTAATCCTGAGTAACTCTGCAGAGGAAGTGAGCCCATTAATAATGAGTTCTTTTGCTAGCTGATCAATAGGCTGATTATTAGTAAAAGCATATTTGCTAATCTCTTGTTCGGAAGCAGATTCATGAATCATATTTTTTAATTTTGAATCTATTTGAATTGATTCAGCAATAGCAACTCGACCGAAATAACCGCTGCCTTCGCAGTGATCACACCCTGTGGGTACATAAACAATGGTATTGTCTTCAAAGTCAAAATTCTTTGCCATCCCCATTGTCAATTTCTCAGTGGTTTTGCAATGATTACAAAGTCTTCTAATCAGCCTTTGTGAAATGATGGTTTTCAGACTTGAGGCCAATAAAAAAGACTCAATACCCATATCCCTCAATCTAGTTATCGCTCCAACAGCGCTATTGGTATGGACTGTGGACAATACTAAATGGCCTGTTAAGCTTGCTTGAATAGCAATTCGTGCAGTTTCATCATCACGGACCTCTCCAACCATGACTACATCTGGATCCTGTCTTAGCATTGACCGCAATCCAACTGCGAAGTTATACCCTGTTTTAAGATTTACTTGCGTTTGACCTATTCCCTTGAGCGTATACTCAATAGGGTCTTCAACAGTCAAGATATTCTGCGATGAGTCACTCAAATGCCTTAAGCCAGCATACAAAGTTGTTGTCTTTCCTGAACCAGTTGGTCCCGTGACTAAAATAATACCTTCCGATGCCTTGAGTGTGGATTTATAATTTTTAAGTGTGTTCTTATCTAATCCTAAATCCTCAATATTAATTTGTGCCGATTGCTTATCGAGTAGCCTTAGAACAATTCTCTCGCCGTAGGATGAAGGAAGGGTTGAAACCCTGACATCAACATTCTTACTTCCCATGGATAAAGAAACCCGTCCATCTTGAGGCAATCTCCTTTCAGAAATATCCAACCTTGAAATAATTTTTAACCTGGAAATAATTAAAGGAGCAATTCTTGCGTCTTGTGACAATATTTCTTGAAGTATTCCATCAATGCGATAACGAATAACAAATTGATTTTCATACGGTTCAAAATGTATGTCTGAAGCTCTCTTTTTTATTGCTTGACTGATTACTCCATTAATCAGTTTAATAATAGGAGCATCATTATGGCCACTGAGTAAATCCTCGGTGGGAGCTATGCTGTTAGCAAAAGACTTAAGATCAAAACTATCGTTTAGTTCATCAGGAGAAAATGTTGAGTCCTGATCCGTTGAGAAAGTTTTTGTTAGTAAAGCATTAAAGAACTCAGAATCACAAATTTGTATTTCAAAGTCTCTTTCCAAATACCTGACAAGCTCATAATAGGTATGAAGCGATATCTCATTTTGAGAAAATATTTTGCAACCCTCATCTTCTTCTAAAGCAATTATATTGCTGCTTTTTACAAAGTCATATGGCAGTAAACTATTCATTCAAATCAATTGGATTATCAAGAATAACTATTCTTCTTGATTGGTTGTTTTATTAGTAAGATCAATGATTTTTTCTCGTTCTGAGTTCAACATTCCCTCGGCTTTAATAAAATTATATTTCTCAAGAGAAATTTGGTTTACGGTATTGGAATCAGCCAATATTGTTGGTCTTAAAAAAACAATGAGATTTCTTCTCACTACTTTTGTTGAAGTGCTTCTAAATAGCCTCCCCAGAAGTGGTATTTTACCGAGCACTGGGACACTACTGATTGTCTCCTGAATATCATCATCAATCAAACCACCTAAGACAATCACTTGATTGTTATCGACTAATACTTTGGTCTCTATGGTTCTTTTATTGGTTATTAAATCATTGGCACCTGAAATGGATCCAGCCACTCCTGAGACTTCTTGTTTTATATCTAAGATCACAGAATTTCCCTCATTAATTTGAGGTGTGATTGACAACTTAATCCCTACCTCTTGACGTGAAGTTGTTCTGAAGGGATTGGCATTATTAGAACCCAAACTTTCTCCCGTTGTAATAGGTATCTCTTGACCAATTACAAGATTGGCTGGCTCATTATCCATTGCGATAATCGAGGGTGTTGAAAGGATGTTTGAATCTTGATCTTTAGCAATCGCATTGATAATGCCTATAAAACTATCGCCATTTTTATTAATATTACCGAAACCTGCAACCAATCCTTGTGTATTTAATAGTGAGGCTGTTGCTAAACTACTGAGTGTTGCACTGTCTCCTCCTTCCACAGCATTTCCAGCAATGGCTAATAAATCAGGATTCTGACTTCCAGGAAATCTTGTCATTCCAATAGGAATATTATCGCCATCGGATTTAGAGAAAATTGTTTCAACCCCTAAATTCTTTGCCGCAGACTCTGATAGCTCAACGATGATAGCCTCAACCAAAACTTGAGCTCTTCTGATGTCAATTTTTGCTACTAGATTTCTTATTAGATCCATATTTGAATCTTCGGAGGATACAATCAGAGAGTTAGTCTTATCATGAAACGTAACGACAGGTTTTTCTGAGTCGGATTCAGTAATAAAACGTGAAGACACTGTATTGATGATGGCAGCAACTTCATTGGCTTTAGCATACTTAAGATAAATAACAGCAACGGATCCATCACTCTGTAAATCCTCATCCAACATTTCCAATGTTTTCTCAATATTATTAGTAACATTTTGATTGGCTGAAAGAATTACAGAATTAGATTGAGAAAATGGGATTGCAATAAAATTATTGATGGTTGGGTTATTCTGCAATTTAAGTTTATCTAAAATTCTTACTGCTTCAATCGATGAAAGGTTATTGAGCTTAATAATTGAAATTGCGGCAGAATCATTGGCATCCAGTTCATTCAGTAATGCTTCAATTCGTTCAACATTACTCTTGCGATCAACAAGAAGTATGGAGTTAATCGATGGAATACTGGAAAGATGCGATTGCCTTCCAGTAATTGGTTTAATCATTGGAAGTATTTCTCCAGCAGACCTATTTTCCAATAAAATAATCTTAGTCATGAATTCAGCATCATTGGATGCTGAGTTGACATCTCTTGTAGCTTCGTTTTCAGGAACGATTCGAACAATATTATCTTCTGTAATGGCACTAAACCCATTGACTTGAATTGTTCTTAAATAAACCTGCCAAACCTGTTCTTGATCCAAAAGGGAATCAGAATAGATAGTTACTCTACCTTTGACTCTAGGATCTAAAATAATAGTTTTCTTGGAGAACTTAGCTATATCTTGAGTGATTTTTCTAAGCTCAACATCATCGTAATTCAATAAGTAACTCTCTTGTGCTATAGCTGAAATAGACAACGAAACCGCGATCAAGAAAGTAAATATTTTGCTAATGGATGTTGTATTCATTTGGCTAAGTTATTTTCAATTTGATAGTTTTTACCCAAATAACTGAAGTTAATATTGTTTTTAGTAACACTATTGAGTAAATACTTATTCTCCAATAAGTCTCCTTTTTGAAGAACAAATTCTTGATTAGCTCTTTTGACGATTACAGAAGAATTTAAGTCCATATCACCTAATCTAAAACCTACAAGCTCATAATTGAAATTAGAATCAGCTGAGGTATTTATTTGCGAATTTGAAACTTGAATACTTGAAAGCTCAGTTGGGTTAATTCTACTCAAATCTATAGCTGATATGTTGGGGTATTTCATAATATTATTTATCGTAATTACAACCATAACGATTGCAAAAAATGAGAGTGAAAAAATGATAATTTTCTTAGTCTTAATAATATCCATAGAATTCTAGCTTGATGAGGAAAAGAAGTGTTTGAAGATATTATTACAACTTTCTTGCATTAATGGTAGGGATATCAATTTAGGGTTCATTGTTACAGTAAGATGGAAAGCCTTAAGATCAGATAGTAGGTTATAGCAGCAAAAGCCAATCCAGTTCCAAGGGGTATTTTTCTTCCAGATTTTCTTTTATTAAAAGCAAATAATAAAAGTGAAGCAGAAGAGCCAATTAGTAAAATAGGGCCCAAAGAAAACACTCCAAAAATACTGCCACACCCTGCAAATAGAAGAAAATCACCCCCTCCAATCCCTTGTTCCTGTTTTAACCAATGGAATACAGCATTAATAAGCCATAAAGAGCCATACCCAATTACCATGCCTAAAATTGATTCCTCAAATGAAGTGAAATAATTAAAGCCATAATTTAGGACTAAGCCTGTAACTATTAGCAAGGCATTGAGTGAAATGGATAATAAGAAATGCTTATAATCTAAAATCATTTGAGTGTAGAGAATGGAAAATAAAACGAAAACAATAATACTATTGATACCTATTGGAACAATGAATAGTATGACTACCATAATCAATAAATGAATAACTTCATTTAATGGATATGAAATCTCTATCTTTTCTTTACAAAAACCACATTTTCCCTTCAGATAAATATAGCTAATAATTGGAATCAACATAAACGGTCTTAAACGACTCTTGCATTTAGGACAAAATGATCTTGGCTTGAATAAATCAAGATTCTGATTGTTGTTAATTAATGGGAATCTATAAATAAAACTATTAACAAAGCTTCCAACTGATAAGGCAAATAAACAGAGCAGAATGGATAATTCTAAATTCATTCTATGTTCTATCTTTAAATTATTCTCTTTGGATAGGAGTAAATATTAAATCGTTCTGAGTTCAGAAAACCAACCAAAGTAATTTCATACTCCCAAGCGGCCTCAATTGCTAAACTGGAAGGCGCACCAATTGCTACTATCAAAGGAATACCTGCTAACGCTGATTTATGGACTAACTCAAAACTGGTTCTACCACTCAGCATTAAACCAAAACTAGAAAGTGGTAATGCGTTTTCATTTATCTGCTTGCCAATTAATTTATCCAATGCATTGTGACGACCCACATCTTCAAATAAAGTGAGTATCTCTCCCTTAACATTAAAAAGAGCCGATGCATGAAGTCCACCGGTAACACCAAATGCATCTTGCTTTTGCCTTAGGTTCTTAGGAAGTTGCCTTAAAACAGACTCGTTAATTGCTAGATTACTCGCATTGCTATCAATCGACTGTATCTTAGAGATGCCTTCCACCATTGAACTGCCACAAATACCGCAGGATGAATTAATATAAAAATTTCGAATCTTATCTGGATCCAATTTCACAGACTCATTGAGCTCAATCAATACAGTATTCTCTCGATTGGAATCATCATCCAATCCGTCATTTCTGGATACCTTGATAATATCATTTTTATTACTGATGACCCCTTCAGAGAATAAAAAACCCATTGCTAACTCAAAATCATTGCCAGGGGTTCTCATAGTAATAGCAATGTTTTTATTGGACCTTGATGCAGTGGGACCAAAGCAGAGACTAAATTCCAGTGGCTCCTCAATGGCAACCTCATCTGATATTTCTTGAGTAATACCTTCAGTATTTTTATGAACAGTAATACGAGTTGATTTTTTCAAAGATTAAAAATCCTAATGTTAAGCATCAACTTCAGGCAACTTATAATCTTTATACTCTTGCCTGAGTTCAAATTTCTGAATCTTACCAGTTGCTGTGTGAGGCAATGTATCCACAAACACAACATCATCAGGTATCGACCATTTAGCAACTTTACCTTCATACCAAGCTAGAATCTCCTCTTTTGAAGATTCTTCACCCTCTTTAAGTTGTACCAATAAGAGTGGTCGTTCTGTCCATTGTGGGTGATAAACACCAATCACTGCAGATTCTGCTACTTTGGGGTGGTCTGTGGCTGTGTTTTCTAAATCAATTGAACTGATCCATTCACCACCAGATTTAATCACATCCTTGGTCCGATCAGTTATTGCCATAAAGCCCATTTTATCAATAGTAGCTACATCACCAGTTTCAAACCATCCATCGTCCTCAAGAGTGGTTCCAGGTTCAGCTTTATAATAGTCACTTAATACCCAGGGTCCTTTGACTTTGAGGCTACCGAATGCGACCCCATCCCAAGGGAGTTCATTGTTTTCGTCATCGGTGATTTTCATCTCAACACCATAGACTCCTCGCCCTGCTTTTAATTTAGCTTCAAGAAGCTCTTCTCCTTCTAAATGCTCCATACCAGGCTTAAACATATTCACTGTTCCTAGTGGGCTCATTTCAGTCATTCCCCAAGCAACATGAACGTTGACATCATATTTATCTTTCATTTCTGTAATAACAGACGATGGGCAAGCAGCGCCGCCAACATATAGACGTTTAAGGGTAGGCACTGATTTTCCTGATTCATTTAAATAGGATAGCAAATTTAACCACACTGTCGGCACCCCCATGGAAACGGTTATGCCTTCTGTTTCGATTAAATGTTGAAGTGTTTCACCATCGCCCATCTTTGCTCCGGGAAGCACAATTTTAGTACCAGTCATTGGTCCAACATAAATTGATCCCCAAGCATTCACATGGAACATGGGGACGATAGGTAGAATACAATCGCTTGCTGATACCCCAAAGACATCCGGCATCGCTTGAGCGTATGTGTGCAAAATAGTGGAGCGATGGTGATAAAGAACTCCTTTTGGATTCCCTGTGGTACCAGATGTGTAGCACATAGAACACGGCGTTCTTTCATCTAAATCAGGCCAATCAAACTCACTTGTCTCTTGAGCTAAAAGAGTTTCATAGCATAGCAGCCCAGGAAGAGTGGATTCTGGCATCTGCTCCTCTGATGTAAGCACAATAAAATGTTTAGTGGTTGTCAGTTGATCTTGAATATTCTCTAAAATAGGCACAAACATCGGGTCACAAAAAATAACTTGGTCTTCTGCATGATTAATAATGTAGACCAACTGTTCGGGGAATAATCTTGGGTTAACCGTATGGCACACTGCACCTGAACAAGAAATAGCATAATACAACTCAAAATGTCGATGGTCATTCCAAGCTAGAGTTCCTACATGGTCACCAAGAGAAATACCTAAAGAATTTAGAGCATTAGCTAATTGCCTAGTTCTAGTAAATGCCTCTTTATAGGTGTATCTGAAGTTTGGGTTATCAGAGGAAACAGAAACAATCTCTCGTGTAGGGAAATTTCTTTCAGCATGCTCCATTAATGAAGTAATTAAAAGAGGTGTATCCATCATTAAGTCTTTCATTGCAATGTACCTTTCATCAATAGTTTCATACTAATTTAACCTCCTATGTAATACATTTCTACTTTCTCTTTGCTTGGATCATTTTTATTCGCCAATCGAAGCTCACTGTAACGATCTTCTCGTTGATTCCAGATCTCTATAATTTTAGACTCAATCTCATCATCATTCATACCTTCCTCAAGCCAAGCTCTGAGATCAACGCCTTTTGAAGCAAATAAGCAATTATAAAGTTTACCATCAGATGAGAGTCTTGCCCTTGTGCAATCACTACAGAAAGGCTTGGTAACGGATGAAATGAAACCGATCTCGCCTTGTCCATCATCAAATTGATACCTCGATGCAACCTCACCTTGATAGTTCTCATTGACTGGCACTATTGGCCATCGTTCAGATATCATTTTGATTATTTCTTTGCTGGCTAGAGTTTCTTCCTGTTGCCAATGATTAATATTGCCTACGTCCATGTATTCAATGAATCTTAAAACAATGGATTTTGACCTGAAATACTCAACCATTTTTAAAATATTTTTATCATTCACACCTTTTTTGATAACCGCATTGACTTTAATATTTTTAAAGCCAGCCATAGCTGCCTCATCAATACCCTTCAGGACTCTTTCCAAGGAACCTCTTCCGCCAGTCATCAGTTTAAATTCATCAGAGTCAATTGAATCTAAACTCACAGTAATGCGATTCAAGCCAGCGGCTTTTAACTCATAAGCATATTTGGATAAAAGAACTCCATTTGTAGTAATAGCAATATCTTCAACGCCATCAATTCTAGATATATCGCCTATTAAATCAGTGAGATTCACTCTCAGTAAAGGCTCGCCTCCTGTGACTCTAATTTTTTGAACTCCCAATTTCACAAAAATTCTAGTCAATCGATTTAATTGTTCAAAATTGAGACGATCCTTGGAGGCTAAAAATTTGAAAGCGGAATGGTATTTCTCTTCTGGCATGCAATATGTACACCTGAAGTTGCATCGATCCATAACGGATATTCTAAGATCTTTTAGAGGTCTTCCCAGACTATCTCTAATTGGAGTCAGATATGAAATTTTCTTTGTTGTCATAAAGCCATTATAAATTAAAGAGCGGCAAGAATAGTAGCTGGATCTTTAAATTTATAATTATGCTCCTGCGCAACGGCTTCAATGGTGAGCTCACCATTGCAGACGTTCAAACCGGACCTTAATCCTTCGTCTCTAGTTAATGCTTCTTTAAATCCAAGATTTGCTAATGCCTTTACATAAGGCAACGTCGCATTATTTAAAGCATACGTTGATGTCAGTGGCACTGCGCCTGGCATGTTAGCCACACAATAATGCAGAATGCCTTCTTCTGTATAAGTAGGATTGGAATGAGTCGTTGCATGACTGGTCTCAGAACAGCCTCCTTGGTCGATAGCAACATCGACGAAGACTGAACCTTTTTTCATTTTTAACAGTAACTCTCTGGTCACAATTTTTGGTGCAGAAGCACCGGGAATAAGAACAGCACCTATCAATAAATCTGCTGCACTAATAAATGTTTCATTGTTTTCTTTATTTGCAATAACAGCATTTAAGTCATCACCAAAAACTGTTTCTAGGTAATCCAGACGCTCTGCTGATTTGTCCAAAACTGTAACATTGGCTTTCATCCCAATCGCAATTTCAATGGAATTAAGTCCTACTACACCACCACCAATGATAACCACATTTGCAGAATTCACGCCAGTGACGCCGCCAATGAGCATCCCGGAACCGCCTTTCGCTTTTTCTAAACAACTTGCTCCTGCTTGAACAGCCATTCTACCAGCAACCTCACTCATGGGAGTTAACAATGGATATGAGCCATCCTTAGCCTTAACCGATTCATAAGCAATGGCTTTTGAACCAGAATCAAGCAAAGCTTTAATTTGTTCTGGATCTGGGGCTAAATGAAGATAAGTGAATAAAATTTGACCTTCATTCAATAAAGCGCATTCATCCAGCTGAGGCTCTTTAACTTTGACGATCATGTCAGCTTTTTCAAAAATCTCTTCTCGGGTATCAATAATAATTGCACCATGGCTTTGATACTCTTCATTGGTTTTACCAATGCCAAGCCCGGCATCGGATAAAATCATAACTTCATGCCCATCTTCAGTAATGGCTTTGACACTCTCTGGTGTTAATCCAATTCTGTATTCATCGGATTTAATCTCTTTAGGTACTCCTATTAACATTGTCTTCTCCTATTCAATAACTGGCATTGAAAGATCTATTTTGCTCTCTTCTTTAATGTCTGGCCATCGTGTCGTTACGGTTTTTATTCTGGTGTAAAATCTTACGCCCTCTTCTCCATAAATATTGGAGTCACCATAAATGGAATCCTTCCACCCTCCAAAACTATAAAAAGATAATGGAACTGGGATAGCAATATTAATGCCAACCATTCCCACTTGAACTCTATTAACAAATTCTCTCGCGTAAGATCCTTTTGAAGTGAAAAGTGCAACACCATTACCAAATTGATGGTTGTTTGCTAATGCAATACCTTCTTCAAAATCCTTCACTCTCACTATCACTAAAACCGGCCCAAATATCTCTTCTAAATATATTTTCATATCGGTTTTGACATGGTCAAACAAAGTAGGTCCCATAAAAAAACCAGGGTTTTCAGATGCAATGGGGTGCGACCGACCATCAAGAACTAATTCAGCATTCGAACTAACCCCATCATCAATGTATTGCAAAACTTTCTGCTTATGTTCAGCGGTGATTAATGGTCCCATATCATTTTTATCCTCATCACCCGGTCCAATACTAAGAGCATTAGCTTTTGAGACCAATAAATCCCTAAATTGATCGGCAATAGAGTCGACTGCAACAACCACTGAGATAGCCATGCATCTTTCGCCCGCTGAACCATATGCAGCCCCAATAATGGCATTCGCAGTTTGCTCCATATCAGCATCTGGCAGTACAATCGCATGATTTTTAGCGCCGCCCAAAGCTTGAACTCTCTTACCATTTTCAGAGGCCTTGCTATGAACATATTGAGCCACTGGTGTTGATCCAACAAAACTAAATGTCTTAATTTCTCTATGATCAAGAATTGCATCGACCATTTCTTTATCCCCATGCACCACATTAAAAACACCATCTGGTAATCCGGCTTCTTTCATGAGCTCGGCTAGCTTCATCGCACAAGATGGGTCTTTCTCTGAAGGCTTCAGAATAAAAGTATTGCCACACATGATTGCAATTGGAAACATCCACATCGGAACCATGGCTGGAAAATTAAAAGGTGTAACACCAGCACAGATTCCTATTGGCTGTCTAGTGTTATAGCAATCCACTCCTGTACCTACTTGTTCACTGAACTCGCCTTTTAAAAGATGTGGTATGCCGCAAGCAAAATCAACAACCTCAATGCCTCTTTGCAGTGAACCTGCTGCGTCAGAAAGGACCTTTCCATGCTCCAAATTAATTAATTGAGTTAATATTTTACGGTTCTCTTCAAGCAATTGCTTATATCTAAACATGATCTGAGTTCGTTTAGTAAGCGATGATTTAGACCAAGCAAGAAAAGCATTACTAGCAGAATTAACTGCTTTCTCTAAATCCTCAGCATTGCCCATGGGCAATTCAGCAATCACTTGGCCCGTTGCTGGATTAAAAATTTTACCTCTGCGATCAGCAGCCGAAGATTGATGAGTGCCATGAATCCAATGATTGATAGTTTTCATAATGAATAAAACTCAATCAATTAAATCTAAAGACTCTTTGACTGTTCTCACTACAGTTCTAACCTGGTCTTCATTAGCAATTAAAGGTGGGCACAAAGCTATAGTATCTCCAGTTGTTCTAACCAGAACTCCTTTTGCAAAACATTCCCTAAAAACATTCATAGCTCTTGCGGTTGGTTTACCATCAATCGGTTGCAACTCAATGGCTCCAAGCATGCCATAATTTCTAATATCAATAACATAAGGAGATCCTTTGATGGTTTGAAGCTCTTCCTCCAATACTGGTGCAAGAGTTTTTGCATTATCAAACAAACCTTCCTCTTCATAAACTTTCAAAGTAGCCAAACCAGCAGCAGCAGCTAATGGATGCCCCGAATAAGTATAACCATGGTAAAATTCAATTCCATCCTCGGGTCCTTGCATGAATGTTTGATAAATCTCCTCTTTAACTAAAACCCCACCCATGGGCACCATGCCACTAGTCATTCCCTTGGCAATTGTCATTAAATCTGGGCTGACATTGAATGCTTCAGCACCAAAACTGTGTCCAGTTCTCCCAAAGCCAGTGATTACTTCATCAAGAATCATTAGAATTCCATGTTTATCACATATTTCTCTAATCCGATTGAGATAGCCAACCGGTGGAATCAATACGCCTGCTGAACCAGCAATGGGTTCCATGATAACGGCTGCAACGGTAGATGGGTCATGCAGCATTAAAATATCTTCCAATTCATCTGCTAAATGTCCACCCCATTGAGGCTGACCCTTGGTGTAGGCATTTTCTTCTAAGTTATGAGTGTGCTTCAAATGATCAACTCCAGGAAGCATAGCTCCAAACATTTTTCTATTAGGTGACATACCACCCACAGAGATACCTCCAAAACCAACCCCGTGGTAACCCTTTTCTCTTCCAATTAATCTTGTTCGATGCCCTTCTCCATTGACGCGGTGGTAAGCTAAAGCAATTTTTAATGCAGTGTCCACGGCTTCGGATCCTGAGTTTGTAAAAAAAACTCTGTTCATTCCATCTGGAGCCATATTAACTAGTTTATCAGCCATCTCGAAAACAGTGGGATGACCTATTTGGAAAGCCGTTGCATAATCGAGTGTTGTTGCTTGATTTTGAACCGCTTCAACAATTTTTGGGTGGCAATGTCCAGCGTTACAACACCACAAACCTGAAACACCATCCAAGATCTTTTTATCATCATACGATGTATAAAACATGCCGCTAGCTTGTTTAAACATTTTAGGATTCTTTTTGAAATACCGGTTCCCAGTAAAAGGCATCCAATAAGCTTCTAAATTTGGTAAAGGATTAGTCATAGCTGTTATTCCTGTGAGAAATTAATCATTTAGCACACCTTAAACCTTTTTATAAATTTAACAATATTTAAATTGATTTTTCATAAATAATTGTTTTTAATAGTATTTTAGATATTTTGTTTAATATATTTAACAGTTTAACATGCCAGAAAAAGACATAGACATCGGAAGTCGCCTTAAAAAACTCAGAGATGAAAGAAACATCTCACAAAGGCAGTTGGCTAAAAAATCAAATGTAAGTAATGCCGCTATTTCATTAATAGAGAATAATAAAACCAATCCTTCTCTAGGCTTACTGAAGAAAATTTTGGATGCTGTACCCATTTCAATTAGTGATTTTTTTGCAATGGATGTATCGGAAGAAAACAAAGTGGTATTTAGAAAGAATGAATTAATTGAAATAGGCAGTGGCCTTATTTCTTATTTGCAAGTGGGGCAAAATCTAAAAAATAATCAGCCGCAAATGATTCTTGAACGATACAAACCTGGTGCTGATACTGGAAAAAGTATGCTCACTCACGAATCAGAAGAAAGTGGATTAATACTGGAAGGACGAATGGAGTTAACAGTTGGTGATCAAACGTACTTTCTTGGTGTTGGAGATGCCTATCTTTTTAATAGTAATATCCCTCATCGCTTCAGAAATACTGGGGGAATTGATTGCGTAATAGTCTCCGCTTGCACTCCTCCAAGTTTTTAGTCCATTAAAAGGATGGATTACATAAGAGATCTAAAATAATATGGTTACTTTAATGATTTAAACTTATGTCAAAAGAAATAGAAAAAGAATTTAAATCGGTCAATATAGCCATTCTCACTATATCGGACCGGCGAACGATGGAAGAAGACGATTCAGGCGATCTTTTGGTCAATAGAGTTGCTGATGCAAATCATGTCATGATGGACCGTCAAATCTGTAAAGATAATTGCTATCAAATACGATCCATTGTATCGCAATGGATTCTCCAAGAAGACGTTCATGTAATTATTACCACAGGAGGAACCGGTATTACTGGTCATGATGGAACCCCAGAAGCTATTCTGCCCTTGATGGATAAAACCATTGATGGATTTGGTGAAATGTTTAGATCACTGTCTTATAAAAATATTAAAACATCAACATTGCAATCCAGAGCCTTTGCAGGAGTTGCCAATGGAACGTTTACATTTTGCCTGCCTGGCTCTCCTGGCGCTTGTAAAGACGGGTGGGATCTTCTTATCTCAGAACAATTGGATCATCGCACAAGACCTTGTAACTTAGTAGAGTTGATGCCTAGACTTAAAGAGTAGAGTTATAAGAAATGAATCAATCCCCACTAGAAATGTATATGTTTCCTTGTCTGTCTGATAATTATGGTTTCTTAATTCATGATATTGACAATAAACTGACTGCAACAATAGATACCCCAGAAGTTTCGGCTATAGAGCAAGCCCTAGATTTCAAAGGATGGAATCTCACTCATATTATAAATACACATCATCATTATGATCATGCTGGCGGAAACCTAGAACTAAAAAATAAAACCAATTGTCAAATTATAGGTCCAGAGATGGATCAAGAAAGGATTCCTGGAATAGATAAAAAAATAGGTCATGAAGAAGTTTTTTACTTCGGCATTCATAAAGTAATTTGCTACCACACACCGGGTCATACTACAGGTCATGTTGTGTATTATTTTCAAGACCAGAAGATAGCTTTTGTAGGCGATACATTATTTGCTATGGGTTGTGGGCGCTTATTTGAGGGTACACCTGAGCAGATGTGGAATTCATTAAATATTATTTCGAATTGGCCAGAAGAAACTCAACTCTATTGTGCTCATGAATACACAAAAAATAATGCTGAGTTTGCTATTACTATAGATCCAGTTAATAAGAATTTAATCGACAGAATAAAGGAAGTGGAAGAAAAAAGAATCAACGATATTCCGACTGTACCAACCAATGTGGCAATAGAGAAACTAACCAATCCTTTTCTTAGAGCAAGTGAGTCAGAGATAAAACAAGAGCTAAATATGATTGGTCATTCAGACGAATCAGTATTTGCAGAAATAAGAAGACGAAAAGATAGTTTTTAAAGACGCTTGTCTAGTCTTGCAAGCCCTTATGAATGATTTTTGTTAGTGGTTCTATCAAGGATTTATTAATTGATTGTCACGACCCTGATCGAATTGAAAGGTTATTAATTAAACTTAAAGCATAACTCGCCACGAACTACTGAATTGAATTATAATGAAGATTAAGCGCCCGTAGCTCAGCTGGATAGAGCGTGTGGCTACGAACCACAAGGTCGGGAGTTCGAATCTCTCCGGGCGCGCCATTGAGGTTACTATGGAAATATATAAAGAATTTAGAATAGAAGCAGCACATTCATTGCCCAATGTGCCTGATGACCACAAGTGTGGGAGACTCCATGGTCATTCTTTTAAAATTAGAATTATTATCGAAGGTGAGCCAGATCAGCAAACAGGCTGGATTATTGATTTTGCAGATATTGTTAATGCTTTTGAACCATTAAGAAAAATTTTAGATCATTCTCACCTAAACGAAATAGAAGGTTTAGAAAATCCAACCAGTGAGAATCTAGCCATCTGGATATGGCAGAGAATGGTTGGTACACCTATTCCTTTATCTAAGATTGAGATAAGAGAAACTTGCACAAGTGGCTGTATCTATAGAGGTAAATAAGTGCCTATATACATAAAGTAAAATAAAGGAGTATTACTTTCTACTTAGAGGGAGCTATCTTATTAACGTATATTGCAAATATACAGACAAAGATATTACAAACACCAATAAAGATAAAAGGTGCGGATGGGCCAATTGAATCAAAGATCCTACCGCCTATTCCTGTCGAAACAAGAATGCCTAACGCACCAGCTAAATTAAAGACTCCAACCACTGCTCCTCGTTTCATAGTGGGTGCTTCTTGACCAAGCAAAGTCGTCGCTGCAAAAAAAGCACATTGCTGTCCTACTCCCAACAATACAAATAAGGGTCTGTATACAGAATCCAACACATTATCAACAAAAAACATTGAAAGGTATCCACATGCTGCGATAGCCATGCAAAAAGAAACAGCTACAATTCGATCAAACTTATCAATCAAATAGCCAATTATGGGAGAGGCAATAAGTGCTGACATTGATGAGGTTACAAATAGTAGTCTAGCTACAGAAGTTGCCTCGGAAGTAGTCATGCCAGCATCCACTCCTGCTGTTACTCCCCATAAAACTAAAAATGTTCCAAGAATAACCAGATCGCTTCTGGCAACAAAAGCGGCTGCATAAGCTAACATTATTCTAGGATTTTTTCCTTCAGCTAAGCCGGCTTTAATTTGCTTCACGTAAGGTATTTTTTTCTGCTCTTCAGTAGGGGTTCCTTTCTTCAAACCCAAAGCGACTACAATGGAGGTCACTAAACAAGTTCCTGCAACAATCCACATCGCATACTTACCAGCTGTGATTTGATCAAAACCCATCTCAGCAAAATTATTAGGCAATCTTGCAAAGACAAGAGAAACAAAAATAACGCCAGTAGCATTCAGAATACCTGTAACTGCAATCATTTTTCCTCGAGTATGATTTTGTGGGTAATCGGCGGTGACTGTTCCTAACATGCCAGTAGCACAGCCCATACCCACTGCATAGATCACTCTATAAAGAGTTAACTCAGCAATTCCAGTCGCTAAAGGATAGAGAAAGTAAGACAAGCCCATTGCAAACATACCAAATGAATAAACTGGTCTTCTGCCTATCTTATCGGCAAGTAAACCGATGGGTAAGAAAACACATAATAATACAATCTCTGCCACTACCTGCAAATTACCAACAATGGTTCCTATTTGATCTCTTTGATAAGACAGATTTTCTATTAATACATAGTTGGTTGCGTAAGATATAAAAGTCAGTAGTCCAATGGTGGTTAATGCGCCATAACAGATTGAAAAGAAGTTGGTCTTAGTTACTCCTTCAACAAGATCAATTTTAAATTTTTTCTTTGGTAAAAAATTCAAAGATATAAAAGGTTGACTCATAAGGTTGCTCCCAACTTTATTTATAGATATGAAATATTCATAATAAATATTAACATGAGTTATGGATGTTTCTACAAGAATAAAGGCTGTTATTTATTCAATCTTTGATTCATTTAAAAAAGGTGATATCAAAGCCCTTGAAAGTCATATGCATAAGGATGCTAGCGTTTGGGATGTGTTTACACCTGAGTTAATAATCGGTGAGAATAATTTGCATGATTTTCATCGTAAAGATCAAAATCAAAAAATAAAAAGAGGCACATTAACAATAGAGGTTAATGAGCCCTTAATAACCATTAAACATAAAACTTGCTTAGCGCTTTATTATCTTAATTTCTCATATGAGGAACCAAATTCCATTTCTGGACAAGTAAGGGTTACCGATGTTTTTATTCAAGAAAATAATGCCTGGAAAATCATTCATCATCATGAAGGGATTGTTCCAGATAAAATGCATGGTTTAGAGTGAGGTTACAAAAAATTAAATGATAAAAATAGTGAAATTTACTATCTTAATTGCTGGTCTATGGTTAATAACTCTATTTACTTTCAGAGTTATCAATAACGATAAAGTTGCTGTCATTGTTACAGATTGGGGGCAACCGGAAGGTTTTTCAGAAAGTTACTATCAAGGGATTGCTCAAAGAAGTCGTATTGGCATCGCATCTACAAGTGAAGGTGAAAAATGTACTGAAAACTTTGTAGGTGAGTTCCCCTATCGTTCATCTATGGGAAGTTACCCTCATGTTAGCTCTTTCCCAACGAATGGGTTTGAAGAATATTTTGATAATTATGGGATGTATCGTTTTGATGCAACTCAAGATCTCTATACAAATGTCCTAGACGAGTCAGTGACATTATCGAAAAAAGAAGCTGATAAATACGAAATAATAAAAGTAACTGGCTCAGGTGATGGTTATGGCAGAAGAAATATACTAACCGTTGATCCCAGAAATGGAGTAGACCCTTTGCCTGATTACTACAAGATATTTGCCTCTAATGGGATTCAAGATGTTAGGGAGCAAGATGTAGTTTTTTATAGACGAAACAATAAATTATTAGGTGCTGAAAAAGAAACAACAGGAATGCATCCAATGACAGATTTTATGGAAATCTATCTCACTGAATTCATCGGTGACTACTTTGGGAATCAAGTCAAAATACGATTTGGAATGTATGAGAAGAACTCAGGTTACTCAGCAAGACATGATGACGTAGCATGGGCAATGGCAAGATGGGGAGGTTTTAAGAATATGCTTCTTACACGAGAAACAACCGATCATAATTTCTATGCCAACCATTTTATGACGAGAAATAAAGTCTCTTATAAATTATGCAAATCTGGGTTAGATAGTCGTGTTGATCTAAAACAAATCAGGCAGGTTGGCAGAACTCCTGAGTACAACCTGATGCTCATTCATAACATGAAGCGATATTTAGAAAAATATTCTGAAGATGAAGAGCTCTCACTTATTTATGCAACTTATGGATTACCTTGGCCAGGAAGAGATCCAAAAGGGCCTCTCGGTGCACCCCACCCTTGGATTAAAGAGGTTTACCATGAAAATGCATTTAATAATTATCTAAGTTTTAAGCGCTACGTGGAAGCTTATTATGATCAGAAAAGTGGTGGTCGCTGGAATATCAACTTCAATCGTTCGGATGGATTTGGAAGTAATGATAGTAGAACCAAAAGCCTCTATGGGTATTCAAGATTTCCAAGTACTATTTTTGGTCACCCCGATGACGAGCTTCGCTTTGAAACCATTCGAGATCAGCTAGAGCAGGCAATAAAAATTGACAATAAGAAGAACATTATCATTGTTCCTTCGCACTGGTATTACAACGGTCAAGACACTTCTTTGAAAATCAGAGAACTCAATCAATTGCCTTTAAACTCTGTGGATGAAATGAATCAAGGTATTTTTGATGTTTCTTGGTGCGAAAAGTATGAAAGCAATGGATCGTTGACGCAATTATTAAATCAAGGGCTCAACTGCCCAGTCGATTATTCAAAAATCACACTCATGGAAACTTTTGATGAGGTTAGAGAGGAATTTAATCTTGGTTATGCACAGAGAATTAGAGGGGGTATTGAGCAATTTGGTGTGCTTCCCGATTTGGATATTGAAATCTTGGTCAGTGGCCCTGTTTCCTATTTAAACGGAGGAACCGTAGAAATCAATAATGGAAGACTGAAAGGAGCAAAACTTTTTGTGAGAGAAGACCCTCATCCTAACAAACCTGAATCTTATAGCTTTGAATCTAGTTATAGACATGAAAACTCTAAAAGTCCAAATACTGATGGGGATGCTATAAGACCTTTTAATGAATTTAAAAACCATGATGATCATTTGATCAGTGCCTGGTTTGACTTCAATGCAATGATTGGAATACAGAACAAAAGTAAACCAAACGAATTTATGCCTAATTTAGTTAATGCAGTTTCACAGTCAATTTACTTTGGACCTTACAGAACGTTATTTAATGCTCCGGCCTCTATTACTATTCCAATTGATACTTCAAAGATTTCCAGTAATAGCAAAATTCAAGCTTACATTTTTAATGATCTTTCTCAATCTTTTGAACCAGTATTTCTCACACCAGGAGGGTCAAATATCACAATTGATATGAATCTTGGTACTGCAAGTTTTGACACACAAGTACTTGGTGTTTTTGCAATTGGCTTGGAATAATGGCAAACCTTTTCACGGCAAATGAAGTGTTTGATAATTGATATTATAGGTGCAATTAAACTAATGAGCTTTTGAAGTATTGCGTTTGTAAAAAAGACACGTTCGAGAATCATTTCACAATCATAAGCTAGTAAACTAATGTTTATTTTTGCTGACTATAATAATTTACACCCTCCCATACAGAAAAAGGGATGAGGTTTAACCCATCCCTTTCCGTTCGTTACACGGGGAACTAAATGAATTTAGAACTTGTAACTTGCTCGAACTCCAATTGTTCTTTTATCAGCTAAAGCAATCGACACAACCCTCATACCACCAGCAGTGACAGCTCCGTCTCCAAAACCACCAGTAATACCAGATAGGTCATACAATTGTTGCAATCCTTTAGGCTGATTATCATCAAAGAGATTTGTAACATAAGCTTCTATACGATAATTTTCAGTATCGAATCCGCCTCTTAGATTGATTTTAGACCCTGAACCAGTGTAAGCATGCATTGCATTCGATGCATACATGTTACCGGTATAGATGAAATCCATTCTGGCAAACATTTCTCTGTCAGCTGATACTTCTTTAGAGTAATTTGCTGATAAGCTTCCACTATTTTTTGGATACCTTGAGAACATATTTCCTAATACCTTATTACGATCACCATCTAAATCGAAAGTGTCAGCACTTTGGAAACCATTTCCAATCTCGCTGTCATTAATCGCGTAAGTGAAATCCAATGACCATAGTTCATTCAATATTACAGTTCCATCAATTTCAATTCCATTAAGACTGGCCTCACCACCTTGTGAAGTGATGTTACCTGATAGTATTGCTTGATTGCCGTCTGCATCAGTATAAGTAGGACTAAAGAATGGAGTATGAACATTGGTTAGATCAGTATCGTAAATCGCTACTGCTATAAAACCTCTGCCATCAAGAATGGTTTTCTTGATTCCAAACTCCATGTTCTCAGATACTTCTTCATCCACTTCAACAGTTGCACCGCCTGTTTGAATAGCAATTTCAGCTTGCTGTGATGCGGTAAGAGTTGCTAAAGAAGGATTAAATGTACCTGGCAATGATCCTTCAGAATAACTGAAATACATTGTTGTATCTTCATTAGGCTTATAATCCAGAATGATTCTAGGTAGTGTTCTTGAGAATTCACCATTTTGTCCAGCTGTTGCAGCTCCTAATGTTTTAGGAAAACCTCCAGTATAAGGACTAACACCACCTGAAGTGATATCATCGTCTTGTCGACGTACATCAACACTTACTGTTAGGTTATCTGTAATGTCTGCTTCAATTGATGCATAGAACGCACTGTTGTCAATTGAATCCCATTTCATATCATTGTTGTTAGAAGTGGTATCTCCATACGCACCACAAGCATTACTGCCTGCTAAACCAGCTCCAGAAAAAGGCCAGTAAGGGTTGTAACAAACTGGCATATCACCAGCTGCACTTCTTGCTGCATTATCTTCATCTGAAGGATAATAAACAATCAGATTACCGACTACTTGAGTAAACCATTCCATATCAAGCTGTGAATAACCAACCATCCATCTAACACTTTGATCATCGGATGAGCTTAAACGAAACTCAATTGAATCATCTTCCATTGAGTTCATTCTTAAATCGGATGCGTCCGCTGGATGGTTTGCACCAAATCCACCAAATACTCCGCCACCCTGTCCGATCAAGTGAAGACCTTCAGTGACTCTTCTGTCAGTATCGTTATGAGTTGAGTAAGCATTTTCATGCTGTGCTGAAACGATATTAAGATTCATGCCATTGTCAAAGTTAACATCAACAACAATACTCAGTTCTTCTGCTTCTCTTTCAAGACCAAAATGATCCGGTACCATAAAATCAGGCACAGGTCTGAGTCCGTTAGCTATAGGGAAACGACTTCCATCAATTCTATTTTGAAGCAAAGCTAATGCTCTTGGAGAGCCTGTATCTTGGCCAATCTGTGTAGGCACAGGAACTTTTCCACAAATTGTTGTGTGTGGGACATTGGTTGCAGGGTTAAAATTATACGCTGCTGCTGCTTGTACTTGAACTGGATCCCATCTTTCAACAAGTCCGCCTGGGCTACAGTTGTGTGTTCCACTTCTGTAATCATAAGCAGTTCCTGCATCGGGTCCATCGCTGTCTTCCCATGTGTGATATCTTAGTTTCACTTTAAATTTATCAGAAGGGTTAAACACGAGCGTTAAAGCTGTATCATCGGTTGATTGCGCTCCAAGTTTTTGTCCTGGAACATGGTAATTATCATACATACCATCTGTTTCATATGAACTTACAGATAAACGATACCCTAGACTTTCACCTAGTGGGCCATCAAGAATTACTCCAGTTCTTTGTGTTCCATGTTGAGCTGCATCGATATTAACTCTTCCAGAAAATTCATCGCCTGGATCACTGGTAACAATATTTATAGCACCTGTGTAGGTAGAACGACCAAAATGAGCTCCTTGCGGACCTCTTAGTACTTCAATTCTTTCGATGCCATCCATCGACCCAAATTCCGCACCAACAGTTGCAGCTCCATCAATAAACATTGCTGACGCTTGTCTTGTTGGAATATCTGTTCGAGGGTTCATGCCTCTAAAGATTAATCTTTTATGCGACCTAGAATTTTTTCCTACATTATTGTCTGAAAAGAAAAATCCAGGTGAATAAGCAACAACGTCAGAAAGTTGATTGATGCCTCTTGCTTGTATTTGTTCAGCTGTTATGGCTGATATAGTATACGGTGCATCCGCTATAGACTCTTCACGTTGTCTAGCAGTAACCGTTATTTCTTCTATTGCTATGCTGCCTTGGGCAATAACAGTTGTATTTGTTATTCCAAGTAACATAACCATTGCGACGATCGATGATATCGATTTAGTCATTGTAAAATTTCTCATATTTCTCCCCATTGATAAGATATTTTTTAATACCAATTCGATTAAATTATCGATTGATAAATTGAATATAGATTAATTTAGCAATAAAAACAAACTTATTTATCATTTGATTAATAAGAAAAATAAATTAGAATCTAATTGGTGTAGAGTGAGCGAATGAAATACTTACTACAATAAATTCTAATTATAATGGAGAATATAGATTATGAAACGAAGAGATTTTATTAAAAACAGTGCCATCTTAACCGCTTCAACTTATCTGCCCATAGCCAAAACAGAGATACATGATCAACAAGCTATCTCCTTGACTGGGGATGAAATAGTTTTAAGTAAAGTAGATATTTTGGATTTTATGTCAAGCTTCCAGGGCACTGTAATAGCAGAAGGTCATTACAATTATGAAAAAGCAAGACTGGTTTGGAATGGTGTTTGGAATAAGAAACCAGCATTGATTGTATATTGTGAAAGCGTTGAAGATATTCAAAAAGCTATTAATTTCTCCAGAGAGCAGAACTTACTGACAGCTGTCAGAAGTGGTGGTCATAGCATCTCTGGTAAATCAACTTGCGATGGAGGCATTATCATTGATCTTTCTAGAATGAGAAAAACCAATGTAGATCTGCAAAGAAAAATTGCAACAGTTGAAGCTGGTTGTACATTATATGATTTGGATTCGAAAACATTGCCACATGGTTATGTGGTTCCAGCGGGTGTTGTATCACATACTGGTGTTGCTGGCCTAACCCTCGGTGGTGGCATTGGGTCATTAATGAGAATGTATGGTTTGACTGTGGATAATCTTATTAGTGTTGATATTGTTACAGCAGATGGAATTCTAAGAAAAGCTAGTTTGGATGAAAATCCAGATTTATTTTGGGGTATTAGAGGTGGTGGTGGTAATTTTGGAATTGTAACTTCATTTAGTTACAACCTCAGACCTCTCCCTAATGGAGAAATTATTGTTGGTGTGAATCTTTATGACATGAAGTATGCAAAAGAAATTTGGGATTTCTACTATGACTATTCTGAGGACATGTCTTCAAATATAATGCTCAATGCAGGTATGTGGAATGATGATAAAACAGGTCAAGGTTACTTCTTTTTAGGCACTTTATTCATTGGTGATGATAATAAAGCAAGTAAAGCACTTGAAACAATTACAAATTTTGGTAAACCGATATCTGATGAAGTAAATAAGAAAAAATTTAGTGAACATCAGCAAGTGGCTGATAAAAGAAATGCGCATTATAGAAAATACTACATTAAAGGTAGGCAAATCGATGAGTACAATCCAAAACTAACAGAAGAATTAATGGAACGATGGAGCTATCAAGAAGGCCGCTTTGATACAATGAGAGTGGTACGATTTGGTGGTGCTATATCTGAAGTAGCAGAAAGCGATACTCCTTGGGCTGGAAGAAATGCTAAGTGGGATATTGAAGTCGGAGGTCATTGGACCAATGATGCAAAGACTGAAGAGTATACACAGTGGGGTCGAGACTACTGGAAAAGCTTATCGCCACATTGTGCTGAAAGAATTTATATTAATGAACTCATGGATGAAGACCAAGCATTTGTAGCTACAAGTTATGGACAAAATTATGGACGATTGGTTGCAGTTAAAAATAAGTACGATCCAAAAAATCTATTTAGCCTTAATGGAAACATCAAACCCAGTGTTTAAAAATAAGAATAAAACCATGGCATTGGTTTTGGTAAATTTCTAGTGAACATACAATTTCATAATGTTATGGCATTTCTACATGTCTGCTTATTTGTTTATGCCATTGGTGGAGATATAGCTGTGTACTATATTGGCAACTATCTTACCAAAGATGATTTAAGCTTAGACGAGCGACTGCGAGTTAGATCAATGCGTTTTATCGTTGATATGTCTGCTAGAACCAGTTTAGTGCTCCTGCTGCCAATTGGGTTTACATTGGCTACAACATTTGGTTCATCAATAAGGGGAGCATTACTCATATTAATATGGATCTTAAGTCTAGCTTGGTTGATATTGGTTTGGATGGTTCATTTTAAAAGAGGTTCTTCTTTGGGAGAACGGTTAAGAAAAATAGATCTAATCATTCGTTATATAATTGCCACAACCCTTCTTTGCTTAGGCACGTATTGCTTAATTACAGACAATATTATTGCTTCCGATTGGCTGTCTTTAAAAATTATTTTGTTTGGGGGAATCTTATTCAATGGAATCTGGATTAGAAATATTGTCGGTAAAATGCATGACTCTATCCTGCTTGCAAAAAGTAATGAAATAAATACACAGCAGCGTGGTGAAGATGAAATAAAGACTCATCAATCATTACTGAATAAAGCTGCATTTTCAATATGGTTGCTTGTTATCTTGATGGCTTTTTTAGGTGAGGTTAAACCTTTTTGATAAGATAATTATCAAATTTAGTATTCTTTATATAATTCTATGAATCAAAAATACTTAGGCCCTTATAAATCATTCAGAGACTATCTTGATGCTCTTGAGCATTTTGGCTTGATTAAACACATTGATTCAATCAATCAAGATGAATATGAAGCAACAGCTCTCATGTATAGAATCATCGATAATACAAAGGTCTATGAGGCACCGGCCTTATTTTTTGATGAAATACATTCAAAAGGAAAATTATTTAAACACTCTTTAGTGGGTAACATTTATGGAAGATGGGATTTTGAATCGCTTGCATTGGGTATCATGCCAATTGAAGGGTCGCCCCAAAAAAATTATAAACATGCTTTAAATAAAATAACTGATCATATAAAAGAAAATAACGAATGGAGAGTCATAAATCCGATTGAGATACAACCTTCTGAAGCTTCATGCAAAGAAGTAAAATTATTGGGTGATGATATAGATTTGCTTAATTTCCCTTTCATACAGACCAATCCGGAAGATGGTGGCTGCTATATTAATATGGGCAGTGTAATCCTTAAAGATCCAGATTTAGGTAGGAACATTGGTACTTATAGGTGCCAAATAAAAAACTCAAAAAAAATCAGTATCAATCCACAAGTCAATCAAGACGGCTGGAAATTTCTAAAAAGAATGCAAGAACGAGGTGAGAAGCATGCCGCTGTTGCTATAGTCTTGGGCACCGATCCAATTACATTCTCAATGAGTGGATCAAAGGTAGCACAATATGGTGAAGATGAACTTGGAATTGCTGGAGGAATAATGGGTGAAGCTATTGAGGTAGTTAAGTGTGACACCAATGATATTTTAGTTCCAGCTAATGTTGAAATGGTTATCGAGGGAAGTATACCGCTAGATAGAATGGAAGAAGAAGGTCCTTTTGGTGAAATGTATGGCTACATTGGTGAGAAAAAAGAAGAAAACTTCTACATGGATGTTTCAGCGATAACGCATCGAAACAATCCAATTTTCTCCAACCAATTCACTGGTATTACTCGTGGTTGTCTCACAGCCCCAATAGAAGTAGCTCTCAATCAAAAATATAAGAAAAAGTTCAATGACTTTATAGGCCTTCATTACCCATTAGAAACACCGGGATTCTGTTTTGTAAACATTGCATCAGTGTCTTTTGAAAAAGCAATGGCCATTGGTAGTGATATTTCTAAATCACTCAAAATTGCAAAAATTACTGTGCTTCTAGACTCAGATGTAGACATTCATAATCTGCATGATGTCTTGCATGCTGTTGGGTCTAGGTGGCAACCCTATACATCGAGTGAAATTATAGAAAAAGCACCTGGACTTTCTGGTGATCCAAGCTCTACTGAACGAGGCATTGGCAGTCGAATAGTTATCAATGCAATGAAGAATGGAAGACAATCGGATCTAGGGTTTGCAAAAACAAACCGAGAATGTTTGGAAAATGCCTTTCCTGAGATCTTCGATCGCATTGATTCTAAGTTCAAAGATTTGATCTAATTCTTATCAGCCTCTTTATCATCCTGAGAAGAAAAGTCTTCCTCAGAGATATATGCCACGACATCTTGTAGCATTTCTTCATTAAACATTTGAGCCATTTCCATCATTTGTTTGCCAAATAAATCTTCAGGATGACTGCCACGAATTTCATTTTTAAAATTAAGCAATTGTCGCAACAAATACCAATCATTGAGACCGCTTAATTTTGGAGCACCAATATCCATATCTCCTTCTGCAAATTCTCCATGACAAGACATACAGTGCTGAAATACAAATTCACCTTTTTCAAGATCACCATCAATGGTTTGTTCTAGCTGAGTTTTAGACTGGTTGACAATGTAGGCTGTTATAAGTTCTATATCTTGATCGGATAAAACGATTGAACTCATTTTCATTTGCTGACCAAAAATATCCTGGGGATGATTCCCTCGAATGCCATCTCTAAAGTTTTGAATTTGTCTTTGCAAGTACAATTCACTTAAGTCTGCCAATGATGGAGCATTCAAGATTTGACTTCCTTGGAATTTCTCACCATGACAAGCAATGCAAGTTATAACTTTCTCATCACTCGATCTCTCACTCTCTGCAAAGACAGTGGTGTTAAACAATACAAAGAAAAGTAAAAATAAACGGCTATAACTTAAACGGGACATCAATTCATTTCTCTCATGACTCTAAATCCAAAATTAATGTAACGAGTGTCTTTATTCTCAGATTGATTGGATTGAAAACCATAATGATTCGATGACCTTAAATACAATGGCATATCATAGTAAGATGCTCCTCTGAGTATCGGACGATTGCAATCTCCCGTTAATCTAGCTGTTCCATCTCTTGGTGAGTCTTCATAAGAACCATCCCAACAATCGCCTACCCATTCAGCTACATTGCCCAAAATATCATAAACTCCAAAATCATTGGGCACGAATGATCCTACTGGTGCAGAATATTCATACCCATCATGACAATCAGCAACAACCCAATCTTCAGGTAAAACTATTTTGCTGCCCCTGCCCTTCATTTCTTCTAAAAAACTTTCTGGAGTAATGTCTAAATCGGCTCCGTTAGCATAATCACAGCCTTCATCTGAATTGCCCCAAAATCTAACGGTTTTAGTTCCAGCTCTAGCGGAATATTCCCATTCTGATTCTGTCAATAATCGGTAAGTCTCTCCCGTCTCTTTGCTCAACCATTGAGCGTAGGACACGGCTTCATTCCAACTCACACAAACAACAGGGTGATTGTCAGTGATGGGATAACCCGGATCATACCAATTCAAATCAATCCCCAACTGTATACCATCATCAGTAGCTCCATAACACCCGCCTGTACTATCATGGCCTGTACTCTGAACAAATCTCTCAAATTCTCTTCTGGTTACTTCATACCTACCAATAGCAAAATGATAATTGATGTCCACTTGATGTTGAGGCCTCTCATCGTCCCTCGAACCTTTATCGCTTAATGGTGACCCCTTTGTAAAATTACCCGACTCAATGACAACCATCGTTGGGCATGTTTCGCAATCCTGTATCAATTGTTGCTGGCTATTGATCTCATATGAAAAAAAGATACATCCCAAAACAATGAGTGTTGAAAAGATTTTAAGATCGATATTTTCAAAATCGTTTATCAATTTAATCCTCAATCTGTTATGTAGTTAATTAAATCCTGATAACTTACAATATCTTTATCATGAGACCCTAGAAGATTATCTGCAGAAATATTAAATTGCTTGATTGTATCGTTTAAAGATATTGCTGAATGGTAAGGCACAACATTAGGCCCTCTCACAGTTCCCGATCGTTTGTCACGAGCAACGCCGCTTATGTATAAATCGGCAGCGTAAAGAAGGTTTTGATTGTCTAAAAAAGCAATCACCATATCTTCAGAATGGCCGTTGAAGACTGGATAAACAGTTACAGGTCTATTGGAATCATTAATCGTATACCCTTCATCTGGAGAAACTCCTATGATTGTCACCGATAAATTGCTCATTTTTCTATCAAGTGCATCAACAACAACAGACGATTTGGGACGATTGATCTGTGCTGAATAAAATTCTTCAGCGGTTTCATGAACAACAAGGGTCGCACCATCAGCAATATATGGTCTAATGCCTGCGCCATGATCATTATGATGATGGGAAGAAATAATATGCGTAAGAGGTTTATTGGGTATATTGATTTTAATCCATTTAATAATCTCCTCGCCTTTCAAATCATTCATACCCGGCTCTATAACAACCACTCCATTGTCCTGTTCAACTACCATTGTATAGACACCATCTATTGGCAAAGCAGATAGATAATAAATTCCTTTTTTAATTTCTATAACATTTATTTTAGGACGATAGGCTCCCGAAAGTGTGAACATTCTAATCGTTTGACTGACTTCCCAACCTCTCTTTGCTGCTTCTTTATCATGAACATAACTCAAACCAGACGGAGCAGTGAAAGTTTCTTCTGAGTAATCTGGATTGACTTCTATACTCGAGCGTCTTATTTCCCATCTAGGAGCACCACCTTGAGACATCCTCACCGTCATTGGGTAAGAAATACCATTGAAATCTTGCCAATTATCAAACTTAACCTCTATCTCAATATCACCATAAACAACATCCCATTCCATGGTACTCAACTTATCAATTCTTCCTGTTTTTGGATCAATGAAAAAAGTTATAGGATGCAACTTATCTTTAATGCTGAATTGATCATAATTCGCTTCATCAATAGCAGTATTGTCATGCCAGTCTTTCAACCAATCAGGATTGATAATAGTTTTATTGATCATCTTGGGATAGAATTTTTTCTTACTGGATTTATCCTCCCATTCTTGTGTTGCAATCAGTGTTCTAAGTCCTGTCTGACGAATTCTATCAATGGTCACTGGCATAACTTCTGACCGCTTAAATCTCCAACCTCTTTGGGCATTGATTTCTATTTTTTCATTCAGCAAAAGACTTGGGTCTTTTAATACTTCTTTTAGTAAAAGATGAGGGTTAAGCAACCTCTCGGTTTTTATGTTTGCTGCTGCTTTATCTGAAGTAAGAATTCTATCCCTTTCTTTAACTATTCCCATTGCATCATCTTCACTAAGATAACCTGCCTCGCCCAAGAGCAAAGTACTTATTTCTCTTGTGTTATAACCACCCTCTCGAGCGGCCAAAGTAGTGATTAGATCTATTTTAATAGCTTGACTGGCTAATTGGTGAGAAACTTTTGTGGAAGGTGCCGCTAACAACATCATGCCTTTTCCTGGTTCTGGGCCCTGTCCCATTATGTACTCATCTCTTTCACTTTCAATAGAATAGCCCTCGAGACTTTCAAGCTTTTCATTAGTTGCTAGAAAAGTAGTGGCATGCTCAAAACTTTTGATTGCTTGTGCATTTGTATTACTGACACTAAAAAACAATAGAATGGTTGATAGTATTGCAAAGTAAGATAGTTTAAATTTCATAAAAATGACTCCATATAGAACTATTTTTTATATATCTTATTTATCATTTGATTATTTAGCAATAAACTTATAGTTTTAAATTCATACAATTCAATTATAGAGTAATTGTATGGTCAAACATGATATATATATAACACTATGAGATTTTATAGAAAAATAAACAGTCTCCTAATAGTGTTGCTATTGTTTAACACGATCATAGAGGCGAAGGAATCAATATTAGTAGTGGGTGGAACCGGCCGGGTTGGTTCTGAAATTGTTAAAATCTTGGCCAATGAGAATAAAGACATCACTGTCCTTTCAAGAAGCGATAATAACTACTCACGTTTAAAAGGTCTCAATATCGATTACATAAAGGGCGACGTATTAAATGATAAAGATATAGAAAGAGTTTTTTCAGCAAAAAACTTTAGCGTGGTTATCAATGCTTTAGCTAAAGTAGGAAACAGTCCAAATCCGCATGCAGTTGGACAAAAACATTTAATTAAATGGTCTAAAAAAACTGGTATTAAGCATTTTATTCTTATTGGCTCAGTTGGAGCAGGATCGAAACAAAGTGAGCTTGTTTCAGATACTGTTTGGTCAATGTGGAAAGAGATATTACAAGAAAAAGGTAAAGCTGAAAATTCACTTATTAATAGCAATCTACCCTTCACTATTATTCGAACAGGCATTGTTGTGTATGACGATACACCTCCCACAGGCAATGCAGAGCTGATCGAAGATGATACTATTGTTGGAATCATTACAAGAAAAGATTTGGCAGCACTGACTGGCGAATGTGTTTTAAATTCTTTATGTTTCAATAAAATCTATCATGCATTTGATGCCTCTTTAGGCAGTGCAATAGAATAACTACAGCAATGAAAAGAAGAGAATTATTAAAAGCCACAATCTTGGGGTCCAGTGCTGCAATGACTGTAATGAGGACAAAAAATAGCAATGCTCACGAAGTAAACGATCAAGCCGATGTAATAATTGTGGGAGCTGGAAATGCTGGTATACCAGCTGCTATCGAAGCTTCGGATATGGGAGCAAAAGTTATACTTATTGATAAAAATGCATTTGTAGGCGGAATGCTGATCGTGTCTGGTGGTCATATTAGTGGGGCTAATGCCAAAATTCAAATGCGAAAAAATATTAAAGATTCTTATGAGAAACATTATCAAGATGCGATGCGTATAGGAAAATATAAGGCTGATTCAGAGCTTCTTGCTCTGGCTACTGAGCATGCCGCTTCAATGGTTGATTGGCTTGAAGAAATAGGAGTTGAGTTTACTGAAGAATCTCCAATCTTAGTGGATGATCATGATCATTACTCAGTGCCTAGAACATATGTGGGGGTTAATCTTGCTCGTTCATTATTAGGTCCACTGAAAAAAGAACTTGATAAGAGAATTAAGAGAGGTGGTTTGCACTTAAAATTGGAAACAAAGGCCTTAAATCTACTCCAAGACGACAAAAAAGAAATCATAGGCGTAAAAGTTAGAGATAAAAATGGTGATGTTTTAGATATTTTTGCTAAAACTGTCATTCTTGCCTCAGGCGGTTATGGAGCCAATAAAACCATGCAACAAAAATTCAACCCTAAAGTTGTATCTGCAAAATGGGTTGGTCTACCACATGCAACTGGCGATGGTATCAATATGGCAAAAAAGGTTGGAGCCAGCCTTTCATTCATGGATCATTTAATTTCATACCCTGGTACCGTTTTTGATCTAAAAGGAGTGCCAACGGAAATTTCCACTCGTCTTCAGTTCCCTCCTCAGCATTTTACTCAAAGCATCTGGATTAATAAAAAAGGTCGTAGGTTTGTAAATGAACATACAACACCTGATAATCGAGAGGTTGCCTTTCTTGCTCAAGAAGAATTATTCTTCTATGTTTTATTTGATGAGCGAATGAGAGCAGAAAGAGGCTCATTGGATATTAGAAACTGGTCTTCCAATCAAATGGATCAAGCGATTGAGCAAGGAAATGTGATAATAAAAACCGATACAATGAATCAGTTGGCAGAAAAACTTAAGATAAATCCAAAACGTTTATCAGAAACCATTTTAAAATATAATACATCTATTGATTCAAATCAAAACGATGAATTTGGACGAAAAGAACAACGATTAAAGATTCTAAAGTCTCCCTTTTATGCTTTTGGAGTTGGTGGAAGTGTATTAAATACACATGGAGGCATCTCGATTAATAACTCTCTAGAAGTTATAGATGAAAGTAATCGTGTAATACCAGGGTTATATGCCATTGGAGAAACTATAGGAAATGGTCATCTTATGGGTGAAGGTGTGGTAAGTGGAATGAGCGTTGGGCCTGCAATAACTTTTGGAAGAATGGTAGCTAAAACAGCTTTCCGTTATGCTCAAAATAAGCATGTAAGTAAAATAAATAAAAAAACTTAATAATAATTTAATTAATTGGTTGTGTTTAACGACAAGGATGGAGTCTCAAATGAAAAAAATTAGGTATTTCACTTTAAAAAAATATTTATCGATAGTCTTTTTAATTTTTACTGTTGCTAGTATCCAAACTGCAAATGCAATCATACAAATCACAGATGTTAATCAATTACCATGGGATGAAAGATTTAGAATGGGCAATAAAGAAACAACCAATGGAAAGCTATTATTTTCATTAAAGGGTGGTGGAAACTTATTGTATGTAAAATTTAATCCGGGTTGGAGTGCCGATGGCACTGAAGCTCATTATCATACATTTCATGAATGGGGTTATGTACTTGATGGAGATTTTCCACTTTTTGAGTTTGTTAGCCCCAATCAAAAGAAGGGAACCCTCATGAACATGAGACCAGGAACATTCATGGATCGCCCTGCTTATAGTATCCATGGTAATCGTGCTGCTGTGATGGAAAAACAAATCGTGACTCCTCCATCAACCCAATTATTATTTTATGAACCTGGAAAAACCGTCTCATTAAATCCAGAAAATCGTTCTTACAGTGATGAATGGAAATCCGTGGAGGAATTTTTCTCAGCTAACTTTCAACATACAGCTGACACTCATACTATGGAATGGGAGGAAGATGTTGAACTGCCAGGAGTTTTTGTTAAATGGTTAAGTGATCATACAAAAAAAGGGTTCACAGCCAAACTTAGGCATGCTCCTGCGGGCTGGTCGCATCCAAAAAAGAATCTCAAAAGTTACAATGAACAAGGTTATCGCTTTTTGTATATTTTATCAGGTGACATGAATATAGAAATTATTGATGATGACAATAATAGAATCAATACAACCCAAGCAAAAAAAGATTTCTTCATCAGTCAACCACCAATGAGTATTTGGAATTGGGGTGATAAGGAACTTACAGAGTTTGGTGTAACATGGTTGGAAGTTCAATATGGAAAGGGAACGACCATAGGGAATGGACCTATCATTCCATCTTCTCTATTAAAAAATAACGCCAATTGAATAAGTACTCTTATTTATCAATTGATTAATAAAGATTATAGTTTTATTATTGTTCAATAATTCAATCAAAATAAGTATGGCATCGATATGAAAAGAAGAGATTTTATTACTTCATCTACCATTGCGGCTTCAACAATTCTTTTTCCTTCATGGAAGGGTTTTACTGCTTCAAGCCTAATACCTTCAGAATTGTTGGCAATTAAGGGTAATGGAGAAAACTTCACACTGAAAAGAACAGACATTGCTAACCTTAGAAAAAGTCTTAAAGGTAAACTGCTTCTCAAAGATGACTATGGTTATGAGGTAGCGAGGCTTGTTAGAAATAGAATTATTGATAAAAAACCTGCCATAATTGCACAATGTGTGGATGAAAGCGATATACAAAAAGCTGTCAATTTTGCTAGAGAACATAGTTTATTAACAGCAGTAAAATGTGGTGGTCATAGCGTTTCAGGTAAAGGAACGTGTGATCAAGGCTTGATAATAGATTTATCACCATTTAAAGGGACTAGATTAGACAAAAAGAATAAAAGACTTTTTATCAAGGGTGGTTCTTGGTTGGGTGAAGTTGATGAAGCTACCATTCCTCATGGGCTGGGTACCACAGCTGGTACCGTTTCACACACTGGTGTAGGTGGGCTTGCAACAGGTGGTGGGTTTGGCAGACTGGGAAGAAAATATGGTTTAACGATTGATAATATCAAAAGTATTGAGATCATAAATGCAGACGGTGAACTGAGATATGCTGATGAAAAACAAAATCCAGACCTTTACTGGGCAATTAAAGGAGGCGGCGGAAATTTTGGCATCGTGACTACGTTTGAATTTCAACTTCATGAAATGAATAAGGATGTAATTGGTGGACGAATCACCTTTGACTTTTCTGACGTAAAACAGTTACTTAAATTTCACGGTGAACACACACTTGAAGCTTCAAATGAGATGTATCAAGACCCAGTAATTTTTGCACCACCCGGAGGATATGGTAACACGGTCTACTTCGATGTATGTTATTCCGGACCGCACAAAATGGCTGAAAAAGCTTTTGCGCCACTCAGGAAAGCAGGAAAAGTCATACACGATGATGTAGACATCATTGATTACAGAGCTCTCCAAAAAAGTGGTGATGATAATGATCCTAGAGGGAGATCTCAGTATTTAAAAGGTGGTTTTACAATCGATATCACAGATGGCTTGATAGATGCATTGGTGGATAATTTGGTTGCTCATCCAGAAAGAGGCAGTATGGCTTTCTTCCAGCAGTCTGGTGGAAAAATAAATACCATATCTCCCGATGCAACAGCTTTTCCACACAGATATGCACAGCAAAATCTAATCACAGGTTCTTTTTGGATTGAAGGAGTTGAAACAGCACCACATATTGCCTGGTCAAGAAAGTACTGGAAGAAAGTTTCTCCTTATACTGATGGCTTTTATATCAATGATGAATTCTCTGAGAGCGAAGCAGATGTTAATTTAAATTTCTTAGGTAATTTCGAAAGACTTGTAGCTGTTAAAAATGAATTTGATCCTACAAACTTATTTCGTCTTAATGCAAATATCAAACCAAGCATCTAGATCTTAATTTATTCCTTAATAGGTTGCCTTTGATTTTTATAAGCTTGAAATGTACCAGTTCTTTTCTTCCAAGGTCTTTCTGATTCAAAGTAACCGGGTGACTCATTTTCAATGTAATCTATAAGTACTGCAGGCACATCCACTTCAAGATTCTCAACTTTCTTACCAACAGACTGCCAGTAATGGCCTCCAGGCCTTTGCCCCATCAGAAAGAATGGATACCAACTTGTATTATGAGTCGAAGTGATGGTCATGGGAATACTATCAAGTTCAGGATTAGCTAAATCTGAGACTTTTCCATGATAGGTTTCAACATAAAGAAAGCTTAATTTCTCTCCAGTGGAAGCTTTTTTCCATATCTTTGGATCAAGCTTGTTAACAAAATTAAGATACGCAGGTTCTTCCAACCACAAGTCATCCCCTCTTGATTTGAAGGGTCTTAAATCTGGCTTGATCACGCGATCAAATGGACCTCCAATAATTTTCACAGGCCGATTGATTTCACCAGTAAAAGGGTTTTCGAATTCTTCAACAGGTGCCCCTGTCTTTAAATCCATAAAGTAACCGCAGTCATAAAGCGTATAGTAAAAACCATTATCCACCCAAGGTTTCCAAACGCCCTTCAAAACACCTGTAAGCCCAATCATTGGCTTAACGCCCTCATCTGGTGTCATGCCAAAAATTGTACCGTGATAATATATGTGCACCATACTTCTGGCACTGGTACCAATAAGTTTGGCATAAGCTAGGGCATTTTGTATTGGATCACTTAAATTGATGTCTCTGTCAATTACATTAAATTCCTGACCAGACACGAACGGTGAAGCAGCTATAGCGCCCATTCCACCAATTATTTCTCTTCGATTCATTTGTTTTTTTACGGTCATTATTTTTGCTTATTGTTTTCTCTATAATGTTTCAAGGTACTTGTTGGCTCAGACCATGGATTGGTTGACTCAAAATAATTTTTTTGCTTCGCTTTCAAAAAATTCTTCATCGATTTAGGGACATCGGACCATGATTGTATTTTAATACCTACAGCTTGCCAGTACATCTTTCCATCCACATCATCCATTTCAAAAAATGGATACCATGGACTGATGTAATTATAAGTCATCATTGATGGAGCAATGGAGGATTCATCATTCAAGTCGGATATCTTTCCTCTAAAAATAGTGTTTGCAAATGACGTCTCCTTGTCTTGATTATTGGGCTTAGAAACACCAAAGTACCCTATCCTAGTCTTTGGCTCTTGGATCCAGACATCGTCACCAGAGATAACCCAATCAAGCTGCCTTGGTTTGATGACAGTCTTATAAGGACCGCCTTTAATATTCGATAATTGATTCTTTTTATTAGTGATAGGATTCTCAAATGTCTCAATATAGTTTTTTGAATCCAAGTGATGAAAAAAACCAGATTCGAATAACTTATAACTGTAGGAATCCTGATCTATCTTTTCCCAAACACCCTTGAGTATTGCCTGAAATCCAATCAATTTCTGAGCTCCATTCGGTAAGTATGCAAAAATTGTACCCTCTAAACTGTAATGAACCATTGCATTATTTGCCGATCCCAACAGTTTGGCATAGGCGTATAGGCTGTCTTTTGAGTTTTTAAGATCAAGTTTGCCTTGGCCATATTTACCGGTTAATAAGTCACGTCGATCCATTCTCTATTCCTAAAATTGACAATAATCTTCTTTTTCAACTAAATCAAAAACAAAAGTGAATTTAGCAACGCCTATGAGTACAGCCATAATCATACCAAGCTCATAAAGCTCACCATCACTAAAATCTAATTTTAACTTTTTATACAAGGGTGAATCAATTGTACCCTGATTATTAGTTAAAACCATCTGGTCAGTCAACTCCAATGCACCTTTTTCTCTGGAGGTAAAAGGTCCATTTTCATAATTATTCAGTGCGTTAATTTGATCTTGAGAGACTCCTGATTCTAAAGCATGAACAGTATCACCCTTATTGCAAAAAGCACACCCATGGAGATTGGCTAATCTCAATCTAACTAATTCCACCAATGTTTTTTCAAATCGACCAGAGTAAAATAGTTTTTTATAAAAATCCTTAAAATACCACTCATACACAGCAGGATTATTTCCTGAGACCTCAATAAATGTTGCGTCGCCTGTGAGTTCTGTAGCCTGATCCCAACCTTTCTTCATATTTTCAGGAAGTTGCTCTCGCTCAATTCTCTTCATCTGTGGTTGTGGTTTAGCCATATTTACCCTTTTGATTGACAGAATCTATCTTATATCAATAAACTTCACAATGTCTAAGACGCTTTCCTATTATTTTTTAGCAACCCTTCATTGTTATGCTTAGTTTGAGGATTAATTGGCTTTTTAAAATGATGAATAATATCTTGTGTTAATTGTTTTCTATTGAGTGTGTAGAGGTGAAAATTGTCCACACCTTCTTTTTTTAAATTCTCAATTTGATCAATAGCAATGCTTTGTCCTAATTCTTCTATGCCCTGATCGTCATTCTCTCTGACTGAAGCAAATCTCTTTTCTAATGACTGAGGTATTTTTGCTCCACATACTTTTGCAAATTTTTTAACTTTTTCAAAATCGCTGATGGGCAGTATTCCAGCCGCAATGGGTTTATCTATACCAAAGGCATTAACATTGTCTCTATACTTTAGAAAATCTTCATTATTAAAAAACCATTGTGTAATTATTTCATCGGCACCAGCAATGCATTTTTCTTTTAAATAAAGTATATCCGCTTCTTGACTAATTGATTCTGGGTGACCTTCAGGATATCCAGCAGTGAATATTTTGAATGCAAACTGATCTGAAAGAGCCTGAGTGAATTCTTTTGCATCAATGTATCTATCCAATTGAGAGTATTCTTCTGAATTTGCATCTCCTCTAAGGGCCACTACAGAGCTTATTCCTATATTAGAATAATCATTCGCCATTGATATCATGGTTTCTTTTGAAGACTTAGCACAAGTTATATGAGGTACCACTGAAGTATTGATTCTGGATGACAGTCTTTGAGCAATATCCAGTGTATTATTACTATCCAAAGCATTGAAACTATGGGTAATACTCATGTAGACAGGCTTATAAAAAGACATGAGCTCAGCCTGCTCCAAAAGATCAGTTTTATCTGCCTCCACATTTGGTGGATAATATTCTAAAGAAAAAGATGTCATATAAAATTATTTACTATTTATCAGTTGATAAATAAGATTATAATATCTCTCTTTAATTTATCAACTGATTAATACATACTCTTATTTAATATGTCTGGAAAATCTCATGTAAGTTGGCAACCAAGTCATCAGGAAAGCAGCCTGATGACTGATTTTCTTACCTACCTAAAGGTAGATCATGGTCTCAGTTTTGAAAACTATGAAAAATTGCATACTTGGTCAACAATGAACAATTCTGACTTTTGGAATCTTTTTGCGAAATACTGCAATATCAATTTTGCAATGCCGCCTAAGAAAACGGTCACAATGGCTGATCATATTATGGATGATGAATGGTTCCCAGGTTCGACATTAAATTTTGCTCATCATCTATTAAAACGAAAAGATGATCAAACAGCGATCATCTTCAGAGAGGAGAATGGAAACCGACTCAAGATGAGTTACAAAGAACTCTATGAATCTGTTTCTCAATTAAGTAACTTCCTTAGAAAATCAGGTATTAAAAAAGGTGATGTGATTGCTGCAGTAATGACCAATCGACCTGAAACAGTTGTCGCTATGCTTGCTGCTTCGAGTATTGGTGCTGTTTGGACCTCCTGTTCTCCTGATTTTGGTATTGAAGGAATTATTGATCGCATTGGTCAAGTAAAGCCTAAGATATTATTTACAGTTGGTGGTTATCAATACGGTGGTAAACATTTTGATCTCACTGAAAATATTTTAAGTCTGAGTAAAAAGATCAATAGCTTGAATCAAATTATCTTAGTGCAAAAAAGTCCATTAAATGAAATCAATGCAATACCTGAGATTGTTAATTTTGAGGATTGCCTTCTTAATGATAATGATCTTCAATTTGAGTCACTCCCATTCAATCATCCTCTTTTTATAATGTATTCATCAGGAACAACGGGTAAACCAAAATGCATCATTCATGGTGCGGGAGGCACTTTACTTCAACATTTAAAAGAACACCGCCTTCATACAAACATCAAAAAAAATGATCGAGTCTTTTTTTTTACCACCTGCGGTTGGATGATGTGGAATTGGCTAGTCAGTGCCTTAGCCAGTGAGGCTACTATTGTGTTGTATGAAGGATCGCCTTTTTTTCCAGACCCCAATCACCTATGGAAAATTGCTGAAGAAGAAAAAATTAATATTTTTGGAGTCAGCCCTAGATATCTAAGCTCATTAATGAAAGAGAAGCATGAACCTAGGAAACATAATGATTTAAGTTCTATCAAAACGATTCTTTCCACTGGCTCTCCATTGCTAGTAGACCACTTTGAATACATTGAAAAAAGCATAAAAGACAACACGCAGATTTCTAGTATTTCTGGGGGAACTGATATTATTTCATGTTTCGCACTAGGTAATCCCAATGAGCCTGTATATAGAGGAGAAATTCAATCGAAAGGGTTAGGTATGGCTGTAAAAATATTTAATGCATCTGGAGAAGAAGTACCCACAGGAGAGAAAGGCGAATTAGTCTGTACTCAATCATTTCCATCCATGCCAATAGGGTTTTTTAATGACACAAATAATGAAAAATATAAAAAAAGCTATTTTAAAAAATATAATAATGTATGGGCGCAAGGAGACTACGCTTCTTTTACTGATCATGATGGTCTCATCATCTTCGGTAGATCGGATGCTACTCTAAATTCAGGTGGAATAAGAATTGGAACGGCTGAGATTTATAGACAACTGGAAAAATTTCCAAATATACTTGAATCTGTGGTGATTGATGAGGAAGAAGATGGGGATTCTTTTGTATCACTCTTTATAATTTTAAAAGAAAATATAGAATTGACCGAAGAATTGATCATAAAAATTAAAGAAGAAATAAAAGTAAATACAAGCCCTAGACATGTTCCTAAAAAAATAACATTAGTCCCTGATATACCAAGAACAAGAAGTGGAAAAATTTCTGAGCTTTCAGTAAAAGCTGCGATTAATGGAAATGAAATTAAAAATATTGAAGCTCTTGCTAACCCTAATTCGATTGATTTTTTTAAGCAGTTAAGAATACAGAACTGACATTAGAGAAAAATGCATTTAATATAAAAAACAGATGAAAATATGAATAAAAAAACAAAAGATAATAGCGCATTGGATTACCCATTTTCAAAGAGACCTCCCAACGGAGATGTTATCGAGGTATTTCCCAACCTATATTGGTTAAGAATGCCTCTTCCCATAGCACTCAATCATATTAATTTATGGTTATTGGAAGGAGACAAAGGATGGACAATTGTTGATAGTGGTATGTCAAATGATGAATCTAAAGAGATATGGATCAACTTATTTGAAACATTATTCAAAGGAAAATCTCTAGAGAAACTCCTAATTACGCATATGCATCTTGATCATTCTGGTTTAGCTGGATGGCTCTCTGACCATTGGAAAGTAGATCCATACTTTACTGAAAAAGAATATCATGAAACGCAAATATTAAGTAAGGGTTTGGAAAAATCTCAGGAGTTGATTGCATTAGATTTCTATAAAAGTTGTGGCTATGACGATGCATCGATCAAACGTTATTTAGAAAGAGTTAATCTTAGAAAAACTCTGGTTACTCCTCTCAATAGAGGTTATAAGAAAATTGAAAATAAAGACACCGTATTGTTAGGCAATATTGAATGGGAGATTGTTATTGCCAAAGGTCATTCTCCTGAGCATGTTTGTTTGTATTCCAAAGAAAATAATATCTTTATATGTGGTGATGTATTGCTTCCTAGAATCACACCAAATATCAGTGTAAGACCTTTTCATGCTGAAACTAACCCATTGTTTGATTGGATAAAAAGTCTAAAAGAGATCAAAGAAAGGATCCCAGATGATGCTCTAATCCTTCCATCTCATGGTTATCCTTATTATGGAGCTCATAAAAGAATAGATGCAATAATTGAAGACCATATGAATAAAATTGAGACCCTCTTCGCTTTTTGCAAAGAGCCAAAAAATGTTATTGAAGTATTTCCTGCTCTATTCGTAAATAAGATTAATGAAAATTCTTTAATACTGGCTGTGGGTGAAAGTCTTGCTCATTTAAATTATTTAATTGGTGAAGATAAAATGAAAATGAAAAAGAATAATGAAGGTATTAATTATTATCAAAGCATTTGATTAGGAGTGAGTTTTGACTGTAATTTTTGATAATAAAAAAACATTTGAGTATCAAATACCAGTCGTTGTTATAGGTGCTGGTGCTTGTGGGCTTTGTGCTGCTCTGGCAGTGAAAGAAATGGGGACGGAAGTGATTGTGCTGGAAAGAGACTCGACGCCATTGGGAACAACAGCAATGTCTACCGGACTAATACCTGGTGCTAATACTAAACTCCAAAAAGCAGTAGGAATTGAAGATAGCATTGAATTATTTACCAATGACATTATTAAAAAGTCAAAGCATCAAACCGATCCTGATATTGCTCATACTTTGGCTACTGAGTCAGCACAGACTATAGAATGGCTAATAGAAAAATATGATATCCCTCTAAGCTTAGTCGATAGCTTTCTTTATCCCGGTCATTCAGTCATGAGAATGCATGGAACACCGAACAGAACGGGCAATGAATTAATGGGTTCATTATGTAATGCTGCTGAAAAAGCTGAAATAGATATTCTAACAAATTCATTGGTTACAGATCTGTACAGTGATGAAGAAAATAAAGTCATTGGGGTCAAAATTACAAGAGAAGATGGAACATCTGAAGACATTGGATGCGATGCTCTTATACTAGCTTGCTGTGGGTTTGCAGGCAATCCTGAAATGCTGGAAGAATTCATTCCAGAAATTAAAGATGCAGTATTTTTTGGTCATCCAGGAAATAAAGGTGATGCCATTAAATGGGGTAAATTATTAGGAGCAGATCTAGCTGATATATCTTCTTTTCAAGGGCATGGTGGCTTGGCTGTGGGTCGTGGCGTTCCTATTTTATGGCCAATGATCATGGAAGGTGCTTTTCAAATAAATAATTTGGGGGAAAGATTCTCAGATGAAAGTCTTGGATACTCCGAACAAGCAGTAAAAGTAGTTGCTCAACCTGAAAAATATGTTTGGAATATTTTTGATCAAAGACTGCATGATTTAATGAAAGAATTTGAGGATTACAATAATGCTATAGAAGCAAATGCTATCATCCGCGCAGAGGATCTTGATGAGTTATCTGCAGTAATAAATATAGATAAAGAAATATTAGAACAAACAGTCCAATCAGTTGAGAAAATGGTTTCAGGAAATTTAGACGACCCTTTTGGAAGAGATTTTACTGGAAAAGAACCACTCAAAGCTCCTTATTACACAGTTAAAGTAACTGGAGCTTTGTTTCATACACAAGGTGGCTTAGTGGTAAACAGTTCAGCAAGAGTATTAAACAAAGAGCGTCAGAAATTACCTAATTTATTTGCAGGAGGTGGTTCAGCAAGAGGTATATCTGGACCTTCTGACTGGGGATACATGGCTGGGAATGGTCTTCTAACTGCAACGACTTTTGGAAGATTAGCTGGAAGATCAGCATCAGAACTTTTAAAAAAAGATATAAACTCTGAAAATATTTAAAACCAGTCTTTGGTTAAAAGTTAATACACTATTTATCAAATGATAAATAGGTGGTATATTAGATTCATTTATTTGGAGATATCATGAAAGAACATAAAGGCCCACTTAATGGAATAAAGGTTTTAAGTATTGGTACCTCAATAGTAGGCCCTTGGGCAGCAACGCTAATGGGCTATTTAGGTGCTGAAGTATTTAAAGTTGAACCACCTAAGGGTGAGTTTTTAAGAATGCTTTATCCTCATCAGAATAAAATTGCAACAGCTTACAGTGCAACCAATCTAAATCAAAAATCTGCTGGCCTTAATACGAAAGAAGAAGAAGGAATGAATGCCATGCTTGGATTGGCAAACCAAGCTGATATTCTTATCGAGAATTTTAGACCCGGTGTTGCAGAGCGAATTGGACTTGGCTATGAAACGTTACATGAGTCAAATCCAAATTTAGTTTTTGGATCCAGTTCTGGTTATGGAGATGATGGTCCGATGAAGAACTTAGCTGCTCTTGAACCGCACCTTCAAGCTTTCAGTGGTATGAGTGGGGTTACAGGGTGCGTAGATGGCGATGGTCAATTAATCAGGTTTGCACATTTAGATCCTACTGGGGCTGTCTTTTTTTGTGGTCTATTGATGCTTGGATTGATAGAAAGAGAACGCTTTGGTCATTCTTGCTGGGTCAAAACATCGCATTTAGCTAATGCCATAGCAAATATGAATAATAAAGTATCTGAGGTTTTACTAGCAAACTCACCAAGTGAACCATTGGGGAGCGGTTCCTCTACTTCTGTGCCAAATCGTTGCTATTTATGTGAAGACAAAAGGTATATTGCTGTTTCTTGTGAACATCAATCACAATGGCTAGGATTCTGTAGTGCATTGGAATTAGATCATTTAACTGAAGATGAGAGATTCCTAAGCAATATAGATAGAGTTAAAAATCGTGATGAACTTGATACCATTCTAGAAAATCATTTCCATCAAAAACCATCTCGATGGTGGTCATTGAGACTCAATAACCAAAATGTTCCAAATAGTTTTGATCTGTCTTTTGATGATCTTGAATTTCATCAACAAATTATTGAAAATAATTTCTTAGTAGAAGTTGATGGTGAACACACTGGCCCTTTCTATGTTGGAGGTTTACCTTGGGAATTTAGTAAGACACCTGCCAAAATAAATGTTTCAATTCCAGTGCCTGGAAAAGATACGGAAAAAGCAATGAAAGAGGGTTTTGAAAATAACTCAAAAAATACAAAAGAATTAACATCTGAGTCCCCCGAATACCCACTGAAAGGAATTCGTGTAGTGGATATCACTCAAGGTTATACAGGGCCTTATCTAAGTTTTATGCTCGCTGAGGCTGGAGCAGAAGTAACAAAAGTTGAGCCAATTGGTGGAGACTGGTCTAAACAATTAAGTCCGCAAACAAAAAAAGGCACCAGTGCTCTTTATGAATCGTTCAATAGAAATAAAGAGATAATAGAAATTGATATTCAATCGGAAGATGGGGAAAGAGATTTTCAATCTCTTTTAAATCAAGCTGATATTCTCATAGAGGATTGGTCTAAAGATTCCGCTGAAGCAATAAAATATGACTATGAGAAATTAAAACAAGAGAATCCAAAACTTATACACTATTCCTTATCGGCATTTGGACATCATGGCCCAATGAAAAATAAAACAGGAAGTGACTTGGTCATACAAGCCATGTCTGGATATCTCAGAACTTTGGGTGATGTTGGTGAAGAACCAGTCAGGGTTGGTGCGGATGTTGTTTCAACTTGTACCGCTGCCATGAGTTTTATTGCAATTCTTGGAGCGCTTTACCATTTAATACAAACTGGAGAAGGTCAAAAAGTTTCTGCCAGTATGCTTGGCACTATGATGGCATTAAAAACTCTTCAATGGTCTGGTTTCAGCAACCCAGATAGCTGGGATGGAAATTTTTGCAAAAATGAAACCGATGGTTCAAATTTTGGACAAAGAACAAAAGATAAATCTATTTTTGCAACCCCCTCTCCTGCACTAGTAGAAGATAAGTTCTATGAAATGATTAAAGAGTTTGGAATGTATGATGAATTCATGAAGGATGAAATTTTAGTTCAGAACTGGTGGAATTCATTTGGAGTAGGCACAAAAGCAAGTCATGCAAGACCATTATGGGATAAGTATTTAACTCAAATGTCTTCCGATCAAGTTCTAGAAATATTTAATCGCTATGAAGTATGGGCGGTTGAATTTTCAAACATACAAGAACTCATCAATCATCCACAAATTGAACATTTGGGTATGCTTGACTCCACTACTGGACAAACCTATCTCAGAGCACCTTGGAAAACACCATGGGGTTTTCCTGAAATAAAACCGATAAAGGAATGAATCAATATAAAACGAATGAACAGTGATCTTCAGAAAGGTTATTTTGACTCCCCTTTAGGACAAGTGCATTTCCTCAAGAGTGGTGAAGGCAATCCGTTATTAATGCTACATATGACTCCACAGTCGTCTCTTCAATTTAGTCAAACTTTTAGCTATCTCAATGAATTAGGAATTCAAGCAATTGCTCCAGATACTCTCGGCTATGGGATGTCTGAAAAACCTTCTAATCCTCTATCAATTGAAGAATATGCATCTGTCTTGCCTTATCTATTGGATGAATTGGATATCGAAAAAACTTCAATTATTGGTCATCATACGGGTGCTGCAATGGCTTGTGAATTGGCGAAAGCTTACCCTGATCGTATTGACAAGATGATTTTGCATGGAGTGCCTCTTTACACTGATGAAGAACGGACAGCCAGAATGGATAATCTTAAAGTTGACTTATCTCCAAAAAAAGATGGCTCTCATCTAACGGATTATTGGAACTGGATTCAAAGTAGAGTTCAAGATAGAGCCACACTTGAAGCCTGTCATATGTCTTTACTGCATGTTTTCTTAGCAGGTGAAAATGAGTGGTTTTGTCATCATGCAGCATTTCAATATGATTTAAAACAAACATTATCAGCCCTTAAACAGTCCTGCCTACTAATCTCCAATACAGGAGATCCATTGCATTACATAGTGCCTAGAGTACAAAAATTAAGAGAAGACTTTCAATACAATGAGATAGAAGGCGGATCTGTATTTATAATAAGAGATGACCCAAAACAATGGGTTGAATCTTTTATTGGTTTTTTAAAACAATAATGATCAAAATAGAGTTTAATAATATTAGAGAGAGATTAGATAATGCAATATAAGCTGCCAGAAGAAACCATCATGCTGCAAGATACGGTAAAACGTTTTGTTGATAATGAACTGATACCGCTGGAAACACAATTACCGGAAAGGCCTAATTCATATGAGCTCCCTCAAGACCTGTATCTAGAGTTAACTGGAAAAGTCCATGAAATGGGACTGACTGCCAGAGAAACTCCTGAAGATGCTGGCGGTGCTGGCTTAGGACCTTTAGACAATTGCATTGTCACTGAGCAAGTCCATAGATCAACAGCAGGATGCAGTGTTTTTTCAGCTTCTTTTGCATCGATGCTATACGAACTAGGCACTGAAGAACAAAAAAATAAATACATGGTTCCCTCAGTCAAAGGAGAATTTCATGGAAGCAGCGCTTTTAGTGAACCAGTTGCTGGAGGAGACATGGCAGGGATTCAAACTACCATTGAAGAAAAAGATGGAGGTTGGGTCATCAATGGCAATAAATGTTGGATTTTTAAAGCCAATACAGCTCGTTTTATCTTAGTGTTAACCAGACTAAAGGGTACACAAAGACATGAAGGTATGCAGTGGGTCATTGTTGATGCTGATGCCCCTGGCTTTAAGGTTGGCAGAGAGCAAAAAATGATTCATGGTCAATCAACTTATGAGCTATTTTTTGATAATTGTTGGGTTGATAATAAACAATTATTAGGCAAACCAGGAGAAGCATGGAGTTCTGGTACGGATTATCTTTTCTCTGGAAGAATACAAATTGCAGCCAGAGCTATGGGTATTGCTGATCGTTGTTTAGAGATGGCAATAGATTATTCAAAAATAAGACATACTTTTGGTAAACCATTGTCCTCGAGGCAAGCCATTCAATGGATGATAGCTGACTCAGCAATTGAACTGCACACTTGCCGATTGATGGTTTACGATGCTGCCTTAAGAGCACAAGAAGGTGAAAAAGTTTTCATTCAGACAGCCATGGCTAAAATATATGCAACTGAAATGGTAGCTAAAATTGTGGATCGTGCCATGCAAATTCATGGTGCTGCTGGTTTGTCTGATGAAACAATATTAGAGCGCTGCTATCGAGATATAAGGCCTATGAGAATATATGAAGGCACTTCTGAAGCCATGAGAAGTATGATTGCTAAGGACTTGTTAAGAAGTTAATCAAAGGAAAATATATGCTGCCTTTTAAAATACGATTCGGTTGGGGAATTGGAACACTAACAGTTTCTCTAATGTTCCAAGCTACTGGCTTACTCCTTCTTCTTTATTTAACTGACTTTGTGAAGCTTGATGCGACAACAGCTGGGCTTCTCATTGGTTTGTCTAAAATTTATGATGCAGTAACTGATCCCATAATGGGGAGAATTAGTGATCGAACTAAAAGCCCTTGGGGTAAAAGAAGGCCTTATGTATTTCTAGGTACACTCATGTGTGCTGCGTCTTTCATTTTGCTTTTTAACCTAGCTGCATTCGCTGATTCGCCTAATATTGTAATCATTACATTGTTTGCACTTGTCCTGAATGCGACTGGCTATACAGTTTTTAATGTCCCTTATTTGGCAATGCCATCAGAAATAACAAACGACTACAATGCGAGAACCAATCTCGTCTCCTATCGAGTTATGGCGGTGGCTGCTGGTCAACTGGGAGGATCTGCTTTGGGTCCAGCTTTAGTTGTTTATTTTGGAAGTGGCATCGTTGGTCATACTGGCATGGCAAACTCTTTGGCAATCATTATGATTTTTGCAGGAATGACCTGTTTTCAATTAACCAAAAGTGCTTCGTATATAAAAACATCGGTTACTCAGCAAAATACTTCTTCTTTTTTTAAACAATTTAAAACAGCATTTCAAGTCAAACCGTTTGCAATACTTTTGGGTATCAAGGTTACTCAACTGACTGGGTTCGCTATATTTCTAGGTTCATTGCCCTATCTTTTTACAAGAGTTATGGGTCTCTCGCTTAGTTACATTGGCTTCTACTTTCTCATCCAAGGGAGCGTAATGTTTATCTCTCAACCTATTTGGGTTCGTGTTGTTTCACGAATTGGTAAAAAAAGTTCGTATTACCTGGCTTCATTACTATGGGGCTTAGGAGCGTTATCATGGGTATTGGCTTCTCAAGGAGAAACCAATATTGAAATCATTGCAAGGGGTATATTTCTAGGTATAGGAGCTGGTGGTTTATTATTAGTAGGGCAATCAATGCTTCCTGACACCATGCAATATGACTTTCAAAGTAGTGGCCAACGCAGAGAAGGTATTTTAGCAGGTGTATACACAACGGTTGAAAAACTCTCATTTGCTATTGGCCCTTCTATTTTGGGACTGATGCTTGGTTTCTCTGGATACAATGCGAATGAAACAATACAAAATGACAATGTAATAAACATGATATATTTTTCAGCAGCAGGCTTTCCTGTCATAACTTTAATTATTAGTTGTGTATTAATGTTTTTCTATAATGTGGATCAAGACACATTAAAAGAAAATTAACTGAAAATATATTTAGCCTAAAGGAATCAAATGAAAACATGTAATACATTAATGAGAGGAATAGTGATCTCCATGGATGAGAATCGTCGAGTATTTATGGACGGTTATGTCGCAATCAATGATGGTAAGGTCGAATCCGTTGGAGCTTTCAGTGAGTGTGAGTATGAATCTGATAACAACCTAGGAGGCTCAGGTTTTGTTATTCTGCCAGGCCTAGTGAATGTTCATTCACATTTAATTCAAGGCTGTATGAGAGGAATGGCAGAAGGAACAACTTTTGAGGAACGTCTTTTTGGATTCTATTATCCAATGACTGGTGCATGCGATGAAGAAAGATCTTACGATGCAGCTATGCCTTCTATTATGGACCTGGCCTTAAGAGGTGTAACCACAACTGCCGATGATCACTTTACCCATTTGCATAAAAAATCCATTGATGGGGTTTTGGCAGCGGTTGATGATTCTGGTATTCGGTGTCGAATGGCTAGACTGACAATCAATGATAAGGATGCAGTGCCTGAAGGTTTTGGAGAAACGCTGGATGCAGGGATAGCTGAAACAGAACGAATCAAGTCAAAATGGGAAAATGAAAAAATTTCTGTGACGGCTTCAACCATAGGTATTACCTATTGTGAACCCGATCAGTTGATAGAGTTATGGAAATGGACTGATGAGAATAATCGACAATTTGATATCCATGCTCCTGCAGTATTTGATCAAAAATATTTGGCAGCAAGAAGGGGTTGGGAAGGCGGCTCTTTTGAATGGCTGGACCATGTCGGAATACTAGGCCCGAATGTTATTGCTGCTCATGCACAAAACTTAAGACCTGGAGAAGAAAAACTGATAGCCGATGCTGGTGCCTCAATTGCTTTAGTACCCGATATGGAGCAAGTATTAGGCCTAGTGAATTTTAATGCTAGGCCTTTTTTAGATTCCAATATCACTTGTGGAATCGGTCTGGATGGTGCTGTAGTTGCATATGGACATAACATGTGGACAGCCATGAGAGGTTATCTAACTGCACAAAGAATGGGAGATCAGCATAGATTAATGATGTCTGAAACAGATATTAAATGGACTGGTGAGGAAGTCCTCTATGGAAGCGCTGAGCAAGCATTAGAACTCGCTACCATAGACGGCGCTAAAGCTTTAATGATGGATGATAAAATAGGTTCCATTGAAACTGGAAAAGAAGCTGATCTTGTTTTAATCGATCGAACGGAAGAAAGTCACCTCACACCTATGGGTTCATTAATTGCTAGTTTAGTTTATGGCAATGGTCCAAATCAAAATGCGATTGAAGCTGTCATGGTTCATGGAGAAGTTATAGTTAAAAGAGGACAACATCAAACCTTGGATCATCGAAAGATAGTTGAAAGGTCAGATCAAGTTCAAGAGATACTTCTAGACGAAACAAATGCGAGACAATACCTAAGAAAGAGAAGTCGTTTTAATTGGATTGATTAAACTAATTTAAATTTAGCTTCTATGATTTTTTTCAGTCTTAATACGGATGAATCAGGAGTTGTCAGTACTCTCAAGTCAGAATTTTTCTCACTGATATTTGACAATGCCGAAGCCATAGAAAATTGGCCCAAAATAATTGTGCAATCGTCTGTCTGATCTAATGCGATCTTTGCAATCAGATCATCGTGTTGATTCACTAAACCATTTTGTAGTGAGTTAAGAGCTTCTTTAACGTAAATTCCTTCAACCTCTAATTCAGTATTAGACTCCACCATCATGGTTTTAATTTCTTGAGTCAATAATTCTAAGGAAGGTAAAAATGTGACCATTATTTTTATCTTTTGCTTTAACTGTATGGCATCAATAAATGCAGCTTCATTGGGTCTGAGAATTGGAATACTATATTGGTCTTTCACTCGATTGATTTCATCACCAAAAGCAGAGCAAGTATATAAAATAGCATCTGCATTCTCAGATACTGCCATTTTTGCTAAATTACTAATTCTTTGGCTAATCGTATTCTCATTTTGACCAAGGTTTCGATCTTTTGACAATGATAGATCTGAATAATTACTTAAAACTGCCTCAGGCCAAATATTATAAAAAGATTTCCAAACAGGTTGTTTGGATTCTTCTAGTGCATGAATGAGAGCTACTTTCTTTGCTTCAATCATTTCATTGCTTCTCAGGAATAACTGGAACCATTAGGTAAGGAGCATGATCTGGATTAAAGTGAATTGTTGTTTTTCCATTAAAAGTAGCGTCTCTATCTATTGGGTCATCATGAAGAAAAGGTCCACATCCAGTGAGTTGATTCTTAAAATTAGATAAAGTTTGATTCTCAGCAAGTGGATATTCATAATCTTTACCCTGAATGGATAAACACAAATAATGATTTTCTGGAATCACTATTGATGTAGGCCATATTTCAATATCCATCTCTACAATTTCATCCGTTTTCAAGGGCCATGATTCATCATGAGTATGAAAAGGTCTCCAAGGCTTAGATTGTTCAAGGTCTAACTTTCTATGGGAAGCTCGGAGCCAACCCTGTGCAATAGGAGTGTTAGGATCGACAGCGCCTTGAAAAACAATTTCATTATTTGAAGGGCCAAACAAACGAAGCACTACAAAAATATCAGCGTCACTAGTAGAAGAAGACACAAATATTTTTAGTGCTAGAGGACCCGTTATCTCAGTTTCATTTTTAAATGGTTCAGAGTGAAAATCAATGCCCTCTCCCATTGCATTAAAAACCAAACTATTTGATTCTTTGCATTCGTACTCAGTTGATATTTTTTTATCATCACTTAAATAGAGTTTCTGCCACTCGGTTCTATCAATAGGCCACTGATTTTCATTTCTTTGTTTGAAGCCGTCAAGATGTCTGACCTGTAACTGAACTTTTGGTTGATTAGCCCAATCGTTATTCTCCCCTTTCAGAAAATGACCAAAAAATCGTTTTTGCAACTTGACCCCATAGTCGGTATAAAATTCAGTCCAATGCTCTAATCCATGAATTTCAAGCCATTTCTGATTAGATGCTGCTCTTATATAACCTTCAGTATTGCCTCTTAAATGAAGCCCTTGCCCACCCCAATTGGCTGCTGACAAAAGAGGAACTTTAATATTTTCCCAAACCGCTGATCGCTCATGATGATACTCATCTTCAAATGGATGACTTCTTATCTCATCACCAAACTGACATCGATTTAAAGCCAACTCTTCTTCCGTATGGGTTTCATTACCACAAATCAGTTCACCCGTTAAATTATTTCTTGGACCATTTTCACCTAAGCCATACTGAACTGTTTTTACTTGCATATCGAACCAATTAGCCCAAAAAGTACTGAGGATACCGCCATGGTGTGTCATGTCTCTATACCAGTCACTGGCTCCTTCCCATATGCACATTGCTTCTAAATATTTAGGCTGTTTTGAAGCCACCAGCCATTGATTAATGCCAAAATATGAAACACCGTTCAAACCTACTTTCCCATTGCTCCATTCCAGCTCACCTGCCCATTCAATGCAATTGGAAAAGTCCAGCGTTTCTCTGGGTGAAAAATGATCAACAAAGCCTGGCGAACAACCACACCCCCTGGAATCAACTCTTATGCAAATATAACCGTCAGGCACCCATTTCTCAGGATCTACCACTTCCCAATTTTGATACTTATTGGTTGAACCTTGTGTTACATCGGGATGCTTTTCTGCCATTCTATCCCAAGCGCTTGGATAACCTTGTTGAAAGGGAAGGCCTTTTGCATAAGGGCCATAAGTCATTAAGACAGGATAACTGCCACTACCAATAGGTCTGAATATGTCTGCTCGTAAAATCAAACCATCGTCCATTTCAATTGGATAATTCCATTCAATTTGCATGCCATCTCTTATTTCTGATTTTTGTTTCATTTGCTATATACCTATTTTATTTTGCCTTATTCTTTAAATAGTTCACCACAGTTACAGCATCTTTATCGCCCATATCACCTTTTTCTATTGCTTCCGAATAACTTCTAAGCGTTGAAGCTGTAGTTGGTAATTCTAGGTTTAATTGTTGAGCTGTAGTTAGTATAGAATTTAAATCTTTTTTCATGCTTTTCATATCAAAAGCCACGGGTAGATCGGCTCCTAAAATAGTGGGTATTTTCATAGAAAGGACAGCTAATGCCGCGGAACTGTCAGCAATAGCATCCAACATTAACTCCTCATTCAGTCCTCCTGATGATCCTAATCTTACGGCTTCAGCAAGGGACTGCCAGTAAACTGCTAGAGGCAAATTAACAACCAACTTCAATAAAGCACCAGACCCAATATCACCTGCATGGATAATTCTTCTAGAGAGAATCTCTAACAAAGGCGTTGCTCGCTCAATCACTGCAGCTTCTCCACCACAGAAAAACATCAATTTACCTTCCGCAGCAGGAGCAACTGTTCCAGATACAGGTGCGTCTATAAAGTCAGCTCCTTGCTTTATGGCGGCGTCAGAGAGAATCTTTACTGTTTCAACTTGTAAAGTACTCATATCAATAAATAACTTTCCTGTTACATCTGTGCTCAGGAGTCCTTTATTATCAAAAAATACGGATTGAATGGCTTTATCATCGCTTAGCATTGTAAAAATGAAGTCTGAAGAATCACACGCCTGTTGTGGAGAGCATGTAAGCTTAGCGCCCTGATCAACAAGTGCAGTGGCCTTTTTTGGATCACGATTATATACGGTGAGTTGATGCCCGGCTTGAAGAAATAAGGGAGCCATCACTGCACCCATCTTCCCCAATCCCAGAAAGCTAATAGTTTTTTTCATTATGATTAATGTTATTAGTTATCATCTGGCACAAAAGCTATAAGATCCAATGAAGTATTGGCTCCATCAATGCCTAGAGAATGATTCATCCCAATGGTGGTTGATGCAGGTTTATCATTAGGAAAATAGCTTGCCCAAGATTCAATGGACTCAGCAAACCATTGAAGATCGTCATGAAAGCATGCACGCCTAACAATGTTTTCAACCGTTGTGCCTGCAGCTTCAGAAATTGCATTAATATTCTCCATCATATATCTCATCTGCATCTGAGCAGGTCTTCCATACCATGGTGCTGCTGGATTCCTAATCATTCCTTCTGCTATTTTACCGCTATTATCAAAAGCCATTTGGGTACTAAAAAATAATAAATTACCAACTTTTACAGCTTGCGATTCATGCCCTAATGGTTTTGGAGCATTGGAAGTTTCAATAATTTCTTTTTTCAACTTACAGTTATTACTTAGTAGCATCAGAGAGGCTTCAATTTTTATTCCACTTCGGTTCATACCCGCATGAGGGAGAACAAATCGAGCAGGAGGATTATGTGGAAACCACTTCTTCCAAATCTCATCAACAACTGTGAAATCCTTAGAATCACCAATAAAAACTTCTGCCTTAACTGCTTGATTAAAACTGCTGCCTGATTTTTCCGATAGTTGTAACAATTTTTCCAGCATGCGTTCGGTTTGTATCTCAATAGGCACAGAAGACAAATCATCTTTACTCATTCCATTCTGATTACTAATAAAAATCCAATCTCCCTTGCGAATGGCATCTGTATGCGTTGAAGAATTTTCTGATGAATCAGTATCCAATGAATAATGAGTCGATTTATCCTGGTTGGTCAGGCAAATAACTTCCAACTCAATTTGTGTTCCAACCCACATGAGTTCTCCAATTCCAATAGAGGATCTAGGTGGCAAAAAATCTTGAAAAGTATTCTTCATAGAAAATTCATAAGGCTGAATGTCTAATTGATGATTGTTATTACCCAATAAAAAATCTTTCTGATTTGGACGATCGGATACAAACCACTCCCAGAGTTTAATCGTATCATTTCTCATATTGCAGCCAGCTGCTTGAAGTGTTTGAGCCATATTCCTAAAGACAAAATCAGATTGAAGTTCCAAACCGCTTGTTCGATTTTTACTATTTGGTATAACTTCTTTTGGAAGACCGGTTTTAAAATTACTAGCCAACTGACCAGCAACGAAGACCCAATCACCTACTTTAACAGCTGGGCTGTAAGGCATAACCGGTTTAGGAACTCCATCTTCTAATCCCGGCCAAATAGCTATTGGTTTGGTTACTTTTTCTAGTTTTTTAGGCATTAACTCAGCATTGTTTATTTAATTACTATTAAGATATCACTCATTATTAACTAATGTTAATTGTTAAATACGTCAAGATATACTACTATTTATCAATTGATCAATAAATAAGATTATTTAATAGATTAAGAAGATGAAGTTATCACTTTTTACAATGCCCTTGCACCCTCCTGCGCGAAGTTACACAGAAGTACTTCGTGAAGATAGAGAAGCTATTATCCTAGCTGATCAGTTAGGTTTTGAGGAAGCGTTTATAGGAGAGCATGTTACAGACAAAGCTGAAGCAGTAACTTCATGTCTTATATTTATTGCTAGCCTAATCAATGCCACCACAAATATTAAACTTGGAAGTGGTACCGTTAATTTACCGAACAGTCATCCAGCAGGAATAGCTGCTCAAGTGGCAATGATCGATAATATGCTGGAAGGAAGATTTCTATTTGGTATCAGTCCCGGTGGACTCTTATCGGATGCTGAGATATTTGGTAATCTAGATAAAGATAGAACTGAAATGTTTGTCGAATCAATCAACCATATATTGGATATTTGGAATAAAGAGGCGCCATATAATCTAGAGGGTAAATATTGGAACATCTCAACAGAGAAGAATCTGGATAAAGAAACAGGACAAGGCATTATAGTCTCCCCTTATCAAAAACCTCATCCACCCATAGTTGTAACAGTTGTAGCGCCATTCTCAAAAGGAATTGTCTTAGCTGCACAAAGAGGATGGACACCAATTTCAGCGAATTTCCTACAACCAGTATGGGTAGCTTCTCATTGGCCAATGTATAAGAAAGGTTGTGAACTAGGAGGATTTGAAGCGAAAACGGAAAATTGGAGAGTAGCGAAAAGTATTTTTGTTGCTGACGATGAAAAAACAGCGCAGAGATATGGCAAAGGACCTGATGGACCTTATCATTTTTATTTTGAACAAATGATGAAAAAACTTATTGGAAATGGCAGACCTGATTTATTTAAGCATGACAGGGATATGGCGGATTCAGATGTTACTCTCGATTATGTACTTGATTCCTTAGTGATTGCGGGAACAGTTGATAGTGTGGCTGAACAAATAGAGTCGTTCAAAGAAAAAACTGGTAATTTTGGTACACTTGTTTATGCGGCTCACGATTGGGTTGAACCTGAACTTTCAAAAAGATCTATGGAATTAATGTCAAAGGAAGTTATGCCTAAGCTCAATCAAAAAGATTGAAACTATAAACAGTTAGGCTAATTATCATGCAAGAGAAATCTTTTCAAATTGGAGTTGTTGGTTTAGGCATTATTGGATCGGCAATTTCAAAGCATCTACTTTCAAGCAATCATCAAGTCATTGGTTTTGACATTGATCAAAATAAACTTATCGAAAATAATGAACAACGGCTTACAATCTCAACGAGTCTTGAAGAATTGCTTGAAAGCTCTGATGTGATTATAACTTGTCTACCAAATGAACAATCCCTCAATGATACGGTTAATCAACTTGTTTCTTTAAAAGATGCAGCAGTTAAAACAATCATTGAGATGAGCACTCTTGGTATTGTTTGCAAGTCTGAAAACAAAGAAAAATTAATTCCTAAAAACATTCATTTATTGGATTGTCCGATTAGTGGTACCGGTGAACAGGCTTCTCGAGCTGATATTGTAATTTATGCAAGCGGTGATAAACAGAGCTATAAAGAGATTGAATCAATTTTTAATTCTTTTTCTAAAAATTGCTTTTATGTAGGAGATTTTGGTAATGGTAGTAAAATTAAACTGATAGCTAATTTTTTAGTATCAATTCATAACGTTGCCTCCGCTGAAGCTATTCTACTGGCTGATCAAACTGGCATTGACTTAGAGAAAATATTTGAAGTGATCTCCTCTGGTGCAGGCACCTCTAAGATATTTGAGCTTCGTGCACCTATGATGATGAAAAGAGAATACAAGCCTGCAACTATGAAAATGAATGTGTGGAAGAAAGACATGACTTTAATCAGAGAATTTATCGATCTTTATGGTATTTCTACCCCTTTATTTGCTGTCACAGAAGAGCTCTATGAATCAGCCTTAGAGATGGGCTTGGAAGAGGAAGATACAGCAGCAGTTTATGAAACCTTAAAAAAAATTGATAAAGAAGGAGCAGACCAAGATGCACAATGAAATTCATTTTCATATTCATGGCAATGGCCACCCAATTATTTTTATTCATTCGTTAGGGCTCGATCATAATCTATGGAACTTTTGTATCGAAGAATTATCAGCTGTAACACAAACCTTGACGTATGATTTACCGGGTCATGGGATCAATCCATCGCCTAAAAATCCATACAAAATAGAAAACCTATCCTCAGATCTTATTAAAGCACTCAAGAAAAATAATATTTCAAAAGCAAGTTTTGTGGGCCTATCGATTGGTGGCATGGTTGCTCAACATTTAGCTGCTCATAATCCTGATGTAGTTGAAAAACTAGTATTGATAGATACCACAACTAAATATTCTGAAGAATGGAAAAATAACTGGGCACAAAGAGCAAGCATAGCAAGAAGTCAGGGTGTATCAACCATGCGAGAAAAGCTTCTAGAAGCATTTTTTACACCTGATTTTCTATCGCATGATTCTCCTGAGATTGAATACTGTAGATCCGTTATTAATGCAATGTCAGACGAAGGGTATGCTCTTGCCTGCGAGGCTCTTGCTTTAGCTAATACAGAAGACTATGCGCCCTTGATTGATAGCAATACCTTAATTATGTGTGGCAGAGAAGATAATATTTTATTCAAAGAAGCAGTTTCTTGGCTGGATAAAAATATTAAAAAAACAAAGGTGCAGTGGCTTTCACCTGCGCAACACGTTTCTCCTCTAGAGCGTCAAGATGATTTCATCAAACACTTAAGAGAGTTTTTAGAAATATAGGCAATGATTTTCTTATAAATCTAATTCCTTTGCAGCAATAGATTTAGTGCCTTCAAGCATCACTTGTACCGAAGTACTTACAATCGCCTCATAATCATTTAATACATTAGCATGATAAATATTCTTTCTAACGGCATAGTAGAATAAACCACCATGCATCACCCACAATCTCTCTAATTCCAGGGGTGTAATAGGTATTTTTTTAATATCAGGTAAATTGCATTCCAGTCTAATTTCTTCACACATAGGTTTAAGGAATTCATCCTCTGCTAACCTAATGTATCTTCGATTGAGTGGCTTACCCATCAAGCCCGAGAAAAAATATATCCTTATCCACTCATAACGATGCACCGTTGTCGCATAAGACAAATAAAATTCAACCAATCTTTGCTGCAGCGGTACAGACCTATCCTTGAGTTTTACAGACCATTCAGGATTGATCCAATTTAGGAATACTTCCTTATAAACTCGCTCAATAAGATCTTCTTTGTTTGGGAAATAACGATACAGTAGTGGTTGAGTGATACCAATTCGTTTTGCCAAATCTCTTGTTTTACCTTCAAAACCAACTTCAGCAAAAAACTGGACCGCTTCTTCTATGATCTCTTTTTCACGATCGCTAGGCGTTAACCTCTTTCTTGTTTTTGGTTTTGTTTTTGCTTTTGCTTTTGGCATTCTATTTTTTAATACTTTATTAAATCTAATCTTATACCAAGAACGTTAGTAATGTCTAAGCTGCCTTGTTATTCCAATAATTTTAAATAAAGTTATGTTATTTAACCTTCACTGGTTCTTGCTCTAAAGCATAAAGTTCCAAACTCGAAAGACTGGGAGTCTTAGGATCATACGTTTCTGGAGCTGTAAAATATTTATTATAATTTTTCTCAACATAGTCTAGTAATTGTCGACTGTGTACTTGCTCTAAATCTTCTCCTGAACCCATAAAAGCTGAGTAAAGCATATGCCCTGGTGTTTGTCCCATAAGCATCCATGGAAGCCAAGGAGTAACTCTATTCCATGTGCCATTGAATGGCAAAGTAGTCATGCTAGAATCCTGCATATGTTTGGCGTCTACATGGTAAGCAAAAGCCTCTGATACTGGTACCATAGGCCCTGAAGACTCTCTAACCCATTTTTTTGGGTTGAGTGCATTCGGGTAGAAAAGATTAATATGAATTTCCATATCCAAACGATTCCCTCTTTGTTGCCATGGCAATATAAAAGGAATTTTAGGTGGTTCTTCTTGATTTAAGTCTCCAAATTTTGGTGGTGAAGGGAAATTATCTTCAATCACATAATTAAAAGGATCATTGGCAATTGGAACCACTTTGACCCACTCATTAGTCATAGGGTTTTTCCATTCTTCAAGAATTTCACCGGAACGAAGATCGGTATAAAAAGCAACTTCTCTAAGAATTTTTGCGAACGAACCATCAGGCTGTTGCTCCAATCGAGATACTCCAAAACCCGCCACACCCAAAACATCAAGGATGGGTTTGTTGGGTCTAATGGCCATAATATAGCCTTTAAACCAGCCAATCTTTTGTTTGGTTTCATCCAAGTCCCCATTCAACCTAGCATATCCATATTTATTACCCACTCCTGTAGTTAAATCTAGATATGGCCCCTTTAAGTCAGTACCCGTAGATCCTCCATAAGCGGAAGGTAAGTCTGCTTGTGCAGTTTCTGAAAATAAATTAACTGCCGCTGCTCCAGCACTGAAAGCACCTAAGCTACCAACATTTTTAAAAAATTGTCTTCGTTTCATTCTTTTCCCCTATGTTTAAGAATCTTTTTTCTTCTTTTCAATAAATAGTACGAATAAAGCAAGCATTAATAAACCAATATTAGCAATACCCACCATGGTAAATGGAGCGGTTGGGCTGATGGAATCGAATAAATTTCCACCAACAAAGGCAACAATAAATATGCCAAGTGCTCCAAAAAAACTAAAGCCACCAATTACAGCGCCTCGACCTTTGGCGGGTGCTGAACTACCAATTAGAGATATCGCAGATAAATTAGCGAAGATTTCTCCCAATCCAAGTAAGGCGGCGCCAAAATACATTTGACTACTCAAAGGGTTATCAATAAAGCCTAAATATAAATAACCGCATGCTGCGACAGCCATAGCTATTGCAAGGTTAACCACACGATCTATTTTGTCTATGAAGGTGCTAATTAAAAATGCACCAGGAAGCGCAAATGCCTGCACCATTACATAAAAACCACCTGCTGTTTTCATGGCTTCAGGTCCAGTCATTCCTTGAGATATTCCTTCCTGATAAAGCCATAGAGTAAAGAAGGTACTGACAACTGATAAATCACCTCTTGAGACCACTCCAGCAGTATAGGCTAGCGCAATTCTTGGGTCTTTAGCTGCCTTGAAAGCAATCTTCATTGTTGCAAAATAAGGTTCTTTAGTCGAAGCCTGAGCTGGAGCTCCTTTTTTTAGATTAAAGAATAATACTGTTGCTACAAAAACCACCAGACCAGCAACAACCCAAGCCGTATAAATACCTGACCAAACTGGGTCATAGCCCATCTCACTAAATTCACTAGGTAAATTTCTGAAAGTACTGATCAAAAGAACTAGCCCTAGTCCATTGAAAATAGAGGTTGTTGCAATCATCTTACCTCGAGTTACCTCATGAGTATAATCGTTAGCTACAGTAGGCAACATAACGGTATTACAAGCACAACCAAATGCTACAATCGTTCTAAATATTATTAATTCAGTTGAAGTGGAAGCTAAGGGATATAAGAAATACCCTATCCCTAAAATACAAAAGCCAATAGAGTAGACAAACCTCCTGCCCACTCGATCAGATAAAGCACCACAGAAACCAATTACGGAAAGCACTACAATTTCTTGTACGGCAGTCAAATTGCCAGCTAATCTTCCTTGCTCTTCTTTTGGAATGTTGAGTATATTATCAAAAATATAAGGCCCAAAAACATTCACAAAGGCCATGGTTGCGATGCCAAAAAAAGCTCCAAAAAACAAGGTGAATAAATGCCTCTTTTCAATATCAGGCATCAATTGCCAAGGCCCAAATTTTATACCAAATTCTTCAGGAGAATAATCGGCTGGTTTTGTTTCAATTTTCATATCATAAATATTGCTCGATAGTGATGAGAATAACAAGTAAGATTTTAGTCTTGTTACATGTTGTTACATCAACATTTACTATCTAGAACTTAAGAAAAGAATTAATATTTTTATTATGGTTAAAAAAATACTTAAAGTAATAATACTAGTATTTATTCTAGTGATAATTTTCTCATTCTATATGGCTAATAGAATGGATGTTTTTAAAACTTTGACAGCTCAAACACCCGATGTCTGTTCAGTGTTGCCAATGAATGGAAGTGCAGAAGATATAAAAATTGATTATGAAAGAGGCCTAGCTTACCTCTCCTTAGAAGATCGTGCCGCTCTAATAAAAGGAGAAGATGTCCAAGGGACGGTGGTGCAAATTAATCTAAACAAAAGCCCCTATGAATTGAAACCAGCATTAAGTCAACAGCCTGATCATTTGAGACCTCATGGGATCAGCTTGTACATTGATAACAATGGTCAAAGACATCTAGGGGTCATTAATCACCCAAAAAATAGGGATTTGGGAACTGAAACTGTTGAGTTATTTTCCGAAGGAATCAGCGGTTTATTCAATTATCAAAAAACTGTTAAAGATAATACCTTTAAGAGCCCTAATGCTCTTGTGTTAGTGGCTCAAGATAAGTTTTATTTAGGCAATGACAAGGGAGCTGAAACAATGTTTGGAAAAATCCAAGAACAATTGGGAAGACCTATGTCTAGTATTGCTTATTTTAATGGAAATTCAGTAGTCATTGCTGCAAAAAACTTATCTCAAGTCTCTGGAATCAACGTTTCCAATAATCAAGAATATTTATTTGCCTCTGAAACGACAGCAAAAAGAATTGCAGTTTTTTCTATTGATGCTGAAAATGGAGAGTTAAATAAATTAGAAACCATAAAAATAAGTGGTTCACCAGACAATATTAATATCACCGATAAGGGCGATATAATTGTCGCAGCTATACCCAAAGTAATAGCACTGATTCAACACTTTATATCCTTTCAAAAGGAAGAGGTTATTCCGGCTCCTTCTCAAATATTACGATTGAAATGGGAGTTTGGGTCCCATGGGTCCAAAACAAGAATTGATGAACTCTTCCTAAGCACAGGGGATGATTTCTCGACCGCAAGTGTGGGTACTATATGGAAAAATAGATTATTTATGGGGTCAATTGATGATAAAAAATTATTAATTTGTGATCTATAATAGATCCATGGAAAAAAAAGATTATCAAACTCATGTAATGACTGAGAGAACTCACTTATCGCAGGTTAGAAGAGCTTTTACAAAAAGTCTAGATGGCAGTCACATCGATCCTGGATTGATTAATTTTTACGTTACATGTTGTCATTATTTGAATTACTCACTCAATCGCTTAGTAACTCAAGATTATATTCTGCATGACTTATTAGTCCCTCATGTGGAACCAAGTAATCAGGAATATATAGATAAACTGGAAAGTCTAAGCATTGGATTAAAAGCCATGGAAGAGGCCTTAAAAAAACTGGATAAAGCCAAAGAAGGCTTAATTACCTCTGGATTATATGAGGTAAATGCATTCAAAAAAGAAGCTCATGATTTTCTAGAAGTGTTTCTCAATATGTTAGCTTCCAATCGACACTCAACATTTGACTTGGAAGAAGAGGTCTTTCAGCCCAACGATTGGAAAAAAATAGCTGGAGTGACACAAAAGAGTATACAAATTGAAAATCAGTTATATCAAGATGTTAAGCAATCAGCTCCAGAAGGTTGTAATCCTCAAAGTTTTCCACCCATAGGCCATAATCAACAACCAAAATAATCAAAATATGAAGAATCAAAATAAAACATTAGTTCGTATCATTGTTATAACAATAAGCATCATTACTAATTTTTTATCGTCTGAATTAGAAGCGTTTGATAACAATCAACCCACTCTATTAATTACAGGTTCTAATAGAAATATTGGACTTGAGTTTGTCAAACAATACAGTGGAAAAAAATGGAATGTGATAGCCACAACTAGAAGACCAGAGAGTTCTATAGAGTTGAATGAATTTGCAAAAAAGAATCCCAATGTTGTGGTTGAAAAATTAGATGTTACCAACAATAAAGACATCAATGCTCTGGCAGAAAAGTATAGTGATCAAGTCATTGACCTCTTGTTAAGTAATGCTGCATTGACACCCAGATATAAATCAGGCTTCAAAAAAATCTCAGGTGTTGAAGAAGACATTACTAGACAAAGCTTTGAAATCAATGCTCTTGGCCCTTTAAAGATAATCCAAGCATTCATGCCCAATGTAGAGAAATCAAAAAATGGAAAGATTATAGCTATGTCAAGCAAAGCGAGTTCTTTTGGTGAAAGGTTAAAAATGCCGATGATGTATAGCTACGCTATGAGCAAATCAGCATTGAATAGTATGATATACACCCTTTCTTTTGAGACTAAAAGAAAAAATATTATGTCAGTAATTATTTCACCAGGAATGGTTAATACAACTCCTGGAATGAAGATACCTGGCGCCATAGAAACTGAAGAAAGTGTCACTAAAATGGTTGCATTGATTGACCGTCTAACCATGGATGACAACGGGAAATTTATTGACTATGAAGACGGAAGAGTTATTCCTTGGTAAAAGCTAGATAATTCCCATAATTTCAAACGCTGCTCTTTCTCCAGACTCCATCGCACCTTCCATGCCTCTATTAGAAATAGCTGTATGCTCACCACAAAAATGAATTTGGCCATGAGGGTTTCCAACATACTGTCCAAATTCTGAAATTTGTCCCGGACCCCAATACGACCAATCTCCCTGCGAATAGGGATTAAGGGACCACGAATGATAAGATACAGGTTCCAATTGATTTTTGGCGGCAGGTCTCAATTCTTCAATGGCATCCAATACAGCTCTAATGGCTTCTTTTTCGCTCATTAGATCCAATTGCTCAGCAATATTCCCCCTTAACCAAGCGGTTAAGCTAGTGACATCCTCTGGAGAAGAGCCTTTTCTTTCAGCTAGAACCATACCTGCGTAGCCATCTGTATACATACTCGGACTCATTCCATCCTCTTCCCAAAAACTTGACTTGGGCACAAGATGCAACATATTAATTTTCTGAGAGCGTAGCTTCTGTATAGCGTCAGCTTGAGGCCCCTTTATAGCAGGAGTAATGTCAATATTTTTTAAAACAGAGAACGGAATAGAACAAACCACATGATCTGCCTGATATTTAGTCCCATCTTCACAAATCACTTCAGCCTTTGTGGATTGAGTTGAAATGGACCCTACTGACTTATTCATCAATACGGGTTCATTCAAATTATTAGCCATAGCCTCAGGAATACTCATGTTTCCTCCTTTTGCAGTATAGCTAGTGCTTTCTCCAAGTCGGTTTTGATTACTGGTAAATGCATTAACAAACATCAACATTAAAACTGAGACATCTTTTGCAGTATGGCCATGAGTGATATTTAAGTTATACACCAGATCAATAAAATCAGAATTAAAACCTTCTTTCATTAACCAATCGTGAACAGAAATATCATGAATAAAATTCTTTGGATTCATCCAGTCATCATTTGTCTCTAAGGGATTCTGTTTCCCTAAAAATTGATGAAAAAACGCATTGGGTGGTAATTGCTTCATGTTTTTTGGTAAAAGATTTCTTGGATGATCTGGCCATTCATTCATTGGAATAATTTTTTGATCCAATGCCAATTCTCGGTTTCTAAAATAAGGCATAATTGGATTCAGGTCTATAAGTTCAACACCCAATCGCTGTGCAATATCAATAATTCTTGCATATCCAGAACCGAAAGCTGTTCCTCCAGTTTCAGGACTACCAGCCACTCTTCTTTCTGATAAGACCCTGCCACCAACTCTATTATCTGCTTCCAAAACAGTAACCTTGTAGCCTTCATCTTGCAAAATCAATGCTGCTGATAGCCCTGATAAACCGGCTCCAATAACTATTATGTCTGAATGTATTTTAGCTCTTAGTTGATTGTTAAAAAGTACAGAGGTGGAAAGTGCGGCTAGTGATTTTAGAGCCATTCTTCTTTTGTAAGAGGTCATAAAAATATTCCTATATTCTTATTATTCTTCAATGGATAATGTCTGGTTAACTGCGACGTCTGTCAAAAGCTGTCTCTCACCGCTTGGCCAAATAATTTCAATAGTGTCTATACTCTCTTCATTAGCCAATCCAAAATGCAATCGATAATCATTGGCAGAATTATAACCATGGGCACTTGTGTGTTCTCGGTATTGAATAGACTCACCAGCCATAACTTTGACTCTAGCTCCATAAGCATTGGTATTACTTTTGGTTCCTGTAAGCTCAATCTTAATCCAATTGTTACCATTGCCTTTATTTCTTAGAAGGTAATTCCGGTCAGATTCTGTGATTTGCTTATCCGAATTGTAAAATGTTCTATTGGTTAAAAATAAATCTAGAAAACCATCATCATCCAAATCTGCATTGCCTACTCCGCTTCCTATTCCTAGAACTTCAGTGCCAGATGTTTTGGTTACATCACTGAAAGTTAAATCTCCATTATTTTGAAACAATTTGTTATAGGCTGGTTCAATTGCTATATAAAATTGAACAAAAATTGGTAGATTAATAACATCATTGATCAGGGTATTTTGCAATCCGCCATTATTGACATAAATGTCAATCAATCCATCATTATCAAAATCTCCCATAGTGCAGCCTCTTGCGCCTGATTTATGATCTATACCAGAAGAAAGTGATATATCTTTGTAAGACAAGCTCCCAGTATCACTTAGAAGACTTATATAGAGCCTATTAGACTGATCTGCAGTTGGTAAAAAAACATCCATGTCACCATCATTATCTATGTCCCCAATACAAGCGCCATTGGCATTGCCTGGATTTAAAAAAACAGTCCCACTGGGAGCCCTAAAAGATCTTGTAATGTTTTTAAAAGTGCCATTTTCTTGGTTTAAAAATAATATCTTTTCAGATCCTTCGTTCGTCACCAAAAGATCTATCCAGCCATCTTGGTTAACATCAGTCCAATTGGGTGAACCTTGAGAGCCAGCCTCAGCAACTAAATCTATTATTCCAGCGCCTGCTTCTTCTGTCACATCGGTAAATGTTCCATCTCCATTATTACGAAACAATGCATTATCAATATCATAATCAGCACATTTCCAATAGAGATCCAAATCGCCATCGTTATCATAATCGGCCCAAGCAACGCCGGCACCTGTATTACCAATTCCACCAATCTCTCGATCTTCTTTAACATTAGCTCTAAATAAATTTGATTCTATGGTGGCATTTCTAAAATTAGCAGAGCCAGTTTCTATTAATAGATTCTTAAACAGAGTTGTGGGTGGTATCTTAGTTCCGCCTGAGGAAGGTAAATTTGAAACAATCAAATCCATGTCACCATCATTATCATAATCCCCCCAAGAAGCACCTCGACCTAAGGCATACTTATTGTCCACTCCTCTCTCAACCGCAACGTCAATAAAATAACCGCTTCCATCATTTTCAAATAGTCGATTGCCCTGATTCTCTCCGTGATACTCTGTATTAACATATATATCGATGTCGCCATCATTATCATAATCAATAAAAGAAGGGCCTGAGCTGTTAACAGCAACATCAGCAACACCTGCATCAAAACTAATATCTTCAAACTGAATTGATTGTTTTTTAGAGCAGGATGTAGCACCAAGAATGGTTATGTAAAAAAATAATTGAATTATTTTACTCATGAAGATATCAACCTTAATTAATAATTAGTCAAATATCATAGCATCAATCATAGTACCTAATAAAAGAAGTCCGAGATGAAATATTGAAGAAAAGAAGGTCTTCCTTGCTAAAGGCTTTGTTTGTTCTTTTAAAAGTAAATAAGAGCAATAAAGAAAATAACCGCCACCGCTCAATGCAAAAATAAAATAGATCCAATGCATTCCATAAAAAACTAATGACAATGAAAGAAGAACTAAAACTAATGTATGCCAGAAAATAGCCTGACTCGTAACTTTGTTGCCAGCTACGACAGGTAACATTGGTATTTTAGCCTTAGCGTAGTCTTCTTTATAGCCAATGGCTAAAGCCCAAAAATGGGGTGGTGTCCATAAGAATAAAACAATGGAGAGTATTAATGGTCCCATAGCAAAAGTATTACCAGTTGCAGCAGAACCAACTAATACAGCGAAACTGCCTGCCAAACCACCAATTACAATGTTCATCCATGTTCTTCTTTTGAGCCAGACAGTGTAGACAATACCGTAGGTAAAAATACCGGCAAATAAATAAATAGCTGCCTCTAGATTGCTGACCTTATAAGTAGCATATAGAGCCAATAAGCTAATAACCATCAACCATAAAGTCCAAGCATTAGTTGGAGATAATTCTTTAGTGACAAATGGTCTATCATTGGTTCTTTCCATGATGGCATCTATATCTCTCTCATACCATTGATTGAAAGCACCAGAAGTTGACGATGCAACAAGCACATAGACAGCTAGAGCAAAAATTTCTAAACCATTTAAGTTTGAGGATGGTGAAACAGCTATTCCAGCAAGAGCACAGGCCATAATTAGAAAGCCTAGCCTAACTTTTCCTGCTTGGTATATCAGGCCTAAATATCTAGTGATCAATTTATTTTGAGACATTTGAGTGGTCATTCATTAAAAATTGAAGGGTATTATCAATGATCTATCACTAAATTAGAATGAAAATATTCAATTCTTTATAATTATTTTTGTGCCTTTGTTGAAATTCCCAGTTCTTTTAGTTGATCTTTTCCTGCTTGGCTTGGTGCACCCGTTAAAAAGCAACTAGCCGTTTGAGTTTTTGGAAAAGCAATAACCTCACGAATGCTAGTGGATCCAGTCATTAGCATCACTATTCGATCTATTCCAAAGGCAATACCTCCATGTGGAGGGCAACCATACTTGAGAGCTTCAAGAAAAAACCCAAACTTCTCATTGGCCTCTTCAGGATCAATTCCCAAGACTTCAAAAACAGTCTGTTGCATTTCTTGGGAGTGAATTCTTATTGATCCTCCGCCAATTTCACTGCCATTCAGAACCAAGTCATAACCTCTGGATAAGGCATCACTTGGATTTTCTATCAATGCATCATGCGATGAATTAATTGGTGAAGTGAAGGGATGGTGTTCAGACACCCATCTCTTTTCCTTGGAGTCCCAATGAAACATAGGGAAATCAACAACCCATACTGGAAACCAACCTTCCTTGATCAAATTAAAATCTTCAGCCAATTTTACCCTCAAAGCGCCTAATGAGGTGTTTACAATATTTGACTTATCAGCGCCAAAGAAAATAACATCCCCATCTTGAGGATTGAGCCTTTCAATGAGGGCGTTGACGGTTGACTCATCCAAGAATTTAAGAATGGGAGATTGTAAACCCTGAGGGCCTTGGCCAATATCCTGTACTTTTATATAAGCCAGTCCTTTTGCTCCATATTCGCCTACAAAAGCCGTGTAGTTATCAATTTGTTTTCTTGTAATGTCAGAGGCTCTTGCTAGCTTCAAACAAGCCACTCTTGAATCACTTGCATTGGCAGGCCCTGAAAATACTTTAAATTCTACATCTGTCATTAAATCACTGACATCTTGTAACTCCAAGTCAATTCCCATATGAGGACGATCAGAGCCATATCGATGCATTGCATCTCGATAAGTAATTTTTTCAAACTCGCTTTCAAACTGATAATTCAGCACTTCTTCAAAAAGATTTTTAACCATAGCTTCCATGACATCTCTAACTTCTTCTTGATCCACAAAAGACATCTCAATATCCAATTGTGTAAATTCAGGTTGCCTATCTGCTCTCAAATCCTCATCTCTAAAGCAACGAGCCACTTGGTAATACTTATCAAATCCAGACATCATAATCAGCTGTTTAAACAATTGTGGTGATTGAGGTAGGGCAAAAAAGTCTCCTTTCTGAGTTCTACTAGGAACAAGATAATCTCTTGCTCCCTCAGGAGTGGCTTTAGTAAGGATTGGAGTCTCAATTTCTATAAACTGTTTTTGATCTAAAAAATTTCTCAATGAGCGAATGATGCTATGACGTATCTTAAGTTTGTCTGCCATTTCACTTCTACGAAGATCCAAATAGCGATACTTTAAGCGTGTGTCTTCATTTGCATTTTCATCGTGATGAAATGGTGGTGTTAATGATCTGTTTAAAACACTCATATCACTGGCAAGAATTTCTATCGCTCCAGTTGGCATATCAGAATTCACTGTTCCTTCTGGCCTGTCTCTGACAATTCCAGTAACAGAAATAACAAACTCATTCCTTATTTTCTCAGCTTGCTGAAACAGATCCATATCCTCAGGGTTAAAAACCAATTGTAACAAGCCGCTGGTATCACGGAGATCAACAAAAATAACACCTCCATGATCTCTTCTTCGATGAACCCAGCCAGCCACTGTAACTGTTTCTCCATTCATTTTACTTCCTACTGCTTCGCAATAAATGGATCTAACTTTTCTATTTTCTGTCATGGTAAATCTTTTCTTTGTATTTCATCTAACCGCTCGCCTGGAACAACCACACCCAATGAAATGATCATTTTGAGTCCATCTTCAACACTCATATCTAGTTCAATAACATCTTCTTCAGGAACCATTAAGATTAACCCTGAAGTTGGGTTGGGAGTCGTTGGAACAAAAACACAAACCACATCTCTTCCACTCTTTTTTTCTATTTCTCCAAGGTTTTTTGATGTTTGAAAGCACAAACTATACAAACCCTTTCTTGGGTATTCTATCAACAGCACTTTCGAAAATGATTGCGTTTGATCTGAGAGTATTAGTTCAGAAAACTTCTTTAGCGGTGAGTATATATTTCGAACTAGAGGGATCTTATCGAGTAAAGATTCCCACCAGTCAACAAGGCTTTTACCAATAAAGTTTGCAGCTATTAGTCCTGTAGCAAAAATGATAACGAGGGCTAAAAGAATTTCAAACCCTGGAATAGAGAATCCAAGTATGCTCTCAGGCCTCAAAAATTCTGGAATAATTTTGTAAGTTTGTCCAAGAAGGTCCAATAGTAATCTTATGATAAATATGGTGACGCCCAGTGGCAACCAAACCAATAGGCCTGCTACAATTATGCGTCTTATTCTCTTCATCTTAATTCTTTAATATTTCTGCTCAATTAACAATAATTTTCAAAAGCACTCTCTTAGTATATTACTCTTTATCTTTTGGTGCTTTATCTTTGCTTGCTTTCTTTTTTTCAGGTTGATCTGATTTTTTCTTTGTATCTTTATCTTCTGCTTTTGAAGACTTGTCTTCCTTACTATCTACCAAATTTTTTTGGTTTTCTTTTTTAAAATCAGTTTCATACCAACCCTTTCCTTTTAATCTAAAATTGGGAGCTGAAATTAACCTCTTCAGAGCATCTTCACCACAGCTAGGGCAATCAAGAAGAGGTTTTTCATTGATTTTCTGCAGCGCATCAAAGAGATGCTCGCATTCCTGACACTGATATTCATATATGGGCATAAATTATAATTCTTACTATTGATAAAAATTTTATATCTAAAATTTTGGTATCTTACTCCAGTGCTACAAAAATATCTAAACTTTAGCTTCAGGATAGACTATTTTATTTGCTGATTCTTTTGTTAAAGACCCTTCAGACATCTCTAATAATATCGATTCCATATCAGTTGGTAGTGTGGACTCAAATTTTACGTTTCTCTTCTCAATAGGATGATTAAAAGAAAGTAAGCAAGCATGCAAAGCCTGTCTTTTAAAATTCTTTAGCTTCAAAATCAGGTCTTCTTTTGCACCTTTTGGGGTAAAAAACCTTCCACCGTACAGTGGATCACCTATCAAAGGGTATTGTATGTGTGAAAGATGGGCTCTGATTTGATGGGTTCTTCCTGTCTCAAGTCTTAACCCTAAAAAAGTATGGTTTTTGAATTTTTTTAGCACTCGATAATGGGTCACTGCCCTTTTTCCCTGATTCATGATTTTGAAGCGTATTCTATTATTAGGATCTCTTGATAAATTAGCATCGACTGTCCCACCACTTGTCATAACCCCAACACAAATTGCACGATACTCTCTAGTAATGAGTCTCTCTTGTAGATCAGAAACTAATGCATTATAAGATTGATTGGTTTTAGCAATGATTAAAAGGCCACTTGTATTTTTATCAAGCCTATGAATTAAGCCTGCTCTAGGTAACTTACTTAAAGCTGGATGATGGTGTAAAAGTCCATTCTGCAATGTTCCTTCCATGTTACCTGTGCCTGGATGTACAACTAGCCCATGGGGCTTATTGATGATAATCATATGATCGTCTTCAAAAACAATACTAAGATCCATAGCCTCAGAAACAGTTTCTTTTCTGTCTTCAAAGATAGGTTCAACACTAACAATTTGCCCAATGATTAATTTAGTCTTGGGTTCAACCTTCTCTTGATTGACTAAAATATTTCCAGAATTAATCCATTGTTTAATGTTCATCCTAGAAAATTCTTTCAAAATACTGCTGATGGCTTTATCAATTCTTACTTCTGCTAGCTTCTCATCAACAGTAATTATTATTTTCTTTTGATCCATATCTTTATTAGTAGAATTCTTTTAATCTAATTTTAAGCTATAATTCCATATTATTTTTTTAACTTAAACAAATAACTAGTTTTACAATTTTGAAAACACAAGCAAAAACATTGTCTATATTTCTCATGTCCTGTTTTTTAATTACGGGATGCAGTAAAGATGAAGTAACAGACTTAAGATCATCTGCAGATATTATTTATGAGAAAGCAACAAACTCCATGGAAAATGGTAACTATAGAAATGCAACTAATTACCTAGAGGTATTAACAACTTCATTTCCATTCAGCAATCAAGCAAAACAAGCTCAATTAGATCTTATATTTGCTCACTATAGAAGTTCATCATTTGAAGAAGCAATTGATGAGGCAAAACAATTTGAAAAAGAAAACCCAACTCATCCTCGAGTCGATTATGCGCTATATATGAGGGGGCTGGCTCTCTTTGAAGGTCAGCATTCTTGGTATCATGATGTCTTTGATGTGGATTTAACGAAACGTTCGCCAAGCAAAGCTCAGGAATCTTTTTCCGTATTTTCTCAACTCATTCGTAGATACCCAAATAGTGTTTATGTTGATAACTCCAGACAAAGAATGATTTTTCTTAGAAATAGACTGGCGAAGTATGAAAACCATGTGGCTCAACATTATATGGAAAGAGGTGCCTATGTTGCGGCAGTTAATAGAGCAAAATTTTCTATTGAGCAATACAATGGAGCGCCTGCCACAATTGAGTCTTTAAAAATTATTGCGGATGGTTATAGAAATTTAGGGATGTCTGATTTAGCAGGAAATGCTGAAAGTATTTATCTAGCTAATGCTCCTGATTCATTGGTTCAAGCAATTGACACTGAGGATAAAGAGCCTTGGTATAAAATTTGGTAAAAAAACTATTTTAAAACTGAATTCATTTTCTCACCAATCAACGCTAGAGATTCAACAGTATGAACTCCTGCTTCATTTAGAGCTTCGTATTTAGCAGACGCTGTTCCTTCTTTGCCAGTAACAATCGCTCCAGCATGGCCCATTCTTTTCCCCGGTGGCGCTGACACACCAGCAATATAAGCCACAACAGGTTTTGAAATATTATCTTTGATAAAAGTTGCAGCTTTTTCCTCATCGGATCCACCAATTTCTCCAACCATGACTATACCTTTAGTATCAGGATCAGCTTCAAATAACTCCAAACAATCAATAAAATTGAGCCCTTTAATGGGATCGCCACCAATACCTATGCATGTACTTTGTCCCATACCATAGTGAGTAGTTTGATGGACCGCTTCATAAGTCAAAGTACCTGATCTTGAAATAATACCAACGGAACCTTTCTTATGAATAAATCCTGGCATAATGCCGATCTTAGACTCCTCAGGAGTAATAATTCCAGGGCAATTAGGTCCAATTAGTTTTGAATTAGAATCTTTAATTTTAGCTTTTACAGCAATCATATCTTGGACAGGTATCCCTTCTGTTATACAAACAATCAATCCAATTTCAGCTTCTATTGCGGCTATAATTGCCTCCGATGCAAATTTTGCAGGAACAAAGATCATACTCACATCTATTTCTAAGTTCTCTCTAGCTTCTTTAACAGAATTAAAAACAGGAACGCCCAAGTGATCTTTACCGCCTCGTCCAGGAGTGACTCCTGCAACCACTGAGGTTCCATATTCTATGCATTGCTCTGTATGAAATGTTCCTTGGCTACCTGTAATGCCTTGGCATAAAATTTTTGAAGAAGAATTAATTAACACGCTCATAATTTATACTCCAGCAGCTTCAACTACTTTGACTGCTGCATCTGTAAGATCATTAGCCGATATTATTTCCAAACCAGATTCTTCTAATTTCAGTTTGCCGTTTTCTACATTAGTGCCTTCCAACCTTACAATAATGGGTATGGCTATATTGGATGACCTGACCGCATTAATGATGCCATCAGCTATAACATCACATCTCACAATGCCACCAAAAATATTCACTAAAATAGCCTTAACATTTGGATTTTCTAAAATAATCTCAAATGCAGCCGTCACTCTCTCAGTAGTGGCCCCACCCCCCACATCAAGAAAGTTTGCTGGACGACCTCCATGAATCTGAATAAGATCCATAGTCGCCATTGCTAAGCCGGCTCCATTAACCATGCAGGCAATATTGCCGTCCAAAGAAACATAGCTAAGATCATTGTTGGATGCTTTCTCTTCTAACTTGTCCTCTTGCTCTGGGTCTCTTAGCTCATATAATTCTGGCTGTCTAAAAAGAGCATTATCCTCAATTGCTATTTTTGAATCCAAAGCCATTAAATGATTATCTCCATCAATAATTAATGGATTAACCTCAATTAGATTTGCATCTGTTTTTTTAGCTAATTCATATATTTTTTTTGCAAAATCAATAAATTCATCCTCTAAGTGGCTCATGAAATTAAGCTTCTTTGCTAATGAGCGCAAAGACTCGTTACTCAAGCCTTTACTTGGATCTATTGAGTATCTAATTATTTTTTCTGGAGTATCGTCTGCAACCGCTTCTATATCCATCCCACCCTCAGATGAAACAATGAATGTATACGTTTCTTTAGCTCGATCAATAACTAAACTAAAATAATATTCTGCAACAATTTCAGTGCCCGCTTCAATATAAACATGATTAATTGGAAGACCCTTGACATCAGTTTGTTTAGTAACAAGTCTCGTACCCAACATGTTTTCAGCAAGGTCCTTAACTTCATCGATGTTCTTGGTAATCTTAACACCACCTACCTTTCCTCGTCCTCCGGCATGAACTTGTGCTTTTACAACCCAAATATTTGTGGAAAGATTTTTAGCAACCTCAAAGGCTTCGTCTGGACTTACTGCAACTCCACCATCCAAGACGGGAATACCCGATTCTAAAAATATTTGCTTTGATTGATACTCATGTAGATTCATAAAGCTAAGAAAATATAGTTATTTAAAATAGAACTTATTACAACTAGGCTATTTTGATCTAAACTATAATGTAATTAAACATATTTTTTAGTTATTTTTTATGAAAGATTCTCTAATCATTGGCTTAACTGGCGGAATCGCTTCCGGCAAAAGTACTGTGTGTAAGTTTTTTTCAAATTTATCTATACCAATTATTGATGCCGATCAGATTTCACATGATTTAACAAAAATAAATGGCTTAGCATACTCAGAAATTATAGAGTGTTTTGGAGAAAGTATTACTGGTGAAAATGGTGATATTGATAGAAAGAAATTAGGATCTATTGTCTTTAAAAGTAAAAGAGACAAAAAAAAACTTGAATCAATCATTCATCCAAAAGTTCTGGATACTATACAAACTGAAATAAAGAGCGCAGAAGGTGAATATAAAATCATTGAAGTTCCTCTTTTGATTGAATCAGGATTTCAAAAGTTTACCGATAGAATACTAGTAGTGGATTGCTCAATTCAAACTCAGATGGAGAGATTAATGAAAAGAGATGAGATTACAGAAGAATATGCTAAAAATATACTGAGTAATCAAATCGATAGAGAAACAAGATTAAAATTTGCTAATGAAACAGTAAAAAATGAAAAAAACAACTCACTGATAAAATTAGAAGAGGAAGTTAAGAACATCCATAATTTTTATTTAGATTTGATTAGAACTTACAAAAAGTAAATACTAAACCACCCTTTAAAAAGTAAGAATTTATATGGCAAAAGGAATTTATGAACTACCTCTAAATGAAAGATTGAGAACTTTCATGAGAATTGAGTTTTTATATGAAAGACTCAAATATTTCTCTCAAGAGTCTTCAGGACCCTGGGCCATTAGATCATCCATCCATAGTTTATTAGAAATCTACTCTATTTTATCAAGAACGGATGTAAGAAGAGAAGTGCTGGCAGATCTTGAAAGATTTATTGTGCAAATGGAGAGATTCCAAAGTGTGCCAGATGCTGATTCAGAAATTGCAGCAGATATACTTTCAGATCTTGAAAATATTAAAAATAATGTGGACACTATAGGGACAGGCTATCTAGAACCATTAAGAAATAATGAATTCATCTCAAGTTTACTTCATCGCCATACGCTTCCAGGTGGAAAAGCTGAATTTGATATGCCTAAATATAAACATTGGCTTGATTCCAGTGATGTCAAAGTAAAACGCCTTCTTAATTCATGGATTGGTGTAATAGCACCAATCTGTATGGGAATTGAAAAACTTTTATGGCTGATTAGAGAAAGCGCAGAACCTATAGGAACAGTTGCAGTTGATGGCCTATATAATCATCAAATTGAAAGAAAAACTCAGATTTCACTTGTTAGAATTTTCTTAAAAAATAAATCCATTTACCCTGAGATAAGCGGTGGAAAACATTTAATTGCTGTTCGATTCTTTGAATATGACACTAATTCTAATGATTCAAAACAACATAAGAACAATGTTAATTTTAAGATTTCTCTTTGCTAATTATTAGCTAACAGATATTCAATCACAGGTTTACTAGCAGGTATAATTTTTATCTGACTGAGTTGTTCTATTGAAACCCATTTTAATCCCTGCCCCTCTTTACTTGTTATCACGCCTGAATATTGTTTTATGACAAATGGTATCAGTTCAATTGTGTAATCAGTGTAATGGTATTTTATATTATCGATATGAAAGAATTCAATTGGAGCTATCCCCAACTCCTCATTTAATTCTCTAACCAAGGCCTCTTCAGGTAACTCTCTATCTTGGAGCTTGCCACCAGGAAATTCCCAATGATTATTAAAGATTTTTTTATTTTCTCTATTGCTTATAAGAATTTCATCACTAGAATTTTCTATTATGCCAATCGAAACTTTCAACATGTTCTTTTAGAGAATGAATACTTAGAAAAATTTACTGTGGGATACCATGACATTTCTTATACTTTTTACCTGATCCACATGGGCATGGTTCATTTCTACCAACTTTTTTATCCTCTCTGATAAAAGTTGATTGCATGGGTTCATTTTGGCCAGAACCTGATTGATTTGGTGGCGTTTTAAAGACTGAGGATTCTTTATGCTTTAATTCAACATCATCAAATTTTGGTAATTGTTCATTTACAGTAGTAGCATCTTCCTCGCCCTTAAACTTTGCTCTAGATAAAATACTAATCACATTAAACTTTAATTGATCCATCATGTTTGCAAACATTTCAAAAGATTCTCTCTTATACTCTTGCTTGGGATTCTTCTGCGCGTAACCCCTTAAATGTATCCCTTGCCTTAAATGATCCATAGCAGCCAAATGCTCTCTCCAATAAAAATCCAACTGTTGGAGCATCACTGCTTTCTCGATTTCTCTCATTGGTTTTTCCCCAACTACATGTTCTTTTGCACTGTAGTTTTTCTTATACTCATCATGAATTATTTTCCAAATCTGATCAGAACCAATGGAATCATCTTGATTGATTATGGTTTCCAGATCTAGTGTAATCAAAAAATCGTTAAAAATTGATTGAGATAATCCTTCGAGATCCCATTCTTCTTCTTGAGAGTCTGCACTGACGTATTGATTTGTTAATTCTTGGATAGACTCTTTACTGATACCAGAGACGATGTCTTCAATAGTATCGGAAGATAAAATATCTGTTCTTAATTGATATATAACTGATCTTTGATCATTGGCAACATCATCATACTCGAGAAGATTTTTTCTGATATCAAAATTATGTGACTCAACCTTTCTTTGAGCTCTTTCTATTTGTTTTGTTAAAAGCTTACTCTCTATTGCTTCTCCTTCCTCCATGCCTACTCTTGAAAGCATGTTTTTGGTTCTCTCAGGATCACCAAATATTCTTAGAAGATCATCCTCCATTGATAAATAAAATCTAGTTGAACCAGGATCTCCTTGTCTTCCTGAACGTCCCCTTAGCTGATTATCGATTCTTCTGGATTCATGCCTTTCTGTTCCAATAATATGCAATCCTCCAGATTCAATTACTTGTCTATTTCTTTTTACCCATTGTTGCTTTAACTCTTCAGTTCTCTGTGCATCCACTGTCTTACCGGATAATTTTATTTCTGCTTCAAAATTACCTCCCAAAACTATGTCCGTTCCTCTTCCAGCCATGTTAGTAGCTATTGTTACAGCTCCAGGTTGTCCTGCTTGTGCAATGATAATTGATTCTTTTTTATGCTGTTTAGCGTTTAATACTTCATGTTTTATACTCTCTTTTACAAGTAAGCTTGAAATATACTCACTATTTTCAATTGAAGCTGTTCCAACCAAGATAGGCTGTCCATTTGATTTTCTTTCTTTTATGTCTTTAATTATATTGTCAAATTTACCTTTTCTATTCAGATAAACAAGATCTGATGAATCATCTCTTACCATTTTTTCATGGGTGGGTATAACCACAACTTCCAATCCATAAATCTGTTGAAATTCAAATGCCTCTGTATCAGCAGTACCTGTCATTCCTGATAGTTTTTCATACAATCTAAAATAATTTTGAAAGGTAATGGATGCTACTGTTTGATTTTCTTCCTTAATGCTTAGGCCTTCTTTCGCTTCAACAGCTTGATGCAGACCATCAGACCACCTCCTTCCTGTCATGGTTCTGCCGGTGAATTCATCGACTATAATTACTTCCCCGTCTTTAACAATGTAATCAACATCTTTTTTAAATAATTTATGTGCTCTGATTGCAGCATTGATGTGATGCATTAGCTTAATATTTTTAGGGTCATACAGGCTTTCACCTAAACTAAGGATTTTTAGTTCAATAAGTATATTCTCGATATTAGTATGGCCTTCTTCAGTTAAATACACTTGTTTAGATTTCTCATCTATCGTGTAATCCATCGTTTCATCTTCACTGATAGCGGGCTTTAGTCTATCAACAATTTGATTCACTCTAAGATATAAGTCTGTACCTTGATCTGCTTGACCAGAAATAATCAATGGTGTTCTGGCTTCATCAATCAAAATAGAATCTACTTCATCCACAATGGCAAAGCCAAGTTGGCCTTGAGCTTGGGATTGCTTATCATAAGATAAATTATCCCTCAAATAATCAAATCCAAATTCATTATTGGTTCCATAGGTAATATCACAATTATAAGCAGCTCTTTTATCTGCCTGAGTTTGTTCAGAACGGATAAATCCCACTGATAAGCCTAAGAATTCATAAATAGGTCTCATCCAATCAGAGTCTCTTTCTGCTAAATATTCATTAACAGTAACAATATGAACTCCCGTACCTGCAAGTGCATTAAGATATGCAGGCAAAGTTGAAACTAAGGTTTTTCCCTCTCCTGTTTTCATTTCAGAGATCTTTCCATTATGCAGAACTAAACCACCAATTAACTGAACATCATAATGTCTAAGTCCAATTGTCCTCTGAGATGCTTCTCTGACTACAGCAAAAGCTTCAGGAAGAATTTCATCTAAATTCTTATTTTGATTGTATTTTATTTTAAGTTGACCAGATTTATTTCTTAACTCTTCATCGCTAAGATTTTTTAGAGATTCTTCTAGAGCATTAATGCTATCTATCGTCTTAGAATACTGACTAAGCAGCCTTTCATTACTGCTGCCAAATACCTTTTTAAAAATGTTACTGAAGTTAATACTCATGGGATTAGATTATAATTTTAGATGCCTTTATCATTCAATTCTTTTATAGATTTGTTAAGAACGCTATTATACCTAGATAGAACAAAATTTAATTATCTTAGTTATTAGAATTATTAATAGTAATGAAACATATTTCAGAAATAATCGGAAAAGGATTTAAAAAAATTGATAATTTCTCTGACGTTCTTAAAGACAAGACACTCCTTACTAAGTATTTACAAAAAAATATTGATACCTATGGTAAGTATATAGTTGCGGCCTATTTAAATGAGAGAAATACTTTAATTATAGAAACACAAAGCAATGAAATATCAGCAAGACTTAGATATGAAGATAGCAATATAAAGAAAATATGCAGCCATCTAGATATCAATCCTAAAAAAATAAAATTCAGGACATATACGAAAAGTTAGATTTTACCTAAAGCCGCTGTCCAATATGAAATTGGAATGTCTTTAATTTCTGATTCATCTATTTCTTCCCATGCCGATTCATCTGAATATAGCTTCATTATTAATTGGTTATTAAGATCATGTCCTGATTTAAATCCATTAAATTCTCCTACTAGGATATGTCCCATCAAGTAAAGATCTCCAACTACATCTAAAATCTTATGCCTTACTAATTCATCATCAAATCTCAGCCCATCCTGATTTAATATCCTATAGTCATCAAGCACTATGGCATTATCTAAACTGCCACCCAAAGCTAAGTTTTTAGATCGTAATGTTTCTATTTCTTTTAAAAACCCAAACGTTCTAGCACGACTGATCTCTTTCAAGAAAGTCAAAGTAGAAAAATCTAGACTCAATTGAGTAACCTTATTCTTTATCATTGGGTGGTCAAATTCGATTTCAAATGAAATTCGATACCCATCATAAGGTTTAAACTCAGCAAATTTTTCTCCATCCTCAACACGAACACTTTTTTTGATACGAAGAAACTTTTTAGGAGAGTCTTGCTCCTTGATTCCAGCTGATTCAATTAATAATATAAATGAAATACAACTCCCATCCATTATAGGTATCTCAGGTCCCTTTAGATCCACATAAACATTGTCTATACCTAATCCAGAAAAAGCAGCTAAAAGATGTTCGACTGTCATCACGGAAGCACTATTTTTAGTAATGGTGGTCCCAAGGACCGTATCAGTAACAAACTCTGCTTTGGCCTCAATTTCTTGAACTGGATCTAAGTCAACTCGCCTAAAAACAATACCTATGTTTTCATTTGCAGGACGAAGAGTCATATTAACCTTCTTACCTGAGTGTAACCCTACACCAGATGCGGAAATACTTTTCCCTATAGTTCGTTGCTGAAGCATTTAAATAAATCCTTTTAAATCATATAAATAAAGCAATTCAAGATACCATAAAGTAGCTGACACAAACATATTTAAACTATTATTTTTTATAAATTAGAATCAAACCATGATTTTACTTTCTCAAAAAAAGATTGTGATATTTTTTGTTGCTCAAGGCTAAGAGGATTGATTTTATATTTATTAAGTGCATAAAGTAATAAACCCGCTCCTGTTGAATGAATTGGACTATCTATAGTTTCAAAGGCCCCACTCATGGGTCTCGGCGAGCCGAGTCTCACGTCTGTTTGGAATATTTGCTCAGCTACCTTTGTACATCCATGTAACTGAGAAGTACCGCCTGTTAAAACAACCCCTGCCCTTAAACTCTCAAAATTTATTTTTCCTATTTCAGCTAGGATAACTTCAAATAACTCCTTATATCTTTGTTCAACTACCTTAGCCAAAACCATCAAATCAGTTCTTCTTGGTGCTCTATCCCCAAGACTAGGTATTTCTATGGTCTGAAGTTTATCTAACATCTCAGGAGTACAGGCATATTTTAATTTTAATTCTTCAGCCTCATCTTGTGGCGTTCTTAGCTCATGTGCAATGTCTTTAGTTACATGATCACCTCCAATAGGAATAACTCTCGTAGTAACGATTTTTCCATCCTTAAAGACAGCAATATCTGCTGTTCCACCCCCAATATCAACCAAGCAAACCCCTAGGTCTTTTTCATCATCCGATAAAACTGAAAGACTAGAGGCCAGAGGCTCTAAGACAATCTCCTGTACTTCTAAGTTGCAACGCTCTAGGGATTTAGTAATATTTTCTTCAGCACTCTTTGAGACAGTTACAATATGAACATCTGCTTCTAATCTAACACCAGACATACCTATTGGATCACTAATGCCATCTTGGCCATCAATGATAAAGTCCTTAGGCAGAACGTGCAGTATGTGTTCCTCATCTGGAATCTTCATGGCTTTAGATGCATCTATTGCTCCATCAATATCACTCTGAGATACCTCACCTTCATTGATTCTGACAAACCCATGCCCATCATAGCTTCTAACATGGTTACCAGCTATACCAGCAAAAACAGTATTTATCTCACATCCAGCTAATTCTTCTGCTTGCCTTATGGCGCTATGTATTGAATCAACAGTAGCTTCAATATTAATCACAACTCCTTTTTTTAATCCTACCGATTTTTCTATACCCATCCCAATAATCTTCAATTGATCTTCTTTATTAATTTCTGCTATCAGAACAACTATTTTTGATGTTCCAATATCAACTGCTGCAATAATCTCATTTGTTTTGTATTTAGACATTCTTATTATTTAATCTTATTATTTTCTCTTCAATGCAAAGCCTTCAGTGTATCTAAAATCAATATATGATATTTGATCATAATTATCTAAAAGAGATTCATCCCAAACCAATAAAAATCGCTCAAATCTTTGACTTAGCTCACTGTTCCCTAATTTTATCTTAATATTGGGCCTTATAGTGAAAGACCATGATCCAAGGACACTATACTCCATTGACTCTAATATTAACCCTCTTCCAATAAGCTCATTATTAAAAATAATATACTTCTCATAAACAGTTTTATTAGTGCCTTCAGGACCATAGAATTTTATTAATTTTGAAGGAACAGTTCGTTTATCTACATCAAAGACTTCGCCTGATGAGTTTAATACTGACTGATTATTCCATAGTCCAACAACATCATCTTCAATAATAGTAACCTCAATTTTATCTGGCCACTTCTTTACAACTGTTACTGATTGAACCCAGCTAACTGATTCTATTGTTAGCTTTAATTCATTGAGATTAAAATCTAAATAACCTTGTCCAGTTATATTAGAGATATTTTTCTGAATAACTTTCTTTGATACACGCTTAAAATCACCATTCAAATTAATAGCCTCTATTGGTCTATTCAGAACTAAATAAAAGGCTACTAATAATGATATAGCAGCAATACTTAATAGAATTTTAATTGGTTTTATTTTTTTAGAGGTATTGCTTTTATTTGAAAAATAATTCTTTCTGACTCTTTTATTTTTCCTCTTATTTTGTTTCAATAATTTCACTTTAATCAATGCTAGTTCTTAATATTTCTAAACATAGATTATCAAAATTAATACCCACTTCTTTTGCAGCCATTGGCACTAAACTATGTGAAGTCATGCCTGGAACTGTATTAAGTTCTAGAAAAACAGGTTGATTATCATCATTAATAAAAAAATCCAATCGGCCCCAGCTATTGATATTAAATAAATTAAAAACATTTAAACAAGTTTCTTTAATGATGCTTTCTATGTTTTGATCTAATTGGCTTGGACATATATATGAAGTATCTTCGCTAAGATACTTAGCTTCATAATTATAAAATTCTTCATTACTAGCATTAATTTTTACCAATGGTAATACCTCACCATTTAATAATCCTGCTGTGTATTCAGAACCTTTATAATATTTCTCTGCAATAATCCAATCGTTAAATTGCAAAAGCTCTTTCAATTTTTCTTTAAAATCTTTCTTCTCTTTAATAATGAATACTCCGATGCTAGAACCTTGAGAACATGGCTTCATAACAAAAGGTATTTCTAATCTATTTACAATAAGCTCATAGTCTTTTTCATCATCTATAAGAACAAAATCAGGAGTTTGGAAGCCATTCGAAATAAGAATATTTTTTGAAAATAGCTTATTCATAGTCATTGAACAGCTTAAAGTATTAGCCCCTGTATATTTGATACCCAATAAATTAAGTATGCTTTGTATTTTTCCATCTTCTCCATCAGACCCATGGAGAGCAATCCAAGCAGATGTAAAATCTTCTTGAACCAATTGATCAATAAACACATCCCTAGTATCAATTAGATGTGCATCTATAGTGCAATTAAGTAATGCTTCATGCACTGCTTTACCAGTAATTAGAGAAATATCTCTTTCTGAAGAATGACCTCCATAAAGAACGGCTACTTTGCCAAAAGTATCTTCATTTTCTTCTTTTAAGCTCATTATCTAATCCTCTCCAAGGATTCGAACTTCAGTTTCTAAGTCTATATTATGTTTTTTTTTAACTGCTTTTTGCACATGCTTAATTAAATCTTCTATATTTTTTGATGTGGCACTTCCTTCATTCACGATGAAATTTGCATGCTTGTTTGATATTGAACAGCCACCAATTCTATGTCCCTTAAGGCCAGCTCTTTCTATTAGAGCTCCAGCATGTCCTTTTTCAGGATTCTTAAAAACTGAGCCACAAGTATCCTCATTAAGAGGTTGTGTTTTAAGCCTCTGATCGCGGTATTCCTTCAATTCAGATTTGGTGGTTGTTTCAGATTCAGAAAATTTCATCAGGCAAGATACAAACCAGAGGGGAAAGGGGCATTTGACTGTTCTATAGGAAACTTTGAAATCTTTTCGGTTTAAGTTATGTATAACTCCTTCTTCGTCAATGACCTCGACTGAATCCACAAAATCCCATGTTTCATGACCAAAAGAACCTGCATTCATTACTAGAGCCCCTCCGATTGATCCAGGTATCCCAGAAAAGAATGCTGCTGGACCTAATTCATTCTTCTCAGCAAACAATGCTAAATCCATACATGAAGCTCCTACCTCGACTCTACAAGCATTATGCTCTTCTTTCTTAATCTCATTCAGAAATTTTTTTGTTGCAATAACAGCACCCCTAATACCGCCATCCCTAACAAGAATATTAGTTCCATTACCTAACCATGTAATGGGCTTATCATGGTTTGATTTCAGAAAGTCAGACAAGTCATTGCGACTTTGGGGGGTAAAGAAAATATCTGCCGGCCCGCCAACTTTCCATGACGTGTATTTAGATAGTGGCTCATTGAAAAGAGACTGACCTTTGATTTTTTTAGTGATTTCAATCAAAATACACATCCTTTAAAGGGGGCTGTTCTATCATCTTGTAGCAAAATTGAGCTATGTTCTGGGTGGCATTGACAAAAGTCTCATCATACGTTGCTTCTGCCATATCACTTAGAACCCTTTCATGTGAAAAAATCTTCTTTATTGTCTTTACTAGAATCTCTAACTTTAGATCTTTATCTAAAATAACCTCAGCTCCTCCTTTTTTTGCAATAAATTGTGCATTAAACCATTGATGGTTATCTGTTGCATGGGGATATGGAATTAAAATTGAAGGCATACCTGTTGCTGAGAGTTCTGAAACTGTCATAGCCCCGGACCTTCCTATGACCAAATCAGCCCAATCATACGCCTGAGCCATATCCTTAATAAATGGAAATATTTCTGGAGACAATTCATTCTCTTTATACATTTGACATATTTCCTCATGATCAGGTTCGCCTGTTTGGTGGACGACCTCTATATTCATCTCTGATGAAAGCCGTTTTATAGCTTCTGGCATAGCATAATTGATTGATCTAGCACCTTGACTCCCTCCTAAAACCAAGATTCTCGGACTTTTTGAATATTCTTTAAATGATCTAACCTTTCGATTGATATTGAGGATCTCATTTCTTACTGGATTACCAAGAAAGACATGGTCATCAGTCGAAAGTTGAAAAAAAGTAGTTTTCCAGTCAAACGCTCCTGGTAAACCTTCAATAATACCTCTTGCTAGACTCACTGCGCTGGCTCTGTTTGCCCTGCCAGCCTTCGCATTCTGTTCATGAATAGCTATATAAGGCTCATTAATATCTTCTTCTGTCATAATTAAATTTCCTGCTTGGAGAAGATCAAAAGAGGCATAACCGCCCATTCCTAAAATTAATTGTGGTGAGATTTCTTTTACAAATTTGGCAATTCTCTTATCATAAGCAATAGGTGAGAAAGAGAGCCCTATGGCATATAATAGTTTTGAAAAACTTGATTGATCCTTAAGTTTGCTCTCAAAAAAAGTGGTCTCAATATCGTGGTCCTCAAATATTTTCTTTTCCAGATTATTACCGGTAGCGATAATTAAAGCTTTATGTCCATCGAATTTAAACTTTTTCGCAAGGGCTATGGCTGGGAACACATGGCCGCCTGTGCCGCCTGCACCAATGAGGATAGTGTATTTTTTTTCTTCAGCCATTAATTTTTTTATTTATCTTCTCTCTAGGAATTTCACATCCAATTCTCAATACAATTGCTAAGGTTATCAATGTCATGATCATACTACTGCTACCGTAACTAATGAGAGGTAATATTAGGCCTTTAGTTGGCAATAAACCCATGTTTACACCTAAATTAATAATGACCTGAATTGAAATCCATATTCCTATCGAAAAACAGAGATATCCTTGAAATAATCTTTCTATGGATATTGCTCTAAAGGCTATTATAAAAACTCTAGAAATTAATAAAGTATAGAAAGATAAAAATAGGATTGTCCCCATTAAACCTAATTCTTCAGCAATAATTGCAAAAATAAAATCAGTATGGGCTTCAGGTAGATAGAAAAGTTTCTGAACTCCTTCTCCTAATCCAACTCCAAAAAAACCACCTGATCCAATCGCAATGAGTGAATTAACTAATTGATAACCACCTTTATCAGCCATTGACCATGGATCCATAAAGGAAACCACTCTTGCTAACTTATAAGGTGAAAAATAAACTAGTGCTGAGAACAATAAAGCCAAGATTATTATCAATAAAAAGAAATACCTTAACTTAAATCCTGCAAGAAAAAAGAGAGCTGCAGTTACAGTTAATAGTACCACTGTCGATCCAAAATCTGGTTGTAAAAGAAGAAGAGTGCAAGCTGGTAAAATAAAAATCATAGGTTTTAGAAGACTTACAAAGCCTTCCCTAAGTTCTTTTTGTTGGCGATAGCAATAACCAGAAATATAAATTAAAAATAATAGCCTAGCTGGATCAACTACCTGTATATTCGGCCCAACACCTAAATTAATCCACCTAGTAGCTCCATTTACCTTGATACCTATTTCAGGAATGTAAACCATTGACAATAATAGTAGTGCAATAATAGGTAATGCAATTCCAAATTTTTCCAAAAATTGACTAGGTATAGAAAAAATAATTAGTCCAAATAACAACCCCAATACAATTGCAAATGATTGCTTAAATACATAGCCATATGGGTCACCTAGATCTCTATCAGCGATAGGCATTGAAGCTGATGCGAGCATCATGATCCCTGCAAATAGTAAAAAAACAATTGCTATTAAGAAGAGCTTATCTATGCCTTCCCAAAGTTGATGTTGTTTTCTATTAGGCCTCAATTTTTTCTATATAAATATTTGATTGCTTCTATCTAATTTTCAAGCTTGATAATGCTATTAAAACTAAAAAAACTGTGATTATCCAAAAGCGGACAATGACTTTAGGCTCAGCCCAACCTTTAAGCTCAAAATGATGATGAATTGGAGCCATATTGAATATTCTTTTACCTCTTAACTTGAATGACCCAACTTGAAGTATGACCGAAAAAGTTTCAATAATAAAAACACCGCCCATAATTGCTAGTACTAGCTCTTGCTTCACAATGACTGCAATCAGTCCTAAAGCTGCTCCTAATGAAAGAGCTCCAACATCACCCATAAAAACTTCAGCTGGATACGTATTAAACCAAAGAAAGCCTAAGCCAGAGCCAGCAATGGCACAACAAATAACAAACACCTCACCTGAATCATTTAAGAAAGGTAAATCTAGATAATTAGCAAAATTGATATTGCCAGTAACATAGGCAAAGACTCCTAATGCAATTGCTATCATTGCAACTGGCATGATTGCTAAACCATCAAGACCATCCGTTAAGTTAACTGCATTGCTTGAACCCACAATCACAAAAACAATAAAGGGGAAGAATAATACACCTAGATCTATATTGAAATTATTAGTAAAAGGGATAAGTAATTCTGTATTTATTTCAATCCCACTATAAAAATTTAAAAAATATACCGATAAAGATGCAATTAAAATTTGAAGAGAAATCTTAACAGAAGGCTTCATACCATTGGGATTACCTTTGAGTTTGGAGAAATCATCTATAAAACCTATTAGCCCAAAAAGTAAAGTTGATATTAATATATTGAGAATATATGGATTGCTTAAATCACTCCATATCAAAGTACTCACTGTTATAGATAATAATATAATTAAACCACCCATAGTGGGTGTTCCTGATTTCAATGAATGGGTTTCTGGTCCATCTGATCTTATATTCTCACTAATTTCATTGTTACTAAGTAATCTAATTAATTTTGGTCCAAAAACAAATGAAATTATTAAGGCCGACAAAGCACTTAAAATACCCCGAGTAGTGATATAAGTAAAAGCATTAAAAGCTGAAAAAAAATCAGTTAACTGTTCTGAAAAAAATAAAAACAATTCTTATCCTTTGTGGTAATACAATACTTTATTATTCTATATGAATGATTAATATTTAGTTCTTAATTATTAACCTTATCAGGTGCAATACCTAATATTCTTAGTGAGGCAGAAGTTATAGATGAAAATATAGGAGCTGCAACTTGCCCTCCATAAAACTGATCGCCACCTGGTTCATTGACTATAACTGCTGTTACAATCCTAGGTTCACTAATTGGTGCAATTCCGACAAATATTCCATTATGAGATTTATTTGAATAGCCTGAAGAATAAATTTGAACTGTTCCAGTTTTGCCTCCAATTCTATAGCCATTAACCTTAGCTCTTCTAACTCCATTTTCGACTACCTGTTCAAGCATAAGTAATAATTCCTTAGCTGTTTCTTCAGAAAGAACTCTTTCTGAAACAGGTTCTCCCTCTATTCTTTCAATGCTTACATGATTTTTAATTCCCTTGTTAGCTAAAACAGAATAAATACTCGCCAATTGCAATAGAGTTACATCCACTCCATATCCATATGAAAGCGATGCTCGCCTAATGTCTCTCCAACGATCATAGTTACCATCAAGGGTACCTGAGGCCTCGCCAGGAAAACCTGAAGCTGTAACTCTTCCTATACCTAGATTATTGAGCATTTGAGAAAATAATTTACTTTCAGTTTGCAAAGACATTCTAGCTGTACCAGCATTACAAGAATTAACCAATATCTTTTCAGGTGTTACTTTTTGGCTTGAACAACGATTATCCTCTCCGATCAATTTCTTTCCAATATAAAATGGAGTCGTATCTATTGTATCTTGAGAACTGAATATTTTATTCTCAATACCGGTAGCCACTATCAAGGGTTTAAATGTAGAACCTGGCTCAAATTGATCGGTAACAACTCTATTTTTAAAGTATTTTGCCTGTCTTGAACTTCGATCATTAGGATCAGCAGAAGGCTGGTTAACCATAGCTAGAATCTCTCCTGTTCTGATATCTAGAACAATTGCTGAAGCAGCTTTAGCTTTAGAATTCTTTAATCCATTACTCAATGCCCTATGAGCAATAAATTGTATACGTAGATCGATACTAGTATAAATATCGTTCCCATCTTTAGCAGCTTGAAGGAATTCTAAATCTCGAACAACATTTTGCTTTCTATCCTTCAGTACTTTCTTGATACCATCTGTACCCACTAAATAATCATTCAACATATACTCAAGTCCTTCTTGTCCTCTATCGTTAAGATCCGTGAAGCCTAAAAACTGACCCGTTACTTCGCCAGATGGATTAAAACGCTTATAGCTTTTCTCAAGATAGAGATAATTTCTCCATTTATTTGAACGAATTTGCTCAATTTGATTATCGGTTATTTCTTTTTTAATGATCAAATGTCTTCGATTGGGTCGTTTTTTAATTGCACTATCAATGCCTTTTACATTCATTGAAAGAATTTCACTTAGTATTTGAATTTGCTGACTATATATTTTAGATTCTATGAACTTCTTTGGGTCCACAACAACATTATAAATAGGAGTACTTACTGCTAATAGAGTGGATCTACGATCATAAATGTTACCTCTATTGGAAGCAATTCTTTCAAGCTTAATATGTCTTTTTTCTCCTTCGGTATTCAGATAATCTTTTTCAATGTACTGAAGATAAAAAGATCTTGATAGCAACAAACCCAATGAAGTAATCAGGATTAAAGAAAGAAAAAGGAAACGATTCCTGATAAATTTATTTTTATTTTTTTGTTTCTTGCTCATTCAATATTACAATTTTTGCTAAGGATGGGTCCAAGATAGTCATCTTTGCTTTTGTCTCAGCATCTTTTTCTAAGGATAGACCTGAAGAGATTTCTGAAAGATCAATCTGTATCTTTCTCCAATCAATCTCTAATCGAAGCTTATCTTGAATCAAAGATTGATATTTCTTGAAATATTCTCGTTTCTTGAAATGAATGTCTATCTCAAATAATCCTGAAATAAATACCATAAGAAATATTAAGAAAGATCTTTTATACCATTCACCCCTCATGATACTTAGTTCTCTCTGCTACCCTAAGTACTGCACTTCTTGATCTAGGGTTAAGTCTTATTTCAGATGCCATAGGTTTTATTTTTTTAGCAATCACTTTAAGACTACTGGTATCTTGAACATTAGGTAATCTTGATAAATTAGGATCAATTCTTGATTGATCTCTAAAAAAACGTTTTACTATTCTATCCTCTAATGAATGGAAACTTATGATACAAAGCCTCCCTTTTGGGTTTAATAGTTCGAGACTGTTTTCTAAAAATGATTCAAGCTCTCCTAACTCATCATTAATAAAAATCCTTATACCTTGAAATGTTTTTGTAGCAGGATGCTTTTTATTTTTAAAAAAAGTATTCTTTTTGACATCTACAATAATCTCACAAAGACTTTCTGTTGTTCCGATTAATTTTATCTTTCTTTTTTTAACTATCTCGCTGGCAATTTTTCTAGAAGAGCTTTCCTCGCCATATCTCCATATAACATTAGCAATCTCATTTTCTGAAGCTGTATTAATCCAATCCTTCGCTGTAATACCTTGTTGTTGGTCCATACGCATATCTAAGTTGCCCTTTCTCATAAAGCTAAACCCACGTTCTGCATTATCCAACTGATAGGATGACATTCCAAGATCGGCAATTATTCCATCGAATTTTAATTTCATATTCTTTTTCTTTAAAGCTTGACTGATTTGACTAAAATTAGATTTAAGTATTTGTATATTAGGATTTTCTGAGAATTTTTTAGTTATATAATTAATAGAGTCTTGGTCTCTATCGTTTGAAACTAGAGTTCCTTCTTGATTGATAATATCTAATATTCCAGAAGAATGGCCTCCAAAACCTGCAGTTGCATCAAGGTAATTACCTGAATAATTTCTTATAAGATTCGTCAGAGATTCTTTTAATAAAACTGGCTCATGAATTAAATCAGGCATTGATAATAATCAAGAATTAAATTTTATAAAATAAATTAGCCATCCTGTCTTTTTAGATACTTTGGCACATCCAATATTTCTGACTCTACATCATGAATTGGACTCACTTCTTGATCCTGAAATAAATCTTGTGTCTCGATTAATGGTCTTCTTTGGGTTATAGGATTATCATAATTTCTAAAATTTGTTTCTTGATTCTCTAACCTTTCGCCTAACCCAGTAGCAACGATAGTAACCCTAATGGAATCTGACATGGATTCATCAACAGAGGTTCCAACTATAACTTTTGCTTCATCCGATGCATAACTTCTCACAATATTGCCAATTTCATTAAATTCTGAAATTGCAAGATCATCTCCAAAAGTAACATTTAATAGTATGCCTTCAGCTCCCTCTAAATTAGCATCTTCAAGTAAAGGGCTATTAACTGCTTCCTCTATGGCTTTTTTAGCTCTATCGGGACCTTTTGCAATTGCAGATCCCATTATCCCTCTACCTTTATTAAGCATTACAGCTCTGACGTCAGCAAAGTCCAAATTAATTTTACCTGGAACAGTAATCAGCTCAACTATCCCTTGGACTGAATTCAATAAGATATCATCTGCTGCTTCAAAAGCATTAATCATGCTTATAGTTTTTCCTAGTTCTTGTAATTTATCATTTGGAACAATAATTAAAGAATCTACATTTTTCTCCAACTCTTCTATACCGCTTTCTGCATACTCAGATCTTAAAACCCCTTCAAAATAAAAAGGCCTCGTTACAACTGCTACGGTCAAAATATTCATTTCTTTAGCAATTTTAGCAATAACAGGGCTTGCTCCTGTTCCGGTGCCTCCACCAAAACCTGCAGTAATGAAAAGCATATCAGCACCCTGAATAGCATTTTTAATATCTTTTCTGCTTTCTTCAGCTGATATCCTTCCAACTCTAGGATCCATTCCAGCTCCCAACCCCTTTGTTGTCTCTATTCCAATTTGTATTTTTGTTTGAACATTAGCTTTGCTTAAATCTTGAGCATCTGTATTTGCACAGAGAAAATCTACTCCTTGGATTCCATGATTAACCATATGAGATACTGCATTTCCTCCACTTCCACCAACTCCAATGACTTTTATATTCGCCTTTTGGCTGTCTGTATCCATTAATTCAAAGGCAAATTCACTCATTTATACTCTCCGCTAAATTCTAAATTGATAAATCATTAAATGCTTCAGGCAATTTAATTTCTTTTGTAGTTAGCCATTCATCTCGCAATGAACACCATTTCTTATAATTCCATAACTCAAACTTATTGCCCTGACCCACAAACATAACTTCTTTCTCTAAAGCAGCAAAGTCTCTTAATTCTCTAGGGATCAACACTCTTGAATTAGAGTCAATTTCTATTTCTGCTGCATGCCCTATGAGAAGTCTTTGCAGATTTCTAGAGTTCCTATCTAAAGAAGGCAATTCCATAATATTCTTTTCAATTTTTTCCCAGTTCTTATATGGGTAAAGTAGTAGACAATTATCTAGATCAATAGTACAAATTAATTTTTTTATTGCTCTCTTTGTTAAGATCGCCTTATAGTTTGAAGGGATAGAAATTCTACCCTTGGAATCAAGATTTATTTTATTTAAGCCACGAAACATCATATTTATTAATAGGATCAAGATATATATCCCACTTTTTACCACTAAATAACACTATATGTCATTAGTTTATGATGTCAATTAAAAAAGACATTGATTGAAGGAATGATGGAGTTAACCGATAAGCCGGGTTCTGTCTTGGACAATCATTCATCTAGGATACTTGTCACCAAGTACCTCTAGCAACCTACCCTGGAGTGATCACGGGAAATCATTACTCCTATATTTGGTCTTGCTCTCGATGGGGTTTGCAATGCCATAAATGTTACCATTTATGCGGTGCGCTCTTACCGCACCTTTTCACCCTTGCTAAATTAAAGCGGTTTATTTTCTGATGCACTTTCCATAGGCTCACGCCTTCCAGGTATTACCTGGCATCGTACCCGTTAGAGCCCGGACTTTCCTCCCAATAAGAATTGGGCGATTGCCTAGTCAACTCCATGTGCGATTATTCAATACTCATAAACAAAATACAAGTTTCAAGGTTTTAACTCTATAGCTCGTTTATAGATTTTATTTTTATTAAAGCCTGTGGATATAGAACATATCCTTACTGCAACTTTAACTGAAACAATAGGCAATAACTCATTAAGGATACTGTCAATCTTTTCAGTATTGGGTTCTTCAGAAGATTCTTTACCATTCAAAATCAGGGTAAACTCGCCCTTTATTTTAGATGGATTATCCATTAAAAATAATCTAATCTCCTCGAGATCATTCCCGATAAACTCCTCATGTAGTTTTGTTATTTCTTTACATAAAACTGCAATATGGCTTTTACCAAATACTTTGATGATGTCTTCAATTGAGGAACTTAATCGATGAACTGATTCATATAAAATAATTGACTCTTCTTTAGTGGCTAATTTTTTGAGAGCATCAACACGTTTATTTTTAGTCTTTGGTAAAAATCCATAAAAATAAAATCTATCTGTTGGTATACCTGAAGCTGACAAGGCTGCAATAGCAGCTGAACAACCGGGTATAGGTACTACTCTCAACGATTCTTTTTTGGCTCTTTTAACTAACTGAAATCCTGGATCACTTATCAAGGGTGTACCTGCATCAGAGATAAGTGCAATATTCTTGCCTTTTATTAAATGACTTAAGACGCTAGGAATTTTTTTCAACTCATTGTGTTCATTAAGTGATTGAAGATTTGCTTTGATCCCAAGATGATTTAATAATTTTCTAGCCACTCTTGTGTCTTCAGCAAGAATAAAGTCTACATCTTTAATGGTTTGTATTGCTCTCAATGTAATATCATTCAGATTACCAATGGGAGTTGAAACTATAAATAATTCTCCTGCCATTAAGATATCTCAACGAAATAAAAAATAATTATAGTTGCATTTCCTCTTCATCTTCACTCAAGCTTTCTTTAAATGTATCTCTTAAAAACACCCTTTCAGAATACTCCATTATACTTTTATGATCGTTAGATAATGATATTGCAAAATAATCTAACCTCCATAGGATGGGGGCTAAAACACAATCTACTATTGTAAAATCATCACTAAGAAAATATTTATTAGCGTCAAACATATCTGCTGATGAATTTAGTATTGACTTCAATTTCTTTCTTTCTGCATTTTCATTCCTTGTTCCAATAGCGAGATCTAACTGAATAGCAGGCCCAACAATTTCTTTTTCAAGTGAAGCAAGGGCCAATCTAATTTTTGCTCTTTCTACAGGACTGACAGGCATTAAAGGAGGATGGGGATATCTTTCATCTAGATATTCAATAATTACCGTTGAATCATACAACACTAATTCTCGATCGATTAATGTTGGTAATGTAGCGAAGGGATTCAATGCTATTAAATCCTCAGGAACTTTTGATCCATCAATATTATTGATTTCAGTCAATATTCCTTTTTCCGATAAAACAAATCTTACTTGATGCGAACGAATACAGGTATTACCTGAATATAAACCCATCATAGATCTTCTATTTGAGACATTTGTCATACTTAACCTCTTAAAATCATTTCAATAATAAACTATTTAACTTCTTTCCAAATATCTTTATACAATGCAAAACTAAGAATTAGAAAAATGAATAAAAAAGATATCACCCATATGCCTAAAGACTTCCTCTTTGCTTTGATTGGTTCGCCTACATAATCAAGGAAATTTACAATATCAAGAACGAATGAATCAAATTCTTTCTTATCCATTTCGTCTTGAAGTACCCATAATATATTAGGCATACTTGTTCCATCTTTAACTTTATTATTTACACCCGTAGGAGAGTCCTTATCAGGATAAAAAGACCTAAGAAAGTTATAGACATAAGTATTTGAATTCACTCTTGTGATCATGGATAAATCAGGAGGGGCTTTGCCAAACCATCGATTGCCATCTTCTTCAAGCATATTCATAGAAATAACATCTTGAGGGGCTGCCCCTGTAAATATTAAGTAGCTATTTAATTGCTCTTCAGAGATGCCAATATCTTTAGCCATTTGATTATATCTGACATATTTTAGTGAATGGCATCCAGCACAATAATTAAAGAAGTTTCTAGCTCCTCTTTGTAAAGATTTTGAATCAGTAATGTCATTTAAGGCTGGCAAATAATCATTAGATTTTTTCTCGACAGAAGAAGCAGAATAAACAACGCTAAATAGTGATAGAAAAAAAGACAACAGTATTACTTTATTAAAAATCTTCATTTTTTATACACAACTCGATCTGGCACAGGCTTTGTTTTTTCTAAACGTGTGTAAAAAGGCATCAATAGAAAAAAAGAAAAATAAAGCACTGTAAATAATCTGGCTAAGATCAAATAAATACCTGAGGAAGGTTGCATGCCTAAATATCCAAGTGATACAAATGAAATAACAAAAATAGCTAGTGCTACTTTGTACTGCCAACCTCTATACCTTATGGATTTAACTTTACACTTATCCAACCACGGTAAAAAAACAAAACAAAGAACCGCTGAAACTAGAGCTATAAAACCAAGTAATGAATCAGGGATGGATCTTAAGATCGCATAGTAAGGTGTAAAGTACCAAGAAGGAACAATATGCTCAGGAGTTTTTAATGGGTTTGCGGGTTCAAAATTATCAACCTCTAAGAATAAACCACCCATTTCTGGTGCAAAGAATACCGCCCCAAAGTAAAGTATTAAGAAAATCGTAATCCAAACTAAATCTTTACTTGTATGAAATGGATGAAAAGCAACTCCATCAATGGGTTTACCTTGTGCATCTTTATTGTCTTTAATTTCAATGCCATCAGGGTTGTTTGATCCAATATGATGAAGTGCCACAATATGTGCAAAAACTAAACCAAGAATTGCTAAAGGCACTGCTATAACATGCAAGGCAAAAAAACGATTTAGAGTAATATCTGAAATATAATAATCACCTCTAATCCATTCAACTAAAGTATCGCCTATGAAAGGAATGGTTCCAAATAAATTAACAATGACTTGAGCTGCCCAGTAGGACATATTTCCCCACGGTAAAATATACCCCAGAAAAGCTTCAGCCATTAAGCAAAAATAGAGCATCATACCTAGCAACCAAATCAACTCTCTAGGATTTTTATAAGAGCCATAAAGCATTCCTCTGAACATATGCAGATATAAAACTATAAAGAAAAAAGAAGCTCCAGTTGAATGCATATATCTCATAAGCCATCCATATTCAACTGAACGCATAATATACTCAACAGAATTAAAAGCCTCAGCTGCAGATGGCTTATAATTCATAGTTAGAAATATCCCAGTTAGCAACATCAAAACTAGAACTACAGTAGATAAGACTCCAAAAATATACCAAATATTAAAGTTCTTTGACGCATAATACTCTGTAGCATGTTCTCTTAAGACTTTAGAAAGAGGAAACCTTTCATCAACCCATTTAAGCATAGGATTAGAGAAGTATACTTCTTGCTTATTATCGCTAGGCATTTTCTTCCTCTTCATTCTCACCAATTATAAGAGTTGTCTCATTCTCATATCGATGAGGTGGTATTCTTAAATTTGATGGTGCTGGAACGCCAGCAAATACTCTTCCTGAGAGGTCAAACTTTGATCCATGGCAAGGACAGAAAAAACCACCCTTCCAGTCAGGACCCATATCAGCAGGTGCAATTGCAAATTTTTCAATAGGTGCACATCCAAGGTGAGTGCACACACCTTCAACGACTAAATATTCTGGCTTAATAGATCTAAAAGTATTTTTTGCAAAGTTAGGTTGAACTGATAATTCTGAATTAGGATCTCTCAATTCATCAATAGAGGAGTCAATCTTATCAAGCATTTTTTCAGAACGATGTAATATCCATACTGGCATACCTTTCCATATAACTTTAACAATGGACCCAGGTTCAATTTTCTCTATATTAATTTTTATTGCAGCTCCTAGTGCTTTTGCTCTCTTGCTAGGCTGGAAGGATGATATAAATGGTGTAAGAGCAAATATTCCACCAACAGCACCAGTAACACTAGTAGCTATTGATAAAAACTTTCTTCTACCTAATTTACTCATCAATCCCTCTTAATACTCAATAAGCGCATCTTCACCCCAATAAATTGTCGTCGCGATTATACATGAATATATAATTAATCAGGAGTCTAATCTAAGAACTTTTGCTCCTAATTGAAATAACTTTTGATCTATTTCTTCATAACCCCTATCGATATGATAAATTCGATCAATAATTGTTTCTCCTTTTGCAGCTAAGCCAGCCAATACAAGTGCAGCAGATGCTCTTAAATCAGTTGCCATTACAGGTGCTGCACTAAGCTTTCTTACCCCTTTTACATAAGCTGTATTTTTGTCGAGGTTAATACTAGCCCCCATTCTTTGCAATTCTAAAACATGCATTAACCTATTCTCAAAAATAGTCTCTATTATTTCTGAATCTCCTTCTGCAAGTACATTTAAAACCATAAATTGCGCCTGAACATCAGTTGGGACACCTGGGTATGGGTTAGTTGTAAAATCAATAGGCTTAATAGCGCCTTTTAAACTTATATCAATATGATTTTCATTAAATGAGATCGTTGCACCTGCTCTTTTCAGTAAATCAATCACTGAATCCAAATGATCTATGCGCACTCTATTTACTCTTAAAGACCCTTTAGTAACACATGCCGCAATTAAAAAAGTAGCAGCCTCAATTCTGTCTGGGATCACCTCATGATCAGCTTCTCCAAGATAATCAACTCCTTCAATAGACATAACTCTGGTTCCTAAACCATCTATATTTGCACCCATAGATTGCAAACACTCTCCTAAATTTACAATCTCTGGTTCAATAGCTGCATTTTCTATAATTGTTTTCCCTTCAGCTAGCGTTGCAGCCATCATCAGATTAGCAGTGCCTGTTACAGTAATGGGATCCAAAAAGATTTTGGCTCCTTTAAGTCTATTTACTTTTGCATCTATATACCCTTCTTTAATTTGTATTTCAGCACCCATCTTTCTTAAGCCATCTATGTGTAAATTTACTGGTCGAGCCCCAATAGCACAACCTCCTGGAAGAGAGACACGGGCTTTTCCATACTTAGCTAGTAAAGGGCCAAGGACTAATATTGATGCTCTCATTGTTTTAACTAGATGATAGGGAGCTATATGATTATTTAAATTATTTGCCTCTATTTTTAAACAATAATCGCCTTGATTTGTAAAAGAAGCACCCATTGTTTCCAACAACTCAATCATTGTAGAAACATCATGTAATTTTGGTATATTACTAATTTTTAGACAACTTGAAGACAATATACTGGATGCTATTATTGGTAATGCTGCATTCTTAGATCCAGAGATATCAACCTCACCAGATAAGGATATCCCGCCTTTTATTTTTAATTTTTGCAAAAGAGCCTATCCAATATTAATTTTAGGAAAACAATTTTAATTACATTCTTCTTTGGTTAAAGCTTTAATTGATAAAGCATGTATTTCAGAATCCATTTTACTTCCTAAACTTTGATAAATCATTTGATGTCGTTGTATGAGAGTCTTAGCTATAAATAGGTCAGAAATTATAATGGCCTCAAAGTGAACATTATCATCGCTATTTACAATAACTTCAGCATCCATGATAGATTTTTGGATTAAATTCTTAATTTCTTCAACATTCATTTTATATCCTTAATTTTATTTTAAGATAAACTGTCTATATATTTAAAACAGTAATTATATAGAGATAACAATTCAAATTATTAAAACTTTGCAAGAAGAAAAAGAAAAATTTAATTTTATAGATACAGGGAAAAGAGTTCTTGATATTGAATCCAAAGCAATAAGTGAACTTAAAAACCATCTTGATGAAGACTTTGAGTCTGCCTGCAATGCATGCATTCAATGCAAAGGCAAAATAATTGTTATGGGGGTGGGTAAATCTGGTCATATTGCAGATAAAATAGCAGCAACCTTTGCAAGCACTGGCACCCCCTCATTTTTTGTTAGTCCCAGTGAAGCACTTCACGGTGATCTTGGAATGATAGACCAAAACGATATTATCATAGCTCTATCTAATTCTGGAGAATCTCAAGAAATAATAGAACTGCTACCAGTCCTAAAAAAAATGAAGATCCCAATTATTTCACTTACTGGAAATAATGAATCTAAGTTAGCAAAAGCCTCAGATAGTCATATAAATGTTTCAGTTAAAGAAGAAGCATGTCCTATGAATTTAGCTCCTACAGCAAGCACAACAGCAGCTTTAGCAATGGGTGATGCAATTGCAGTAGCTCTATTGGAAAAAAAGGGTTTCTCAGAAGAAGATTTTGCTAAATCTCATCCTGGAGGAACTTTAGGTAAAAAACTACTACTTTCAGTAAAAGATATTATGCATATAGGAGATGAAATTCCTTATGTTAGTGAGAGCGATAAACTATCTATTGGGTTAATAGAAATGTCTCAAAAAGCATTAGGTATGACAGCTGTCATTAATGATAAAAATGAATTGACTGGAATTTTTACTGATGGTGACCTGAGAAGGACGTTAGAAAAGAAAGTGGACATAGAAAATACACTAATGCATCAAGTTATGAGTAAAAAACCGTTGGTAATTTCTCCCGATCAATTAGCTACTAATGCTGTAGAAATTTTACAGGGTAAGAAAATAACCTCATTAATTGTTGCACAAAAAAATAAAATAGTTGGCGCCCTGAATATACATGATTTATTCAGAGCTGGATTAATGTAATTATTGTATAAAATTGAAAAATTTCCTCTTAAACTTCATTATCTTATCTGTATTAGCGGCCGTTTCTATATTGCTCTATTTATTCTCTCCCAATGACAATACTGAAGAAGAGAATCTAGTAACAAAAGAAGTTGAATTTATAGTAAAAAATGCAGAACTATTGGGTAGCAGTAAAAATGGAGATTTTTCATATAAAATATTCTCAAAGAAAGCTAAAGCGAATGACTTAAATAATCAAATCTTTCTTGAGCAAGTAAAGCTTACATACACTGATGAAGATGTTAATTGGATTATTACATCAGATAGAGGACAAATTATTTCTGATATGAATATACTAACACTCTCTGGAAATGTCCTGATCAAGAATAATACTGAAAATAATAATTCAAAAATCTTAACTGATTATCTTGAGATTAATCCTAATACATTTACAGTTGCTACTAATAGAAAGGTAATTATAGAGATTAACAATAATATGATAGAAGCTAATGGTTTGAGCGCTCAACTGAAAGATAATAAGTTAAAATTTAGCTCAAATATTAATATTAATATTGAAAATTAAAACACTGAGTAGTAAATTTTGAGTATTTTAATTGCAGAAGAATTAGAAAAATCTTACAACTCAAGAAAAGTTGTAAAAAATCTTAGCTTTAATATAAAAAGTGGAGAGATTATTGGATTACTTGGTCCAAATGGTGCAGGAAAAACTACAGCATTTTATATGGTAGTAGGCTTAGTAAAGCCAGAATTAGGGAAAATAATGTTGGATGAATACAACCTTACCAACTTACCAATTCATGAGAGAGCAAGAAAAGGTTTAGGTTATCTTCCTCAAGAAGCATCGGTATTTCGAAAACTGTCTGTGGAAGATAATATTCTTGCTGTTCTGCAAACCAGAAAAGAGTTAACCACATCGGGAATGGAAAACTTACTTAATCAACTGTTAGATCAATTAAATCTAAATGATATTAGAAGCACAAATGGTATCAGTTTATCTGGTGGAGAAAGAAGAAGAGTTGAGATTGCAAGAACTCTAGCTATGGAGCCTAAATTTATACTCCTTGATGAACCTTTTGCAGGTGTTGACCCAATATCAGTAATTGATATACAAAGAATTATAAAAGATCTATCTAATGATGGTATTGGAATTTTAATAACTGATCATAATGTCAGAGAGACATTAAAAATATGCAATAGAGGATACATTGTTAATGATGGAACAACCATTGCATCAGGCAGTCCTGAACAAATTTTATCAAACTCAGAAGTGAAAAAAGTTTACTTGGGTGAAAACTTTAAATTGTAAAATTATACATCTGTGTCAAAAAAGATGAATTATAATTATTATTGACTGAAATAATGAGAGTGAAACCATTCTATGGAAAAGTCTGAGAAAAAATTAAGCACAATAATCAATGATCTTGAAAAAGATAAAGCTACAAATATTAAAAACACTCTATCTTCACTAAATCCATCAGAAATTGCTAGATTATTAGAATCATTGACCCAAAGAGAAAGAAATGTTCTATGGCAAATGGTTGATCAAGAAGATGAAGGTGAGATTCTAAAAGAGCTTATTGAGGAAGTTAGGCAAAATTTAATTAGCCAAATGAATGCTTCTGAACTGATTGCTGCTACACAAGACATGGAACTAGATGATTTAGCTGATATTTTATCTGATCTTCCAAATCAAATAACAGATCAAGTTATAAAAGCGCTGGATAAACAAGATCAGAATAGACTTGAATCAGTTATATCTTATGATGAAAATACTGCGGGCGGCTTAACTAATCCTAAAATTATTTCAATAAGAAGAGGTGTAAATATAGATGGACTAATGAAGTATCTAAGAAATATGCATGCTCTTCCTGAAAATACAAATTATATTTATGTAATCAATAGAGATAATCAATATATTGGTGCAGTTAAATTAGTTGATTTATTTACACAATCAAAAGAAATGCCAATTGAAGAAATCATGGATTCTAATGTTAAGGCTATTCATGCAGATGTTTTGGCTGAAGAAGTTGCAATAGAGTTTCAAGATTTAGATTTAATTTCTGCTCCTGTAACAGATTCTAATAATAGGCTCCTTGGTCAAATAACCATCGATGATGTAGTTGATGTGATTCAAGATCAGGTTAATAGTGAAATGTTTAATATGGCTGGATTGGACGATGAAGATGATATGTTTGCTCCAATCTTCATCAGTTCAAAAAGAAGGGCTGTATGGTTGGGTGCGAACTTAGTTGCTGCATTTATTGTGGCCACTGCTGTTAGCTTATTTCAAGAAACATTGGATCAAATTGTAATTCTTGCTGTTCTTATGCCCATAGTTGCCAGTATGGGAGGAGTAGCTGGGAATCAAACATTGATCTTAGTTATAAGAGGTATTGCAATGGGTAAGATACAAAAATCTAATGCAATTAAACTATTAAATAAAGAGGCATTAGTTGCATTACTAAATGGCTTTATTTGGTCAATAGTAGTCTCCATATTTGCTGTCATACTTTTTAACACTAAATGGGAGATAGGTATTATCGTCGGTCTATCTATGTTGATTAATATAATTGCTTCAGCCATCGCTGGTGTCTCAATTCCCTTCTTCCTAAAAAGAATTGGTATTGATCCAGCTCTTGCTGGTGGTGTGATGATGACAACGTTAACTGATGTACTTGGATTTATTACTTTCCTAGGGTTAGCAACTCTATTTTTACCCTATATAATTTAAGACTAATTCAACTATATCAAATCTAGTATCTCATTTTTAAGAGCTATACCATCTTCATAACCCAACTCTATTAATGACCTGGTAAATAAAGACTCAAATAATAAAAAACTAACCAAATCAGAATGTCCATTATTCTTAACACCTAGTCCTCTCAAGATTAACCTAGTAGATAAAGGCATCTGATGGTAGTTATTCTGAGCTATTTCATTGATACTCTTTGATGGTGAAATTACTAAATAATCAATCTTTTTCATTTTCTTATTGTTAGTTTTTATACTTGAATCATTATTATCTACAATTTGATTGACCCTATCTAATCGTTCTAAATCAGAATAAAGACCATCAGAAAATAATGCGTCAAGCATATAACCACCAATTTCGGCAATTGAAGGATGTATGGGTTTTTTTTGTTTAGGTTTTATATCTCGATGAGTTTCATTTGTTGTAATAATTAAAAGCTTATCTGCACCCAATCTAATTGCTGGTGACAATGGAGTTGCTTGCCTCATTGCACCATCACCAAAATATTGATGCTCTATTATTTTTGCTGGAAAAATAAGAGGTAATGCCACACTGGCCATAAGATGTGAAACGTTAATAACTGCATTCTTCCCTTCTCGATGAAATTTCTTCCATATCAGATTTGAATTATTGGATTGAACAAATGTTGAAGTGCTTCTCTTGCTATAACTTGCACAAGTCACCGCAATAGCTTCAATATTTTTTTTATCTATATTCGATTGAATTCCTTCAAAATCAACTGCTTCAATAAGCATTCTCTGTAATGGATCATTATTGAGAAGTGATTTAGGATTCTTAACTAAAATACCTGCAGTAATTAAAGTTAATAGCCAATGAAGACTGCTTAGAAATAAACTCATAGGATTTGTTTTATAGATTCTATTAGAGCTAAAACTACCCCAAGTATTATTGAGCTTTATTACCCCATTAACAAAAGATTCTGATTCAGCTGCTAATAGTGCAACATTAATAGCTCCAACTGAAGTTCCACTCATTATTGGAAAAGGATTTTTACTGGAATCAGGTAAAATTTCGCTGATGGCTTTTAGTACCCCAACTTGATAAGCACCTCTTGCTCCGCCTCCAGGTAAAACCAATCCCAATTTATTTTCGAATATATTATCCATAATTAATTATTAAACGCTGTAAACTATTAAATCTTTTATTAATAAATTAGTTTATGTTTTTTTTAAGGTGAAACCAATGATTCAAAAAATAAAATTCTTTCTAATTATTCCAATATTTTTATTGGCCTTCTCATTCACAAATCAGTCTGATGCTAGTGAAGAAATAAATATAGGCCAAGTAGCTCCCAATTTTAATTTACAAGATCAAAATGGAAAATGGCATACACTAGAAGATTATAGAGGTCAGTGGGTTGTCTTATTCTTCTATCCAAAAGATGGTACGCCTGGATGCACTACTGAGGCATGTAGTTTTAGAGACAACATTTTTGAATTTAAGGGCTTGGATACCCAAATATTAGGCGTAAGTATTGATGATGTTAGCTCTCATCAAGAATTTAGTGAAAAATACAGTCTGCCATACCCTATTCTTGCCGATGTTACAAAAGAATGTGCCGAAGAATATGGAGTTATGGGTACTTTCATGATGATGACTATAGCTAAAAGAGAATCTTTTATTATTGATCCTGAAGGAACAGTGGTTAAACATTATAAAAAAGTAAATCCTGATTCTCATACTCAAGAAGTCATAGATGAATTAAAAAGCCTGCAAAGCTAATCCGATATTACTGTAGCCTTTGAATCAATCATCTCATTGATTGTTTTATTATCCATACCTGCTTCTTCAAGTATTTCTAGACTATGTTCTCCTAGTTTTGGAGCATGCCTCCTTATGCTAGCAGGTGTTTTTGAAAATCGAGCAGGGAAACCTGGCATTTTGAGTTTGCCTTCACTAGGATGATCCACTTCTTTCCAGAAATCTACGGCATCTAAATGAGGATCGGTGAAAAGATCATCGAGTGAATTGACTTCAATTGCTGGGACTTTTGTTTCTTCTAGAATATCAAGCCATTCCTGAGTGGTCTTTGTTGCTAGAATCTTTCCTGTCTCAGAATATGTATCATCAATATTAGTTACCCTAGATGAAAGATCCTTAAACCTCTCATCATCAATCAAATCATGTCTTTCTGCCTTTTCACAAAATATTTTCCAATGATTATTCATGTAAGGTAAAACAGAAATATATCCGTCTTTAGTTTTGTATGGTTTTCTATGATGAGACATTAATCTTGTATACCCTGCCTTCGCTAGAGGTGGTTCAAAAACCTCACCCCAAAGATGTTCTGCCATAGTAAAATTAACCATGGTTTCAAACATAGGAACTTCAATTTCTTGTCCTTCGCCTGTTTTCTCTTTATAAAATAGTGCTGCTAAAATAGAATAGACAACAGTAATAGCAGTTGTTTTATCTGCAATAACTGTTGGCAAGTATTTAGGCTCTCCCAATACCAGTTCATTCAGACTTGCAATACCGCTGGCTCCTTGTATTGAATCATCCAAAGCACCTTTCTTACCATAAGGTCCATGTTTGCTATACCCATAAGTACCGCAATAAACAATACTTGGATTAACTGCTTTTAAGTCATCGTACTCCAATCTCAGCTTAGTCATCACTTGAGGTCTATTGTTGTGTAAGAAAATATCACAATCTTTAACGATTTCCAGCAAAGCATTCCTTGCTGATTCTTGCTTTAAATCTAAAACCAAACTTCTTTTATTTCTATTATTAGATAAATAAAGTGCAGCCATGCCTTTATTTCTGTAAGCACCTAGTTGTCGGTTACTATCACCAAAAGGCGCCTCAACTTTAATGATTTCTGCACCCATATCGCCCATAATTTGAGCGGCCCAAGGTCCCAATACGACACTGGTTAATTCGAGTATTTTAACTCCTTCTAGTGGTCCAGACATTTTTTTATTTGCTTATAGGATAAAACCTTTATCAGCTTCTCATTTAGTCATTATCATGATCATGATCATGATAATGAGGATACTCAAAGTCAGTGAAATGATTATGTCCATCGGGCGACCTAGTCCACTCATACAAAGAGGGCCTCAGTCTTCGCAATCTTGCAGACGCTCTATCAGCATTTTCCTTAGGCGTTGTCCAAGGATTATGATGAAAATAGTTATGCAAATGAGCATCCGTTCTGCCTATTGCAATAATCCCATTTTTGCTGGCGAATGCACCATGATTGATATAAGGAGGTCTCCAAAAATATCCACCTGTAGGCAGATCACCAAATTGCATCATCCAAGAAGTTCCCCAAATATGATAAGACTCCTCGCAACAGTCATGATAAGAAATATTATCTTGGTTGAAACCCGGTGTCATGCAATAAAGAAATGTATGCGCTTCGGTATCAGGATCATACTTCAGTGGTTTCAACATGCATCCAGAAGCTACTGAAGGGACAATCCTATTCCCTGGCATCCAATTAATATCCTTCATTGAGTCAACGATTGATAATCTAAAACGTTCAGCCAACGGATGGTCTTCATCTGATGGGATAAAGCTTGGTTCACCATAGTTATAGAACATTATTACCACGGCCCCTTTCTTAACTCTCATTTCTGGCATACTGACTCCAGGTGGGATCAAAAAGTAGTATCCATCTCCATAAGTAGTATCGCCATAAGTGATTGAACCAGAAACAACAAACATCTCTAGCTCTGCATAACTCATACCTGGGGGTAATTTATAGCCGCTTTCAAATTTAACTTTTAATGAGCATGCACCTGTTTCTGTATCCATGCTTAAAACTTTATAATGCATTCCTTTACCAAATCCTGGCAAAGTCATTCTTTTGAAAGGTGCTGGCCTTTCGTCATATGGTTCTATGTGGGGTCTAGGCATAATTCATCTTCCTTTTTTTAATGTTTGAATCCTTTAAGATCTTTTGATTCATAAGTTACTCTGAATTTTCTTTTTGGTTTTTTAGGCAGGTCCTCTTTGTCAACAACATTTCGGAGATCGCCATCAATATTAGTTCCACGAGTTGTTATTGTCTCAAGAAAATCAGCAATCCATTTATCTCTTTTTGGAGCAATTTCATCCATATGCTCTAAAATCTTTTTGAATCGTGTTGTTTGTTGTTTCAGCTCATTTTTGATCCAGCTTTTTACTGCTTTAGATTGAGTATGTTTAATTGAGCCGAGAGGTTTACCTGTATTTGTGACCTTATCTTTAGAAGATCCGCCCATATTACTAGACATCTTTTTCCCCTTTGAGTTAATAAGTAGTATTAAGAAATATAGATTATATGTTTTGTTGAAAAAAACAAGAATCTAAAAAAGATTTTTTCTACTAACAAATTCTTTCTAGGAATAAAAAGACTCATTCTTATTGGCACGTTCTCTAAGACTATCTGGAACCTTAAATCGTTCCCCAAATCGTTTATGAAAATCATCGCATCTTTCTACAAATGCTTTAATACCTACAGTATCGATATAAGAAAAAACACCTCCTGACCATGGTGGGAAACCCCAACCAAATATAGAACCTATGTCTCCGTCATCTGGAGAGGTCAATACATTTTCCTCAAGGCATCGATACGCATCCAATGATTGGATTGTCATCAACCTGTCTTTAATTAACTGAAGATCAGGTTGTGTTTGAGACACTGGAAATGCTTCTGCTAAGCCTGACCATATTTTTTTCGGTCCGTCTTCTGGATACTCATAAAAACCTTTTCGATATTTCTTACCCAGTCTTCCAAGTTCATACATTTTTTCTGCAACATCTACCGCTGATTGAGGTTTGTATTCATCCCCAATATCTTCAATAGTTTGAACATGAATCTTATGGCCTAACTCTATGCTGGTCTCATCCTGAACGGCTAAAGGACCAACTGGATATCCTGCTTGCCTAGCACCATTTTCAATCAATGCAGGCAGTACGCCCTCTCTTAACATTTCATTAGCTTCATTACAGGCCTGACTAAAAACTCTTGATGTAAAGAATCCTCGACTGTCATTGATGACCATTGGTGTTTTTCTAATTTGTTGTATGTAATCGAGTGATTTAGCCAAAGCTTCATCTGAAGACTCCTCTCCCATAATGATTTCTACTAGAGGCATTCTCTCCACTGGGGAGAAAAAATGCATGCCAATAAAACTCTTTGGTCTACTTGATGCTTTAGCAAGTCCAGTGATTGGCAACGTTGAGGTATTAGAGGCAAAAATAACTGAATCTGCTATTACTTTCTCGGTCTTCTCAGTGACATCAGCCTTTATTTCTCTATTCTCAAATACAGCCTCAATAATAAGATCGCAATCCTCTAGATCATTAAAATCAGTGGTTACATGAATACGATCAATTATTACTTTTGCTTTTTCTGCTGTCATTTTATTCAATGCAATACTTTTCTCTAAATACTTTTCAGTGTATTCCTTGCCTTTAGTTGCACCCTCTATGGTTGAGTCCAAAAGAACCACATTGATTCCGGCCTGAGCACTGACTAATGCTATACCTGATCCCATCATGCCTGCTCCAAGCATCCCTAAATTAGTTACTTTGGATTTCTCAACATCTTTCGGTCTTGCTCTTAATTTATCGGCGGACTGCTTATTAATGAATAAGCTTCTTATCATATTTCCAGCAACTGGATCACGAAGTAGTTTCACAAAATATTTAGATTCTATTCTTAAACCTGTATCTATTGGAACCTGACAGCCTTCATAAACAGAAGATACGATTGATATTGGTGCAGGGTAATTATGATTAGTATTTTTAGCAACCATTGCATTAACAATAGAAAATATCTGAATAGTTGATGTTGTGTTTGGATCAAATCCTCCTGGTACTTTAAATCCTTTTTTATCCCAAGGCTTAACTGGATCTCCAACATCGATAATCCATTGCTTAGCCTTACTAATGAGATCTTCTTTTGATGAGAGTTCATCAACAATGCCCATGGATTTAGCCACTGCTGGCTTAATATGTTTTCCCTGAGTCATGAGTTCCAATGCATTTTGAACTCCTATCATTCTTGGAAGTCTTTGGGTGCCTCCGCCTCCAGGTAATAAGCCTACTAGAACTTCAGGTAATCCCAAAACAGCATCGGGTCTATCTATGGCTATACGATGATGACAAGCCAAACAAATCTCCAAGCCACCGCCTAGAGCTGTGCCATTGATTGCAGCAACAAAAGGTTTGCCACAAGTTTCAATATTTCTTGAAACACCGTTGCTTTGAACCACTGCATCTACCATCTCTGAAGCGTTACTAAGCTTCATTAGAGATGGCAACATTGATTTAAGATCAGCTCCAGCCATAAAATCATTTTTTGATGAAGTGATGATGGCACCAATAATTTTTTCATCATTAGTCACTTGCTCAACACGTTCAGCCAATTCTTTAGCAAAATCAGATGTAATCACATTCATGGGTCTGTCTTTAACATCAATTTCTAGAATGGCAATGCCATCTGAACCAATATTTATTTTTATATTTTCACTCATTAGTTTTCCTTATTTACCTATCTCAACTCAATTACAACGTTCGATGATGGTTGAGGTTCCCATTCCACCACCGATGCATAAATTAACCAATCCAGTATTCAGGTCTTGTCTTTCCATTTCATCAAGCATTGTTCCCAAAACCATTGCACCGGTTGCGCCTAGGGGGTGACCCATGGCTATAGCTCCTCCATTCACATTAATTTGATCGTGTGAAATATCCATCTCTTGCATGTAACGAAGTACTACGACTGCAAATGCTTCATTGAGTTCAAAGAGATCAATATCATTCTTTGTCATGCCACATCTTTTCAGCACTTTCTTTGCAGAAGGTCCTGGTCCTGTCAACATGATTGTAGGCTCTGTTCCGATGGAGGAAAATCCAACGATTCTTGCTCTTGGCTTCAATCCCAACTCTTTGCCCACTTCTTTTGTTCCTATAAGAACAACTGATGATCCATCAACTATTACACTTGAATTTCCTGCGTGGTGAATATGTTCCATTCTCTCAACCTCTGGGTATCTTTGTATGGCCACAGAATCAAAGCCATAGGTTGCCCCTAAGTCTGCAAAAGAGGGTTTTAGTTTTGCTAGATCCTCCATGGTTGTGCCACTCCGAATCGCTTCATCATGATCTAATAATACTTCTCCATGCTGATCTTTTACCGGAACGATTGAGTTATTAAAATATCCTTGATCTCTAGCATTGGATGCCCTTTTTTGACTCTCAACAGCATAAGAATCAACATCCTCACGATTAAAGCCATACTTTGTAGCAATAAGATCAGCACTAATCCCTTGAGGAATTATATAATTTTCATAGGCAACTTGTGGGTCCACTCCAAGCGCACCGCCAACAGAATTCATAGGGACTCTGGACATGGACTCCAGTCCTCCACCAATGCAAAGATCAGACATTCCAGACATAATTTGAGCTGCAGCTGAGTTCACTGCTTCTAGACCTGAAGCACAGAATCTATTGAGTTGTTTACCGGCTGCCTTTTCATTATAACCGGCATTTATTGCTCCTACTCTAGCAGGATTGGAAGCTTGCTCTCCTTGGCTGCCTACCACTCCCATGATGACATCATCAATACGACTGGTATCTAAATTATTTCTATTTTTTAAAGATTTTAAAACTTGCGTGACAAGCTCTATAGGAGTGACCTCATGCAATGAACCATCACTTTTTCCTTTGCCTCTTGGCGTCCTTACATGATCAAAAATATATGCGTCTGTCATATTGCACCTTCTTATTTGGTAATATTCTTGATGATATATTACCAAAGTTATAATTTGTTTTTAAGTTAAAAATTAATTATAGATATAAAAAAATAGATTTATATCGGTTACAATTCATATTTTATGATTTCTAAAACAGAGGAATAATATGGATATTGCAAACAAAACAATAATTATTACCGGTGCCGCAAGAGGACTGGGGGCAGCTATGGCTAAAAGACTTGCTGCACACAAATGTAAACTTGGACTGATTGATCTCGATAAAGAGTCTATAGCTGCTACTGTTGAAGCCTGTGAATCTCAAGGCGCGGAAGTTATGACCTATAGTGCCAATGTAACTAAGGAAGAGGAAGTGGGCGAAGCTTATACTGCAATAGTCTCTCAACTTGGACCTCTGCATGGTTCGATTAATAATGCTGGAATGACTCGAGATGGCTTATTGGTTAAATTTAAAGATGGTGAATTTGTTAAACGCATGTCTCTTGAGGAATGGCAATCTGTGATTGATCTTAATCTTACTGGAGTTTTTTTATGTGGAAGAGAGGCAGCACAGCTGATGATAGAATCTCAATCTAAAGGAGTAATCATCAATATCTCAAGCGTAGCAAGGCACGGTAATTTTGGACAAACAAATTACTCTGCTACCAAAGCTGGAGTTCAATCAATGGCTGTTGTTTGGGCAAAAGAGCTGTCTAAATATGGTATCCGTGTGAACTCAATTGCTCCAGGATTTATCAATACAGAAATGGTTGCCTCAATGCCAGAAAATGTTTTGGAGGGATTGGCCAAGATGATTCCACTGGGTAGAATTGGTGAACCTGACGAAGTGGCTAAGGCAGCTGAATTCATTTTTGAAAATGACTATTATTCTGGAAGATGCATTGATTTAGATGGCGCACAAAGACTTTAATAAGAATAAAAAAATAAGTTATGTCTAGCATAGTAATTACAGGAAGTACAAAAGGAGTTGGCAGAGGACTTGCCAATGAATTTGCAAAACTCGGACATAATGTAGTCATTACAAGCCGAAGACAAGCAGACATTGCAAGTGTCACTGAAGAAATGAACAATAAATCTAAAGGGAGAATTATTGGCCAGGTCTGTGATATTTCAGATAAAAATCAACTTGAAGCATTATGGGATTTAGCAAAAACAGAATTTAATACCGTTGATTATTGGATTAATAATGCTGGTTATGCCTCTGGGCAAAGTAAAGTTCATGAAGTTCCTGAAAGCTTAATTCACAGTATGATTGATACCAACTCATTAGGTACATTATTTGGCTCCCAAGTTGCAATTACCGGTTTTAGAAAACAAGGAAGTGGGAATTTATACAATATGTTAGGCGGTAGCTTTGATGGAAAAAGAATAACTCCTGGTATGGGAGTTTATAGCTCAACTAAAGCAAGCATCAATATCATGACCAA